>SDBU01003276.1_pt1 | contig 20657 bp, 22 predicted proteins | sample 2277071 | NCBI WGS metagenome assembly SDBU01 (sample SAMN10397929, study PRJNA504765) | marine sediment metagenome | isolation source: marine sediment core GS08_GC12, 126 cmbsf | place: Arctic Ocean: Gakkel Ridge, Loki's castle | collected 2008
AGGTAATCCTTGGATAGATCATCTTTCTCGACATCAAGGATCCCTATTTTTTTACCCTGCAGGTCCTCTTTTAATTTAATTTGAGTTTCGTTCAAGGAGATAAACATATATTCCAATACATAATAGGGGTTTGAAAAATCAACCAGGTCCTCTTTTTCTTCCAGTATCGGGATCGCAGAGATTATCATATCTACCTTCGGGTCATCCGGGATCTCAAAAGTAAAATCCCAGGTAATAGTCGCTATATCTATTTTTTTCCCCAGGCTGTCTGCAATTTCTGCAGCAATATCTATATCAAAACCAACTATTTTATCTTCTTCCATGAACTCAAAAGGAGGATATGTGGGATCAGTGCCGACAATCAGCTTGCTGTCTGATAAGGTCAGCTTTGCCGGGTCATTGAGGGGGTCTTCACTGCCGAATCTGCTAAAGATGCCACAGCCCATAGAATGGACTACTACAGATATGATTACGATAACAAAAATTATGTTTAGTGATACTAAAAAAAATCTTCTTTTTTTCTTTGTAAACCTAATAAATACCAGCTCTCAAATCTTCACTTATCTAACTTTTTAGTATTTTAATTTTATAGGAAATTTATTATTTTTCAAGTAATTTCTTAAATTATTTTCATTAAAATATTAGATAAGTATAATATCCTGATATGCCGGCTCTATATAATATTCCCTGATTCCGGGAATTGCATGGAATTTATAAAATGATCATTAAAACTCGGAAATACGGTAAGTTCAAGGTAGTCGATCATGCGGGCGGTCTTCTCTGCCTCTGCTCTCTGCTTTTTAGAGATAAGCACCATTTTTGCCCCTACCCCTGCAGCATTGCCTACCTGGCTTATTTTCTTCAGTGAAATATTGGGAAACATCCCGATATTTATAACATTTTTTGGGTCTATATAAGAGCCAAAGGCCCCGGCGATCACGACCCTATCAATGTCCTTAAAACCTATGCCTGCATCCTCCAGCAATACCTCGATGCCTGTCCTCATGGCGCCTTTAGCAAGCTGGATCTCTACAATGTCTTTCTGGCTGATAGAGATATCCCTATCATCGCAGGCGGGGCCTATATTCTCTTCTCCCTCTTTCCCGGAAGCGGCCTCGCTTGTGCCGCTGTTTGTGCCCCCGCCGGCCCTGCTTGCAAGCACATACTGCAATTGGCCCTTGTCGTCCTTGCAGAGAGATCCAGAGCCTTGCTTAAACCTGCCCCTTTTATCAATAATGCCAGCTTTTAAGAGCTCTGCCACTGCATCCAGGATCCCCGAACCGCATATTCCTACTGCTTCTTTGTCATTTATCGTCTGTATTGATGAAACACATGTCCCGGGATCTATTATTACCCTTTCTATGGCACCGGGTGCCGCTCTCATCCCATGCTTTATATGGGCGCCTTCAAATGCAGGCCCTGATGCTGTTGATACACTGGTGATCTTATTTCCGCTTTTAAGCGCGATCTCTGTATTGGTCCCTATATCTATAGCCAGGTGATTTCCCTTTTTATTATGAATGTCAGAAGCGATGACCACGGCAAGGTGGTCCGATCCTACAAATCCTGCTATCGGGGGGAGCAAATAAATATATGCCCCGGGTGCTATCCTGATGCCGGCTTCCCTGGCCTTTATATTGAGTGCCTCGTCTGTCAGGGCAATAAAGGGTGAAAGCCCTAGCTGTTTTACGGGAAGGCCCAGAAACAGGTGGTGCATGGCAGTATTTCCCACCACGGTCATCTCGAGTATTTCTTCTTTTTCTAAATTGTTTCCGGCACAGAGCTCTATAACCGCATCATTTATCTTGTCAGTCACGACCTTACTGGCCCTGGCAGAATTTTCATCGCTTGCAGCGGCATAATTTAACCGGCTCATCACATCCTCTCCAAAGCTTATCTGGGGATTCATCACTCCCGTGCTGTCAATGGTCCTTCCGGTCAAGAGGTCAACGAGCAGGACCGCTATCTTGGTAGTTCCCAGGTCAATAGCCAGGCCGTAACTGTTTTTGGTCCTGTCCCCTCCCTCTATAAGGATTATTTCTTTTCCCCTGATGGTGGCAGTTACTTCCCAGGAATTGCTCCTGATGGCTTGGGGCATCTGGGCCATGGCCCTTAGATCGATGGTATCTACTTTTATGCCGTATTCTTTTTTGAGTGCCCTTTTGATCCTGGTAAGATCAGATCCCAGGTCATCCATAGTGGCTTTTTTTAACTGGAGGAAGTACTTCCTGCAGACAGGGTCGATATCCACTATCTTTTCTTTGCCGCCTACCTGGAGTTTTTGCTTTTCGCTGAGTGATGATGCAGGAATATATATATTCACATCCCTGTCAAAAGTCTGCTGGCAGGCCAGCCTTATGCCGCGCCCGATTTCATCGGGGCTCAGTATTTTTTCTTCCTGGCTGTTTGGTGGGTCACCGCTTTTATCCAGGACCAATATCCGGCATTTACCGCATGTGCCTTCCCCGGCACATACAGATTTTATGCCGATGCCTGCATCGATCAATGCATCCAGTCCGTTTGTGGGCATGTCCAGGTAGATCCTCTTCCCGATCGGCTCGACATTTATCTTAATCTTCTTTTTTGGCATGCTTTTTTGATTCACTTTTTATGAATTCTTCAAAATCCGGACCAGCCTTCATCAGGCTACCAAGTTCTCCGTCATAGTCGGATGGTTTTATTTTTGCGATCCAGCCTTCATCATAGCAGGATTCATTAATCAGTTCAGGAGAGTCCTCAAGCTCTTCATTTACTTCGATTATCTCCCCGGATACCGGTGCAAAGACCTTTCCGACCCACTTTCCTGATTCCATTGAAGAAAAGGATTTACCCTGCTCGACTTTTGTCCCGACTGCCGGCAATTCGATGAACACGATTTCCCCGGCCAGTTTCTGGAAGAAATCCGTGACTCCTAAAATAATATTCCCGCTATCTTCCCTGGCGGCCCAAAAATGATTTTTTTCATATAAAAGACCGTCAGGAAACTCGTAATCTCCTATTTTCATGATTTTTGCCCCCCTGTATTTTATTAGTATAAATTAATATTTATCCCGGCAGACTGTCTGTGGTCCGGCCGGATGCGGCATATGGCCGCAGCAGGAAAGTGTCAGCTTTTCCCCTGGACACTTTTTAAGACTATTTCTGCTATATCCCAGACCTTGACTTTGGTCCCCGTCTCCGCTTTTTTCTTCTTTAATGCGGTCCCGAGTGTCCTTTCACATTGCTGGCAGGCTGAGATCACGGCGTCTACCCCCATTGAGCTTATCTCATCCGCTTTTGATAATGCAATTTTAGAAGCAAGACCGGAATCTATTGATTCAAGATTTCCTCCCCCTCCGCAGCAATTTGCCCCGGCTTTATTTGACGGAAACTCTATAAATTCTAATCCTGGAATACTATTTATCACTTCACGGGGCTCGTCATATATCCCGGAATTTCTCCCGAGGTCGCATGGGTCATGATAGGTCGCCTTAAGGGGCAGCGGATGGAGCTTTAATTTACCGCTCTTTATCAGCGGGAGCAGGTACTCTGAAATATGCAGCACTTCAAAATCAATTTTTTCAGTGGCTATTTCCGGGTATTGATGCTTCCAGGTATGGTAACAGGACGGGCAGGAAGTGACCAGCACCTTTGCTTTTTTATTCTTGACCATCCTTATATTATGGTCCGCCTGTTTTACCGCACCTTCCCTTATTCCCGCGCTCAGGAGCGGAAAGCCACAGCACCACTCATCATCTCCCAGCAGTGCAAGATCAATGCCCGCTATCTCTAAAAGCTGGACCACCGCTCTTGGGATGGAAAAGGACCTTGGTGAAAATGAAGCGACACAACCGGGAAAATAGACTACCTCTGCGGTATCTTTAAGATACTTCTCAGGTGATACGCCGGGCAGCTGCTTTATCCAGTCTATCCTTCCCTCATTGGTATCAAAAGTGACATTATGTGCAGTTGATATCCTGTTTTTTAGCATATCAAGTGCTGCCGGGTATTTTTCACTATCCACCAGGTCAGCTCTCATTTCTTCAAAAAGCCCGGTGATCTTTACCCCGCTGGGGCACTCACTATTACAATGATTGCACAGAGTGCATGTATATACTTTCTCAGAGACTTTATCCGAAAAGGTAAGCTTTTTATTGCCGACAGCTTCTATCAGGCTGAGTTTTCCTCTCGGGGCAACACTCTCATCCAGTGTATTTTTATAGACCGGGCAGACTGCAAGGCAGTTTCCACAGCGGCTGCACCTAAAAAGGTCATCATCCCTGCCAAATATACGCGCCCTGTCTTTATTCCCGGTCTTTGTTTTTTTATCTGCCATACCCTTCCTTAAAAAATTAACCGGGAAACATTTTCCCGGGATTTAATATATTTTCAGGATCAAAAGCATCCTTTAACTTTTTCATGAGCTTATAGCTCTCAGGTGCGATTTCCAGGTTCAGGTATTTTACCTTTGTGAGCCCTATGCCATGCTCGCCGGATAGGGTCCCCCCGAGCTTTACTGCTTCTTTGAAGATATCTTCTGTTGCATCTTCTACTTTTTTAGCTTCCGCGCTGTCCCGGAGGTCCGTGAGTATGGTGGGATGGATATTTCCATCACCGGCATGCCCAAAAGTGCCTATGGTAAGTCCGTGTTTTTTGGCTATTTTACCTATGGCCTCGATCATCTCCACGAGCCTGCTTCTGGGCACGGTAGCATCTTCCAGTATTGTGGACGGCCTGACCCTTGCCAGGGAGGATAGCGCTGCGCGCCTTGCGGTCCAGAGCTCTTCTCTTTCACGCTCCGAGGCCGCCATTTTACAGCTGACGGCATTATTTTTTTTGCAGACTTCCATGATGATCCCAGCCTCCACATCCACTGCTCCCTGCTGGCCGTCGACCTCTATAAGGAGCATTGCCCCGATACTTCTATCAAGCCCTATCTTTAAATAATCCTCAATGGCATTTATCGTTACATTGTCCAATATTTCCAGGGTAGAAGTTATCACTCCCCCGCTTACTATGTCCCTGACTGTCCTGGCTGCAGCATCCATTGTCTCAAACAGGGCAAGAAGGCTCGCCCTGGCAGGAGGCGTGGGAAGAAGCCTCAGCGTGGCTTTGGTCACTATCCCGAGTGTCCCTTCGGAGCCCACCATGAGGTCCACAAGATCATACCCTGTAACGCCCTTAACGGTACGGGTCCCGAAATTGACTATTTCCCCGGTAGGCAGAACGACCTCCATTGCATTTACATAATCTTTTGTCACTCCATATTTCAATCCCCTCAGTCCCCCGGCATTTTCTGCTATATTTCCCCCAATGGTGGAAGTCTTTACTGAACCGGGATCAGGCGGATAGAACAGGCCGTATTTTTGTGCCTCCCTGTCAACAGCGGCAGTTATCACCCCGGACTCGACATCAATAAGCAGGTCCACTGGATTTATGTCAAGCACCCTGTCCATCCCTACCATGACAAGAAGTATCCCGCCCCTATACGGCAGACAACCCCCGCTGAGGCCGGTAGCCGCGCCCCTGGGAGTGACTGGAATTTTATTTTGGCTTGCAAACTTTAAAATATCAGAGACCTGCCCGGTATTTTTTGCCTTTACCACGACATCCGGAAGGTACTCCAGCCTGGTCGAATCATAGCTGTAGCAGCTCCTCTCCTCTAAAGATAAAATAATATTATCTTCACCTGAAATATCTTTAAGGGCATCTATGTCTTTTGTCTTCATCTTCAAGAAAAGTACTCTCCTTTTTAAAATTTATGCATTACTCTATTAACTTATACTTGGCCCGCGTGAAGGATAAACAGAACCCGGTTTAATCCTGGCCGCCCATGACTGGAATAATATAAGGGCCCTCCGGTATTATTGATATGGTCGCATTCCTGCCAAATTTTTCAAGTCCGGTGTTTACTGCATCCTGAAGTGAATCGGCCTGGACCAGGGTGCCGGGAGGAATAGCATATGAACATTCATTAAGGCAGTCACTATAAAGATAGACTTCAGCTTTTTTTCTTGCTTTTATTATTTTTTCCAGTTCCCACTGGTCCAGCTTAAAATAGTCTTTGCTTTTTATTTTTTCTATAAACTTATCTAAGTCTTTCTCCTCCGTTAACAGTTCGACAAACTCTTTGCTCCCGATTTCTTCTATGCATTGTGCCGCAAGTATGATCATCCCGTCCTGCTTGACTGCCGGCATGGCACCGACCATTCCTTTTACGGCCTGGTACAAGTTTATATCCAGGGGATAGCCTCCCCCGGTAGTTATTACGATATCTGCTTCTTCGTCGATCCGGTATATGCTGGACCGGAGGCAAAATCCTACTCCCGCTAAAAAAGCTTCCTCCAGGTCCCCGGCAAAAATACCCGTGATCTCTTTATTCTTGTTTATGGTGACATTTGCCAGGAAGTCTGCCCCGGCTTTTCTTGCGATCTCCGTAGCTTCTTCATGAAAAGGATTCCCATTGATTATACCGGTTGTCGTTTTGGCCGCCTCAAGTATTGCAGGGCCGTGAAAATGCTTAAACATGTCAACATAACTTATCCCGGGACAGATCGCTTTTCTTCCTCCGGAAAATCCGGCCATAAAATGCGGTTCAATAAGCCCCGTGAGCATCTTAAAGTCAGAGTCCAGATAGGTCCTGTTTAAAATTATAGGGGTACCCTTTTTAGTTTTCCCTATCAGCCTGCAGCCGTCTTTGTCCCTGGCTATATGGTTTACAATATTATAATTATCAAATATATCTTCTCCTACCAGTTTTTTGAGTTCAGCGCCTTCATTTGGCCTGTGCAGCCCGGTTGCGACCAGGATGGTGATACAGTCCCTGCTGATGCCATAGCTATGGATCTCCGGAAGTATTGTTTCAAGTATAAGTTTTGTTGGTACTGCCCTGGTAATATCAGATATGACTATGCAAATATTTTTTTTACCCTTGATCTTTTCCTCAAGTGCCGGGCTTCCAATAGGATCCCTCAGGCTTTCGACTAATTTCTTTTTAATATCAGCCATCGGTTTTACCGGCTTATTTTCAAGGACGTGCAGGATATTTTTATCATTTACTTCTATTTCTAATTTACTTTTACCGTAATCAAGTTTTATTTTCATTCTGTCTCTCTCCTACAATATAGCTTTGTATAGGTCTTCATGAGGTGATGGTATCACCTGTGAGTCCACAAGGAAATTTTTCTCTTTTGCATATTGTATCCCTACTCTTACAGATTCATCGACAGAAGCTACATCCCCATTGATAATACAGATATTTTTACCGCCCAGTGCCCGTGCTATCCTGATCTCGATCAGCTGGGCAGAAGTAGCCTTTACTGCAGAATCGGCAGCTACTAAAATGGATGGTGATGTAAGGGTCTCTATTACTCCTATCGCTTTTAAGGCGCCGGTTTCGGAAGTCTGGCTCAGGGCCGAAAATATTTCGGGATAAACATTTGATAGCTCTGCATGATCTATGATGAACTGTTTGCTCTCTTCAAGTATTACATTCATGGAACTTTTGACTGCACTGACACTTCCGGCAAAGATAATATAATATTTTCCCGGGCAGATGGTCCTTGCATCAAGTATTCTTGCATCAGAAGCCTTGACTATAATATCAACGGCTCCTATTCCCATTGCTATGCTCCGGAACTCTACGATCCCGATTGATCTTTCCATAAGATCTTTCCTGAATTTTAATAAAAATTAGATTGTACCTCTATGCGGGCCTTTCCGCAGGTCAGTCACTCTTTTGTGTCTCCGGTCCCTCTTCTTTCGAAACTGTCCTCTTTCCATTCCTGGCAAACTTTCCTGGACTGAATTTTTCCAATTCCGGATGCGGCCTTGGGATCACATGCACGCTTATGACATCCCCGACTCTCTTTGCTGCTGCTGCTCCTGCTTCCACTGCAGCTTTTACGGCCCCTACGTCTCCAGTGACCGTGACCATCACCAGGCCGCTTCCCGCATAATCCCTGGACACGAGTTTAACATTTGCAGCTTTTACCATTGCATCTGCGGCCTCTGCGGCCCCGACAAATCCCTTGGTCTCTATTAATCCCATTGCTTCATCATTCATCTGCGCCAGCCTCCTGGTATATTAAAAACTATTTTACAAAATTCATGGACCTTGAAATGATCATTATTCTTTCTTTTGTATAGTCTTTTGGTGTAGTGTTCCCTTCACCAGTCGCTCCTGCTATTGTCCATGAGGTCCCTCCGCGTTCATTTTCTATAGCCATGGCCTGTGCCCTTGCATTTACAATAAAATTGCTCGTGTCTATGGCCTGGCCAAATGAGGTGATATTATCAATATTTTTTGAGTGTATCATCGCCGTGTGGCCGTATCCATGCTCGACCCTGCATGCGATCTCCACAGCCTCCTTGAAACTATCTACCAGTATTATGGGAAGTACCGGCATCAGCTGCTCATGCTGGACCATCGGATGGGATTCTGAATCAGCGACAAAAACAGCCAGCCTTATATCCGGTCCGGCATCTATGCCTGCATCAGCCAATATCTTTGTTGCATCTTTTCCCATATAATCTTTATTTATTTCCCCGTCCTTTACTACCATATCTGTTACTTTTGCAGCCTGTTCCTTGTTCAGCACTAATGTGGAATTCCTGGAAAATGCTGACAATAGCTTATCAGAAATGGACCGGAGGCAAATACATACCTTTTCTTCATTGCACAAAATATTATTATCAAAGCTTGCACCGTTCATGATCTCTACTGCCGCATGCTCTATGTCTGCAGTCTCATCTACTATTACCGGTGGGTTCCCGGGTCCTGCCCCTATTACTTTTTTACCGCTTTTCATGGAGAGCCTTACGATGCCCGGCCCGCCGGTCGCGGCGATCATATCTACTTTTTTGCTCTTGAAAGCTTTTGAGACATTTTCTATCTTGGACTGCTTTGCAGCTGCTATCAGGCCACTGGGCCCTCCTGCTTCCACAATAGCCTTGTGGATCACCTTTACGGCTTCAATCGAGCACTTATGTGCCGAAGGATGCGGAAGAAATACGACACTATTGCCTGCTGATATCATTATTATCGCATTATTGATTATACCGGGCGTAGGATTGGTCATGGGAGTTATGGCCACTATCAATCCAAACGGCGCTTTCTGGTCTATCCTGGTGCTTGTCTCACTGCTGTAAGTCTTGACCTCAAGATCTTCAGGTCCGGGTGAGAAATTTACTGCAACCTCGTTCTTTATCACTTTATCTTCATAACGGCCAAGCCCGGTCTCTTCGACTGCAAGTTTTGAAAATCTTTCTACATTTTCAAGGCATCTTTTCCTGATACTCTCGATTATCCTGTACCTGGCCTCCCTGCCAAGATCCACAAGCCTTGCCTGTGCTTTCTTTGCCGCAGAAATAGCATCTTCTATGCTGCTGTAGAGCCCGTCCCCGGCTGACGATACGGCCAAGAACCCTGAACTGGCTTTGCCTGTGCTTCCAATTAGATTATTTACCACGCCTCTTACGACTTCTTCTATCTGCTTCTCATCTAATGACACATTTTACCCCCTCTATTATTTGTATTTGATCTTGATTCCCCTGTTTACTGCCTCGTCCCTGGCTAGCGGACTGAGCAGCACCTTACTGTCGACTATTATGCCGCTGGTTTTATAGTTATCAAGATCATCCACGGTAATTACAGTTTTACTTGATCTTTTTTGTTTAAGGCTATCCTTTTTTTCCTCTCTTTTTATCCTCCGGCCACTTTCCGGTATGGCCCTGTTCATCTTCTTTAAGACACTGGCATCAGTTATCTCGCCGGAAAAACTATTGTCAGGGATCTGGGGTGGAATACTGTCCCTATCTGCCATGGATGATACGACCGGGCTGATGCATGAAGCATCCACGATCTCTACCAGGGTGCCGTTTACAATATCGGCCGCATTGGCATCATCTGTATCCACATGCATCTCTGACTTAAAATCGGGAGACACTCTTGCCTGGACATTATTAAAGGTGAGCCCTTTTGGCCCGGTGACCCTCACATCCACTTCATCATTATCCCGGACATCAAAATAACCGGCATCTTCAGTACTCAGATGAATATGCCTATTGGCCCTTATAACGCCCTCCTTATGGTAGAGCGCCCCTTTCGGCCCTATGAGCACCGCAGAAGCAGATCCTGCCAGGTCGCCTGAAGCCCTGACTGTTGCCTCTATCCCTAATATGATACAGTCGGTCTTGGCCAGTTCTACCTGGGTCCTATCCCGCAGGGGCCCCAATATCCTGACATTCTGGATAGCATTGAGTTTGGGCCCTACGATGGTGACTGCTTCCTTGTATGCATATGATCCGGGCTGATAAAGTTCCCTTAAGGTCTCCGGCTGATGGTCCTTTCCAAAAAGAATATCCATATCCTTCCTGCATAGATGCACATGCCTGACAGACACTCCACATACGATCTTCCTGCCGGATGTCCTGCCAGCATCGGCACTATCTGCAGGGCTTCTTTCAGGGACACTGCTGTCCCGGGATATTCCTGCTTCAAGTTTTGACATCACCCTTGCAACAATATCCCCTATTAGTCTTTCGGTATCCACTTAAAATACCTTTCCTTTTCTATTCTTTTGGTAAGATCATATCGAGATCTGAATGCGGCCTTGCGATCACGTGAACTGAAAGAAGCTCGCCGACTCTTTTTGCTGCTGCTGCGCCGGAATCTACTGCTGCTTTTACTGCACCTACATCACCCTTGACTATTACGGTCACGAGTCCTCCACCGATTCTTTCCTGTCCCACAAGCTTGACATTTGCAGCTTTTACCATTGCATCTGCTGCTTCCACTGCTCCGACAAGTCCTCTGGTCTCAATTAATCCTATTGCTTCTCCTGCCATTTCTTTCTCCTTTTCTCTTTTTAATAATAGCTTTTTAAATAAAAGGCGACTGAGACTTCACGCCCTTATTTACTAAATTACTTTGGTCCTGCAATTTTATTGACTACGCTGCTTATCAGTTTCACGAGCTCATCTTTCCTGATCGTTATGATCTCATCATCACTTTCAGTATTTGAATAATTATTCCCTGTATTGGCATTATTTTCAAGTTTTTTGTCACGTGTAATAAACTTTTCACCTATCCTGCATCCTGCATAATTATCATCTTTTATAAAAGTTGAGATTATTTTTTTTACATTCTCTTCACTTATGACATTTACATTCCCTGTCATATTTGCCAGAATGCTTATTTTAGCAAACAATTCAAGACTTTCCATCCGGTAAAATGCCTGGTATACATCTTCGCCTATTGAAAATGCACCATGATTCTCAAGAAGGAATGCATTATGTTTCGGGAGGTATTCCCTTATATTATCTGCGATCTCAATGGTCGAAGGAGTGCCGTAACTAGTCAGGGGGATCGACCCCAGGGAGACTATTATCTCAGGGATCACGCATTGGTCCAGGGCCTTCCCGGCTACAGCAAATGCGGTGGCATAAGGCGGATGGGCGTGCAAGGCAGAGTTAATGCCTTCTTTATTTTTAAAAACATCCAGGTGTATCTTCACTTCTGAAGAAGGCTCCAGCTCCCCTTCCAGTTTATTTCCATCCATGTCCACCTTTACCAATTGGTCGGTCGTAAGATATCCTTTGCTTTTTCCGGTGGGAGTGCATAAAACTGAATTGGGCCCTAACCTGATAGAGATATTCCCATCATTTGCCGCTACCCAGCCCTTGGCATGTACTCTCTTGCATATTTCTATAATGTCATTTCTATGCTGGCTTTCTGTTTTTTGATAACCCATTTTCCTTCCTTCTTATTTAAATTTTATATATTTCTAGCATCTGCACAGGGCCGATTTTGCCCAGCGCCACACTTCCCTGTCCGGATTTGGTACGATCCTTTTGGCTATAAGGGAACCTTTTTTTCCCAGGAACCCGGCTGCATTTTCTACTGCGCTATTGACCGATGACAGGGTCCCTGTAAGAATATAGAAACTGTTTACCCCGCAGCCCCTGCCAAGCCTGAATTCTACAAAATCGACTTCCGCGCTGTCAACAGCTATATCAGAGGAATTTATCAGATGGGCGATCTGCATGCTTTCGATTATCCCCATGGCATCCAGTGTGGTATCTTCATTCTTTCCGCTGATCGCCTCTATTACCCGGGTGTTTATTCCACCTATAATAAAAGAACTGAAAATGTGGCGTCCTCCCAGCTTTTCAGCAATTCTTACGGCACTGTCCAGCGCGCCCAGCTCCCCTTCGATGATGGCCAGGTACTTTCCGGGGCAGATAGAGGTGGAAAGCACGATACTTATTCTGGCAGCTTTTGCCATGCTGTCGGTCACCATCACTCCCCTGGCAACACTCTTCATCTCTATTACTGCTATATTTCCCTTTTTAAAATCACTCATTATTATATCCTATTATAATAGAGTCGTCCCTGATCTCTTTGACAATACCATCTATTGAGCTGTGCACCCTGGCTCCCAATTTACCGTCAGGTATATCTGCAATAAGGTCACCTCTGCTTACACTTGTGCCTGCCTCGATCACCGGCACTGACCGGGCGCCTACATGATGCAGGAGGTATATCTTTACCTCTCCCGCACCCGCATTGTATTCAGACAGAGGGGCGGGGCTCACATACTTATCCACTTCCAGCCTTTTCTTTAACCTCTCAGTCGGCACTCTTCTAAAATTCCTGAACAGGTTTGCTTCAAGGCCGGACCGGTTGTGGGGGTTCTTGATATTTTTTTCAGCCAGTCTTTCTTTTATATGGCCGAGCAGTGATCTTGCCGAGAGATCCACTACACAGCTGTAAAGTTCACATAAGCCGCAATCGCAGCAAAGATAAGCAAAATCATAATTACTTATGTCTTCATCCGTGATCTTGCCCAGGTACATCCTTTTCATCATATCATCGGGAAAGAGGTCATGTCCCAGCAAATACCTGGGGCAAAGGTCCGTGCACAGCCTGCAGCTGAGGCATACTGCCTGTGCTCTTTTCAGGTCAGCGGATATGGCCCTCTTCCTGTTTTCAATTACCACATTATCTTCAGGAAGGACAAGGATTGATTTTGTTGTCTTCTTTACCGCATGATCTTCCACATCGATCAATTTTCCCATCATGGGCCCGCCGTCCAGCACTGAATAATCATCGACTGTCGCGTCCCCGCAAAATTCTATCAGTTTTTTAACAGGTGTGCCGACCGGGACCTTAAGGGTAAGCGGTTTTGACACTTCACCGTTTACAGTCACAAACTTATCGGTGACACTTTTCCCGCCTGCTGCATTTGCTATATTAAATAATGTCTCGACATTTATAACCACCACTCCTACCTGAAGTGGGATACCCCCCTCCGGGACTATCTTCCCTGTGACTTCATATACAAGGACCTGTTCATCCCCGGCAGGATAAAAATCTTCAAGCTTAAACAATTTAAGGCCGTCCCTCCCGCCTCCTGATCCTTCTACTGCTTCTATTGCACTCTTATTTTTACTTTTTACTGCCATGACCACTTCTTTAGCTTTTACCAGGCCGGAAGCAATTTTTATTCCTTCCAGTACCTTGCCAAAATGATGTTCCAGGAGCTGTTTGTCCACATCTATCAGGGGCTCGCACTCTGCAGCATTTATGATCAGCATGTCCACACTGGCGTCCAGTTTGACATGGGTGGGAAACCCGGCTCCGCCGGCCCCTACGATCCCTGCATTTTTAATTGCTTCCAGCTCCGGTCCTGCCATCATATCTCCACATTCAATTTATCCACTTTTGCTATAATAGTCGCATCGACATTCTTGTTTCTTGTCCTGTCGGTAAACTTTGAGGCACTGCCTGTCACGATCAGTCCCAGCTCGCCTTCTCCGAGCCCCACAGTATCTACTGCAATATAGTAATCCTCTTTGCCCTCCCCGTCTGCATCGACCATCTGGACAAAAAGCAGTTTAAAGCCCTTAAGGCTGTCATCTTTTATAGTAGATGTAACGCTTCCTATTACTTTTACAAGCTTCACGGTATTTAACCTTCCAGTATTTTATCCTGGCTTTCAAAATCCACTTTATCCACCTGGCCTATTATTGAGCCCCTGAGGGGAATGCTCCGGAGCCCCATCCACTTGCAGATCGTGACCCCGTCCTCGATCCAGTAGACCAGGCTGCCGGTGCCGGAATTCAGGTAATCTGCCACAATAATGGGCCTGGCATTTTTTTTGCCGTCCGGCCCTACCGGTTCCACTATAAGCAGTTTTATCCCTGTTAACTTTTCATGCTTTATTATGGAAACTATGTTTCCTATCACTCTGCCAAGTCTCATGGTTAAAAATCAATATAATGGTTTAATATTGTTTTCCTTAAAAAAATCCAAATAATCTTTGCCCGGCCTCTTATCGGTGACCACTGTATCTATATCTGCGAGATCGCAGACCCTGTTCAGGGCACTCTGGCCGAACTTGCTGAAATCGATCAGGAGTGCCGTTTGGGTGGAATTCTCTATCATCATCTTTTTTACAAAAGACTGAAGGGGATTCAGTTCTGTCAGTCCCGCCTTTATAGACAGCCCGGAAGTAGATATGAAGGCTTTTTCCGTATTATAGTTTTTTAAGAATAGTTCAGTATTTCTTCCAAGGAAATTCATTGTCACGGTATCCAGTTCCCCGCCGGGACATATCAGGTTCACATTCTCATATTCTTTTAATTCATTTATTATATCAAGCCCGACAGTGATAACAGTCACCTTATTATAGTTTATAAGCCTCCTGGCCAGTGCAAGCGACGTTGTGGAACCGTCAAGAAATATACTGTCCCCTTCTTTTACCAGGCTCACTGCAATGCTGGCGATCTTATTTTTTTCAAGTGTGTGCAGTTTTTTCCTGGAGATATTTGAAGTCTCAAGGGGGACCCTTTTTGCTGAAACGGCGCCTCCATAGACCCTTGTCAGAATGCCCTTTTCCTCCAGTGAGGCCAGGTCCCTTAAGACAGTCATATCTGATACTTTGAACAGCTCTGAGAGATCAGAGGTTTTTATGCCGCCGTTCTTGTTTACAATCTCTGCAATTCTTAGTTTTCTCTCCGCAGACAGCATGACCGCCTCTTGTTGGTTTTTGTTTGTTGTTAGTAGTTTATGTTATTTTTTGTTAATTGTCAAACTATTTAAATTTCTGTTTTTTATTGTTTCCAGGCAAGGCCGGGCCGTATTTATTTAAATATATCACTTGCATATTTATTTTCAAATCATAATGTGTTAAAATAATGAATATAAAATATAAATATTAAATATTATTAATTAATATCATATATGATTGTAGTCCAAATAAAATATTGCTGAATATTTTTTTAATACCGTTCAATATATGAATATAATATATTAAATAAAGTTAATTTGATTTTTACTAAATAATAGTATAGAGTATCTCAGTCCCCTGATCATTACTATACGGTCATAGGATAATTAACAATGAAAGGTTGGTGAAAAATAAGATGGCAAATACAGGTGAAACCAAGAAAAAATCTGAAGAGATCGGAATAAACGGTCTTAATAGTATCAGCAATTTAGAAGCTGAGATCATGAAAATAGTATGGGCAAAAGAAAAAGTAACCGTAAGGGAAGTCCACGAGACAATGCTCAGGAAAGAAATAGAAAAAAAGGAACAGGGCTTTATTCCTTATACTACAGTCATGTCCACCATGACCACGCTTGCAGATAAAAAATTACTGAAACAGAACAAAACTGCAAAGACATATATTTATTCTGCAGCTGTGGACAAGAAAGAGCTTTCAAAAAGCATAATAAAATCAGTTTCAGATAAGCTTCTTGAAGAAGGGTCCAGGGGAGTAGTCTCCAAATTTTTATCTGACAGTAAAAATTTAACGACAAAGGGAATAGAAAAACTTCTAGATGAAATAGACAAATCCTAAAAGATTTGTCTATTTCTTTACTCTTTTCAAATAAAATTATAAGAATACTTATTTATTCTATCATAGAGTCCGCTCCTCCTGATTGTATACGCTGATTTCTATATACTTTTTTATATAATTATTTATATTAATCATCTTTTGTATTAGAATATCCCTTATTATTATTTAAAAAAGTATATTTAATGTTTTTTGTCGGAATCCTTACAGACTATCTACTGCCGATGATATATGACAGTCTTGTAACCCTTATACTGGTACTGCTTGTCCTTTTTATTTTCAGGATAAAAGATTCAAACATCAGGATACTTTTTTTCTTCCTGCCCCTTATAAAGCCATTTTTGATCATCCTGGAAAGAGTAGACATAGATAAATTTCATTTATTATACGATCCTGTTTCCAGTGGAATAAGGTTTCCGGATCCTACAAATATCATAAAAACGGTAGAGGGTTTTAATACCGGGCCCCTGATATTTATCTCAAATCCTGATTATCTCATTTTATTTATAATAATCAGTGGAATTCTCTCAGTTTTGATCATCAGGTGGATAGCCCTTGCATTATTTTACAGAAGACTGGCTTATGAGGAAAAGGTGTCCAGGAAAGATGTTCCGGAGATATTTAATATCATAGACAGATATATTGCCGCTGTAAAAATAAAACATCCGGATGTGAGCCTGACCCACAGAAGTTTTTTTTCTCCATTTATAGTGGGAGTAAGAAATTTTACACTGGTCCTTTCTCCAAATCTTATGGAGAAATTAAATACAAGTGAAAAGGAGACGATCATCTATCATGAATTGTCTCATATAAAAAGAAGAGATAATCTTATTGGCTGGATCGCATTGATACTTCGTGATCTTTTATTCTTTAATCCTTTTGCCTATATTGCCTATTTTCTCATAAGATCCGAACAGGAAAAAGGCAGTGACAAATTAATGGTAAAATATTCAGATAAAAATCCTAAAGAAATTGCCAGGGATATTTTAAATGCAATACTAAAGATAAAAGCAATCGCTCCATCTATATTCTCCGTGGAGACTGCCCAAAAATTTGTTTCTTCACCATATAATCTGTTTGGTCAAAAAAGACTTAAGAACAGGGTAAATTCTATACTGAGTATAGATCCTGCCCGGATCTATAGCCGGATATTCCCAAGAATCTTAATGTATGCTTTATTCCTGGTATTATTACTCATCCAGGTCATACTGGTCATAAATATAAATGATTTGTTACTATTCTTAAGATAAATTAACGTTTTATATTAAATATTAATATTAACTAAAATATTTTTATAAATAGATTAACTTTTAGTATTTATTTGTTATAATGTATATCAAGAGCAATTTTATTTTAAGGAGGTATTGGCTTGAGATCTATTAACAGTACAAAAAATCTCTGGAACAAGGACACTGGTCTAAGGGGGCTAAAAGACAATATAGGCCCCATGTGCTGCTGGTACTGGTGCTGGTGGAATCGTTGGTAAAACAGGATTTTCAGTAGATGTTATCAGAAAGCAGCTTTAATTATTTTTACCAGATAGATCCCAGATATACTGTTTTAAACAATACCCTGACAGGTGCTCTTGATATAGTCGAGAACAGTATCTGGGATCTGGTTCTTGAAAAAAAGTTCACAGAAATCAAGGCAGATCCTCTCTCAAATCTGGTTGAGAGAGGATATTTATATGATGACCCGAAAAAAGAAGACAGCCTGCTTGCTACCTTATATAAAAATTATATTAAAAAGGCCGGTTCAAGGCCGTTAAGGATCGTATTCTGCCCTTCCTACCATTGTAATTTAAGATGCGTTTATTGCTTCGAGGCCGGTCTGCCCGCAAATCCAAATAAATTCATGAGCAGTGCAGTTTTAAATGACGCCATTGATTCTGCAATAAAGCTGTCAGATAAAAAAGCAGGGAAAATAGAGTCAGTAGAATTATTTGGAGGTGAACCTCTCCTGGCCAAAAACAGGCCGCTTGTAAAAAAAATAATTGATTTTGCAGCTGAAAAAGATGCCCCGATCACCATAATCACTAATGGAGTGCTCGCTAAAGATTTCATAGATATATTGGCACCGGTAAAAGACAGGATAGAGATGCTGCAGATAACAATCGACGGCCCGCCCCCGGTACATGACAAACGCAGGAAATATCCATCAGGAAAAGGGAGTTTTAAAAAAATATCAGAAAGTGTGGACCTGCTTCTAAAAAATAAGTTCAAGACTAATATAAGGATAAATATTGATAATGATAATATAGCCCACCTTCCGGACTTATATGAATACATCACTTCCATGGGGTGGCTGAAAGATCCAAATTTTAGTATCAGACTGGCCATTGTAACGGACCACTGCACCCTGGATTATGATGATACAATAATACCTGAAGAAATACTCCTTGAAAAATTAGTGGAAGTATATGATAAAGATCCTCACCTGGAAGAATTATTCGGATTTTATATATTTAAGCCTCTCCGGCATATTTTAGACATAATAAATGGTGCACCTAATGTATCGCCAAAATTCTTTAATTGTGAGAGTAATCTGCTGGAACTGAATGTATTCTGCCCTGATGGCTATATATATGCCTGTGGTGAATCTATAGGAAAACCAGAAATAGCAATTGGAAAATTCAGCCCTGAACTTAAATTCTTTAAAGAAAAGGAAGAGCTCTGGACCGACAGGACCATTTTAAATATTGAAAAATGCAGGACCTGCAAATTTGCTCCCCTGTGCGGGGGCGGTTGTGCCTACTCATCACTGGTAATATATGGCAATAACCAGACACCCATATGTGAAAGATACAAAGAAGTGCTGGACACATTTTTAAGGCTCAGGGGAGAGAAATATTTTAAAGGATTTATAGACGGCCCATAGCCGGCTCCGTGATCTATATTTCTACCTGGATAGTATCGACCCTTGCCACAATGGCTGAATCAATACTTTTATCCCTGGTCCCGTCAGTCATGCGCGCCGAGCTTCCGTTTACTACGAGCACTTGCTCTCCTATTCCTACGCCTACAAGATCTACGGCAATGACAAAAGGATCGAGCAGGTTTCCCTCAAGGTCGATCGCCCTGACGACGAGTAATTTTTCACCAACAAGGTCCTTATTCTTCTGAGTTGAGACAATATTACCTATGACTTTACCCAGTATCATATTATTCCCTCTTTACTTATGATCCCTAAAGGAGCCTCCCGCCCTATCCGGGCTTAACAGGATCTTCTTTATTGATATTCACTTTATCGATTATTGCCACTATAGTAGCGTCGGTAGGGACACTTTCTCCATCAAAGGCCCATGTAGCTTCAGTACCATCCTCATAACCGACCAGTTCCCCGATGCTTGAAGAAGTCACGTCCAGCGCCACCAGAAAACTTCCAGTATCCTTGCCGGTCTCCATGTCGACCGGCTGGATCACCTGGATCTTTTTACCGGCCAGGCTTTTGTATTTAATGGTCGATACTATATTTCCTATAACTCTTGCATAGAACATAAAGTCTGTCCTTTTATGCTTCCGGTCTTATTTCATTCCTACTGCAGTCTTGGCTGCTTTTAATGTATTACTGAGCAGCATGGCGATCGTCATGGGCCCCACTCCTCCGGGAACCGGTGAAATATGTCCAGCTTTCGGCTCGACCTTTAAGAAATCCACATCACCGATCAAAGTGGCGCCTTTCTTCTCAAAATCTTCTTTTCTCCATTCCAGGAGTTCCGGGCTGGCTTTTTCTTTTACGATCCTGTTTATCCCGACATCAATGATCGTAGAGCCTTCTTTTATCATATCTTCTTTTATCAGATTAGGAACACCTGCAGCGACTATCACGATATCTGCATCTTTTGTATGCATTTTCAGGTCCCTGGTCTCGATATGGCATATGGTAACGGTGGCCCATTCATTCAGGAGCAGCAGGGAGGTAGGTTTTCCCACGATCTCGCTGTGGCCGACCATTACTGCATTGGCGCCCTTCATATTTATATTTTCCCGCTTGAGCATCTCGATTATCCCTGATGGAGTGGCAGGCACCAGGCATTCTTCCTGGGCCACGAGCCTTCCCATATTTATGGGGTGAAAACCGTCCACATCTTTTTCGGGAGAGATCGCTTCCAGGACCCTGTTTTTATCTACCTGTTCGGGCAGTGGAAGCTGAACCAGTATGCCGTGGATATCCTTATCCTTGTTCAACTTGTCGATTTCTGCAAGCACGTCCTCAGTGGAGACCGAGTCATCCATCTTGATCGTCTCTGATTTAAAGCCTACCTGGTCGCAGCCTCTCTGCTTGCTTCCCACATAGATCTTTGATGCCGGATTTTCACCAACAAGGATGACTGAAAGCCCTGGCACGGTACCTTTAGTTTTTTTCATTTCCGCGACTTCGGCGGTTATTTCATCCTTTATATCCTGTGATATTTTGCTTCCGCTTATTAACTTAGCTATTTTGACCACCCCTATATTCTATTTTAATAATAATCTTATAAATAAATTTAATGCCTGCAGTTAAAACAGGCCCACAATATTTCCATCATCGTCGATATCCACCCTTGTCCCTGCGGGAACTTTTGGAAGGCCGGGCATGGTCCTCATCTGGCCCAGAAGCGGATACAAAAATCCTGCACCGACTGATGCCCTTACATCCCTGACGGGAACCGTAAATCCGGTCGGCCTGCCCTTAAGGTTCGGGTCATGGCTGAGTGAAAGATGGGTCTTTGCCATGCATATGGGCAGCCCGGCAAATCCCTGTTTTGTATAAAGGTCGATCTTTTTTTCAGCTTCAGGTGAATAACTTACCCCGTCAGCTCCATAGATCTTTGT
>SDBU01003277.1_pt1 | contig 20645 bp, 22 predicted proteins | sample 2277071 | NCBI WGS metagenome assembly SDBU01 (sample SAMN10397929, study PRJNA504765) | marine sediment metagenome | isolation source: marine sediment core GS08_GC12, 126 cmbsf | place: Arctic Ocean: Gakkel Ridge, Loki's castle | collected 2008
TATTGAATTCTTTGAGAAGGCAAAGAGTCTAGCCCTTACTCACTCTGTATTGGTTGCTTTTGGTAGCACCAGACGACCTAAAGCTAAAGCAGAAACAGAGAGAAGGACTGGATTTGAGGGAGCGAAGACCCTTTAAACTACCCTTAAAAACGTTTGCTATTTAGCCTTGCCCTTGGTTAGTAAAAGCTCCTCAGCTAGCCTCAAGGCATATTGGTCAGTCATGCCGGCGATATAGTCAACCACCCTCCGTTCCGTCTCATCACTGTAAAGGCGATACTCTGGTGGCAACTTGTCTTCATGCTTATTGAAGTAGTCATATAGCCGGCGGCCCATCTCTCTTGCTCTTTCTGTTTCCTCCTGAGCAGAGCGCAGGTTGTATACACAGTCAAAAAGAAATTCACGCAAGGTGTTAGCTGCCTCCAGAACCCTGGGACTCATAGTTACAGATGGATTGGCTGCATTATTATCACCCCTTACTGCCCACGAGTGTTCAATAATGTCACAGACCATAGTATTGATGCGTTCTGAGTGGGGATGGCCTAATACAGTGGTGGATGAGACTGGTAAATCGTCCTCAGTGATGATGCCGGCTCTTATGGCATCATCACTATCATGGTTAATGTAGGCGACTATGTCAGCAATCTTACACACCTCACCCTCTAGAGTATTTACTTTTCCCCAGTCTTCCAAAATATTTGCCCTTGACTTAGAGTGATTAACAATACCATCTCTCACTTCCCAGGTAAGATTGAGTCCCTGACCATCCTTCTCCAAAAGGTCAACAATTCGCAGGCTTTGCTCGTTATGTCTGAACCCCTGGTGATAGAGTTCATTCAAAACTTCTTCGCCCACATGCCCGAAAGGGGTATGTCCCAGGTCATGACCCAAGGCAATTGCCTCGGTCAAGTCCTCATTAAGGTTTAGGGCACGAGCTATAGTGCGAGCTATCTGGGAGACCTCCAGGGTATGGGTGAGTCGTGTCACATAGTGATCACCCTGAGGGGCAATGAAAACCTGCGTTTTATGCTTGAGGCGACGGAAAGCATTGGAATGAATAATACGGTCACGGTCACGCTGAAAAGCAGTGCGTACTGGACAGGGCTCCTCGTATCTGAGTCTGCCTCGTGACTGCTTACTTTTTGAGGCATAGGAAGAAAGGCTTTCTTCTCTCTCTTCAGCTATCTGGCGAACACAGAGCTGGCTAATCATTAAGTTTTAATCGTTCTTCAATCGTAGCGATTATTTCTCTAGTCTGGTCAATCATATCAGGGCTTACTGAAACTGAGGTAATACCCCACTCCACCAGTTTTTGGGTAACTTCAGGATAGTCAGATGGCGCCTGTCCGCAAATGGAGGCAGTAATTCCCATGCTCTTGGCCACTTTGATGGCTCTTTCCAGAGAGAGCATCACAGCTTCATCCCGCTCGTCAAATGTCTCGGCTAATTTAGCGCTATCGCGGTCAACACCCAGGGTAAGCTGAGTTAAATCATTTGAGCCGATAGATATGCCATCAATACCGACGGCGATAAACTTCTCCAGGAGAATAATATTGGATGGCACTTCCACCATCATCCATATTTTGAAATCTTCAGAGCGTTTCAGCCCTTCGGCTTCCATAATTTTTAATGTTTGAGCCAGCTCATTAACGGTGCGGACGAATGGAATCATGACCCATAGGTTATTATATTTCTCCCTTACCCTCTTTATGGCCGCCAGTTCAAGCTTGAAGGTATCGACATCGGTGATGTAGCGTGAAGCTCCTCGGTAGCCAAGCATAGGGTTCTCTTCGACCTCTTCGTACTCTTTCCCACCCTTCAAGCCTCGGTACTCATTAGTCTTGAAATCGTTGGTTCGGTAAACTACCTGGCGGGGGTGGAATGCTTTGGCAAAAGTGGTTATCCCCTGGGCCAGCTTATCGACAAACTCATTTCCCCGGTTCTGGCGTATCATATAGCTGGGGTGCTCCCCAATCTGAGCAATCATAAATTCAGCTCGTAGCAGACCTACGCCATCCACATCACGAGAGGCTACCATCTCAACCCGCTTTAGCTGAGCCAGGTTGACCAGCAGTTTGGTCTTGGTCTTTATCTTTACCCCGGCTTGAGTCTTAGCTTTTACCGCAATTTCTACTTCGCCGTCATAAACCTTACCGTTAGAGCCATCCACAGTTATCATCTGCCCGTCTTTCAGCGTAGCCATAGCCTGCTTGGCGTCAATAACACAGGGTATGCCTAACTCTCGACTGACGATAGCGGCATGGGCGAGTCTACCCCCGCGGTCGGTGAGGATAGCGGCTGCCCGATTCATTGCCGGTACAAAATCGGGAGTAGTCATGTCAGCCACCAGAATATCGCCTTTCAGCACCTTGTCTATTTGAGAGGCATCATATATTAATTTGACTGGCCCGGCGGCTATACCTGGGCTGGCCGGCGTCCCCGATAGCAGCACCGGGGCGGTAATCTCAGGTCTAACCTTAGCTATTTTCTCCCTGATAGTAGTTACCGGGCGAGTTTGGACGATAAAGAGTTGGCTATCCTCCTTGGCCCACTCAATATCTTGAGGGAATTGATAGTGGTCTTCCAGCTGTTTTCCTAGTTTGACTAGTTGGATTATCTCGTTATCGCTTAACTTCTGCTGAGACTGAGCTGCCTCTGAAAGTGCCTCCTGAATATTAGCCTCTTTGTCATCGGGGGTTAGGTTCCTGATTAGCTGCCAATCCTGTTTAGCTATTTTCTTGCTAATAATATTTTGTTTCTCTTTGTCTACAATATACAGGTCAGGGGTTACCTCCCCAGAGACAATAGCTTCGCCAAGTCCAAAAACTGCCTCAATGACAACCTTGCTGGTATCATTGGTTACCGGCTCTATAGTAAACATAACCCCAGAAGTATGAGATTCTACCATCCTTTGGACTGGCACCGCCAGGCCAACTTTTAAGTCATCAAAGCCCTGATGGTGCCGGTAGTAAATAGCCCGTGCCTCAAAGAGTGATGCCCAGCACTCCTGAACAGCGGCTAGCACCTCTTTCTCGCCCTGCACATTAAGAAAGGTTCTCTGCTGTCCAGCAAAGGAGGCTTCAGGCAGGTCTTCGGCAGTGGCTGAGGAACGCACTGCAACCAGTCCCCTGTCCATTTCTATATAAGCCTGTTCAATCTCCCTGGCTATTTCCGGAGGCATAGGTGCATCTGAGATTGTCTGTCTTATCTCAGCGGCGACTTGTTGAAGCTGCTTACTATTATTAACATCTATAGCTTCCAGTAGCTCACGGATTTTATCAGTGAGCTTTGTTTGTCGCAGAAAGTCGAAATAGGTAGCAGATGTTACAATGAAGCCAGGGGGAACAGGTATATGGGCATTAGTCATTTCACCTAGATTCGCCCCTTTACCACCAACCAAAGCTACATCCTTTTTGGTGACCTCATTGAACCAAACAACAACCTTTTGACCTTCCGGCATAAATGTGCCTCCTTTTCCAGTTGAAGTTAAGAATTTCTACCTTGAACAAATATCCATTATACCACAAATAACATGCTTCAACTATGCAGCACGGGAGTAAACTTGCCCTATTTCTGGTTGACAATAGTAGTGATGTAAAGTAGAATTAGGTGCGCTCGCTGATAAATGAGGAGGTTTGACCATGGTAGAGATGACTGTTGACAGCATTCGAGTGAGTCTAATGAATTATCAACGGGTGGTAATTCTAAAAGAAAAAATGGCAGACCGTTACCTACCCATCTGGATTGGTCCTGCCGAGGCAGATGCTATAGCTGTAAAACTGCAGGGAGTTAGTGTACCCAGGCCTTTAACTCACGACTTGTTGTGTTCAACCATTGATGCCTTGGGTGCTAGAGTCAATTCTGTTATCGTCACCGACCTTAAGAACGATACCTTTTATGCCAAAATTACTCTTGATGTAGATGGAGGGCAGATGGAGGTTGACTCTCGCCCTAGCGATGCACTGGCGCTGGCAGTGAGGGTGGAGGCGCCTATCTATGTTGACGAGTCAGTTCTGGATAAAGCAGGTATCTTACTAGATAAGGAGACGGGTAAACCTATCCATGAAGAAATGGATGGAACTGATAGCAAGAGCAAGAAGGTTAGTGAAGAGGAGATGGAAAAGCTGTCAGCTTTCCGTGATTTCATAGACACCCTTGATTGGGAAGACTTTGATAAGCGTAAATCCTAGGGTAGGGCTCTATCCGCCTTGGGTAAGTTAGAGACCAAGCTGTAGAAGAGGCTCTCATCAGGAGGACTTTTAGTGGTAATAGATTGTTTGACTTTTAAATCATTAGGAGGCTCAATCTAATAAGCGTAATCGTATAATTTAAGACATAATTACCTCCTGATTCTTGAATTGATAATAAAGAACCCTAGGACTGAAACCTGTAGGGTTTTTTAATGACCAAGGAGAGGTGTTTATCAGGGAAAGCTTGAGGGAGTTTTGCTCACCAAAGGCGGATAACCAATCGCCAGAGGCAACATTGACCTAGATAGAGAGATTTGATATGCTGTCTGTGATATGAGAAGGCGGGTAGCGGCACTGGGGCTGACAGGTATCGGGTTTTTTATTGCTGGTTCCATTGTATTGGGTGTAGTTGGGGGGCGCTGGCTTGATAGTAAACTGAATAGTGAGCCTATTTGGACGATAGTTGGCTTAATTTTGGGAATTGTGGTCGCTTTTTATGGTGTCTATAGTTTGCTTCGGCCTTTCATCGGTAACAAACAAAACAAGGGGAATAGTTAGTGTCTAAGCGGCGCTTCCTCGGTTGTTCGTTCCCTGTTCTAATTGGGGTTATTGTCCTTTTTCTGGCACTTGGGGTAATTAGCCTACTTAGTGGCGAGCTTGGCAAGAAGCTGATTGGTGATGTAGGTCTGCCTAACTGGCTTAGTGTTGGCGCACCGCATGTTCAGCTCCCTGCTGAACCTATTTTCCACCTGTTTGGTTTTTCTATCACCAATACTATCATTGCCTCCTGGCTGACTATTATTGTCCTGGTGATATTGGCCTGGGCGGTCACTCATCGGATAAGGCTCATCCCGTCCAGGTTACAGAGCTTGCTTGAGTTCGCTATTGAATGGATGCTCAATCTTTGCCAGGATGTTGCCGGTGAGAAAAACGGGCGCCGCTTCTTCCCAATAGTAACTACCATCTTTCTCTTTGTTCTGATGAATGCCTGGCTTAGTCTGCTGCCTGGATTTGGCTCGATAACTGTTCATACTGCCGAGGGTGAGGTGAGTCTATTGCGGGGTGCCAATACCGATATTAACATGCCTTTGGCTCTGGCGCTTATATCTTTTGTCTTTGTTGAATATTTTGGCATAAGGTCACTTGGTTTTCGTTATCTGCGCAAGTTTATTAATGTGGGGCGGTTTGTCAAAAGCATAGGTCAGCTGTTTAGAGGCAGGTTTAGAGCTGGACTTAGTGGATTATTCAGTGGAGCCATTGACATTTTTGTTGGTGTGCTGGAAGGGCTGAGCGAAGTTGTGCGTATTGTCAGCTTTACCTTCCGTCTTTTTGGCAATATGACCGGTGGTGAGATACTGATATTAATGATGCTATTCCTTGCCCCGTGGATATTAGCCATTCCTTTTTATGGTCTTGAGTTGCTGATTGGCTTCGTTCAGGCGCTTATCTTCGGTGGGTTGACCCTTGTATTTGCCACCATTGCTGTAACTTCTCCCGAGCACGAGGAGGCTTGAAGAGGGTCTTATTACGTGTACACTGGCTTAGATAACTATCAAAAGGAGGATAGAGAATGGATGCAGAGACTATGAGGATGCTAGCGGCTGGGTTATGTATGGGTTTGGGAGCCTTAGGTCCAGGAATTGGTATCGGAATTTTGGGGATGGGTGCCATGCAGGCGCTAGGGCGCAACCCCGAAGCTAAGGGACCGATAATGACTAATATGATATTGGCTATCGCCTTCGCCGAGGCTGTAGCCATTTATGCTCTAGTGGTGGCGGTTGTCCTTATCTTTGTAGCTTAGTCTTGGTAGACAGGAGGCGTCATTTTGGAAGGACTTGGAATTAGTTTACCAACGTTGTTAGCCCAAATTGTAAATTTCGGTATCTTGTTTGGTCTGCTTTATCTGGTTGCCTATAAGCCGATTCTGAGGATGTTTGATGAGCGCTCCAGGAGGATTAAGGAGAGCATGGAGGAGACAGAATCTATCAAGGAACAAGCAGCTCAGGCTGAGGAAGAGGCTAAGAAGCGAATTGAGGCCGCCAGCAAGGAGGGACAGGAGGTAGTAGCCCGAGCAGTACGAACCGGAGATGAGGTTAGGCAAAAGGCGCAGCAAGAGGCTAGGCCAGAAGCTGAAGCCCTTATTGCTAAGGCACGTCTCGAGATTCAGCGAGAACGAGACGAGGCTATTGATGAGCTACGTAAGGAGCTTACTGACTTAACTATAGTGGCGGCAGAGAAGGTCATTGAGCGGTCATTGGATAAGGAAGCACATCGCCAGCTTATTGATAAGGTACTGGAAGAAAGCTCATTCTTGAAAAAGAGTTAGCCTGTTGTATTTAGGGAGGTAACGATGGCTGATAGCGCTTATGCTAGACGCTATGCGCAAGGAGTGTTTAGGACTGCCCTCGACAAAAAAGAGTTAAACAGATGGCAGTCCGACCTTAGAAAGATTACCAGCATAGTTCAGGATGACGCACTTTTTACCTTGCTTGAAAACCCTGAGGTTAGTTCTGATGATAAAGCTAAAGTGCTATCTGAGCGACTAGGTGACATAAATCCTCTAGCGCTAGAGCTGGTGTCTCTCTTAGTGACTAAGGGTAGATTAAGTATTATCAATGATATTGCTGACGAGTATCAGCGATTACTGGATAATTACCGTGGCATTGAAGGAGCTGAGGTTGCGAAGGTTACTACTGCAATTCCACTTGATGATGAGGATAAGCTGAAGTTAGCCCAGCGTCTCACTTCTATTGTCGGTAAGCCGGTAGTGCTTAAGCTTAAAGTCGATTCTAGCTTAATAGGCGGGATTATTATTAGAGTCGGTGATAAGCTTATTGATGGCAGCATCCGTAGCAAATTAGTAGCTCTGAAGAAGGTGTTGAGTGAAGCAGGAAGGTAATTAGAGGTCGTTTATCAAGAGGAGTCTGAACAGGCTGTTATAGAGAGGGCTAAATAAATACTTGAAGGATGAGGTTAATAAATAACCTCTTAAGGAGAAGAGGGGAGGTAATTTAGATGACAACAAGAGGACAAGATATTGCTTCTGTTATCAAACAGCAGATTGGGCAATTTGGTATGGCAGTGACCATGGTTGATGTTGGCACTGTGATTGAGGTTGGTGATGGTATTGCCAGGATTCAAGGGCTAGCGACAGCTAAGTATAATGAGCTACTTCAGTTCCCTAATGAGATTATGGGGATTGCCATGAACCTGGAAGAAAGTAGTGTGGCTGCCGTCATCCTTGGTGACTACACTAAAATTAAAGAAGGGGACGAGGTGCAGTGCACAGGTCGGATTGCTGAGGTGCCGGTAGGTGATGCCCTCATTGGCAGGGTAGTTGACTCCCTAGGTCGTCCCCTGGATGGCAAAGGCGCAATAAAGAGCGAAAAGACTCGACCTCTGGAGCGAGTTGCCCCCAATGTTACCTTGCGCCAGTCGGTAGACACCCCGGTGCACACCGGTATTAAAGCAATAGATAGTATGATTCCGATAGGCCGGGGACAGCGAGAGCTTATTATTGGTGACCGCTCAACAGGGAAGACAGCTATCACTCTGGATACCATCATTAATCAGAAGGGTGGCGATTTAATCTGTATCTATGTTGCCATTGGCCAGAAGACATCCAAGGTGGCACGGATAGTAGCTACCTTGGAAGAATATGGTGCTATGGAGCACACGGTTGTGGTGGCAGCTAATGCCTCTGATTCGGTTGCCTTACAGTATCTTGCCCCCTATGCTGGTTGTGCTATCGGGGAAGAGTTTATGGAGCGGGGTGGGGATGCGCTGGTTGTCTATGATGACCTCTCCAAGCATGCCTGGGCTTACCGCCAGCTTTCGCTTTTGCTGCGTCGTCCTCCAGGACGGGAGGCGTACCCCGGTGATGTCTTTTATTTGCACAGTCGTTTGCTGGAGAGAGCCGCCAAGTATGCTGATGAATATGGCGGTGGTTCTCTTACTGCCCTACCGATTATTGAGACGCAGGCGGGTGATGTATCTGCCTATATCCCAACTAATGTCATCTCTATTACCGATGGTCAGATTTATCTAGAAACAGACCTGTTTAACGCTGGCCAAAGGCCAGCATTAAATGTTGGCTTATCAGTATCCCGGGTGGGAAGTGCTGCCCAGACTAAAGGGATGAAGCAGGTGGCCGGTAGACTCAGGCTAGAGTTGGCTCAATACCGGGAGCTGGCTGCCTTTGCCCAATTTGGCACTTCTGAGCTAGATGCAACAACTAGGGCTCAGCTTGAGCGGGGGCGACGGATTACTGAAGTCTTGAAGCAAGCCCAGTATAGCCCGATGCCGGTAGAGAAACAGGTTATGATTCTGTATGCTGCCATTAACGGTTACCTTGATGATGTAGCTATAGACCAAGCCGGTACTTTTGAGACTGACTTCCATCGATTTATGGAGGCAAATCACCCTGAGATGGGTGGGACTATTGCCAGGGAAAAGGACATTAGCACTGAGACTGAAGAGGCGCTAAAGGCAGCCATTGGGGAGTTTAAACAGGGAGAGAGATTAAGAGAATGAGGTTGAAGATTGGCTGATATTCGCTTAATTCGCCGCCGAATACGGGGAATCCGAAATATAGCCAAGATTACCCGGGCTATGGAGATGATTGCCACTTCAAAGATGAGGCGGACACAAGAGCGTGGTTTAGCTGGGAGACCTTACTCTGAGAAGATTCGTCAAGTGATAGCCGACTTGGCTGCTTTGCCTCAGGCTGGTGAGGCACCACATCCCTTATTGCAGCGCCGTACGATAAATAGGGTGGCCATCGTGCATATCACCCCTGACCGTGGCTTGTGTGGTGGGCTTAATGCTAATATGAATCGCAGGGCAGCCAGCTTTATCTTGGAGCAAAGTGCAGCCGTCACCCTTATTTGCATTGGCCGCAAGGGGCTAGATTTTATGAGACGGCATGGTCGTGATATTCGAGCTGAGTTTACTTGGCTTGGTGATCAACCCAGTTTGCTTGATACTCTACCCATATCCCGAATTATCATTGATGATTATACCAATGGCGTCATAGATGCGGCCTATTTGGCCTATACTCAGTTTGTTTCCACCATAGTGCAGAGACCGGTGGTGCAGCCGATACTACCAGTTGAACCGGCAGCTATACCCAAAGCCCAGAATGTAGATTATATCTATGAACCAAGCCCAGATGTGGTGTTGGCACAACTCTTACCAAGATTTGTTGAGATGCAGATTTATCATGCTATTCTAGAAGCTATTGCCAGTGAGCAGTCGGCCAGAATGGTGGCGATGCGAAACGCCACGGATAGTGCTAGGGAACTAATTGACGAATTAACTCTGATGTATAATAAAGCCCGTCAGGAGTCAATTACTAAAGAGCTTCTTGATATCACCGGCGGGGCTGCAGCGGTGACTTAGATAAAGGAGGTTACTTATGGCAAAAGGTAAAGTGGTTCAGGTGATAGGGACGGTAGTTGATATAGAATTCCCACCAAATGAGCTGCCAGCACTTTACAATGCCATTGAGATTGCGAGTGATGGTGATAAGGTTGTGCTTGAAACCCAGGAGCATATAGGTAATAACCGGGTGCGGTGCCTGTCGTTTTTACCCACAGAAGGACTGGAGCGGGGCGCTGAAGCTGTAGATACCGGTATACCACTTAGTGTACCAGTAGGTAGACCCACTCTGGGGCGCCTGTTTAATGTTTTGGGGTCGCCCCTAGATAACCTCGGTGAAGTTAAGGCTGAAGAGCAGTGGTCAATCCATCGTCCCCCGCCTTCACTTGAGGAACAGGAAACTACTACCGAGATACTGGAGACCGGACTCAAGGTTATTGACCTGATTACCCCCTTTACTAAAGGCGGCAAGGTAGGTGCCTATGGAGGTGCTGGAGTGGGTAAGACAGTTATTATTATGGAGCTTATCCGCAATATTGCTACTGAGCACGGGGGCTTTTCTGTTTTTGCTGGAATCGGGGAACGGTCTCGTGAGGGTAATGACCTGTGGAATGAGATGAAGGCTTCTGGCGTAATTGAAAAGACGGTGATGGTCTTTGGTCAGATGAATGAACCACCGGCGGTTCGTTTACGCGTGGGACTAACTGGACTGACCATGGCAGAGTATTTCCGTGATGTTGAGCATCAGGACGTTTTACTGTTTATTGATAATATTTATCGCTATACCTTAGCCGGTATGGAAGTATCAGCTCTGCTGGGGCGTATGCCTTCGGCGGTGGGTTATCAGCCTACCCTGGCTACCGAGGTTGGTGAGCTAGAAGAGAGGATTACCTCTACTAAGAAGGGCTCGATAACCTCCTTTCAAGCTGTTTATGTCCCGGCTGATGATTATACTGACCCAGGAGTGGTTACTACCTTTGGTCACCTCGACGCAGTTATTGCTCTGGAGAGGTCTATTGCCGAGCAGGGCTTGTATCCAGCGGTTGACCCGCTAACCTCAACCTCTCGGATACTTGACCCCAATATTGTGGGTGAAGAACACCATACGGTGGCCCGCGGAGTGCAGCAGGTGTTACAACGCTATAAAGACCTCCAGGATGTAATCGCTATACTGGGTATTGAAGAACTTAGCGATGAAGATAAACTCATTGTAGCCCGAGCCCGAAGAATACAAAGATTTTTATCTCAACCGATGTTTGTTACCGAAGTCTTTACCAGTAGGCCGGGAAGGTATGTGTCAATAGAAGAGACAGTACGCGGCTTTAAAGAGCTTCTAGAAGGCAAGCATGATGCTCTACCAGAGCAAGCCTTTTATATGGTGGGGGCTATAGATGAGGCAGTAGAGGCAGCGAAGAAGATGGGAGCATAGGATAATGGCTGGCATAAAGCTTGATATTGTTACTGTTGAGCGGGTAGTTTATTCAGAGGAAGTTGATGTGGTTATTGCCCCGGGTATTGAAGGTCAACTGGGAATCCTACCTCATCATGCACCCTTGATGACCGCATTACAGGCAGGTGAGCTAGTAGTGAAGAAAGCTGGAGAAGAGTTCTCCTTGGCCATTTCTAGCGGCTTTCTAGAGGTACGCCCAGACAGGGTAATTGTTCTGGCTGATTCTGCGGAAAGAGCTGAGGAAATCGATTTAGCTCGGGCTGAAGAGGCGAAGCGCCGGGCCCAAGAGCAGATTAGCCACCGTACCCCTGAGGTTAATATGGCTCAGGCTGAAGCAGCACTGCACCGCTCACTTATTCGCCTCAAGGTAGGGGAGAAGCGGAGAAGAAGAAGGCCAGGAGTATAAACCTAGTTGATAGAAAGTAAGCTACTGAACAGAGCGGCTAATTTAGCTAGTAACTTTTTTGTTCAAGCTCAACAATCCCTCAATAGGCTCAATAAGTAGACAGCTTTTATCAAGGTCAATAGATTTTATTACATCCTCAATGGCAGGGATAAGAATCTCTCCATTAGCTCCATTAACTACATAGTTATCATTACTCGGTGTAGGTAGAATTTCGCTGATATTTCCCAGTAGCTCCCCCTGAGTTGTCCATACCTCTAGCCCAATGAGTTGAAAATGGTAATATTTCCCTTCAGGCAGAGGATAAAGTTGGCTATGGTGTATTTCTATCAGTTGTCCCCGCAGCTTTTCGGCGTCTCCAATGCTATCAATTGTGTTAAGCTTGATAGTTGCCTTTCCCTTGTGCCACTCAGTGCTATCGATGGTCATAGGCTGCCGATTAATATAAACCTTTGAGGGGGGGACAAAGCGTTGTGGGAAGTCAGTTGTCACCTCTACCTTTAGTTTACCCTTGATACCTCGAGGGGCTAAGATTTTACCGATAGTTATGAATTCCAGTTCGGATGACTTCATTGCTGATTCTGGAGTTATCTCAGGCTATTTAATGGCGTACAGATTACCATCATGGGAGCCTACGTAAACTGTTCCGTCGGCTACGGCCGGGGACGAAGTGATCTTACCCCCGGTGAGGATATCCCAAAGTTTTTCGCCGGTGGCGGCATCCACAGCATACAGTCGTCCATCTTCACTACCTACATAAACGGTGGTGTCTACTACGGCTGGTGAGGAGCGTATTGTATCCTCGGCTTCAAATTCCCACCGCTGTTGCTGACTCTGGAGGTCTACGGCGAATAGTTTATTGTCCGAGCCTATGTACAAGATGTCGCCTACCACCACTGGAGAGGAACTGGCTCTTCTGCTTACCCTCACCGACCATAGATAGCCGGATTGAGGTGGGGGTTGAGGAATCCCCGGCGCACCCATTATCCACAGTTGCATCCAGTAGGGTCTAATTTCGTGTTCGCGAGGCCGACTTCGGGCATTACCATCAACAGCGAATAAGATACCGTTATTGGTGCTGAAATAGACGACTCCATCCGTCACCGCCGGAGAGGAGTTAACCGGGTAGTGTGATTTAAAGTGAAGGCGAAGCCTTCCGTCCAGCGCGTGCAGGGCGTAGCTGAACTTGCCCCCTGACCCGCTATAGACAATGCCGTTGGCCACTACAGGTGACGATAAAACATAACCATCTGTTTTAAAATCCCAGAGCTTTGTTCCCTCTACTGCATCCAAGGCATAGATATAGTAATCATCAGCACCAAAGTAAACTATACTGTTGGCCACTGCTGGAGAAGATACAATAGGATATTTAGTCTTGAAATCCCAGAGTTTTTCACCACTATGTGCGTCAACTGCATATAGCCTGCCATCGTTTGAGCCGAAATAGACCACACCGTTGACAATTGCCGGTGAGGAGTCGACGAAACTGCCTGTCTTGTATTCCCAGCGTTTAGTACCAGTGGCTGCATCCAGAGCGTAGAACTTGTGGTCTTGGGAGCCCACGTAGACGGTACCATCCACTACTGCCGGCGATGAGTGGATTGGACCGCCTGTAGAGAAAACCCATTTCACTGTGCCCTGAGGCAAGGTACTGCTTGAACTAGTAGCGCCGGAGCGACCCAGGTCATGGCGAAACATAGCCCATTCTCCAGGGAGGGAGTTTGAATTTATACTCTGGGACAGCTCAAAAAATATCTCGGTGGAATAGTATAAACTGGGATATACAATAGAAGCTAGGATGATTAAGGGGGCAAGGCTGATAGCTATTACCTTAATCCTCTTTCTCCACTTCAGGTAGGCCTGCCTGCGCCCTGTTATTTCTTCCAGCTCCTCAGAGGTTACCGGGATGTCTGGATGGATTACTGCCCCCCAACAATGCTGACAGAACCGCGTTCCCGCAGGATTACCTTTACGGCACACGGGACATATAACCCAGAGCTCAGACTCAGGCGTAGAATCCATTGATAATCTCCAGTTACTCAGGTGGGGGGTTGTCCTGCCTTATTCTCTCTTGGTAAGCTTAATTATCTCAGGTTCTGTTACGTAATCTCGAGGATAGCTCTGGTGCCTGTTTTAGCTGCTTTTACTCTGACTAAGGTGCGCATGGCTTCGGCTATTCGGCCTTGCTTACCGATAACCCTACCTTTATCATCATCGGCAACCTGCAACTTAAGCGTTATGCCTTGCTCATCCTCTTCCTCAGTAACTACCACATCATCAGGTGAGTTGACAATTGATTTGGCGATGTACTCTATTAATTCTTTCATGCTTTCTCCTTGATTGTTGCGAATTTTTCTATAATACCTGCCTTCGCTAGTAATCTAGCAGCAGTAGCTGTCGGCTGAGCTCCCTGCCTGAGCCAGTGTAGCGCTTTTTCTTCATCTATAACCACCGTTTCCGGGTCGGTTAAGGGATTATAGTGTCCCATGATATCAATAAAGGCTCCATCACGGGGTGATCGAGAATCAGCAACTACTATCCGATAGCTTGGTTTTTTCTTGGCTCCTACTCGTCGTAATCTAATCTTTACCATTTCTCACTACTGCCTATTATGCGCTATAAATAGTCGGCTGTCAATAGTGGTTAAAAGTTGTCAGGAGTTTATACAATCGCTATAATCAGGAGTGTGAAGATAGAGAAACTGCACAGTTGGCAGGTTAGTCCAGCTCAGGCTTTAGACCTACAGCGAAGGTTAGCAGTACAGGTATCTAGAAGTAGTGAGCTTACCACCCCCCATTTTATTGCTGGTGTGGATATATCAGCGGGAAAAGCAAAGGGGATGGCTACCGGGGCAGTGGTTGTCTTAAACTACCCTGAACTTGCTGTGGTAGAAAAAAAAGTAGCCCAGGGCAGGCTTGATTTTCCTTACATCCCGGGTCTTTTGTCCTTCCGGGAGTCACCACTAACCCTGGCCGCTTGCCAGAGACTTAGTATTACCCCTGACCTGGTCATGGTTGATGGCCAAGGGGTTGCCCATCCTCGACGATTTGGTCTTGCCTCTCACCTGGGACTCTTTCTAGATACGCCGACCATTGGTTGTGCTAAATCTCTACTTTGTGGTAGCCATGAAGCGCCCGGTGTTGAGCCAGGTAGCTATGCTGAGGTAACAGATGGGGGTGAGACTATAGGAGTGGCTCTGCGAACTAAACTCGGAGTGAAGCCTGTTTATGTTTCTATAGGTCATAAGATTGACCTTCAAACCGCCATTCACTGGGTTATGAAGTGCTGTCGTGGTTATCGTCTACCGGAACCTACTCGTCTTGCTCATCTGGCATCTGGAGAAAACCTAGAACGCCAAAAAGACATCACGGTATCCGCTGCCAGCCATCAAGGATAACTATTTTAGTGAGCTGTTATTAATGTCATGGATATAAGGAGGTCAATTGGTGCAGGAGTTAAGGGATAAATTAGAGGACTTACAGGCTAGAATTTCTATGGCACTGGTGCATCTTTGACATTGCTGCCAGGGAAGAGGAAATTACCCGGTTAGAGAAGCGGTCAGCTCAGCCGGACTTCTGGTTAAACCAGATCGAGGCACAGAGTAGTATGCGCCAGTTAGCTGAGCAGAAGAAGGTAGTTGAAAGATGGCGAGGTCTGGAAAAGAAGGTTGCTGACATTGTTGAAGCTCTACCGTTAGCCGAAGAAGAGCCCTCCTTTCAGGAAGAGATTGAATCTGAAGTAGGAGCAGTAATTTCTCGCCTTGATGAGATGGAACTGGAGATGGCCTTTAGTAGTGAGTATGATTCCAGGAGTGCTATCCTGGCCATTCATGCTGGAGCCGGAGGCACCGAGTCTCAAGATTGGGCGGAGATGCTAATGAGAATGTATCTTCGCTGGGCTGAACGCCGTGGCTATAAGACTGAAATATTGGATATTTCCTCAGGTGACGAGGCTGGGATAAAGAGTGCTACCATTGAGGTTAACGGCGATTATGCTTTTGGCTACTTAAAATCAGAGCATGGTGTCCACCGATTGGTACGTCTTTCTCCCTTTGACGCTGACCATGCTCGGCATACCTCCTTTGTATTGGTGGAGGTTATGCCTGAAGCTAAAGCCGATGTTGATGTTAAGATAGAACCTGATGATTTGAAGGTTGATGTGTTTAGGTCGAGTGGACCGGGAGGGCAACATATGCAGAAGACAAGCAGTGCTGTCAGACTCACTCATTTACCAACAGGACTGACGGTTAATTGCCAGAGTGAGCGTTCCCAGCACCAGAACAAAGAAATTGCCTTAAGAATTCTTGAAGCTCGTTTGCTAGAGTTGGAGTTAGGCAAGAAAGTTGAAGAAAGAGCTAAGCTTAAGGGAGAGCACATAGCTGCTGGCTGGGGTAACCAGATCAGAAGTTACGTCCTCCATCCGTACAAGATGGTGAAGGACCACAGAACTGATTATCAAACCAGCGATACTGATGCCGTACTGGATGGAGAACTGGATAGTTTTATAACAGCTTACTTGAGGTCTTTGGTAGGTAAAGAAGGATGATTAAGAAGACTAGTATATTCGCCTTAATTGCTTCTCTGTTTCTAGTTCTAGTGAGTCCAGGCTTGGTTCAAGCCAAGAGTGGGCTAACAATATTGGATAGTTCGGCTGAAGTAGAATTTCCTGCAAATCTTCATTTCAATCTGTCAGCCGAGAGCGATGTCAATATTACTGATGTCCGTTTGCACTACACTGCTGACCGGGAAAGCCATGCTCAGGTAACCAGCGAGGTTTATATTGAATTTGTGCCCGCTCCTGCTATTGATGTTCAGTGGGCCTGGGATATGAGAAAAACGGGCGGGCTCCCTCCTGCGTCTAGTGTGGAATACTGGTGGACAGTGGAGGACATTAAGGGTAATAAGGCAGCAACTAGTCCGGTTAGAGTCGAGTTTGATGATAATCGCTATTCCTGGCAGAGCTTAACTGAAGGCAAGGTAACAATATACTGGTATGAGGAGGAACAGTCCTTTGCTAGTGAGATAATGTTAACTGCTCAGCAAGCACTGGTTCGGCTGGCTGAGGACACTGGTGCTTATCCAAAGAAACCAGTCAAGATATATGTCTACGCAAATGCCCAGGATTTGCGAGGTGCTATGATTTTCCCCCAAGAGTGGACCGGAGGAGTAGCCTTCACCAGATATGGCATTATAGCTATTGGTATAGCCCCGTATAACCTCCACTGGGGTAAGAGAGCAATTGCCCATGAACTGACACACCTCATTATTCACCAGATGACCTTTAATCCCTACACCGACTTACCTACCTGGCTTGATGAAGGTTTAGCTATGTATACTGAGGGGGAGCTTGAAGCAGGATTTACCGCTTATCTGGAGAGGGCAACAACTGGAAATAGTCTTATCTCGGTGCGTAGCTTATCGAGCCCCTTCTCAGCTTATGCTGAGGAATCCTATCTTTCCTATGCTCAGAGTTATAGTCTGATCGAGCTTCTTATCACTAATTATGGGCAGGGTAAGATGCTTGAGCTATTGAATACCTTTAGGGAAGGTGGTAGCTATGATGGAGCTTTAGAAACGGTTTATGGCTTTAATATGGATGGTCTAAATACTCTATGGCGAGATTATGTTAGCAGGCAGTATCAAGAAGCCGAAGTGACAACAACCGCAGTGTCGCCAGCCCGACCGAGTGGAGAAAAAGGGATACCGCCGGCACTAGCTGGGATATTAGCCGCCCTGGCTACGGCATTTCTTTTAATATTAAGCCTAGCTGTTGAACGCTGGGCATGGAGGCGGGGTTGATGAAGAAGTCATTTACTATCCACGATTTGCCTGTTTCTGAGCGACCTAGGGAGAGGCTGCAGAAATTCGGGGTAGAAGCACTATCGGCGCAGGAGATTTTAGCTTTGATTCTAGGTCGTGGCATTGCCGGCGAGTCAGTGACGGTGACGGCACAGAGACTGTTAAGCCAGTTTGGCAATCTTAGAGGAATTGCTGGCGCCTCGGTAGAGGAACTAGGCCAGGTAAAAGGGATTGGTCTGGCCAAGGCAGCCCAGATTAAAGCTGCTTTTGAGTTGGCTAACCGACTGGAGGGTTATCCAGAACTTGGTAAAAAGCTATCAGTTAAGACCCCTGATGAGGTAGTTAGCTTGGTGAGGGGTAAATTAAGGGGTAAAAAGAAGGAACATTTTCTGGTGCTTTTACTGGATACCAGGGGTCAACTAATAAAAACCTCAGAGATTTCGGTTGGTAGTTTGGATAGCAGCATCGTTCATCCCCGGGAGGTATTTAAGGAGGCAATATCAGCTAGTGCTGCCTCGGTTATTTTCGTGCATAATCACCCCTCAGGCGACCCTGAGCCCTCAGAAGATGATATAAAGTTAACGGAGAGACTAGCTCAGGCCGGAGAGATTGTAGGTATAGACGTCTTAGACCATATTATTATCGGCGATAAAAACTACCTGAGCCTGAAAGGCCGAGGGTTGTTTTAAGATGGTTATCAATAGTGGGTATCTCATGTCAGAAGAAGGATGGTGCCACGTAGAAAACAATAGGGCAAGATGGACTGAAGTCACATCTCCTGATTACTTAACGGCTGAGGCTGCAAAGACCGCAAGGAGATTTCACCAGAGGATAAAGGGTTACAAGACTACACCCCTCGTTCCACTTGAACAGCTCGCTCAACAATTAAATGTCGGTGGTATATACGTAAAAGATCTGTCAAGTGTTCTCGGCTTAGATTCATTTAAGGTTCTGGGTGCTTCATATGCCGCCTTTAAGTTGCTTTGCAAGACATTAAGCCTAAATGAAAAGACAGCCTCTTTCGCAGATTTGAAGAATATCCCGAAAGATAAATTTACCTTCGTTACAGCAACGGATGGTAACTTCGGGAAAGCCGTTGCGTGGGTGGCTCAACAGTTAAGGCAAAAGGCAGTCGTATATGTTCCACATAACACGATTATGCGTAGAAGAAATAACATTGAGATGTTTGGAGCGAAGGTGTTGGAACCAGAAGGTAAAGATAAGAGCTACGATGGGGCAATACATGAATTGTCATCGTACCTCGGCAAAGAAAGCTATTTAGTCATCTCTGATACGTCTTGGGAGGGTTACGAAGAAATTCCCAAGAACGTTATGCAGGGATACCTAACTATGTTTGACGAAGTGGCTGAGCAGTTGAGTAGTTTCGGACTAAAAAAGCCGTCTCATATATTTCTTCAGGTTGGTGTTGGAGGATTCGCTGCATCTGTTTTGGGATATTACAACTCGGTTTGCGGTAATGACAGGCCGATTTCCATATTGGTTGAACCAACTGCGGCGGCTTGCCTTCTACAGTCGGTGAAAAATGACAGGTGGACCAAAGTTAAAACCGGAGACACGGTTATGGCAGGTCTCTGCTGCGGGGAACCAAGTACTCTCGCTTGGCCTGTCCTGTATAATTACGCAGACCACTTTGTCTCCATCCCGGACGATGTTGCTCTATATGGCGTGAGAACACTAGCATACCCTAAACCACCGGATAAAGCGATTATTTCTGGAGAGTCAGGCGCTGCTGTCATAGGCTGCCTTACTCATATGTTGAACGCGAATCCAGATTTGGTGAAGAAATTGGGTATAACTAGGAATTCAACGATTCTCTTATTTAACACTGAGGGTACAACGGGAAATACTTTCATTCCTATACCCTGAATCCCCTTCTCCTTTGAAGGAGCAGATAAAGAAAGAGGGGCGGTCACCCCTCTTGGACACCCCAGGTATGGGCTGAGAGGTAAAAGATACCGCAGGAATACAAACCAAAGGTTGAAAGGTTAATTACCGAACCAGTAGAAAGAGAAGGATATGTTAGAGATTACATTACGATGAAGTTGGAGGAGCAGGTTATGGAGTAGCAGAATCTGCTTTAGAGACACTCGAATTTCTGGAGAAGGAACCAAGAAAACTACGGTTGTAATTCAAGGATTTGGAGCGCTTGCAAGTGTAGCTGCAAAGCGGTTTTATGATGTCAGTGCTAAGGTAATTGCAATTTCAACTACAGAGGATGCCTTATATGATAAAGGAGGCTAGATATTCCCCAATTACTGGAGCTTAAAAAGGATTATGGAGATTTATGCATAAAGGAATATAAAGGTGGCCAATTACTTCAACTTGGTGAAGAATTAGTTTTAAATTGTGATTTATTGATCCCTGCTGCTAAGGAGGATATCGTTACAAAGGAAAATGTTGGTAAGGTTAAAGCGAGCATAATAGTTGAAGGAGCTAATATGCCTGTAACTCCTGAGGCGAAGAAAATATTGCCTGAAAAGGGAGGGGTTCTTCTGAAAGTGGAGCTATTGAAGGTTTAGATAGACAAAGAAGGCTGAAAAATGATAACTTTAAACATATTGCGTAAGGGAGGAAATCATGAGATCATGGGAAGAGATTTTTACAGACACCGATCGCGAGGTTCTGCGTAAGTCTGGTTTTGCCAAAAAACAGGAGTTTGGCAAACATCCGGTATTGCTCTTTATTGATATTAAGACATCCTTTATAGGGACGACACGCAAGCCAGTACTGGAGGCTATTAACGAGTTCCGACCGGCCTGTGGTGAGGCTGGCTGGGATTCTGCTCTGCAGGCTGAAAAGCTGCTTAAGTCCTGCAGAGCCAACGGGGTTCCAGTAATCCATGTGACCGGAGATGCCCATTACAGACAGTTTACCCGGTCATCAACGAAGGGTTCTGCGCTGAGCACGTCCCTGACTCCGGAGCGTGAGGATATCTTTCCTGCTGTTGCTCCTCTACCCACAGAGTTAGTTATCAGAAAGACCAAAGCCACCGCCTTTTTCGGGACTCCCCTTGCCAGCTGCCTCCGTGACATGGGCGCCGACACGCTATTAGTGGGAGGGTGTACCACGTCTGGTTGCCTCCGTGCTTCTGTGCTTGATGCCTATAACGAGGGCTTTAAGTGCTTTGTGGTGGAGGAGTGCGTCTTCGATAGGTTCCCCCTGTCACACTTGGTAAACCTTTGGGACTTGAACGCAAAATACGCTGATGTAATTACTCTGGACGAGGCACTCAAATATGTGGCCGACATTAGTAAATCGTAGCAATAGAATCGATGCAACTATCGCCAGGATGTATGTGGTCAGCAAAAATGAGACATTGCCAGCTCTGGAAATTATGGATAGTTTGGACCTAAAGAGCAAAGGGTTGTTTTGAGATTGTTTCTCAACCTTATTTAGGACACGCCGCG
>SDBU01003278.1_pt1 | contig 20645 bp, 16 predicted proteins | sample 2277071 | NCBI WGS metagenome assembly SDBU01 (sample SAMN10397929, study PRJNA504765) | marine sediment metagenome | isolation source: marine sediment core GS08_GC12, 126 cmbsf | place: Arctic Ocean: Gakkel Ridge, Loki's castle | collected 2008
GGAAGTATGGGGGTAGGGGGGAAGAGGAGGTTAGGTACGGCCAATAGTACCAGTCACCTGCCTTCGCCATTGACTGTTCCTCCAAACTGCGCCTTCAGTACCATTACCCGGTGAACCAATTGCGGGTGGAGTGGTACTATGATGTTGCGCGGTGTATTGAATGGTAGGTTCCGTCAGTTGTCTGGGAAGAAGGATCTCGATCCTATGCGCGAGAGAGTGGTCTTGCAGGGTCTGTGCCAACACCGACGGCAGGGAGAGCGACCGCTGACGTGCCACGTTTCCCCGAACAGCGGTCTAAGGCTACCGCAAGGCTCCGAGAGGTAGATTGACAACCATGTACATGGACATACTATGAGATGTTTACAGAGAACCCGCCCCAGCTTTAGCGGTCTTATCGCCGCAGACAAACATGACGCTTTCCAGCCTCTTCTCGCGTTCACCGCTCTTTGCCCGTTCGAGCAAGAAACTGGCGCACCTATCGCAGTATCCGGACACGAATAAGGCCTGCGGGTAAGGCCCATCGCGATCTGTGTCAACCGTCTTACTGCAGCGCTGGCAAACCAGATATATTTTTTTCATAGATGCCTTGCTGAAATCTTCCTCTGACGCCCCGGCTAACCGCCAGGCATCCTCTACCGCCCTCTCACGAACAGCCCGCATCTCCCTAGCATCCTTAACGACTGAATAGATGCCACCGATGGTCAGGAACAACACATATGCTACCGCGAAGAAGAGGATAGGTATTGAAAACACCAGCACCAATACGATGTACCACGCCATTTCAATCCCTCCTTTCCGGCCCTTCGGCTCAGAAGCACCAAGCCGGTTAACGTATGTCTAAAGGCACGAGCACAACCGTGCAACAGCAGGAACTTACTCTATCCTTGTTATCACTCGTGCCTTCTCTATCACGTTACCACCTTGGCGGCAAAACTGACTTCCGCCATAGTACCTGTTTCTACTTGCCGAAAACCCTTATGAGGTCAATCACTGGTATGCATTTATGCGCATGCGGAAGCTGTTATGGCGATTCCAGACGCAATATAGTTGGGGCGGCAGCGGTAGTTCGGTTGCTGTTCAGCGACGCAAGTCAAAAGGAAAGCCTTGATCCATAGTCTTCAAGGTTGAAGCAGGTCAGGGCTTTCCTTTTATGTACATCTTACATCGCGGGATAGCTAGAGGGCCACCGATGCCACTTATACTACTCTTACACATAACAAGCCCCCCACAAGCAAGCCATGTCACAAGGGCACGCTCGTGAATAAAGGCACGGGCAAAAATTAGCCAGTGCTCATACGGTTACTTCATACAGGTTGACTAGCAACGTCTGCTGGGACATAATATCGCAAGGTAGTGCTTGAATTAAGCAGCCCGAGATGGTCGTCTCAGTGCAAAACAGAAACCTTTGACCTCACCAGAAATGAAACCCGCGCCATCAGCCTCCAAGGCCGCATAAAACGAGAGGTATATGTTGAGATCGAAATTCAGCAATGATCCACCCGAGCTGGTTATTCCGGCGCAAGTCGTCATTGGCGTGACCGGCCACAGAAACCTCAACGAATCGCCTGCGCTTTCTCGTGGAATCAATTCGGCCATCGAAGAAATCAGGCGCCTGGCACCTTCCCTGCGCAGCACGCCATTAATCCTCAGCGTCCTATCCCCGCTCGCTGAGGGTGCCGACCGCCTGGTTGCCCGTGAAGTCCTCAAAGACCCGGAATCGGTCTTGGATGTAGTCCTACCCCTGAAAATAAATGAGTATGTAAAGGACTTCGAGACCAGCGAGTCCAGGAAAGAGTTCGAGGAACTGCTCTCTCAAGCGAAGAATGTCAGGGTACTTCCCTCTCGGGGCAGCCGAAATCAAGATTACCAACAGGTAGGACTTTACGTCGTCGATCAATGCGATGTGCTCATTGCTATTTGGGACGACAAACCCGCGGCCGGACAGGGCGGTACAGCGGAGATAGTTCAATACGCCCGCAAACGTAATTGCCCTCTTATATGGATAAATCCTGAAGCCCCGGAACAGATAACAGTCGAGCCGGGACAGGGCATAGACCCCAGACCATTCAAGGACCTCGACAGTTACAACTCAGAGCGAGTTAATACCACTAAGTTCGAGAGGCAGTTAAAACAGCAGAGCCATTTTTTTGCGGAAGAATCAGAGCGCGCAAGATTGCCCGCTGACATCTTGCGACCGACCTTTGAGTATATCCTGGGGCACTATGTCCGGGCCGACATTCTGGCACTGCGATTTCAACACCTGTACTACCGGTGTGAGACTGCTATCTATATTCTGGCACTTCTGGCCATAACGGTAGCAGCTTCTCAATCCTTATTCCTCCCAGACAAACCCATAATCCTGGTATCAGAGGTTATTCTGATGCTAGCCGTGCTGGCGATTTTCGGGGTGAGCAGGCACCAGCAATGGCATACCAAGTGGATAGACTACCGATTCCTGGCAGAGCGTATCCGCTCGGCACTGTTTATGGCCGTGGTAAACATCGACGTGGCAACACTGCGGCCACCACGGCACCTCAGCCTCTCCTACTCTTCCAATGACTGGATGGTGGACGCCTTTTCTTCTTTCTGGAATCAACGACCCTCAATGCAAAAATTAGATTCTTCCCTATTCGACGGGCTTAAAAATTTTATATGCGAGGCCTGGATTGAAGACCAGATTCGCTATCACGACAGCACCAGCAAACGCCACTACAGTCGACACCATCGCTTAACCCGTGTGAGCTATACCCTGCTTGGCCTCACTGTTGGTGCGACCATTATTCATATAGTGGATATCGGCTCGCATACGTTGCAGAACGTTCTTATGTTCATGGCAATTATTTTCCCCACAGCTGCCCTTTTCATAAGTGCTATCCGAACACACAGGGACTATCTGAGGAACTCTATGCGTTCGTCTGAAATGGTAAATCACCTGACAGAGATCAAGGAACGAATGGCCACAGCCGAGGATCACGACACATTCCTGCGGTTAGTTAAGGAAACCGAAGAAACTATGCTTCACGAAAACGAGGACTGGCGCGTGGTGGTGCGATTCAATATATCCGAGGTGCCAGCTTGAGCTGTTACTCTTGCGCTCTTGCACCGGAGCGGAGTTCGATTGGGTTTCGCGACAAGATGATCGATGCCATTATATGCTACTATTTGATGATCTTTTGGTGCTTGATACATAGATATTCTGGTCTTTGCTACAGAGCATGAGACAAATAGGACATAAGGTATCACTGCACTTTGAGGAGCATTTATGAACGAATGCACGAGGGAGAATTCGGCGGAGGATACAAGCGCAGTGAAGAGAAATGCCCTCTTGCGGCTGGTGTCATGGAAGAAGATATATCGTTGGCTTGTGGACTACAAGTGGCCGCTGCTCGGTTTAATGTGGATCGTTACGATTGCACTGGGGTGGATAGGGTTCGCAAAGCATTTCTCGGCCACCGATCCGACTAAATCGTTCAGCGACGTCTTCTATCACACCTTCCAGCTTTTCGTGCTGGAATACGGCTCCGTTACAGGGCCTACAGGCTGGGAACTGCAGGCGGCGCGTCTCCTGGCCCCGGCGTTGACCGTCATAACAGCCGCACAGGCCTTACTGGTAATCCTTCGAGAGCAAATCCAACACCTCCGCATACGGTTCTGGAAGAACCACATAGTCATCTGCGGGCTGGGCCGAAAAGGCTTACTGCTTTCAAAAGAGTTCTGTGAGCGCGGGGAGCAGGTTGCCGTCATCGAACGAGACGAAGGCAATAGTATGCTCGAGAGATGTCGAGAACACGGTGCGATCACGCTCGTGGGTAACGCCACAGACCCCGGGCTGCTCAGCAAGGCGCGGGTAAACAAGGCCAAATACATCATATCCGTCTGCGGCGATGATGGCGCCAATGCGGAGGTTGCCGTCCTCACCCGCGAACTCGTCTGGAACCGCAAAGGCAAAGCGCTGTCATGCCTCGTCCACATCGTCGACCTGCAGCTATGCAATCTGCTCAGGGAGCGGGAGTTTGCGATGGGAAGGCTGGATGCGTTCAGGCTGGAGTTCTTCAATGTCTACGAAAGCGGCGCCAGGGTACTGCTCAACGAATACCCGCCTTTCAGCACAATAGACGAGGAGCACGACTCAAGGCCTAACATGGTAGTGGTTGGTGTGGGACGCATGGGCGAAAGCCTGGTGGCGAATGCAGCGAGAAACTGGAGAGAAATATACCGTGCCAGTGGTCAACGCCTGCGCATCACCCTGGTCGATAGAGAGGCGGAGACGAAAAAAGCGTCCCTGTGCCTCCAACATCCCCAGTTGGAAACGGTCTGCGATTTGATAACTGCACAGGTTGATACCCAGTCCCCTGATTTCGAGCGAGCGGACTTCCTTTTCGACCAACAGAAGAACTGTAATGTAACGGCAATATATGTCTGTCTGGACGATGATTCGCGCGCCCTGGCTGCGGCCTTGAAGTTATACCGGCGGCTCAGCCCTCTTGAAATCCCAATAGTGGTACGTATGACACACGATGCCGGACTCGCCACCCTGCTGCAAGGTGAGAAGGACAGAGCCGGGAGTTTTACCAGTATACACGCATTCGGCCTCCTTGATCGTACCTGCACGGAGGACCTGATACACGGATGCATCTATGAAATACTGGCGCGTGCCATGCACGAAGATTACGTGCGAAATGAGAGAGGAAAAGGCCATACACCCGAGACGAATCCTTCCATGGTTCCCTGGGTGAAGCTGCCAGAAAGCCTGAAAGAGTCCAACAGGAGTCAGGCGGAACACATCCGGGTCAAGCTGGACGCCATCGGATGCGATATTGCCATAACCACCTCCTGGGATGAGCAGCCCTTCCAATTCACACCGGCGGAAGTGGAGTTGCTGTCAAGGATGGAGCATGACCGTTTCGTCGAGGAGCGACTGCGTGCGGGGTGGACATACGGCGATACCAAGGACACAGATAGAAAGACCAACCCCACTCTGGTTCCCTGGGATAAACTATCTGAGGAAGAGTGGGACAAGGACAGGAATGCAGTTCGAGGTCTCCCCGCATTCCTCGCCAAAGCAGGTTTTCATATCTACCGGCTGCCGAAAGAAGAGCGAGAAGGGGCAGAAGGACAAACCGATGAGTGACGTCTTCATCAGCCACGTTGATGAGGATGCGGGCAGCTGCATCACGGCTAGGTTGAGAGCAAAAGCTGCGCGGCTAAAACTACCCCGTAACTCGAGGAAATACAGCCAATATGAACATGAAACTGCTGTATCTAGATGTTGATGGTGTGCTGCTGGGGAAGGCCAAACCCGATGACGTGCGAGTCGCCCTGGCAAAACACGCCGGGGAGTTCATCGAGTACTGCCTGCAACATTACGAGTGCTACTGGCTCACAACCCGATGCCCGGACGGAGATTCGACCCCTGTCATTGACCTATTGAAAATGTATGTCGCGGACAAGGGCGTAATGAAATTGATAGAAACCATCCATGCCACTTCGTGGAGGATGGTGAAAATCGAGGCAATTGATCTTGAATCGGACTTCTATTGGATCGAGGACCGTCCCACGTCGTATGAAATAGAGCAACTGGAGAGGCACAATGCCCTGCATAGACTGATACAGGTCGACACGAGGAGAAATCCTGATGACCTGAAAAGAGCAATGTCTCTACTGGAGGAAACAGCCTCGAATAGGCAGGGGTCTAATCTTCGTACCGGGAGAACATCCGCTTAATCCGACTTCTTTCTTCGCCTCAGGCTGTCCAGTTCCTCGTGTATCCTGGTGAGCCTCGAAGTGTCAGGCTCACCTCTGGGGTGGATGCCCAGGGCTTTGAGCCCACCCACGATACGAGGAATGATGCGATTAATCCCCTCAGGCGGGATGGCGAGGGAGGTCGCCGCTCCTAAACACTGCCGCCACATGGGCTGGCGCCTCTTAAACTCGGCGTCGGTGATATCACGAAGCACCGGAATGAAATGCTTTACCTTCTCATCCTCATAGGCCCTAACCAGCTCGTTGGTAACCTGATTAGACCCCAGAGAATCGGGTGATATCACCAGCAAAAACACCGGGCAGCAGCCAACCGCATGCTCCACCTGGGTCAGGTATAATCCCGGAAGTATATCGACTTCGTAGCACCATGTTCTATGCCCTGCTTCCTCCAGCCCGAGGGCGATCTCCAATGCAACCTCCGCGTCCTCCTCGACATGGCTGACGAAAATATCGGCAGCCTCGCCTGCCGGTGGGACGGGGGGACCCTCTTCTGCACGTGTCTCCGGAACATCCTCAACAATTGGCGGCGGCGGGGAGACTGTAGCTGCCACCGCTTCTTCACCGCGGGCCTCGGTAATATCTTCAACCGCTGGCTGTGGCGACGGGACGATTGGCTCTATTACTGCTTCTTCCTCACGGACTTCTGTAACATCATCAACGGCCGGCTGCCGCAGCGGTTCAACCGGCACTACTTCTTCTATGACCTTCTCTCCAACCGACTCAGGTCTGCGCGAGTAACGGCGCGTTACCAGCACTCCTACTGCTATTACTGCGAGGGCGGCTATTATTAAACCCGCTATCACCGCTGCCGATAGGCCTTCTTCCGGAAGTACAAACATCCCTCCGGTCCTGGCATTTATCTCATATCCGGTCTCTAAACCAGTTACTCCATCGGTAATTGATGCATACCATACGGGTGGAGCATCTCCGCCGGCATCGGGCATCATAAGATAAAGCCCCGATAGTTCATCTCCCCTACCCAGTGACATACCGTATTCGTTGGCTGCTATTTGAATGGCGTTGGGGCCTGAGACATACCACTCGGACAGAGCTTCCCCACCCACCATCCCCAAAGATTCTGCATCCTCCCCGCTCAGCTCCTGCGCACTGCTGAATGTATTGTTATCATAAGAATCAACGTCTATCTTGATGGTGTAGTACCTGTTACCGGCCCTGTAGTAGTATTGCCATCCCGTGGTCAATAATTCATAGCTGCCGGTGGCAACCGTCTCTACAAGGCTTGTTTTCCAGATTCCCAGCCTGATCAATTGCGCACCGGAGTCCCAACTGCCGGCCTTACTATCGGCTATATCCAAGCCTGCGAATTCCGTTATCTTTGTCATGCCTGGGCCATCGTCATCCGAAGCCGAGATTATCTCGCCTGTTTTAGCATCTATCAGATAATCGGTCTCTATACCGCTCGAGCCGTTCACAATAGACACGTACCACACAGGTATACTATCTGCCCCAACATCCGGCATGAGCAGATAGAGCGCAGAAAGGTCATCGCCACTTTCAAGAGCCCAATTGTAGTCGGCAGCTGCAATACCGACTGCGCTGGGCCCCGATACATACCACTCGCCCAGAGGCTCAACGCCGACTCTTTCTATAAACTGTATCTCGTCCTGGGTCGGCTCTTCAGTGCTGCTGACAGTGCCCATATCATAGGCATCGACGTCTATGCTGACCTTGAGGTATTCACTACCCGCCCTGTAGTAGTATTGCCAGCCGGTAAGCAGCAATTCAAAGGTCCCGTCCTGATACTCTGCCAGGACTGTTTTCCAGCCATCGATCTCGACCAGCTCAGCAACAGGGTTCCAATTTCTTGCCGCCTCATCCGCTATATCTAACCCGGCAAACTCCGTTATCTCCCTGGTCGTTTCCCCCAGAGCAACGTTCGTGCCCTTTTCCAGCGTTATAACTGGCAGCATCAAAACGAGCATACACCCAAGAGCGGATATAAGGCCTGCTTTGACCAGCATATTCCACCTTCGGCTAGCAGAGTCAGCGTTATTTGTCACGGGCTTTCCTCTCCAGACTTAATCGGTACAGTTTTCAATAGCAACCATGCACCAGTGACTTCATTCATATTGCCATACGGAACAAGACCTCGCTCTATCAAACCGTGCCTAGTTAACGAAAATCCTACATGATTTCGACGTAGCGGTCAAGCGTATTCAAAGCAGCCACACCTCTGGTTCTCAATCAAGCTAGAGACAAACGTTAACCCAAGTCCTATTTGTATAGTGCTCGCAGGTTTAGCAACGCTCACGAGTAGGGCCGCACCGATATGTTGTCCACGCGAACAACGGAATCCGGGTGACTCCTGATCTGGAAAACGCCCGCAGGAGGAGGATCAGTATCCCAGTAGCTGATCTTGAGTTTATCATCTACGTACACTCTAATGTTGCTACCATTGAGCGTAATCCTCACTGTATGCCACTGGCCAAAGCCTATTTCGGCTTGAGTGCTTTCTAGGGTCAGATGTTCTCCACGATCAAATTTACCCAATCGAAGTTCACTTTCATTAATCCATACTATGTAATGACGGTGAGTTGAGGAGTATCCAGAATACCTGACGCTAAAATCTAAAAACCCAGCTAGAAGCTTGAAATCTGCCTCCAGGACATAGTCCCTGGCCGATATTACGTTGGGCCGGGCCGATCCAAAACCTTCGCCCTCGAGGACATAGCTACCGTCATCGAGTACCACAGCCCAGCCCAAGGCAAGATCCCAGCCGTCGGCCGCGCCGTCTTCGAAATCGTCGCTGAAGGACAGCAGGTCCCGCTCAAGACCTTTGCCAGTAGCTAAATGTAATATGGTGAACGCAAGAGAAAGCACTAACATGCCCGATATGAATCCGGACACCTCACCCCGTGGTCGCCTGACTCCCAGGCGGGGCCACCCCCGCCAGAGGCAGAACGCCCCGACAATGATGCAGGGAATGGAAAGAAGCAATATTGTCAACATCAGCTGGCCCGAGTCATGGGGAAACCCTGTAAAATGGAATACTTGCAGCCACATAGGTACGGATGCCAGGCCGTAGATGAACATCACCATGCCCGGCCAGAACCAGCGGTTTCGTATACCCCTCCCCGACAGCCAGACCAGGAATACACCCAGGAGCGTGAAAAAGGCAGCGAGGCTTAGACTGGTTTTTGCATTGTCTGTAGTAAGAGTATCATCCCCGGATACGATTAACAGCAAGAAAAGGGTGAGCATGCCAATGCCCCCTATAAAAAGCAGCAGCCCCAACCAGAACCGGACCGGGTGAGTCTTTAACTCAGCACGGGTGCTAATGGCGGCCTGGGAGATCGGCTCAGTCTGAGGAGCTGCATCGGCCAAGGCAGGTATTCCCGCCGGGGAGGGCACGGCGGCGGGAACAGCATCTTGTATCGCCTCTGTATACGGCAAATCTTCGCGCGGCGAAATTAAATGCCCCACAGCATCCGCCAGCCGCTTCAGGCCTTCTTCCAAAGGTCGGTTCGCCGCATCCAGCCAGTGATGACTGCTTATGAAATATTCAAGGGACTTTGTCGGAGTAACATCCTCGACACGAAATGTCACGATGGGGATGTCCTTGCTGGCAGTTCTCTCGATCTCTCTGAGTACCTGCGTTGAAGTATTCGCACTGGAAGAGAAAACCAACACCACAATCTGGGTTGTGTTTATCGCATCGATTATCGCTTCCGCAAAATGTTTTCCGGGGAGTATGTCACGCGGGGCTATCCAGCAGCCTATTCCCCTCGACTCGAGGGTTGAACAAACCGCGTCGGCGACCCTGGCATCATTGGCCGCATAGCTTATGAAGACAGCGTGTGCCACGTATAAGCCTCTTACTCCGTTTGCAACAAAACTAGGGGTGTTCTAGAAAGTCACTTTTAGCCAATGCGCACGCAGGATAGTCGTCCCAAAACACAGTAAAACACGGCTCCTTTATACGAACGAGTGTTGCCGCTATATTAGAGCCATCGCCAACTAGCTGTCAAGGCTCACAGCAAGCTCGTAATCGGCTCTCAGCGGCCCGGTTTCGAGGGGCAGTGAATAGACGGGGAAATATACTCCAGATTGGGTGAATAGCGACTCAAAACTAGTCGACGTCGACCGGCTCCTTGCAGTTGCGGCACCTTTTTGCGCCCCGGAAGAGCCTGTTTCCGCAATAGGGGCAGTGGTAACGTTTCTCCTCCTCTTCAACCCATTTCTCGGTTCCATACTCTCTCCAGAATGGAATCGCACGCAGTATTACCTTCTTCCCAACGGGAATAGGGAAATCATCAATAAACCTGCAAGGAAAATCACTGCATTGATGACACCCCTCAATGCCTTTCTCAATCGTACATGACCTGATCTGACAGGTCTGGCAGAATATAGATATGACACCGGAAAGGCATCCCTCGCAACTTATATCATCTACTGTTAGAGTCGCGGCACCTAACCCTTTCTGGTAAAAATCTCTCAACCTCTCTTTGAACTTCAGATTATTCTCTCTGTGTGCTATATAGACACCACACACGCCGCAATACAAGCCACACGGAGCTGCCAGTTCCTTCCTGCTTTCCATTATCACCTCCGTCAAGCCGCCACTCTTTGATACTCAGAAAGCCTTTCAACCAGGCCAGAAGGTAATGTTCTCTATCCCGTGTCTGTCCTTGATAAGTTGCGTTATCTCCTTCTGCCGCGCTTCATCCAGTGGCTGCTCGGAATCCATGTATCCGATGACCTGAAGTACCCCTGATGAAAAAGTGTTGCCATCGATATCTATCACAGCCGTTCCACACACGTATAAAATTCTCTCTCCTTCATATTCAAGTTCATGCCATTGATACTGAGCCATCATGTCTCCATACCAGTCTTCCCACTTACGCTTAAACTCTTCCACAATAAATAACCTCCGCTGAACTTCACGGATTTGGGCAAGTCCCAGAGTTACAGAGCCCCGTGGCAGCCTTATAACTTCAGGTCATCAAGGAAATCCAGAAGGACCTGATGATTCCTCTCTATATCATGTCCCATCATGTATCGATAGACCTTAGAGCGCCGGAGTATCTTGAGACTATTGTTCAAACGAGAGTAGGCCAACATACTTTTACCAAAGGTTTCCCAAACGCTCCTACCCAGAAGATACTCCAGTCCCTGATGCAGACCCAGCCCGATGACCGAGTTCTTGATGAATTCCTTGCTGGCACTTAGCCTGCTCGTCGGCTCAATCCTTGACCCGCAGCCCAGAGACCTCTCCCCCAGCAGTATAACGCCGGGTGGGCAAGCAGAGCCGATGTTATCGGCGTAATAGCCCACATCGACCAAAATCTTGGTTCCCACGCGCATGAAGTTAACAGGGTACAGATATTCCTCGGGGATATCCCTCTCTCCCCCGGGCATAATACCCAAGCGCAGAGGGAAGGGCAGGACCTCACCATGCCGTGTAATTAGAGGGGAATCTTCAGACAGCAATTTGACCCGTCCTGACCTGAGAAGCCGGAGAGCCAGGGTTGTTTTACCGCCCTTTTCCGGCAGCAAAATCAGGACCGCTTTCCCATTCACGCTGATTCCCAGCGCATGGACCCGATGAATGTGCTTTGAATCGAGGAACTGTCCAGCAGCAGAAAGGATTGTCAGATAGCTCACCTCATGTCTCAGATCAGGGTCCTCAGAGAAGATCTGGTAATTCTCCTGCTCAAGGTCGGAGACCCTTAGCCCCTGGCCATGATAATCGGTATAAATCTGCTCTTTTCCTGAGTAGCAGACATAGTTTATGGTATAGATCGAAGCAGGCAGGTCAGGAAGGGAACGATAATCCGGCTTTGAATCGAACACCTCTATATTCACCTGGGGCGTATCAGGCGCAGCTTCAAAGTACGCGAAATCACGCCTGATGCCTTCTACTGTCTTTCGGTCTGTGCTACGCAACTCGACGTTCAAGCCGTAGAAATCGAAGCTGACCGAGGCATCACTGTCGCCCATAGCTCACATCCTAAATAGCTCCCTGCTCTTCTCTTTGAGCAGGAACCTGGCGTAGTAGAAGAACTCCTGGCTGAAGCAATAAGCCATATCGCAATGAATAGTACACTTTGGGCAAAAATCTCTCTCTATTCGTTTTCTCGTTTCCCTTGCCCCATCGGAATACCAGAGCTTATCCGGTGGTGTATCCAGCACGGAACCATAGACCGACAAGCTATCTACGTAACATGAATACAGATTACCATCGCTATCCAGACGAGCGTAGTGATAGCATAAAAAACAGGGCATTTTTCTCTTCTGGCCGTCAACCATGGCAAAGTACTCCCGCCAGAAAGGGACATCTGCCGGCATCAGCCTGGACTCTATCCGTTGCTCAAAGATTAATTTTAACTCATCCAGTTGCTCAGCAGTGAATTTCAGCGCATCCTGCTCGCGTGGATCCTTGACAAAGTGATCGCCGGCGTAAACCGGGACGAAGGTAATTGGTAGTCCCAGCTCTTTAACGAAGTCCGAGAGTCGGCCTAAATCACCAACATTCAAGGGCTGGACAACACAGACCAAGCCCAGGTAGAACGGCGTGTCGCGCTGTAGCTCTTTCAGCCTCCTTATAGTCTCACTCACCCTTTCAAAAGCCTGGGGAACTCTCCTAATCTTTTCGTGTACACCGCCACATCCATCTATTGAAACTGATACTGCGAACTTCTTCAATCCATAACGGTTATGTAAAGCCAAAAGCTCCCTGGCCCTCTTCATCACAAGATCAGGCTCCAAGCCATTAGTAAGCAGTAACATCTCCTTGACGCTGGGGCACGAGTCCAGTGCAGCTTCAGCGATTTGAACCAGATCCTCTCTAACCACTGGCTCGCCACCGCTCAGGGCGAACTTCTCCACAGAGTTAAAAAGCGGGTTCCGAAGCGTCTCCCCAATCTGGGCGACAGTCAATTCACTGCTGCTGTTCTGGCTCTTCCAGTCGGAGCACATGACGCACATCGAGTTGCATCTCTGCGTAACTCGCAAGTTCAAGTAGATTGGCTTCGGCGTGTATATACGCCCGGTAGCGTGGTATCTAATCCCACGGGCGAGATAAAAAGGCAAATTCACCAGATTCTTTAATGTCATCGGGGTCGAACCCATTTCCCTCTCCCCAGCTTTAATTTCATCTTCTACCATACCCACTGCTCACTTCCCTAACAGGTCCCCCACCTTCTCTTTACAGGCCAAACTTCGATTCAGCCTATTTGCCTCCATATATCCTCGAGCACCCTTATCGTTTCTCTGCCATCTTCCCCTGAAACCGGGGGTTCGATGTCGTCTCTGATGCTTCTGATGAACCCCTGCATAAGGGCCTGATGGCCGGCTTTATACCATCTTCGGCCAAGAGCCGCCATTAAAAAGCTTGACACCGCCCCAGCCAATTGCTGACCACTCAGATACAACTGGTCCAGCACTAATTCATCAGTCCTGTTTCCCCTGAATCTCCTGCGCGTCATAGATGAGGTTAAATTGTCAACGTGAAGTCTGCCCCTGTTTCCAAAAATGTCTATCTCGAATGATTTATTATGAGAATTGCAGGATATTGCGAAAGACCCGATCCCTTTCTCGGCTTCCACCAGGACTTTCAACTCGTCAGCCGCCACCCAGGAGAATTCACTGGCTTTGCGGGAAAAAGCTTTAACCGAATGAATTTTACCAAGAAACGCCAGTTCAAGGTATATCGCATGGGGGGCATATTCACCAAATATGCCCCCGGTCAGGCTGTGACACCAGTGATCTCGCTTGCTAAGAGTTCCGTTTCTTTGATCAAATGACCTGACCTCCACCGCTAATAGATCCCCGATCTCCCCTCCAGCCACAGCAGATTTAGCCGCCTGCACTGCCGGAACGAACAATATATTGTGAACCACGCACAACTTGACACCGTGCTTCCTGGAAGCGGCTAGCATGTCATCAGCTTCACTTAGACTCACAGCCATAGGCTTCTCAACGAGGATATTCCAGCCAGCCTCCATCGCCCGAGTGGCTAACGGCGCGTGCGTGGACGGCGGCGTGCAAATGTCTATAAAATCAAGGCTTTCCTTTTCCAGCATATGAGTTAGATCTTGATAGCTCCTGGGAACGTTAAAGCGCCTGGCCATTGCCACTGCTGCGCCCTCATTTATGTCACACGCCGCCACTATTTCAACGTCTTTCATAGCCCGCCACACAGGCATATGGGAAATAGATGCCACTGTCCCGCAACCAACTATCCCGCCTCTCAATACAACCTTGCTCATTCTCTCTTACTCCTGTTTTTTGGGATAGAAAAGGCTTTACCCTTTATAGTCAAATGTCGCGCTTATATAGATGGTTCCCCGTTTCAGTCCACCTAACAAGCCACCAACGAGCAGCGCAAGGTTCACCGCATACCTGAAGAAAACGAAAGCGCATGTCCTAAAGGGGTTTCTCGCATCTATGTCCGACCTGAAGTAAGACAATGCTAAAGCCAAAGTAAATCCCCCGCTCACAATGGCCGGTATATGCAGTCCAATCACGGCGAACAAGATGGCTAGCGCCAGCAGGATATGCAGGGCAAGAAAAGGTGTCAGGAAGATCAGGATGGGAAACGGAAATCGCACCCTCAGTGAATCTTTGTAGACTGCGCTCTTATCTTTACGATTGTCAGGCCGGTAGACTCTCAGTCCTTTGAAACCGTGTTTCTTGAATAGATAAGGATGGTGAAATCCGTAGTTGAACCACTGCCGCATAAACGCCCTCAGGGTGGTTCTGCTTTTGTGCCTCACAACGGCATCCCGGGCGAAATACAACTCCCACCCGGATTTAGCCAGGCGAAAGCACATGTCCTGGTCTTCACCGCTATAACAGTTCCCATCGTAAGGAGCCACCTGGCTGAGAGCCTCCCTGCGAAAAGCTACATTGGTATTGGAGAAAAAGGGAGAAAGCAACGTATATTTGTCTCTTCTTAAATACCCTTCCTCAAAAAGATTGGACATTATCTGTATTATCATCGCTTACTATCCGTCCTTTGACCTGAAGTCATATTCTGAATGTAGAAAGCCTCGAGCATATCATCTCCGACCTTGAAATAGGATATTTCCCCTCCCACCACCCCGATATGAGGGTCTTTTACGAAGGGGATTTCAAGATGCCTCAGCCAGTCCTCATCTGCCACACAATCATCATCTATGAATGCAACGATGTCCCCGCTAGAGTTTTGAATCCCGGCGTTTCTGGCATGCGGTATCCCTCTTGTTGCCTCATAGACGTACTTCAAGTTCAGTCTGTCAACAAAACTCAAGGCAATGTCTCTGGTATGATCGCTGGACGCGTTATCAACTACGACCACTTCATCAGGCTTGCGGCTCTGCCTGGTCAGAGAGGCCAGGGTGTCCCTCAGAGACTCCGCTCTATTACGGGTGGCAATTACTACCGAGACAACAAAGTTATTCTCCATGATCTCCTTGCGAGCTCCTCGTCTCAAATCACATACGATTTAATAGATCGATCGATTTCGAGAAGAAACGATATGCCTCATTCTCTTCGCCCCGCAACTCCTTTGCATATTCTCTATGCAGATCATTCAACCAACCTGAATCACTAGAATAAAACTCGACAAGTGCGTCAAGGATTTGCCTGCTTGTCAGTGGAATATGAATCTCTTCGGCTTCTAGAGAATGTGACACCAATTTGGTTCTGGCAGCCTCCCAGAAGAAAGTGAGAAAGTCCAAAGTCCTCATCTTGTAGACGTTTCTGCTTGAGATTGTGGCGTCGATTTTCGCCGCCCTCTTTCCTATGGTTTCCTCAAATGTATCCGGATGGAGATAGCAGCGAATGGTGGTGCCATTTTCTTCAGGGGCAATTTCAAGAGGCTTCGATACTCTCTCATCCAGCATGGCGAAAAACAACGGGCATTTTCCAGGGCTTTTGATCTTAATACTGTTGTGGATTCTATCCACCCGCAGCGAAAAAGCAATCCTACCATCGGCAACGATAAACGGCTCTATATTGCCAGGGCATATACTATTGCCGAAAAGTGAGCAGACTCTCCTCAATTTATCGATTGGAATATAGCTTTTCTGGATCAAAGCAAGGTAGAAAGAGTCTATATCAGAGTTGCAAAGAACATCCAACTCGAACTCAACCTGTGGGATCAGGGCAATGGAGTCGATGTAAGGCTCTAACTCAGTTCTAATGAGTGACTCTATTTTATCAAGTATACCATCGAGGTTACTATTCGGAATTAGCTCGTGACGACCGGGAACTCTTACTACCGCCACCTTACCCTTCGAATCAGCATATACCTTGCGTTCCATCTCGGCGTAACTCTTGCTAACCAGCATCATAAACAGGCTCATCAGTTCATCCGCCTGCAAATCTTCGCCTGAAGTTAAATGCCTCAAGAAGCTCTGCACTCTATCAATGTGACAACTTTGTTCATCAGGCAGATGGCTTTTGACCTGTGACAAAGCGGCCTCTCTGCTCTGAACCTCCTCACCGTGACAAACCAGCAGGTAAACCTTGGCTGCCTCGGCAATGGCCTTATACCACAGATACTTCCTATCGAATGGGGGATGGGCATACTCGGGGTGAAGTTCCTCATTTAGCAATGCCCACCACACCTTCAATTCCTCGGTCGCTGGCAAATATAGCTTAAAATCTTCGAGTGCTGGAAGTGCCTTCACTAAATCCGTCCCATACAGCAGCCTCCATGTGTATTTACCTTCGTTAAACCTATACCTGTGAAAACTGTAGTCGTCATATAGATCCGAGAACTCTGATGCAGAATATACCTCCAGTTCCTTGTCGCCCTGCCCTAAAAGGGGAATAAAACGTGAGAGCCTATTATAGGTTGCCCTGACCCTCTCTTTTACCGCCTGCTCTTTCTCCCCCAGATCCTCGATGATTACCGACAGGTCTATATCACTCAGCCCGTAAACAATCTCGCCCTTGGCAACACCACGGCGCAGATAGACCGTTATTACTCCATCCACACGTCTAAGCAACAGCGAGGCAATCAGGATAGACAGGTCATAGACTTTTTTGTAGAAATAGGTCAGGGGAAAGAAGCTGGTATTTATGACTATGCGCTGGATTACGTCCTGGATGCTTGACTTCATGAGTGTATCGTCAGAAATCTGAGGCTGACCTGCTGCCAGACAGTATGGGTCTATTGGAAATCTCTGTCAAGCCAACACGCCTCCGGCTACTACATTCTTCCCCATCCAGGGCACCCCCAAAGAGCCGTTTGCCCCCGTGGGTCTCTAACATCGTGTGCCCGATTAGCAAAAGTGCAGTCCGTGTTGCCACCTGGCATTCTCTGATGTTAGAATCGAGAAGCTTCAACACGCTGCCTGTTTCCCAGTCTCCCAGCGATATGCAAAGTCAAGCCCAAGTCAACGGACGGCAGCAGCGAGAGCAAAGCGCGATAGCGAAAGATGAGCAGACTCAGCCTTAAGGCAAAGACTTCAGCCAGCACCCTGTATGGACTTGCTCTAGCTTTTATCCTCGGCATCGCCTTCTTCCTGCGCGTGTACTTCCCCTATGACAACGTTTTCGCCGGCGACTGGGTCAGGTTCAAGTGGTTTGATTCCTGGTATCACATACGGCTGGTGGAAAACCTCGTCCACCATTTCCCACAGCGTATTTACTTCGACCCATACACTTTTTATCCCCACGGGCAAAACGTGTTCTTCGCTCCCTTCTATGACCTGCTCCTGGGCTTTTTCGCATGGGTTCTCGGCGCAGGCTCCCCCTCCACGGGAACAATAGAGACGTTGGGCGCATATTTTCCCGCGATCCTGGGAGCACTGGTCACCATACCAGTGTATCTCGTGGGAAAGGAGCTATTCAATAGAAAAGTAGGACTGATCGCTGCAGCTTTAGTTATCATACTGCCAGGCCAATTCCTATTGCGCTCACTCCTCGGATTCACCGATCACCATGTCGCCGAAACCCTGTTCAGCACCTTGACCATGCTGTTCCTGATACTTGCAGTTAAAAGCTCGAAGCAGAGAGGAATTTCCTTCAACAGCCTTTTAACGAGGGACTGGGGAGCACTGAAGAAACCTCTGCTCTATTCCGTACTGACCGGGATAGCGCTGGGATTCTACCTCCTTTCCTGGGTAGGCGGGGCAATTGTCGTATTCATAATCTTCCTGTTCACCATCATTCAATACCTCATAGACCATCTCAGGGGTAAATCAACCGATTACCTGTGCATCATTGGCGTACCAGCCTTATTCATCGCCATATTGCTGATCCTCCCCTTCCTGGGACAATATGGTTGGGGGGAACTCCAGATAGCATCCCTGATCGTCGGCATACTGGTTTTCCCAGCCCTGAGCGCCCTTTCTCTCCTCCTAACTAAGAGGAATGTGAAGCGGGCCTATTATCCTCTGGCTCTAGTGCTTCTGGCCGGGATCGGCCTGGCAGCCTTTCATATTATTGCCCCATCGGTGCTCAACTCGATTCTGGACCAATTCGACTGGCTCAATCCATCTGCATGGCAACTGACAATTGGTGAAATGATGCCACTCTCGCTATCCATGGCATGGGATGAATTCACTACAAGTTTTTATCTGGCGCTAATATCACTTGCCGTAGTAGCCTACTTTGTTATACGAGAAGGGGCTGCTGACAAGACGCTGCTCCTTATCTGGAGCTTGATAATGCTGGTGGCCACGGTAGGGCAAAACCGCTTCGCATACTATTTCGCGGTAAACGCCTCCCTGCTCACCGCCTACCTATCGTGGCAGACCGTGACATTTGTTGGCGCCAAGTTAACATCTGAAATAGGAAACGGGGGGAAAGTCGTCAGGAGTGAGAAACCGCAGACGGGGAAGGAAAAGGCCGAGTCAAGTAAGAAGGCAAAGCGCAAAAAGGCTAAAGAACGAAGAATAGGGCTGGGAACTCTGGTCACGAGATACCCTGTGGCCAGGTACGCCTATGTCACACTGGCTGCGGTAGTCGTATTCTTCCTGGTATTCTATCCCAATATCGGTATGTCAATCGACGTCGCCAGGCAAGCCAGCCATCCCAGGCAAGACTGGTACGATTCGCTGATCTGGATGAGAGAGAATACCCCGGACCCCTTCCAGGATGCCGATTTCTACTACGAGTTGTATGAAAGGCCAGCTGACGGAGAGGACTACAACTATCCGGAATCGGCATATGGCGTTATGAGTTGGTGCAACTATGGCCACTGGATTACCTATATCGCTCACCGTATACCAAACGCCAATCCCCACCAGCGAGGCGCAGTGGAGGCAGCCCAGTTCTTCACTGCACAGGACATATCCCAAGCAAGCGAATTGCTCGATGAACTGGGCTCAAGATACATAATAATCGATATACTCATAGCTTTGCATGAGCTACCTACGGAACCTATCTCTTATGGCACTTTCCACGGTATGATAGAGTGGGCCAGCAAAGATCTGAATGATTTCTTTGAGGTGTACTATCAGGAGATTGAACCAGGAAGACATGAACCCATAATGCTATACTACCCCAAATATTATCAATCTATGAGTTCCAGGTTGTACAATTTCGGAGCGGAACAATGGGATCCGCAAGAAACCCTCGTCATATCATGGACTGAGGAGGAGCTAACGGGTAATACGGGGAACAGGTTCAAGGCAAAGGTCGTCACCGACAACAGACTGTTTTACGACTACGATGAGGCTAAAGCATTTGTTGACAATAATCCGGGCTATCTTATAGTGGGCATGAACCAATTCGTCAGTCCCGTGCCCCTCGAGGAAATGGAGCACTACAGTCTGGTTTATGATTCGCCAACAAAGGAGGGGATCTGGGAAGAGGGAACCGTATCCGACGTCAGGATATTCGAGTATACACCTTAGCAGCGATGCCTCCACTCCTGAACGTGGATAAAGGCGGCAACCCGTTTTCAACTTTAACCTTTTTACATATCGAATCTTCCACAGGAAACAACTTTGAACTTTACACAGCTAAAGCACCAAATTAGGGACCCTCTATATCGCAACTCTCTATTCCTAATGGTCAATACCGCCATGACCACGGGTATGGGCTTCATATTCTGGATGGTAGTAGCCAGGTATTACACAGAGTATGAGGTAGGCATAGCGGCTGCAATCATAGCAGCCATTAGCATGTTGTCTTTGATCAGCAGTCTGGGCCTGAACGTTGCCCTGGTCCGATTCCTCGCCAAGGCCAAGGAACCCGCGAAGATGATAAACTCCTGCTTCACCATCAGCGGGATTCTGGCCCTGGCGGTGACAGGCATTTTCCTCGCCGGCCTGGACCTGTGGTCTCCAGCTACCAGCTTCGTCAGAGATAATATAAGGTTCCTTCTGGCCTTCATTCTCTTCACCATCTGCTGGCCCCTCTCGGGGCTTATGACATCCGTGTTCATAGCCAAGCGAAGGGCCGAATTTGTTCTGGTGCAAAGTGCGGTCTTTTCGCTGCTTAAAATCCCGCTTCCGATCCTCCTGGTCCTCTTCTTTCACGCCTTTGGCATCGTGGGCTCGTGGGGTCTCGCTACAGTTGTCGCCTTTGTCATCGCCCTTTTCCTCTTTCTGCCGCGGGTTCAAGAATCATACAGGCCAGTGCCCAAGCTTGACCTGAGCATAATCAAGGGCATTTGGAAGTATTCCGCAGGTAACTACTTTGTCTCTATTTTTTCGGCAGCACCCGTTTTTCTCCTGCCGATAATAATAGTAAACCTAATGAGTGCAGAGCAGAACGCTTACTTCTATGTAGCGTGGATGATAGCCGGGCTGATCCAAGCTATACCCCTAGCGGTTTCTGCATCGTTGTTCGCCGAGGGCTCGCATTCCGAAGAAGCGCTGGTGGCGAATGCACGCAGGTCTTTCCGCTTCATCATCCTCTTGTTGGTACCAGCCATCATACTTCTGGTCGCTCTGGGGAAATGGCTCCTGCTCCTATTC
>SDBU01003279.1_pt1 | contig 20644 bp, 18 predicted proteins | sample 2277071 | NCBI WGS metagenome assembly SDBU01 (sample SAMN10397929, study PRJNA504765) | marine sediment metagenome | isolation source: marine sediment core GS08_GC12, 126 cmbsf | place: Arctic Ocean: Gakkel Ridge, Loki's castle | collected 2008
CTATTTTGCATGAAATCCTGCCTTCTTTTTCACTTGATTTAGATACCTAAAATCACGATAGATTGAGTTATGAATAAGGTATGGATATACAAAAGAAAACGTGTCAAGGGCTGGTGGGTTGGATGGCATGAAAGCGGCAAACGCAAAGCAAAGGCCTTACCAAGTAAAGCTTCAGCCGAACATTATCGCCAGATAAAATACACGCAGTTGAACTCCGACGTATTTACAGGGACCGTCACAGCAAATTGGCAGCAGATGGTAGAAGAATACAGACATGGCAAACAAGTAGCTGGTTTTGTCGAAGCTTCACTTTATGAAGTAGCGCTCACACTGCGTCACTTTGAACGGTTAGTGGGAAAATGCAACTCGAAGCAACTCACACAAAATACCATCGACAAGTACATACTCGAAAGAGGCAAAGAAGTAGTACGTTCAACAGTCAATAAAGACATCAGAAACTTGAAGGCGTTTACAAACTGGTGCCGGGAAAACAGGTACGTTAATGGAGAAATTAAGATTAGGTTGTTGAAGGAAGATGAGCGACCTGTGAAATCCTTGAGTAACACTCAGATAAAGAAATTGCTATCAACTTCTAAACGCTATAAGACAATGTGGATGAGAATTCTGTTGGCTTTAGGCACAGGCCTTAGGCTCCGTGATATTGAGATATGGAGGGTCTCGGATATTGACTTTGAAAACAGCTATGTAACTACAAGGAGCAAGAAGACCAGGAAGAGTATGGGCTCACGGCCTGTCCCAGTTCCGATCATGGCTGAGCTAAAGAAATATGTTTCCGGTTTGGATGCTGAACAAGAAAATATATTTAATGATAATTTCAGCCGGTACAGATGGACGCAGATACGTCGGAAACTTAAATTGGATGATTTCAAATTTCATGACCTACGAAAGACCTTTGGTTCTGTACTTGCTCAGAACGGTGTATCCACAGCTGTCATACAGAAGTTATTGGAACATTCTTCACCAAATCTTACAAATAAGGTGTACACAAATGTTGATCCTGTCCTGCGTCATGCGGTGGATCAGATACCGGTTAGTGACTGGCTGTGACTGGCAAGACCAACCCGGATATATTCTAACCAAGCCAGTAAAAAAATTGCATAGCAAAAAGTCATCTGTTCATTTCCTTCTGGTTTATTTCTTTTATCCAGTTGAGTACTGCCTTGTGCCTCTAAGTCCTTCCAAAGCAAGCCTGTATATCGACAACTTGTAGAGCTGCTTTTATGGAATTCCAAGCTGAAATCTTTCGTGCAGAACTTAGTCGCCTCAGGTCGACAAAGAACGGAGGGTATTCGGTTGGCGGCTGAGGCTTTTTCGAGTCCTTGCAGCGTTGTATTATAGGGAGGGACAAATTGCGCCACACAAGATAAGACTAACGGACAGGAGGTTCCCTGAACACTGACGGCGGAGGGCCTTGAACACCTGCTTTCATCCAATTGGCTCGAGTATATATTTGATGATGTCCTTTCTGCTGATAATGCCTGTGAGTTTTCCCTGCGACACTATTGGGACTCTTCGAAAATGGTTTTTTATAAGACACTCGCAAATTGCAATCAAATCCTCTTCCTGGTCGAAACTGATTGGGTTTTTTGTCATAAAGTCCTCAACCTTCTTGGCCAAGCTATCTTGCGAATCAGATGACAACATCAGTGTTTCCGAGTCAGATAACAATTTCAGTATGTCTTTTACTGTGATAATACCCGCCAGGATCATATCATCATTAACAACAGGCAGGCCAGTAATATCATTTTCCACCAAAACTTTCATTGCTTCATAGATTGTGGTCTGGGTTTTGACGGTGATTACGTCCGTCTGCATGATTGCTTTTGTCTCGAACATATTGTTCCCTCTTTTGCCAATAGCACAACGGCACATTTTCAGTCAGACTTCTTATTCTTGTGTCTGAGCTTTAAGATATACGCGATTACATCTCTTCTGCTGACGACACCAACCAGCTTTCCCTCTGCTACTATTAGAACCCTTCGGAAATTGTTTTTTATAAGACACTCGGTAATATCAATCAAACTATCCTCCTGGTTAAAACTGACAACGCCTTTTGTCATAAAGTTTTCAACTCTGCCTGGTTTGTCTTCGATATTATATAACAGCTTCAGTACGTCTTTTTCCGAGATGACTCCGGCCAAAGTCCTATCATCATTAATGACGGGTAGGCCGGAAATATTGTTTTCCACTAAGGCTCTTATAGCTTCATATATTCCAGTTTGTCTTTTAGTGGTAATTACATCAGTTGTCATAATAGTTTTTGCCTTAAACATATCATTCTCCTTTTCTTACATTCTTGGTTTTGTCCTGGGCGAACTTAATCAAAGTCTGGGTTATTTCGGACAGCGGTACAACCTTTTCCACTGCTCCTCGTTCGATGGCCTCCTTAGGCATGCCAAAGACGATACTCGATGCCTCATCCTGTGCTATAGTGTGCGCACCAGTTTGGCGCATATTCATTAGCCCGCCTGCCCCGTCATTTCCCATACCGGTAAGAATAGCTCCGACGGCATTGGTGCCTGCGAACTTTGCCACCGAGTGAAACAGGACTTCCACACTGGGCTTTTGTCGGCAAACAGGGGGCCCATCCTTTACGGTAACATAATAACTTGCACCAGAACGTGCTAATAGCATATGTAAGCCGCCTGGAGCAATCAGGACGCAACCAGGAATAACATGGTCTCCATCCTGAGCTTCCCTGACGTTTACAACGCAGTTACTATTGAGGCGTTCAGCAAATGAGGTTGTGAACTGAGCCGGCATATGCTGGACTACCAATGTTCCCGGGGCATTGGCAGGCAAAGCAGAGAGCACCTGTGCCAATGCCTGGACGCCGCCGGTCGATGCACCAATAGCGAAAATTTTGTTGGTTGTCTCGACCATGTGCAGCCGTTTGACCGGTGCGCATCGGCTTTGGGCTGTGATGTTTTTGTCTATGCGCGCTCTTGAGGCAGCCTTTATTTTCTCCACAAGGGCCTTACAGGCATCTCCGACGGTATATGCCTGACCTGGTTTGCTCATGACCTCCACTGCACCGGCTGCGAGAGCTTCCATGGCTGTCTTGCCGCCTTCAGGTGTCAGAGAACTTAAAACAATGACAGGCATCGGATGATACTCCATCAATTTTTGCAGGAACGTAATGCCGTCCATTCTGGGCATTTCGACGTCGAGCGTGAGCACATCCGGGTTCAGTGCCACGATTTTATCGCGTGCTATATATGGGTCTGGGGCAGTTCCCACGATTTCTATTCCGCGGTACTGATTCAACTGCTGGCTGAGTATTTTACGCACTATAGCGGAGTCATCTACTATCAGGACTCTGATTTTCGTTTTAAGTGCAATTGCCACAGTGGTTTCTCCAATAACGTTTTAGTTTGTCATACTATACAGCGCAGCCCAAACCCAATCCTTAAACCTGAGCAACATATCAGGGCATTTGTGCTCTGGCAACTCTTCAAAGGCGAACTCGGCCTGGTGGCAAAGCTCACATATCTGGTCGATACCTACCATTGATGACTCGCCTTTGATTTTATGCAGAATGCGTCGCACGGCTGCAGAGTTCTCCTCGCGGTCTTGACCTGTCTCATAAGCCAGCGCTGCCTGCTCGAGTTCGCTCAGCATTGATTCAGTTGACTCTACATAGTCATTTAAGAGGTCACCTATGTCACCGGGAGCTTTCGCATCTTGCGGATTGGGCAGGGGCCCATTATTTCTTATTCCTGAAAAATCTTTAGTTCTCATAGCGTGCCCAGCAGCAATTTTCAGTCTTTCATAATCAGCCTGGTGGCAACCATATAACCCTCGATATTTAATATGACGCTGTTCAGGTCTGCTATAAACTCGTGCCATTGTGACGAATTATCACAAGTCTTGAGCCTTGGAACAGTAACGGCGAACGGGTCAGCGGTTGTCGAGGTGAGCACGGGAAGAAACAATCCGCAAGTAACATTTGAGAGTTCCTGTAGGGCATCGCAGGCTGCTTCTCTATCCGGCTCAGTAAGGTTGCCTATATTTTCAGCAAGAATCCTGCCGAAGTCCAAGCCTGCGATTATTTGAATAGAACCATTTCTTGCGCCAATGAAATCTATTTCGGCCAATATAGTTTCTTGGGGTACCACCAAATCGTCTTCCATGGGAAGGCTGGTCAAAAACGCCATTGCTTCGAGTGCCTGTGTTAAAGCCTCGCTAACATTTTTTGTTTCCACCTTTGGGCTGTTCCAGACCGTTTGTATAATTTCTCTGAACTCTTCCGGCGTAAAGGGCTTGTGCAAATAAGCTTTTACACCTTCAGCTAAGAGCTCTTTAACGCGAGTTGTTCTGGATTCAGTGGAAACAACGACAACAGGGATCGACTTTGTAGCCTTGTTGCTTTTAATTCGGTAGATCATTTCATCACCGCCCATTTCGGGCATATTCAAGTCTGCAAGCACCAGACCCACCTCCGATTTGCCGAGAATCTCAAGTGCCTCGGCGCCGTTTCTCGCCTCCAAGAACTCGTCAACCTCGAAGTCGGCCATTTCGATAATGCGTCTTATCTTTTTGCGTGTTAAGGCCGAATCATCAACAATTAATATGTTAAGAGCCATTGTATGCCTCCTTTGAAAACATTTTTTAGGCTGTCATTATCGTCATAACCTCTTCTCAAGACCGTTGGATCTTACTGTTACTGCGCCATCAGCTATATTCATATACATATTCCGAGGCGAGACGCCACCAACGTCCTCCGAGTCAACGAACATACCATTCTTCCACATGATTTTCCTAAAGGCCAGGTGATTTCGTTTGCCGATATCAAATCCTTTGGGGCCGGTATCCATTGACGCTCCGCCTGCTATTATTACCTGCATTCGTTTCTTTTTAGCTCCCATTGTGGCTAGCTTTTCAACCAGCATCTTCAGGCCCGTATCAGCAAACATACACGGCATATTCCTGGCCCGCTCGGGATCCATCTTTGAATCCGGAAGCTGGTAATGCAGCATGCCGCCGATGTTTATAGCTGGGTCATACAGGCACACGGCAATACACGAGCCCAATGAATACGTTGCCAGCACATCGGAAGAATTATCTGAAACCCTGGCGTCGGATACATTTACTATTATCCTTCGTTTTAACATATTTGAATCCTATGCTTTCATATAGATTGTTGGCTGAACGTAATTATATCTATGCTCAATACCGGTCAACGATTCTGAATGACCAGTAAGCAAGATTCCTCCCGAATCCAGCAAATCCCAGAAGCGGTTTATCAGACGTTGCTGCGTAGTTTTGTCGAAGTATATCATCACATTGCGGCAGAAGATGAAATCCAGTGGCCCTTTAATCGGCCAGCCTTTTACCAGATTCAAATACTTAAAGATTACTACATCTCTCAAGCTTTTATCTACTTCGAATACCTGCTGTCTATTTTGCCGATGCAGCGACAGATACTTATTCCTTTGTAGTAGCGGAACTGGCGTAATCCGCTCTTTGTCATAGATGCCCTTTTGGGCGGTTTCGAGCATACTTGTTGAGATGTCGGTAGCCAGAACTTTGACGTTCCAGCGACCCTGCCCCTGAACGGCTTCGAGCAAAGTTATAGCTATTGAATATGGCTCTTCTCCGGACGAGCAGCCGGCACTCCAGCCGCGTATTCTAAAATTGCGCTTTTTTCGCTTTCGCTTCAGTACCTGCGGTAAGAATTTTTCTCGCATAAACTCAAAATGCTGCCTCTCACGGAAAAAGCTTGTCAAGTTTGTACTGAGCGAATCGATTAGTATGGAGAATTCCTTTCCAGTTTTGTCCTTCAGCACGTGCTTGATATACTCTGGAAATGTCCTGAAGTTTCCCAGGCGGAGCCGCTTCGCCAACCGGGCACGAACCAGTTCCTTTTTGCCATCGTGCAGATTAATCCCGCAGTGCTCGTAGACCAGGTCACTGATTCTGCTGAATTCTTTTTCACTCAAAACAATATCTTGTACTAATAATGTTTCCATCGCACACCAACATAATATTAAACAGCTAATTCTGGGCCAGTTTCATCAGACTGGGGATATCGAGAATCACACTAACTCTGCCGTCTCCCATAATTGCACCACCAGAAACGCCTTTTATCGCACCCAATCTCTCACCAAGACTCTTTATCACTACCTGCTGCTGGCCCAGCAATTCGTCCACCAGCAGGCAACATTTGTTCTTGTTTTCTTCCACTACCACCAGCAACGATTCGGTCGGATCCTCAGTGGTTGGCACAACATTAAACAATTTGTACAAGCGGACCAAAAGTAAAAGCTCACCATGAACCATTACCATCTCGCCCCGGCTCTGCACAGATGAGAATTGCTCAGTGCTTGGTTTGAGGCTGTGTACTATTGAGTTTATCGGGATAATATAACGGTCGCTACCTACCTTAACGATCTGGCCGTCGATTATTGCCAGTGTCAATGGCATACGAATTGTAAAGGTAGTCCCTTTGCCGGGCGTCGAACTGATGTCAATCTTACCATGTAACGATTCAACGTTCTTTTTGACAACATCCATCCCTACGCCTCGTCCGGATACACTTGTTACTTTCCGAGCTGTTGAAAGACCCGCGTGGAAAACTAATTTCAATATTTCTTCGTCGCTTAGCTTTTGGTCGGCTGTAACAATGCCGTTATCAATGGCCTTTTTCAAAATGCGTTGTTTGTCGAGACCTCTGCCATCATCCTCAATTTCGATAACAACGTTTCCGGCCTCGTGGAATGCCCGAAGCTCGATTCGTCCGCTTGGGTTCTTCCCCACTTTGGTACGTTCTTCTTGCGGTTCAATACCATGATCCACGGAGTTACGTATCATATGTACGAGGGGATCGGCAATCTTGTCAACTATGCTACGATCAAGTTCAGTTTCTTCACCTAATGTATTAAAAGCTATATTCTTACCCTCTTTGCGTGAAAGGTCACGGACCAGTCTGGCCATTTTTTGGAAAACACCATGAATTGGGACCATCCGCATCGACATTGATAATTCCTGCAGTTCACGGACGATTTTGCTCTGATGGACAACTTTACGAACCAACTCGTGTTCAACTGTCAAATGCTTGCTCACTCCTTCGGTGACCATCAATTGAGCAATCACCAGCTCTCCAGCCATATTGATCAGGTTGTCAAGGCGCCTGGTGCTTACCTTTATTTTTTCGTCACTGGAGACGGTTTTTGCTTTTGTGGTGATACCCTTTTTTTCCGGCTTGGCCTCGGTAACTAAAACCTCGTCCAGCTCTTTGTCCTTTTTGCGACCTTCGGGTGTGTCAAGAAAAGTGGCAAGACTCTGGCTTTCTGCAGAGGCTTTCAACTTTACCAACAGACTTGACAGGCCTTCCTGGGTAGCTACGGGTTTGCCGGCCTCTACTGATTCCTTCAGTCCGGCAATCATCTTTTTCAACATATCAATTGATTCAAAGACAACGTCGCTATTCGCATCTGTCAGATCCAATTCACCTTTACGCGCACCGTCGAGCAGGTTTTCCGCTGAATGTGCCAACGAGCCTATTTCACCGAGGTTTAAGAATCCTGCCATTCCTTTTATGGTATGAAATGCCCGGAATATCTGGTTGAGTATCTCATTATCATCCGGCTTACTCTCAAGTTCGAGCAATCCCGCCTCAGCGGACTCAATGTGCTCACCGCTCTCAGTGATAAAATCCAGCACCAGTGACATATCATCTTCGAGAATAACAGCGGCTTCCTGCGGTACAGTTTCAATGGTTACTACAGAATCCTGTTCAGCCTGCTTGGAACCGGGTACGGCCCCAGCCTGGCTAACTTGATCAACCAAGCTTTGAAGGACCAAAACCGCTTGCGATACTGTCTCGATCGATCGGGTGGTGTCTTCGGCTTGGTGCTGGAGTATTTTCTGTAGCACCTCAATTGAGTTAGAAGTTGCGCCCTTGGCCTGCTCAAGCAACTCAGCAGGACCCTCACCTATCTCGGCGATAGACAGGTTAATTTGGTTGAGGATTTTCTGCAGGTTTTCGACCTCCGAAAGATCCGCCAGGCTTAGCGTATTTACTGCTAAAGACGCTTGCTCTATGAGTTTTGTAATTTCATCACTATTTCGCATTTTGCACTTTTTTTCCAACTCACGAACCCAATCGTACCAATGGTGGTGCTTGAGGACTTTTACCCACTGTGGAAATATTGGGATTACTGTTTTGCAGGACTTTGAAGATGTCAAATACAGTTACTAATCCTTGCACTTTGCCTTCTCGGCCCATTACGGGCAAACATCGTCCGCTGAACCGGTGCATATTTTCTATTATGGCCGCCAGCGGTGTTTCCGGCCTTATCATGCGGACAGGCCTGCTCATTATCCATTTGAGTTTGATTTGAAGCGTAGCATCATCCAAAGGCCTATGCCATTTTGCAAATATCGGTCGCAGATAGATACTGGTTGCTCCTGTTATATCAGACTTCGATACTATACCTTCCAGTGTCCCATCCTTGCCTATCATTATATAACCGCTATCATGCTGCTGCATTTTTGTAAGAGCCTGCTGTACGCTTTTGTCGGGACTTGCCCAGACCACATCTTTTCGCATAACGTCTTTTGCCCGTATTGTTGATGGAACGCTGATATGCGCCATTGTGGGTTTACCGGACTCGCCCGGAAGGACAGCCGGTGACTGGGTCATCTTTTGAATGGTTTCGGAAACTCCGCCCTCGACGAACTCTTGGCTCTGGTCAGGCGCCGTTGTTTTTTCCTCGGTTTCGCTGGTTTCTTCAGCCTCGGTTTTGGCATTTTCTTCGGCTCCGATCTTGGCCCTTGCTTCAGCTTCTGCTTTAGCTCTGAGTTCGGCTTCGGCCTTGGCTTTTTCTTCGGCTTTGGCTTTTGTTTCAGCTTCGGCCTTGGCCTTTGCTTCGGCCTCAGTTCTGACTTTTGCTTCAGCCTCAGCCTTGATTTTTTCTTCAGCTTTAGTCTTGTCAAAGATTGTTTCTGGGAAAATAACGCTGCATTCGAAGGGGGGATAAGGCTCGATTGTCATGTCGTAGGAAACGAACAGTAATTCTGCGTCACCGGCCAAGCCTATCTTTTCTTCTGGATCGTCCCACGGCTCACCGATAAAGGTATTGGTTTGCACGAGGTGCCCATGCCCTTCTAATCCCTCACGAAAGACCCTGTCCCAGCATCCCACCAGCAGATTGCCGGCTTCTGCTAACGTATCTTTGACCGCCTCAGCTTCTGTTAGTGAGCCGCTCTTTATATTTTTCTGAATATTTGCTGGCCCAACGCATTTTTCTAACAGAGAGGTCATCTGTTCTGGCATAGCTATTGCGCCGGCAAGAATAAATAATCCAGCCCGGCCAAAAATTATTTGAAAGGTTCCGTCTAAAGTGCCTTCGGCTTTGATGCAGTTAACAGCTACGAGGTTCTCAAAACGTTTCTTAAGGCCCTCAATAGTCTCATCGCAAACTTTCTGCTGCTTACATTTCATATGCATGCCGAACATAGCGGAAATGTCCTTACAAAAGGTGTCAAGCGATTTCTTTGATAATTCTATGGTTTGTGATTCGATTTTTGTGCGGGATGTCACAGCCACTTTTTCTTCACCGCTTGTCTCAGTGGATACCTCAGACTCCGCTTGCTCAGCAGCCTGAGGCTCTTGGCTTTCAACTGCTTCCTCCGCAGCCGCTTCAGTATCTTCTTTGGCAGTGGTTTCTTCAGCAGTAGGCTCTGTTGCCTCAACAAATGTAGTTGGCTCCTTAGCTTTTTCTTCACCGCTTGCCTCAGTGGATACCTCAGACTCCGCTTGCTCAGCAGCCTGAAGCTCTTGGCTTTCAACTGCTTCCTCCGCAGCCGCTTCAGTATCTTCTTTGGCAGTGGTTTCTTCAGCAGTAGGCTCTGTTGCCTCAGCAAAAACAGTTGTCTCCTCAGTTATAATTTCTTTTTCAGTCATTCTGTTTTTCCTGTCTTTGCTTTAGTAGCTGCTTCGAGCTTGACTTTTTCAGCTTCAGCCTTAGCTTTTTCAGCTTCAGCCTTAGCTTTTTCAGCTTCAGCCTTGGCTTTTTCAGCTTCAGCCTTGGCTTTTTCAACTTCAGCCTTAGCTTTTTCAACTTCAGCCTTGGCTTTTTCAACTTCCATATTGGCTTCTGCTTTGGCTTCAGTCTTGGCACCTGTTTCAGCTTCAGTCTTGACTTTTGCTTCAGCTTCGGCCTTGGCTTTTTCAGCTTCGGCTTTACCTTTTTCAGCTTCGATATTGGCTTCTGCTTCAGTCTTGGCTTTTGCCTCAGCTTCGGCTCTTGCCTCCGCTTCAGCCTTAGTCTTTGCTTCACCTTCGGTCCAAGCCTTAAGTTCAGTCTCAGATAAATCACCAAAAACTTTTTGTGGGAAGATGGCACCGCAATAGAACGGTGGGTAGTTATCGACTTTAATTTTGAATGGAGAAAACGCCGTTTTTATGTTACCGGCCAGGCCTATCTTCTCCTCAGGTTTGTCCCAAGGATTACCAATAAATACATTGGTTTTCACAAAGTGTTTGTGGCCTTCTAATTTTTCACGGAAGACCTTATCCCACGCCCCAACCAGCAAATTACCCACCTCTGCCAGCGCATCGCTTATCTCCTCAGCTTCTTTGAGTGTGCCGTTTTTTATGTTATTCATAATCTTTTGCGGGCCGACAATTCTTTCTAATAAAGAAGTCATCTGCTGTGGCATGATTGACAGGCGGCCAGCCAGAGTAAATAATCCCCCCCGGTCGAGGATTAATTGGAAAGTCCCATTTAGGGCACCTTCCGCACCTTCAGCTTTGACAAAGAAGACAGCTACCAGCTTGCTAAAATGTTCCTTAAGAGCATCGATATTCTCGTAACAAACGTTCTGCGGCATAAACTGCATCTTCGGGCCGAACATAGTGGAGATATCGTCACAAAAGGCGCTAAACGCCTCCCTCGTAAGTCGTATGGTTCCTGAAATAATTTCTTTTTGAGGTATCACCATATGCCGTATCCGATCATTTTGCCTTTCAGCGTACAGTCTATGCGCAACTTTTCCTGTATAAAAACAAGAACTCAATAACGTATTCATCTTCGGTATCCACTTTCAATAATATTCTGCTTGTTCCATCGCCCAAGCTGTTTGCGAGCTTCTGCCCGAGCACCACAGTGGGGATTGAGACCTGAAGCTCACCGGTGTTGTCCTGTATACGCGACTTTACGCTGCCCATAACCATGTTGGTTACCTCACCGATGGCATCACAAACTTCCTCTTCGCTAATTTCCTCAGACGGGTCCATTCCAATCATATTTGCAGCGATAATTCGGGCACAAGTCACATTGCAGCAAATAGTCAAACAGCCTTCAATATCTCCTTTGAAAGTAATTGAGCCTAAAAGAGCATCGCCTTCTACTTTTTGTTCCGGCTCGGTAGATTCTTCAATGTCTATAAAAATCATCGTTTCAAAGATTTCTTTGGCGCCTTCTAATAGCGCCGTGCCAAAGCATACTTTATCAATATCAATCATGGTTAAATCCTTACCTTAAGTTGAAATCTTTCACAACTGTCAACGACTATCATCTTATTTCATAAATGGAGACAGCTCTTTCTGGAATTTCTCCGGTGTGAATGGCTTCGTTATGAAACCGTTAGCTCCACCAGCTATAGCACCGTCCATGACTTCCTGAGAGCTTTCGGTGGATACCATTATGATTTTTGTGTCTGCACAACTGTCGAGTTTGCGCACTTTTTTGACCAGTTCCGTGCCGGTCATTTCAGGCATGTTGATATCACACAACATTATATCAACAGGAGCAGCATTGAGTTTCTCGAGGGCCTCAACGCCGTTGCCTGCTTCCTCAGTCCGCTCGAAGTCCAGGCCCGACATTAGTATGGTTCGCATTATGATCTTCCTCATCGTCGCCGAATCATCTACAAGCATTAATGATTTAGCCATAGTAATTCCTCACTTTCTTGTTACTTATTATTTAGCTAAGAGCACTTTTCTTTCTGTTCCGATAAATTTCTTCCAATCGCATCCGATCATGCTTACCTGGGCCAGATTGTGTATAATGATATTCAATTTTTCCATTAAGGCATTTTCGATAAAAGACCAAGTTTCTCCATTTCTTCGAAGAGTTTTTCTTTTTTGACAGGCTTAACAATATATACCTCACAACCTTTTCTAAATGCACCCATAATGTTCTTGGAATCGCTCAATGCGGTTATCATAATCACCTTAACGCCATCGAGGCCATTGATTCCATGCTCTTTCTCTATCCGGCGAATTGCGGCCAATGCATCATGGCCGTTCATCTGGGGCATCATAATGTCAAGGCATATTAGGTCGTAGGGCTGCCCTTCAGATAGAGCATCCTTAAACGCATCGACGGCTTCGCGCCCATTAACGGCAATGAAGCAATCAGCATAATCAGATAGATATATCTGCAACAGTTTGCGAGCGGTAAACTCGTCTTCCACGATTAAACACTTCATAGAGAACTCCTTTATACATCACGTTTTGCAACCACTTGTACCGTTTCAGCCTGTCTGTTATTTTGTTGTTGTTTTGCTATTTCCAGCCAATTTTCTTGAGACAAAAAGGACACCAGTTTATCAATTTCGCTTTGTACATCACCAAAGAGCAAAGCAGCCGTATCTATGTCTTTTTCGTTCCCAGCACGCTCAATGCGGCCAGCTCTTTCTGACAACTGCATAGCACAAATGTGACGAGCCGTCCCTTTTAATTTGTGAGCGTAATGCAAAATATTATTTGAATCTCTATCTGTTATTGCCTTAGCAAGAGATTCTACGGATTGCGGGCCCTCTTCCAAAATCACGTTGGCAATCTCTTTAATAATATCTTCACCTTCACCTTCATAAACTCCCATAAGAGTTGTGTAGTCAACCGGAACTCCGGAATCTGGTTCGTATGCCAGCTCGGCTAATTCCTGCTGTTGAGATGTCTCATCCGAACAAAGCTGACCGAATTCATCTCCCTGGGATTTGACTGAATCAATTCTTTTGCTTGACACTGCGGTTTCCAAAGGCAGATACTTGCGAATTACTTTCAATAGTATTTTGCGGTTGATGGGCTTGGCTATGTAATCGCTGCAACCGGCAGAAATGCACTTTTCATCGTCACCCTTCATCGCGTAAGCGGTCAGAGCAACTATTGCTGTTGTCATTCCCTTCCTTCGCAGGATTCGTGTAGCTTCATATCCGCTCATATTGGGCATTTGTATGTCCATAAATATCAGGTCGAAGTGTTGGCTGAGAACCTTATCAACTGCCTCTTTGCCATCCTCGACTATTGTTACCTGCAAGCCAAACCGTTCCAGCAGCAGTTTAATAAGGATTTGGTTGCTTTTACTATCTTCGGCAACTAAAACATGGCCGGAGAACTTATCCTGCTCTGAGGTGTCCCCTACCTGGTTTAATTCGATTACAGGCTTGTATTTGTCAAACAACGGTTGAGATTTGACATCAACGTTTGCTGGAATTGTAAGCGAGAACACCGATCCTTTGCCCATCTCGCCGCTTACAGTAAGTTCTCCACCAAGAAGATGCGCCAACTTTTTCGTAATAGATAATCCCAGGCCCGTGCCGCTATAACTGCGAGTGCTGCTGCCGTCCGCCTGCGTGAATTCCTCAAATATCAATTCCTGCTTGTCAGGCGAGATGCCGATTCCTGTATCCTCAACGTCAAAACGAATAAAAGGTTCGTTGTTGACCTCTTGCAGAGAAACATTCACATACACGGATCCTTCTTTAGTGAATTTAATAGCATTATTGATAAGATTAATTAAACATTGACGCAACCGAACAAGGTCGGTGCGTATTTGGGTGGGTAGCCGTCCACACTGCAGAATTTCAAACGCGAGTCCTTTTTCCTTTGCCTGCGGTCGCATCAATGATTCGACTGCAGCAAATAAATATTCCAGTGAGCAGTCAGCAATCTTAATATCGAATTTGCCAGCCTCTATCTTGGAAAAATCCAGAATATCGTTTATGAGCTGCAGGAGGTACTCGGCACTTCCTCGAATGATACCTACATGATGTCGCTGCTCATCCGTTAGATTTTCATCTTCCAGTATTTGGCTAAAACCTATAATAGCATTCATTGGTGTGCGGATTTCGTGGCTCATATTGGCCAGGAACTGACTCTTGGCCATATTGGCCCATTCGGCTTGAGCAGCCATGTCATTGGCCAGGGCGGTGGCTTCCATCAGTTGGCCGCTGAGTTCTTCGGCCTCTTCCTTGGTTCGTCTTTGTTCCTCTTCGGCCTGCTTGCGGTCTGCGATGTCGTGAATAGCGAGAACAACGTGCTTCCTTCCATCTATAAAAGCTGGCTCGGCTCCGACCTCGAACCAAGGCCGGACCTCTTCACCGTCAATTAATAAAGTGGGCTGAACTTCAACTCTATAGACTGCTTGCCCCGAACGCAGTACGTTCTCAACCGTATTGCAAATTGGGCACGCCGAACAAGCAGAGCTGTGCCCACATCCTCCGGCATCTTCGGAGGCATGAATACAATTTAATCCATCTCCGGGTTGTGCATTGATGATTTCCGAATAATCCTTATGAACCAGCTTTGCGATAACATTATTGACCCGTTTGACGAGCGTATTCTCATCGACCAACATCATGCCCACAGGTACCGCGTCAAATATCGCCTCCAGATTTCGTTGCTTTCGGTCAAGGACCCCCTGCAGCCGCTTACGCTCGGCGATTTCTTGGTTGAGACTATCTATCGATGTAGTGCTGCTTTTTAAACCCTCAGTCATTTTTTTGAAAGAAGCAGCCAGTCGACCGATTTCATCATTTGTCTTAATCTCTATTTTCGTGTCTAATTTACCCCCCCCTATCTCAGCTGCGGCAGCTTCTAACCTGGCTAAAGGGTTTGAAATAGAACAAAAGATGAATAGACCTATCCCTATTGACAATATCAGAGCAATAACAACAAAAATTAAAATCAACAGGTTGCTCGTTTTAATTAGATTTTGCGCCTGGCTGTTTACCAAATCTATTGTTTTGATGGAAGTCGAAAGTGCTTCATCACACTCGGTGCCTATTCTGTGAACATAGTTTTCAAGACCTTGTTCATAAATCTCTTTTTGCTTCCAATATTCATCACTCTCCAATATTTTAACTGCCTCTTTCACCTGCCCATTGTTAACGGACTCAATAGACTTATACTCCATCTCCACAAGAGCAAGATTTGCTTTATCGACACTTGAGAAGAATTGCTTGTCTGTTATGTCTCCTTTGTCAATGGCTTCCTTTATTATTTTGTCTAATTTTGGCTCAACATTTCTATACCGCTGTTCCCATTTTTTATCTTGTGTAAAGGCGTAATTCCTGGCCGATTGAGTCAAAACCTCATCATAATAACGTATGAATTCAGCTAATCCGCAAAAATGCGATGTCTTCCTTATTGTTGCTATGGTTTCCGGTATGTCCTTATTCAATGGCTCAGCAATTTTACGTAGTCGCAATAACGAAATATACCCTATAGCTCCAACCAACATCGCAACCGCTAAGAACCCGAAAATCAATTTGTGACTTATCTTCATCCTTTGTAAGCCCTTCAACTTTAGCTGTCTCCATTCCAAGCAACTCTCAAAATACCACTAATCCATGACGTATTATTCCAGGCAGACCCGAAGGCCCACCTGGAATAATACAGACAGGCGGGAGGTTATGAATCATTAAACTCCTTGAAATCACCAGCATTGGTGCTTTCTTCGTCATTCAGCGGAATAGCCTTTTCCGCTTCAGTTTTGGCAACAGTAGCGGCCCCAACTTTCGGTGCTTTGTTCAAAGGTGTCTGCTTCGAATAGGTCCTCTTACCAGGTTTTCTGCTCGAGCCCCTGGCTATTTTGTGAAACGCATTATCCGATTCATCTAAGTCGTGGTGCTTGCCCAGCAATTCGTGGGTCCTCTTAGCAGCGCTGTGGTCAACCTTGATGTTCAGGTGACGGCTGGATCTCCTTCCAGAGCTTTCCCCCTGGTTATCACCGGCCCTGTTACCAACCAAGGCAGCCAGCTCATTAACCACCTCGTTCATCTGCTCAGCCTGAGCACTCAGCTCCTCAGATGCACTGGCACTTTCCTCGGCGTTGGCAGCATTCTGTTGCGTGATCTTATCCATCTGGGACATAGCAGTATTGACCTGGTCAATACCCTGCGCTTGTTCCTGCGAAGCCGCAGCTATCTCGCCGACAAGATCGGTGGTCTTGCCGATACCCTGGACTATATCTTCAAGTACCTTGCCTACTTCAGCAGCAATATCAACGCCGCTCTTCGAGTTCTTGACAGACTCTTCAATCATATTGGCGGTGTTCTTGGCTGCCTCTGCCGAACGCATCGCAAGGTTGCGGACCTCTTCAGCCACAACCGCAAATCCCTTACCGGCCTCACCGGCACGAGCTGCTTCAACAGCGGCATTCAAGGCTAACAGATTCGTCTGGAACGCTATCTCATCAATGACCTTGATAATCTTGGCTGTTTCATCGGAACTCTTCTGTATCTCCTGGATCGCATCATTCATCTTGGACATTGCCTCTGAACCGGTATCGGCAGCCTTGCGTGCCTCGGAAGCCAAAGCATTGGCCTGCTGGGCATTGTCGGCATTCTGCCTGGTCATAGAAGACATCTCTTCGAGACTGGACGACGTTTCTTCCAGACCAGCGGCCTGCTCGGTCGAACCTTCAGCAAGCGACTGCGAGGCACTGGATACCTGCCCGGAAGCAGAACTAACCTGCTCAGCACCTTCGGTCAAGCTGGCAATTATCCTGTTGATAGGTTTGGTGATGGAACGAGTTATAAACCAGGCTAAAAGTGTTCCCAGAATTAAAGCTGCAATACCTGTGATGAGCACTGTAGTCCGCAGTATTCCGGTAGAAGATACAATTTTGGCCATAGAAGTGTCGAGTTCCGCCATCTGAGATGTAACAAATGGATCCATATTAGCAGCCATATTGCTGGCGGCCTGATCAAAGTCTCCCATAGTCTTGTTTCCGGCTTCGGCGCCGCCGTCAATATAAGCTTGAGCCATTTTTTTGCCCGCTTCATAGTAGGCATTCATAGTGACTCTAAGGTTCTCAATGTCTCGTAGGCCAGCAGAATCATTTTCCTCTTCAAACATCACTTTGAATCTGGACAAACCAGATAAGAATGACTGGTAGCTCTTTTCAGCCTCATCAAAGCCATCATCAAGACCATCCTTTGCTTGGGTTGCAGAAATGTCCGTGAGCCATTGCTGCACCTGCACCACGTCAAGTTTCATTTGCTGGGCTATTCCTGCAAACACCGCGCTCTCATCTTTGGCTAATGTCGCGCCGCTTTGCACGCCATTGACCACGAAGAAAATCGCCGCTATAATCACTGCTATCATCAACAGTGGAACGCCGAAACCTAAGCCCATCTTTATAGACAATGATATTTTCTTTCCACTATTTGCCATTTTAAATCTCCTGAATTCTTTTTTTCATTAACTTTTTAGACCTTGCCCTACGCGAGGCAAAGCGTTTACATTAGGTTAAAAACTTTCAGAACGTCCATTGGGCACGCAGGCCAAACACTGTAGCATCTTTGGCTGTGCCGGAACCGCCGGGATTAACGACATACTGAAGTACCGGACTTAAATTGAACCAGGGTGCAACCTGGACGTTGTAATAAGCTTCCAGGACACTCTCGGAATCATCCGGGTAGGTTGTTGAGGCAGAGTTGGCAAAAGAGCCCTGGGCATAACCAGCGCCAAGAACATCATCATCTCTACCATCCAACAGACCCTGATACTGAAAACCTACACTCCAGAAATTGGTAACGTCATTTGTCTTGGCGGATGCATGGCCATATCTGAAGAACGCACCAAGACCCTGGCTGTCTTCAACACTATCATTTTCCTTGAAGAACATCTGGTCAAAACTAAGGTAAAAGCCTACATCGTCACGATAGTTTTCACTGCCGTCTGAATTTACTTTAGGCTGTGGATCGTTCCAGAGGCCTACACGATACGCACCCGGCATTGGACCATTGGCTGAATCGAGCATCGGGGCGATACCGGTCTCAAAGACATAGAAGAAATAATCTTCTCTCTTGAATGCCGTGTTAAAGCCGGTCTCTCTGGCATCAGCCTGGGCATCTATAGCACCCACTGAAGCATACCACCATTCGATGGGGTTCCAGTAAACAACTAAGCCAAGGCCTTTGTCCGGAAACGGAATAGTCGGGTTGTTGACCAGGGCGCCGCTTAAGAACTGGCCGGTTTCATCATTGGCGTAGAGACTGCCATCGAATGACACCGGACAACCACGGCATTCGAAACCGCCGGTAATGTCCATCTTACCAAGCCGCACGCGGAGAGTATCATTGAGCAACGCCTGTTCATACCAAACCTCGGTAACATCCATCGCACGTCTGCCGGCAGCATCAGCATTCACGCCGAATACACTGCCTATTGAAGTGGAGTCAATATCTGACATTGACCAGCTTCCTTCGGTGTGTACGTAAAGACTGCCGCCTTCAGCGCCCAACAATTGCTGAAGGTCCGCCCCAATTTCCAAATCATAGCTGCCTGTATGTCGGCCTTTGCGGTTACGGGTGCTGGTACCACCGTGGACATTGGCCTGGTAAATATTCGTCACGCCAAAGCTCACTTCTATACCACTTTCCGCCAAGCCGTCATTCAAACCCCAGAAACCATCTGTAAGCGTCTCTTTATTCCACAAATCGATGTCATCGGGATCTGCAAAGATCGGCGCAGAAAGGATCATCGGCCTATCCACTGTCTGCGCCTCCATCAGACCGAATCTTTTTGCAAAGGAGCTTTTATTGAATCTTTCGGCAAAGGTACCTTTCAGTGCGGATTGCTGGATCTTCGACGAAGCTTCAAGCTTTGCAAGTTTTGCCTTAATGCTGCCTTCAGCTTGGCAAAGACTTACTACCCAAAAAAGAACAACGGCTATAAATAGAATTCTGATCTTTTTCATTTTTCGGACTCCTCGGAAATTAACTTCTCGGAAACTGACTCCTCGGAAACTGACTCCTTGGTTGCAACATCGTCGGTGAGATTTGACAAACTCTTAAAATCCTCGTTAGCTAATACCTGGTCGATATCCAGCAGAATCTTGACGGATTCGCCAATCTTGCCCATGCCGAGGATGAAATCAGTATTGACGCTTGAACCAAACTGAGGCGCCTCTTCTATATCTTCACCGGCTATATCCAATACCTCCTGTACATGGTCAACCACAATTCCGGTGCTGAACTTGCGGTCGCCACGGGATGTCTCCACGACAATGATGCAGGTCTGCTCCGTAACTTCAGTGGTCTCCATACCAAACTTGGCCCGCAAATCGATTACAGGTATAACCTGTCCTCGCAGATTGATTACACCTTTAACGTGGGCCGGCGTCTGTGGGACAGCGGTTATGTCCATATAACCGATAATCTCACGGACCTCCAAAATCTCCAGGCCATATTCCTCAGACCCCAGGGCAAAGGTTAAATATTTGCCCTTCTTTTCCATCATCTTTCTGTTCAATTGCTCTGTATAAGCCGCTACTTCAGTCATAATAAAATCTCCTTACTTAAACTCTCGACTCTAAAATAGTTTAGTCACAAAAACACTATGTCACTGAGAAATAGTACCGACTGTCCTTTAATTAACCGTTCGGCCTCTGACATGACCGTCTGCTGTTTAATTTGACATTGGTACTACTTCTCAGCAACCAAAAGCACCAACTGCCTGCTACTTACTGTTTGGGTTTGACAGGGCCTTTCACAGTTCAACCAAGACAGTGGTGTTATTCAATTCAATGGCGATTGAGAACCTCCAACAATTAAATCTTTTCCCGAAAACCAGAAAATAGCGAAGGGATGTGCCAATCCTCTCGCTTTTCGTCAAGAGAGTTCATTGATGGTTGAAAGCAACCTGCTTTCATTATCTACTCTCTCAACTTATTAAAAAAGAACACATCGACTCTCCCAGATTCCTCAGCCTAATGTTGCAACCGAAAGATTTCGGTACGGCAATCATTGCAGGTGGCGTTTTCGGCAATGATGGAGGGCTGGTTAATGAGCCTTTTGCTATTTTGAAAAGTATATTGCTGAGGATGTCAGCAGTGATTCTGCTCCACATCAGAAATCAACTACGAAAAGAAGATAGGAATGAGAAAAACAAAGCCTTGGCAGTTATTTGTACGGTCTGCTCAGGCACTGACAGATGTTAAGTAGAGCCTGTTGTTGGCTAGAATCTGTTTTTAGATCCAGTTCACCGTGTCTGGTAATGATTACGGTCGGCAGGCTGATGATATAGGCCTCTTGAGTAGCACAGTTGACCTATGCCTGGGTTTTACAACAGCTTCTTAGCTCGACTTTTGCCATTTTTTAGGTTGTTAAATGATGGAGAAAGAATACATTGGCGCAAGAAATAGACTCCTGCCGATGCTTATTATTGTCAAAGATAATAAGTTCAGAAAGGAGTCTATTATGCTTACTATTCCATCGGCAGCAGAACAACTTTTCCTCCAGTTTTCTATAACATTTACTCAGCCAACTTTCCAGCGAATTCTTCCATTGGCTATTGGAGGTGTTCTTACAATGGGACGCCGAACCGTCACTGGGATACTCTGGACGATGCGAGGCCTGATCAAAGGGCATTCCAGCACCT
>SDBU01003280.1_pt1 | contig 20641 bp, 18 predicted proteins | sample 2277071 | NCBI WGS metagenome assembly SDBU01 (sample SAMN10397929, study PRJNA504765) | marine sediment metagenome | isolation source: marine sediment core GS08_GC12, 126 cmbsf | place: Arctic Ocean: Gakkel Ridge, Loki's castle | collected 2008
TCTTTGCTATCGGGGGGCTGGAAAAAGCGCCTTTCTCTAGCCAAAGAGCTTATCTCCTCTCCTGATGTTTTACTCCTCGATGAACCTACAAACCATCTCGATCTTGAAGGGATCCTCTGGCTGGAGAAGTTCTTAGCTCGTGAGGACCTGACTTACCTTCTCGTCAGCCATGACCGCTATTTTCTGGAGCATGCAACCAACCGGATCATGGAATTAAATCGGCGGTATCCAGCAGGCTACCTGAAGGTTGCAGGAAATTACAGTCGTTTCGTGGAGATTCGTGCTAAGCTTCTGGCTGAGCAATCCAAACAGGAGGTGACTCTTTCGAATAAGGTCCGCCGTGAGATCGAATGGCTGCGGCGGGGACCTAAAGCCCGGACGACCAAAGCTCGCTCACGCATTAATCAAGCCCGGCAAAAAATCAACGATCTGGATCAGCTTAAAACCCGCACCCGCCTGCGTAGCATTCCACAGATCGAATTTGACGGCACCGACCGGAAAACCAAGAAACTCCTGGAGGCCCATAAACTGAGAATTACCCGTGGCGGTAAATTGTTGTTCAACAACCTGGAATTAACCCTGTCACCGGGGAAATGTCTGGGGATCATGGGGCGCAACGGCAGCGGGAAAAGCACTTTACTGCAGTTGTTGAATGGGCAATTGAAACCGGATAACGGCTGGATCAAACGGGCCGATGGCCTCCACATGATTACCTTCGATCAGGAACGCGATTTGGTGGATGAAAATCAATCCCTGCAACAGGCCCTGGTTCACACCGGTGACAGTGTTGTTTACCGCGATAAAACGGTGCACATCGTAACCTGGGCCAAGCGTTTTCTGTTTAAACCGGAGCAATTGGAACTGCCCGTATCACAATTGTCCGGTGGTGAAAAAGCCCGTGTGCTGTTGGCCAACCTGATGCTTAAACCCGCCGATATCCTACTGCTGGATGAACCGACCAACGACCTGGATATTCCCACTCTGGAATTGCTGGAGGAGAGCCTGAGTGATTTTCCCGGAGCAATCGTCCTGATCTCCCATGACCGGTTCCTGATTGACCGCCTGTGCGATGAGCTGGTTTACCTAACCGGTGACGGCACCGTCAAGTATTTTGCTGACTACAGCCAGCTTTACCGCTATCAGAATAGCAGTGTGACAGAACCGGCAGTCCTTACCGAGATTAGACCTGCAGTCCCCAAACCACACTTGGTAAAACGTGCGGCCAGTAAGGAAATGAGCCGGGTTGAACGGGATATCGACAGGGTCGAAGCGGAGTTGAACGAGCTGAGCCAGGCCATGGCTGACCCGGTTAACCAGAGTAACGCCACTGTGTTGGAAGAATTATATAACCGGCAGAATAGTCTGGAACGTGATCGGGACCAGCTGTATGAACGCTGGACAGAGCTGGATGAACTTCTGACAGATTAAGTGGTTTGCTTAACAATTCAAGTTGCTATTTATTAAATGCTAAGTTAGCTTCCTGCCAGTAATTGCTGCTTATCGCACGATTAATACAGTTGTCGTAGTTTGATGCACTATTCCTACTACTGATAGAATTCCAGATTCAAAACAATTTGTTGGTTTTAGGGAGAATATACCATGAGACTTAGTTTTCGTTTTAGGGTGTCTATAATGACTTCCATTAGTTGTTTTTGTTTTTATGCCGTAGCCGATGCACAAGTTACATCAATTCAGATTGGTGGTGATTTTGATTCTGGTAATTTATCATCATTAAGCGAAATAGTACCTGGGGAATATGTCTTCGAATGGGACCCTTATAATTACTGGGGCTTCTGGTTTCATTTCCGTGTGATCAATGGTAGGGATAGTACTATTACTTTTCATGTGCAAGATTCATCCTTGTTATCTAACTTTGCTAATTGGGACGTGCTTAGTCCAGCTATATCGCCAGATATGGAAGACTGGTATCAGATAACTGACCATTCTTATGATAATCTGACATATAGCTTCACTTATAATATCCCCTGGGATACAGCTTATATTTGTACACATCCTGCCTTTAATACCCTTTCAATGGAATATTACTTAAATGAAATAGAACAGCACCCTAAGGTTGTAAACCGTGATACAATTACTCATAGTGTGCAAGGTCGACCGATTGAGATGATCGTATTAACGGATCCTAATTACCCTGATGATAGCAAATTAGGTGCTTGGATGATCTCTCGTCAGCATGCTTCCGAGCTACCGGGTTGGTTTGTTTTGCAAGGATTAATGAATTGGTTGCTATCTGATGATCCCATTGCCGCCGTAGTAATGCAATATATGATTTTTAACATTATCCCTATGATGAATCCAGACGGTGTATATCTTGGAAGATACAGATGTAACTCTTTAGATATCGATCTCAATCGGCAATGGGGTAATGCTGATCCTAATTCAGTACCATCAGTTTATGCTGTGATTCAAAAAATTGAAGATTGGGTTAATAACGGAAATGATTTCTCTTTATTTCTGGATTTTCATTCTACCAGAAATGGTAGATCATGCTTCAATTACAAATTTGACAGCTCATTAATACCAGATTTTATCAGCCAAACTTACTATGATAACCAGACAGCATTTTTATATCAAATAAATGATTACTGCCCTATGATAGATGACAATGTCGACTATGCGTCATTTACGGGGACAGGTACTGCGAGCGCCTTTTTATTCATGACTTCGTATTACCAGTATCAAAATCCGAAATTTTTCAATGCCACTTATGAGGGGATAAATGTCCCAGTTAATTATGGTATATATTCTGAGCAACCTATGACTATTGAATTGGAGCGTGCAACTGGTGCGGGGTTTGGTGAAGCAATTTACCATCATTATGTTGAGCCAATCATGTATGTGGAAACAACAAACATTCTACCTTTTAGTTATATTTTATACCAAAACTACCCCAACCCCTTCAATCCAATAACCACTATCCAATACGAACTACCACAAAGATCAGATGTCCAAATCACAATCTACGACCTGTTGGGCAGAAAAGTGACAACACTCGTAACAGAAATACAGGATGCTGGATATAAATCATTGCAATGGGATGCTACCAACGATAAGGGACAACCAGTCAGTGCCGGTGTCTATTTCTACCGGATTCACATAGGAGAGTTTGTGCAGACCAGGAAGCTCGTGTTATTGAGGTAATCCTTTAGGTTTGACATAAATGACTGCAGTAGTAAACTTTGTCAAGGAATATAGGGAGTAATAAAATTGATGAGTATTAAACATGTTATCATAGTCATTTTGGTTTTGATGATCTTCAGTTGCGATGAAAATTTAGAAAAACAGTTAGATGAAGCCATCATCGAAATATCAGGAAAAGTTACAGATGACGGACAGGCGATTGAAGGTGCATTGGTTTTATTAATAGAAAGTATGGATGTAAATGAAGGATTAAGTCTCGCTAACGGAAGTATTACGGATGGTAGTGGTAATTACATAATTATAAATGCTGATGCAGGAAATTATTATGTTCTGGCAGTGGAAGATCACAACGGTAATATGGAATTTGAAGCTGACGGCGACCGGGTAGGGTTTTATATACACAATACGATTGGACCAACACAAATAACTGTCTCTGACCAAGACCTTGAAGGCATCGACATAGTAAATTTATATTCCTTATAATGCAATCACGGATCTTCCTTAAAGATTAAATGTCCAAATCACCATCTACGACCTGCTTGGCAGAACAATATCTACCCTTGTCTCAGAAACCCAGGAGGCTGGATATAAATCGGTGCAATGGGATGCTACCAACGATAAGGGACAACCAGTCAGTGCTGGGGTCTATTTCTACCAGATAAGAGCAGGGGAGTTTGTGCAGACCCGGAAGTTAGTGTTGTTGAAATAATTCTATCCTAAACTTGCACTGGATAATTATGGTAATTGGAGGATAGTTATTAACAATCGCGCATATTTTTATCTGGTTGTTGTATTGCTCATAACCAGCCTGATAGCAAATATTCGCCCCAAAACAACCGGTGTGAGCGGCTCATTTTCCATAATCAATGATAATAACACCGGTACCATGGAGCGGGGAGAGAAAGGTTATTATATCGGTCCCGATGATTTTATCACCGTTTCCTTCCTGGCCCGGGTCTACTGGCAGGACTGGAAAATTGCTGTAACCGAAAATGTACTCACTTCCCGCAAATTCGAATTTCGCTATGATCTGTTATTTGCGTCCCTCGCCAGAGAATATTCATTCAATAAAATAAATTTACGTCCTGAACTGGGTATTCTGATCAAAGGCCGGCTGGGCGGCGAAACGATCCAGAACTGGTTCCACCGGCTGAAACCCATACCGGAATTATTCATTCCCTACCACAAGGGTGGAATAACCGTTTTCCTGGCCGGTACGGTAGAATATCAAAAACAATTGAATTTCAATCGACCATCAATATTCTATTCCGCCCTGGAAATGCGTCTGCCACTGGATTTTGTCCCGGCCCGCATTAGTCCCCACCTCGGGTACCAGACTGAACTAATAAAAGATCGTCTCCAGATCGAAACTTTAATGGGCTGGCGGTTCTTGTTGAATGAGGTTGCTGAATACTCGGAATTGATCAAACCAGGTCCGATATTCGCCCTGTCTACTAAATCCCGGATTTATCATAAGTTTTATTTTGAATTTGGTTTTTCATTTTTTCCGGCCCGCAATCTGGAAAATGACCCCAGCTATAAAACAAAATCACACAACTGGGTTCCCCAGATTTGGTTAGTGTTTTCCTGGAATACGCCCTGGCGCAGCCTGCGCTATTTGATTGATTATTAACTAACATTTCTCACTTCATATTACTAATACAACTGTAATATAATTGTAATTTAACGACCTTGAATTCAAAATAAACTGAAATATGGTTAAACTGGAAAATGACCATATTAAAAATGGCGTTAAGAAATTCTGCGAAAAGACCGTAAAAAAAATAAACTGTTAGAACGAAGTGAGTTTTTATTTTTTAGGTATTTTCATCGAATTTTAGCAACATTTTTAAACCGGTCTTGATTTTTTAGTACTTTTGTATCAAGACAAAAGTACAAAGAAGTTGTTTTATGAGATGTAAATGGTTATTGAGAAAATGCCTGCCTGTCGGCAGATGGGAAAGAATTCATTTTGAAGAAATGTTAGTTATTAATTTTCCTTAATTCTGCAGAAATTCGGGTTAGAAATAATTGAGGATATCGATGAATTACAACAAATCCCTTTTAGTATTTATTCTGGGTCTTATTGTTTTCAGTATTTTGGCATCGTGTGGGAAACAATCTGCACCGGATACCAATTTCGGTCTGCTAATTCATGGTGGTGCGGGAACGATCAGCCGTGACAGACTCAGCCCGGAGCTAGAGCAGAACTATCGGGCAAAACTGGAGGAAGCACTGCGGATCGGATATGATGTTCTGGCCGCCGGTGGTACCAGTCTCGACGCGGTTGAAGCAGCAATTGTTATCCTGGAAGATTCACCCCTGTTCAATGCGGGGAAGGGTGCTGTTTTTGCCTCGAATGGCAGCAATGAGCTGGATGCCTCGATCATGGCTGGGAAAACCCTCCGGGCTGGGGCGGTCTCCGGTGTAAAGCAAATAAAGAATCCGATCAAAGCCGCCCGGCTGGTAATGGAAAAATCGCCCCATGTTCTCCTCTATGGTGAAGGTGCCGAAACTTACACTCGCAGGCACGGCCTGGAATTCGTGGACCAGTCCTATTTCTATACTGAACGACGCTGGCAGTCCCTGCAGAAAGCCCGGGCTAAGGAACAGCAGACAGAACCGGAAAAACATGGTACAGTTGGAGTAGTCGCCCTGGATCAACACGGTAACCTGGCGGCCGGGACCTCAACCGGAGGCTTGACTAATAAGCGCTTCGGCCGGATCGGTGATTCACCGATCATCGGCGCTGGGAATTACGCCGACAATCGCACCTGCGCTGTCTCCGCCACCGGAACCGGTGAATACTTTATGCGCACCGTGTGTGCTTACGCCATTTCCGCCCGGATGGAATTCGGCGGTGTTTCACTCCAGACTGCGGCGGAGGATGTGATCCACAATGAAATCGGGAGACTGGGTGGTACGGGAGGCGTTATTGGTATCGATAAAAGCGGCAATATCGCTATGGTTTTCAACACACCCGGCATGTACCGCGGGTATATGATGTCAGACGGTCAGTCCGTCATTAAAATATTCGCGGATTAGGTCTAATAGCCAAAAATGGTTACACAGGTTTTTAAGTGCATTGGTAGTTTTACATCAATGAGATTGTGTAAATTTCATTATGTATCAATTAATAAATCTAATATTTCAAATATTGTACTTGTGTCTGATTGCGCGGGTCATTTTATCATGGATTGATCACAATCCACGCAACGAAATAATACAGTGGATCTATAAAATTAGCGATCCACTGATTAAACCCTTCCAGCAGATTCTACCACCAATGAATTTGGGGATCGATATTTCACCCATCCTGGCATTTATTGCGCTCGGAGTTGTGAAGAGGTTTATTTTTTGGGTCATATTTTGAACAATTAACTGCATTTCATCGGAAATGTAGTTAGCAGATCAAGCCAGAGATTTGCTTGAGTGGAAATATTCACTGCCCTTATTTTTATCATCGATTATTCTGATGAAAAAGACAACCAGATATCCCGAATATTTTGAAGATTTTGAATGTATCGGGTCAGACTGCGAGGATACCTGCTGCCACCAATGGAAAATTATTGTCGACCGCAATACCTATCGGCAGTACCAATCGATAACTGACCCTGAATTGCAACCGGTCATCAAGGAGTTCCTGAAGCCAAATACACGAGAACAGAATGCGGGAAATTTTGGCTTTATCAAGTTGAACAGCCAGCAACGCTGTCCCTTCCTCTCAACTGAAAACCTTTGCCGGCTGCAACATAAGCTGGGTGTTTCAGCCCTCTCCCAGACCTGCCTTACTTATCCACGGATATTTCATAGTATTGATAACATAATTGAAGCATCTGCTGAAATTTCCTGTCCTGAAGTAGCCCGAAAAGCATTGCTGAACCGGGCCGGCATTACGCTGAAAACCGCTGCTATCGAACTGGATGATCGATACATGTTAAATGCGTCGATAAACCTGGAGCAATTGAGTTTAAAGTATCCCGTGGCAAATTATTTTATCAGGATCAGGGATTTTGCTATTAGTCTGATAAAAAATCGCAGCAGGCGCTTAGCGGATCGACTGATAATTCTTGGTATGCTAAGCCAAAAGGTACAGGAACTTACATTAAATGGCGGGACTGATGAAATTCTCGCACTGCTAAACTATTTTAATGAACAAATTAGGTTGGATTCATTCCGGACTGATCTATCTAAAATACCGGTAAATGCCGCTATTCAAATGACACTGCTAAAAGAACTTGCTGATACCAAAATTGCCCGGGGAACCGGAATAAAAGCTTACGGAGAATGCCATACTCAATTCTTGAAAGGAATTGCTTACAGTAAAGAAGCTGCAATTGATGAAATTACAGCGCGATATAAGGCTGCCCATGATAAATACTATGAACCGTATATGAATGCGAATCAACATATTTTGGAGAATTATTGTGTTAACTACCTGCTCAGAAATTTATTTCCGTTTTTAAACCAGCGGTCCTATGAAAATATTTTTAATGCCTATGTTGCGCTGATTCTGAATTATTCCATGTTGAAAATGTACTTGATTGGTTTGGCTGGCTATTACAATGAATTAAATGATCCGATTGTCATTAAAATGATATACAGTTTTGGGAAAGCCATCGAACATGACAACACCTACCTGAAAAATGTATTCGAGGCGTTACAAAAAAATGGCTACACCTCATTGGGGCATATGGCAATCCTGATAAAGAATTGATCTGAATTTTACATCAAATTATTATTTAAACCATTGGAAGGATTTCTTTGTAAAATTTGAGTAATGTATTCACCTGATTATTTAAAACAAAAAGTCTTGTCAAAAGGAGGTATTAAATGAGGAAATCACTGCTTATCTTAACGATATCAGCTTTGCTATCAGCATTTTTAGTCATCTGGGGCGAATATTTTGGTCCACAATTCCAAGTTTATATCTTCAAACCCCTGACGATGGTTTTCATTATTGCTATTGCATTATTGGCCAAAGAGCCAAAAACATATTTTTATAAATATGCAATAATCAGTGCTCTGATATTTTCCCTGTGCGGTGATATTTTTCTGATGCTGCCGTCGGACCAATTCAGAGCTGGACTGATCAGTTTTATGATTGCCCATATAATTTATATAATCGCTTTCATGCAAGGTCGCCCCAGGCAATATAAGTTGATTTTGTTAATTCCCTTTGTTATCTATGGGATGATCATCTTTTCTATGCTATCAGCTCATTTGGGAAACCTGAAAATACCGGTACTGGTTTATATTGTGGTGATCTTAATTATGGGCTGGCAGGCGACGGATCGCTGGCGATTCTACCGAAATCAGGCTACGCTGATTGCATTTGTCGGGGCTATGCTGTTTATACTGTCCGATACAATTTATTCCCTGAATCGATTCAGAGAAGCTTTTGAATTGGGTCGGCTGCTGACTTTGAGTACTTATTTCACGGCGCAATGGTTTTTCGCTTGTTCAATTCACAGGAAACTGTAGTAGTAATCTATGGCAGTTGATAGGATTGTGTTTTTTTCATAGAAAAGTAATTGTATTCTATGTTAATAAATTTAGTTTGCTGATTTGAATACACTAGAAAAAATTCAAGGTGTCTTAGCCCTGCGTGACCGGTATACTATCGATATCCCTCATTCGAATCAGGTTCGTCGATTAGCTGAAAGTATTTTCGATCAATTGAAATTCTCACAGTTAATTGACAGGGAAAACCCTGGTTATCTGATTGCCGGTGCATTGCTGCATGATATAGGACAGTGGATAGATCAGGAGCAGCATGAAAAACATAGTCAGGCCATGATTCTCATGCATGGTTTGCCGGGTTTCAACCAGGTAGAACTAAGCGTGATAGCCTGTATTACCCGCTATCATCGACGAATAAGTCCTGAAATGCGACATCCTGAATTTGCGGATTTATCGGCTGAATGGCAAAATACTGTGCGGATTGCTGCTGGTATATTACGAATCGCCGATGGACTGGATGAGCAACACCAAAATACCGTTCAGAATATCGAAATACAAATTGAAGGTCAAACAGTTCATTTTTATTTGACGGGTACAAGTCTTGGCAATGAGATCAGGGCAGCAATACTAAAAAGGGAATTATTTGAAGAAACATTGCAATTACAATGTAAATTTATTACACTTAATTCGGCTGAATCAAAAAACATTGGGAGCTGGGTATGAAAAAGGTTAAATGGAAGGAGGAACGCGACCTGGACGATCAACGAGTCGATAAGATTATAAAGAATCACCTTCAGACCAAGGAGCTTAAACCATACCAGGCGGAACTGATAAAACTGCAAAGACATCTGGGAACGACACAAAAGAAAATGATCGTGATCTTCGATGGACGGGATGCTTCCGGCAAGGGAGGTACCATTCGACGTATTACCAGATATATGAATGAAAAACACTATCGTGTGGTTGCCCTCGGAAAACCAACCATTCATCAGAAGACTGAACTGCATATAAAACGATATATCGAACATTTCCCCCATGCCGGTGAAATTGTATTGTTTGATCGTACCTGGTATAATCGTGCTATGGTTGAACCGGTATTAGGTTTTTGCACACAAAAACAGTATAAAAAATTTTTAAAAAATGTGAATAACTATGAGCAAAGCTTTATTGAAGATGGTAAAACAGTCTTATTAAAATTATATTTTTCAGTTTCAAAAGAAGAACAAAGAAAAAGATTTGATCGCCGTAAACTCGATCCACTACGCCAATGGAAATTGAGCGAAGTGGATCTGCAAGCCCAGGAACTATGGGATGAATTCACTGCGAAAAAATTTATTATGTTGAAAAAGACATCCACAAAGTTCGCCCCCTGGTGGATAATTAGGTCTGATAATAAACATTTGGCTCGCAAGGAGACATTAAAAATTATTTTAAATGCCGTTCGGTACCGCGGCCGCAACCGTACTTTGGATATGGAAATAGATTCAAATATTGTCCTACCGGCGAAGAAAGAAATAAAAATTATGAAAAAGCAAAAGGAGAAATACGGAAAATATATTGCTTGAATTATGCTAATTTTCGCTACAGAATTCAAACCCGTCCTGGCTTTGTAATCAGGGAGTATCATCATGATGGAAAAAAATACTACTAAGACAACCGCTTCTGCTGCCGTGAGAAAACCGCGGACGGTTAGAAAAAGTTCAAGAACCCCGCAAACCACACAAAGTCATCGTAAACCTGTCGAACCGGCGGTAGAATTAAAAGGAAGAAGTATATCCGAAGGCAGTGCTTTGGAAAATCTGAAGAAAAAAGAAAAGCCGGGACGTATTGCCGTCTGGGTTGCAGAGCACCGGATCGAATATGAGCGGGAATTACAGGTCCTTCAAATAGAGATGCTCAAACTGCAGAATTATGTCAAGGAAAAAGGGTTGCGAATCGTAATGCTGTTTGAAGGCCGGGATGCCGCCGGTAAGGGTGGTACGATCAAGCGAATGACCGAGCATATCAATCCCCGTGGCGCCCGGGTAGTGGCCCTAGCCAAACCCAGTGACCGGGAACAAACGCAATGGTATTTTCAGCGCTATGCGACCCATTTGCCAGCCGCCGGTGAAATGGTGTTTTTTGACCGTAGTTGGTATAACCGGGCCATGGTCGAACCGATTATGGGTTTCTGCAACGATGAACAGAATAAGCGTTTTTTGAAATATGTTCCGCTGTTTGAACGGATGCTGGTCAAGGACGGCATCATGCTGTTTAAATTCTATTTCTCTGTTTCTAAAAAAGACCAGTTCAAACGATTCAAATCACGAGAAACAAACCTGCTGAAGCAATACAAGATTTCGCCGGTGGATAAAATGGCACAGGATCTTTGGGATCAGTATTCAATGCGTAAATTCCAGATGATTACTGAAACCAACCGTACGATCGCACCTTGGACCATATTCCGCTCGGATAATAAAAAAGCGGCCCGGATAAATTGTATGAAATTCCTCTTATCGAATATCGATTATACTGATAGGATCTCCAAAAAGGATCTAATCCCCGATCCGAAAGTCGTGATTTCAGGGATTGACGAGATCAAGATCATGGAGCAAAATCTGTTCTCACCCGAAAAACTGCCGGGATAAACTGACTAACCATTTTCCACAGTTAAAAACGGCCAGGTTAACTCCGAGCTGTCTGTGGAATTCATATGTTGCCAGGCCAAAGATAATGGTTTTTATTTCAACATCGTAATCTTTTTCACGACTTTATTACCATCTATTGTCAAAGCCACAAAATAAGTTCCTGAAGCATACAGTAAAACTGATGATGTAAAATGAATTGACGAATCATTGAATATTTTCAATTTTTTTCTAAGTTTCTATGGTTGAATAAGTAGTCAAATTTTGTTGAAAAAATTATAGCTATTTATTTCCCTGAGAAGTATTATCGACGAAATCTTGTTAAAGGGTAGGGCATGTTATATCGGTTTATCAAAAAGTTAGCGATTCTGGCAATCAAGCTGTTTTACAACCAGATCAACATCAAAAACCTGAGAAAAATACCGACGAGTAGCCCGATAATTTTTGCCGCTAATCATCCTAATACCATGATGGACCCGCTGCTGATTGGGTATGCCACGCCGCGTGATATGTATTTTCTGGCAAAAAGCACCTTATTCAAGCGTCCGGTAACCAACTGGTTATTGACAAAATTGAGGATCATCCCGGTTTACCGCCGTGAAGAAAGTCCGGATAAAATGGATAAAAATGTGGCGATGTTTGAAAGATGTTACCAGCTGTTGGAAGAAGGTAAATGCATTCTAATTTTTCCCGAGGGTATATCGATAGCTGACCGAACCTTGAACCGCATTAAAACCGGTGCTGCACGAATTGGATTTGGAACGGAAGCGCGAAATGATTTCCAGAGTAAGGTTAAAATCATACCAGTGGGCTTGAATTATTCCGATGTTGTCCGTTTTCGCAGCGATGTTTATATCCGGTTTGGGCAACCGATCGATCTCGCGGATTTTAGCGATGTTTTTCGCGAAGATGAGGTTGAGGCTGTACATCTCGTAACCCAGCAGATTGAAACAGCCCTGCAAAAACTGACTACTACCCTGAAAGAACTGGATATTGAAGCTATCGTTACAGGATTGGAAACCATCTATAAAAAGGAACTTATCGTTGACCAGGGCATGAAGATCCGCGATAAAAATGATGATTTCGCAGTAACTAAAGGCTTAATTAAAGCAGTGGAATGGTTTTTTGAACATCAGCCGGATCGTGTTGAAAATTTAAAGAAATTACTATCCCGTTACTTGAATAATCTGGAGGACTTGAACCTAAGAGATGAGTTCTTGTCGCCGACCAGAAGAAGTGTCACTCTCTGGCGACGTATCCAGGCTTTTTTATATTTGGTATTAGGCTTCCCGTTTTACATCTATGGTTTGATCAATAATTATTTTCCATATCAGGTGCCACGCTGGTATACGAACCGGTTTGCACCAGTCCGGGAATGGTACGCACCAATGAAATTAATTGCCGGTACTGGTGTATTTATCTGCTATTATGGATTGATGATAACCATCGTAGCCCTGTTGAGCGGAAATACTTTAATTACCGTAATTTATGCTTTGACATTAATTCCCAGCGGCAATTTTGTATTGCGATATATGAAAAGAGCTAAAAAATACCAGCAGCACTTGCGATTTATCAGCATTTTCTATAAAAAAAGAGCCCTGATTTTTAAGATTATTGAACAACGTATGCAACTTATCGGTTTTTTGAATGATGCCAAAAAAGACTATATGGCCTCAATTGCAGATGAACAAAAAAGGTCAAAGAAACAGTAATATATTTCATCTGAGTACCATTTCTTTCTCAATTGCAAATACTTCACAATTTGGTCGCTCTTCAGATTTAAATGCACGTCCCCACCGGGCGGGATGATTAGTGGGGGAGCTAACCACAGGTAGGGACGTTGGGGTAATATATTGTAGACTGATAATAAGATATATCAAAAAAGTCTGTTTGGCAAGTTTTGATCTGTTTATGATCTATTTTTTGTATCCTAATGATAAGCAATTGAATACAAATTCATATAGCACAGGGATTTCAGGCACAGGCCAATTGATCCCCAATAGCAATACAACTGAAAATTCAGTACATTTACCTATGAAGTTTAGCCGCAGTCAAGGTTGGTACTTAACCTCTGGTAGTATTTGGGAAAATAATTAGGGAGATCTGGATGCAACTTTGTCCGGTGACCAATCGCCAAGAATTGAAGGAATTTATTTCTTTACCGGCTGTTATTCACTGCAATCATCCAGGTTGGGTTCCTCCCCTTTATCGCGATGCCTGGCGCTATTTTGATATTAGTAAGAACCGTAATGCCGAAGGCAGTGATACAATTATGTTTTTGGTTCGTAAAAATGGTCATGCAATTGGCCGGATACAGGGCATTATCAGTCATCGTGTGAATACGATTCATAATCAAAAAAGGGCTCGCTTTGCTAATTTTGAATGTACCAATGATCCCGAAGTAGCACAAAAGTTATTGAAGGGAGTGGAAGACTGGGCATATAAAAAGGGAATGTCTTCCATTATGGGTCCCAAGGGATTTTCCAATCTTGATCCGGAAGGTTTTATGGTTGAAGGCTTTCAAAATGAACCAACACTTTCAACCTATTATAATTTTAAATATGTAGTCGATTTTCTGATTGCCTTGGGATATAAGAAGTATATCGACTATGTCGCCTATAAAATACCGCTGGAAATCCCTGGTTTCTACGAAAAGATTTATAACCGTATAGCTAGGCAAAAAGAATTTGAGTTGATGGAATTTTCCAGGCGAAGCGCCTTGAAGCAATATGTCTACCCAATATTGGAGTTGATGAACGAAACCTACCGCGTGCACGATGGTTATGTTCCTCTGACTGAATTTGAAATGCAATCTCTGGCGAACCAATTCATTCCATTGCTAGATCCACACTTTATAAAGGCAGTTTTACAAGCTGGGCAGGTAGTAGCATTTGTAATCGGTATGCCGAACCTGAATGATGGTTTCCGCAAATCCCGTGGTCACTTGTTTCCGCTGGGAATATTTCACATAATGCGTGCTGCCAGGAATTCGTCCCAACTTGATTTATTACTGGGGGCTATTAAAAAAGAATATCGCGGGCGCGGATTGGATGTGCTAATGGGTATGGCAATGTACAAATCAGCGATTACTTATGGGTTTAAACATATCGACAGTCACCTTGAATTGGAGACCAATATAAAAGTCCGAGCTGAAATGGAACGGGTCGGTGGTAAGATTTACAAACGCTATCGGATTTTCATAAAGCAATTATAGCTGGTTTTATAACCACACTGGCCATCCTGGTCACAGATTGCGGTTCGTTAAAAATTCCATTTCCTATGTCAAACAAATGGATGATCCGGTCAGATCAGATCAGCCGATAAAAAATGGCGCAAAAGCCACCACCATCATAATAAATGGCGTCAGCCAGCTCAGAATCCATTTTATTTTCCATTTCACTGATCTTGTCATGATTACTTCTCCATTTTAATACCATTTATAAATGTTTTGACCATGTCTACGTAAAAAGAGTTGTCAAAAATTGATTTAGCTATTAGAATAGCGGCCGGTTTTGGTGATATAGATTGTTCAGATAAGGAATTGAACTTGTTTTGCATCATTTTTCTAATCCGGAGATTGAACGATGACTAACAGGAAATTAAAAAGAGCACTTATTTTGGGAGCCACAGGACTGGTCGGCGGATATTGTTTAAAAGAGTTGCTTAATAATGATGAGTATGGTGAAATAATAGTTTTAGTCCGACGACCCATACCAATTGAGCATAAGAAGCTCAAGGTATCGGTCATTAATTTTGAACAATATAATCTAAGCACTGATCGGTTGAAAGTGGACTGCGTGTTTTGCTGTCTGGGCACTACGATTAAAAAGGCTGGATCACGTTCTGCTTTCCGAAAAGTAGATTATAACTACCCACTCGATTTTGCTGTGGCGGTTAAGGCTGTTGGTAATCCCATTTTTGTAATTGTTACTGCGCTGGGAGCAAATAATAAATCACGGATATTTTACAACCGTGTCAAAGGTGAGGTTGAAGAAGTGTTGGCGAGAATACAATTCAAATCGCTGATAATCCTTCGTCCATCATTATTATTGGGTGATCGGGAGGAAGCCAGATTTGGTGAAAAGCTGGCCACCATCATAATGCCACTATTTCAGCCCTTATTTATCGGAGCGCTTAAGAAATATCGGCCTGTTAGCGCCGCAGCGGTTGCGCGAGCAATGGTGCAAATTGCTGGTTTAAGTCCAACCGGTATTCAGATCATTGAATCTGATCAAATTGCTGAAATAAATGCAACAATCTGATTATTCCATAACCGATTTTCAGACTTACTTGGAGCATTGCCGGGATGAGCTGAATGCAGCCCGAAAAAAGGGCTATCATTATGTAAACAAACTATTGCTGGACTATGGTAGGACGCTGGGTACTTTTCCGGATATATGGAAAAGTAAATCCAATCAGGTTCGAGGCTGTTCAACCAATGTTTACCTGAATATCATGCTGGTGGAGGATCGAGTATTCATATCCGGTCACTCCGATGCTGAGTTGGTCAAAGGTCAACTGGCAATCCTGATCAATGGCTTGAATAGGCTGGAAACCATTGTGATTATTAATCATGTTGAAGGGCTACTTCTGGATTTCATTTCCAATACTCAGGTTCGGTTCAGCATGACGGTTAACCGGACTCATTCCCTGGGAACATTGTTTAAATTCATCCGGTCCCGGGTAACCGAATTATCTGGTAAATAATTGGCAGGAATGTGTCCATTCCAAAAAGGGATTAAAATCCCTACATTTATGTCGGGGTAAAGGATTTAATAATAAATGGCATTTATGCTAATTCAACCTTTTCAGAGCGAACTCTAAAATAATTTAACCTAAATAATTCGTCAGTAAAATTAATGGAGTATCAGTCCGCCAACAATGCAAGCTAGAGAAAAGTTGCTGATAATTATTCAGCACCGGCCGCCTGTTGTGAGGTTAAATTCGTTCCGATGGAATTTGACTTAACATCGCAGAAAGCTCAAGCGGCGGAGTTGGCTGAAGCCTTGGGGACTCACATTTTTATTTGAATAGTCGATGACAGGACATTCCAGATCTATTTTTGAGGCAACCTTTGGTCAGGTGAAGATTCACCAGCAGGTTGGGGATATTATCCAGCGTTTTTCCATTAACCAGGACAATATTTATCAATTAGCGCTAAGCAATACTAACATTCGACAACCAACTAATATTTTGGATATCGGCTGTGGTTACGGACGATTTACCGGCTATTTGGATCAAGTAGTTGAAATGCCAGCAAACTGTACTGGAATAGATATAGTTGAAAACAATCGTAAACCTTATCTGCAGGTTGCGAGAAAAGCTGGGTTGTCCGGGCAATTTATTTGTGGACCGGCAACTATTGTAAACAATTTCCCGGATAGGTCATATCAATTAATTATCGCGGGTTATTCGTTGAATTTTTTTTATGACATTATACCTCACTTGCCTCGGATCTTGGATAAGAACGGATGGTTCATAACCATCAATCATTCCAAACAGTTTCTGGATGAGTTGATCGAAGACATTAATGCTGCCTGGTGTAAATCATTCCAGGACCAATATGAAGAGGTTGATTTTCAGCAACTGGTAGCATCTTTCAACGCTGAGAATGGCTATGAGCTACTAGACTCCTATTTTGATACTATTGAGAAAATTGATTATAATAATAAATTGAATTTTACTTATGATAATATTGACCAGTGCTTAATATATACCGATTTTAAACTACCGATGATGGTGCCACAGAAATTATCAGAGAAGGATGAAGAGTATATACTTTTTAAACAAAATCTACACCAGATCATCAAATATAAGGTAAAAAAGCGCAAAATATATACCCTCAACAAGGATGATTGTATTTTCCGGTGCCGTTGCCCTAAATAAAAGGAATTATTAATGAAGAGTAATCGTAATTATTGTTTTCGTTGTGGCAGCAATATCCAACACAAAATGGTCGATGATACTCTTCGAGATTATTGTTCGCGCTGTAAGACAGTGTTTTATGATAATCCCTTACCGGTTGTTTCTGCTGTGGTAGTAAACACTGACCGTGAAGTTCTACTGGTTCTTCGTGATCGTGAACCACAGGCCGGCAAGTGGTGTTTGCCGTCAGGATTTGTCGAGGTTAACGAGTCTATTGAAGAGGCGGTCATCCGTGAGTTAATGGAGGAAACAGGAATAAGGGGAAAAGTAATCCGGTTGCTGGATGTGGTTTCATATAACGATCGATTCTATGGCGATCTGATCTGGGTATCGTTTGAAGTACAGCATGTGGAGGGTGTAATCAAAGCCGGCGATGATGCTCGCGCAGCGCGCTATTACCCCATTTTGGATTTACCGGATTTAGCCTTTATACCAAATTCCAAGGCTCTGAAACAGTATCTGGATTACTATACCGATTTGTGGAAAATGAACGATTCTTTTGTACATTTAAACAGTGACCGTAAAGGGGATGTCGAATTTCCATCGGATAAATTATTCAATACAATCACCCGTGATGCACATATAATTACAAAAAACTGGGTAGCTGAAGTCTTGACAAATAAAACCACGCGGCATTATACCACCTTCAAGCATGAGATTATCTACCAGCGGGCTCATAAAGTAATATCACAATTCAGTGACTGGATGACATCACCGGGAGATACTATGGCTCATGTATGGGAATACTATCGTCAGACGGGTGCGCTGCGAAGGAAAGAGAACTTTAAACTGGCTGAAGTTCTGAGCGCTCTAAGTCTGACACGTAAACACATTTTCACACATGTTTTGGGACAAAGTAGTATATGGGAAAAACCGATTGACATGTATGTAATTATGGAATTCATGTCACGGGTTAACCTGTTTTTTGATAAAGCAGTATATCACCTGACACTTGGATTTGAGCAGCAAGACACTGCTGCCTGATACGGACAACATTGAGTTTTTTTGATTTATCCCGAAAAGAAGAATACCACGTTACATTCATTTCCTTCAGTACAGGCACATTCACTTACCCGATATGCTCCACTACCCAGATACGCTCACGCTATCGGGGCAGGCTGTTCAGTACATGCTTTAGGCTTGGATGAATTCCAAAATTCATCCCAGGATCGGGATGTCGCCCCACAGGACCTAAATTTATGGTACCACAGGTCTACCCGTGCCTGCACACCGAAGTGCGTTTCGGCACGCCGGCGTGGGGCTCCATAGAACTAACGGTCAGGATTGTATTGTAAATAAAGTGACGATGACACTCATGAATATTCCAATAATAAAGGCACTATAAGCCAAACGGATAAAACGATATTTCTTCGCTGCTAGAAAATGCCCTAAAGTATAGATTTCTTTGGTCATTGCCTGATAGGTTTTGCTAGAGTCGTTTAGAATTTCTTCAATTTCAGATTCAAATGTAGCGTAATCCAGCCTAATAAAATCCCCAAAAAACAAGAGATTGAAATTTGGGTTGCGAAGTTTACTATTATCAGTGATCTTAGTAAGCAATGGCAGTTTAGGCATTACAGCATAGGTTGACAATATTATGGTTAAAAGACAAAATCCTATTAAAATAAAAGCACCGTATTTTAAGTTGGCAGTCATTGTGTGAGGCACGGTTAAAGTGATCAGAACAGAGGATATGGTCAGCAACATGTTGGCTTTGGAGTCAGCCATAAAACTGAGCTGAACATGGTGATTCCTGGTCTGTTTCATCATGTGATCCAGATGGGATCCCGGTTGTTTCACTTCCATATTAGAAATCCTGCTTTCCCAATTTTTTCAAAGATTAGTTATTAGATGAGACCTATGAACGTCAGAAGAATCATTTTTGAACAACAAAACTAAACTGTATTACCGGTATTATCAATGATTACCGCCCAGGTTGAATAATCAAAATCACCATATTTGTGTTTGAATGTATATTCACGTCCTTTATTCGGAGAACAAATATGATCAAACATATTGTAATGATACGCCTGCGAACTGATATTAATTTCCAGTTCGATGCTGGTAATTTAATCCAGCGCCTGGAAGATTTAAAAAAGAAGATTGCTGTAGTTAACGGCCTAGAAGTTGGAAGAAATATCAGTGATTCTCCGCGGTCCAGTGATATCGTTTTATATACGGAATTTAAAGATTTGGACAATCTGGATATTTACCGGACCCATCCGGCCCATCAGTCAGTCGTGGATTATTTGCAGGAGATAGTATCCGAAATCAGGGTGACTGATTATGAAGTTTGAAATTACGATATTGAAGGTCTGAAGTCGATCAATGTCGAGTAACTGGGAATGTAAAATCTGCAATAAGGAAAATCCGGGTTATGCTTTGTTTTGTCAAAATAAGAAATGTAAAGCGGTGCGGGGTGCCTGGCGGTGCCAGTCGTGTGATTATAAGGTGGTACGGGTTGAAGGTGTTTCCTTGCCTGCAAAAATTGAAAATTGTCCCAATTGTGGAGATAGCCAGAATTAATTAAATTAATATGATTAACTCTATACAACTACATAATAAATGGAGGAAAAATTTTGAAGCGTTTATATCGTAATACCAAGCAAGCTAAAATCGCCGGTGTATGTGCCGGGTTAGCCAATTATTTTGACATAGATCCGGTTATCATCCGACTTTTATTTATCCTATCCATTTTTTGGGGCGGCGGAATAATCGCATATATTATTGCCTGGTTTATCGTACCGGATATCCGGGATATCTCTGACTAAAACAAACAGTGCCCGTAAATGAATCGCCGGGCACTGTTCAGGATGAAAGGGGAGGGTTAATTCTTAGTAGATTCACTGACCTTTAATACGTCACTGATGACCTGCTTAAGCTGGTCTTTTGGTAGAGCGCCAGCCGCCATCTGGGGTTTTTCATCGCTGGGAATAAACAGCATGCTGGGTATGCTGCGAATGCCGAAAGCACCAGCCAATTCCTGTTCCGCTTCCGTATCAACTTTGTAGAAGTTGACTTTACCGGAATATTCTTGAGACAGCTCTTCAATGATTGGTGAAAGCATTTTGCAGGGACCACACCAGTCAGCGTAAAAATCAATTATTGATGGTAAATCGCCTTCATATTTCCACTCTTTATTCACTTCATAATTATAGACTTTGTCTAAAAATTCTTGCTTTGTAAGATGTTGTACCATTGATTTCCTCTTTTTTAAAATCTGTTATTCTAATAGATGGCTGATTTGCATTTTGGTTACACTCGATTTTTATTAATTTGATTCTGTAACTAATTCAGGCCAATTCCATCTCTATGATAATAATGGAGCATTAAATGGATATGAAAATTACTTTCCCCGGTGGAAAAATGATCAATGCCGAATATAATGGACAGATTATTAAAACCGATCAATCACACGCGAGTGGTGGCAATGGTTCAGCACCCGAACCATTCGATCTATTCCTGGC
>SDBU01003281.1_pt1 | contig 20641 bp, 16 predicted proteins | sample 2277071 | NCBI WGS metagenome assembly SDBU01 (sample SAMN10397929, study PRJNA504765) | marine sediment metagenome | isolation source: marine sediment core GS08_GC12, 126 cmbsf | place: Arctic Ocean: Gakkel Ridge, Loki's castle | collected 2008
TACGGAAGTAATCCTTTATGAGTAAAGGGATGTAAAAAATGTAGTACTTTGCATCTTTCTTATTTAATGATAAGTCTGTTGATTGGATGCAGTGATAAGAAAAACAATATGTCCGGTTTCGTCCCGCCGGATAAGACGGGCACGTTAATCAGGGTTGAATTCAAGGAGAAGATTTCCGAAAGGGAAGTTATTCGTTCTATAAACGTATGGGATCCTCCGAAAAACAACTTTCGATTTGAAGATCGGGGAGTAGGCAACCCAGAATTTGATCAACCATTGGCATCCTTGGAATATGAACACTCAGTCATCGGGATTGAACCGCCGATTCTCCCGGCCGGCAAGATCGATTACGCAAAGCTCAAATTGAAATTCGAAGGGCCGGATGATGATTCTCTACTTGTGACAGTCGATTCGGTTAATTTTGAAAAACCGCAGAGAAGGATGAATATCGTCGAACGCGAGTATGACACGTTAACATTTGTAACCGAGACGATCCTTGCCAACGGACCTCTTGAAGTGTATATCGAGGCTGAAGACGGCCATGAATTCCGGTTGATGGAATCGGAGTTGAAAGTTGTATATTACATACGCGAGGAATTCCGGGAATAGAATTCGCTCGTCTTGAAAATCTCCTGGATCATTGGAGCAAGGAGTTGTAGAATACTCATTGATTCCCCAATATCTACCGCAGAATCATCAGAAACACAGGAGATATACCACTCGATGTTGTTTTATTGTTGTCGCGGCAAGGCGGGGGGAATCGAACCCCCCGACCGAAGATACCTCCGGATAACCATCTACGCGTGTAGGCGAATCTTTGATCTCGACAGAAAAGCCGCCGATCGCCGGGTTTCGTTAATGCGCTACGTGCTCGGGGCGATTCATATTATTCGGGATCGTATATGGACTATCGACTAACGTGCTCAGATTCCGAAGAGGATTCCGAACATCAGCTTCAAATCAGGGATGTCACCAAGCCCGAAACGCGCTTCCAGGTTGTATCGCTTCTGATTCTGCATCGGAATCTTCACGCCCGCCACAAGGCTAAGACCAATTTCTGTCTGACTGCCTCCATCGCCGGGAGAATCCAGGAGGATGGTGGGACCGGCGGACCCGTAGAAATGAAGACCCGTTTCCGGAAGGTGGAACAGGTACAATCTGAAATCGGCATTTAAGGCGGTTATTGTGTTGTCGCCCAGCTCGAAGTCCAAACTTGGCGCAAATCGAAAACCCTGAAACGCTCGACCCAGTTCAGCTTCCACGCCCAAAACGAAATTGTCGGAATCAAGGTCATATCCAGCCCTCGGACCTATTTCAACGCCTGCGCCGGCAGAATAGGGTAATAGGGCAAATAAGATGAGAAATACTGTTCTGTTAAAAACAACATTAGATAATGAATTCATATTTGTTACCCGCCTGTCCTTTCACTGTTCGTAGGGCTTCTTCCATCCAAACAAGCCTTAACGGAAAAGAATACCCAGGATATTAGCTCACTATTCATTTTTTCGGTCAGTTTTCTTATTTATTTATTTTTTAGGAGCTTATGGCAAATGGAGGCGGGGGGAATCTACATGCACTGCTTTCGTAACCCATAGAGACACATCATATTACAGCGCAACTCCTTGATCCCTATGAAATTCCAGTTTTATTTGGCTTTGTTTGTTTGTGTTTGTTTTTAGGTGTTTTGACTTCAATATGGCACAAATATGGCACAAAAAATATCAGCTTGCTGTAGGTGTTAACTCAATTAAAGTTTCTACGGCGTTTGTTCCAGGTGGTGCAATATGATCAGTGCGAATTAGATTTGTATTAATATAACCAACAGGTTGATTTGACCATCTATTATTAAGCTGTTTATATAGATATATTCGTAAGCCATCAGTAAGCATTATTTTTTTACAGTTAGTCAATTGAAGGTTTTCTACATAGTTTTTTGCCTGCTCTAAGGCAGGTTGAAGCGGATGCCACATTTGCTTTGCTTCGCATACCAAAACACAGTCTTTGCTCTTGGTAGGAGTTCTGCAAAATCCGGCCAAATCGACTTTTTGCCATTCAACTGCCATTAATTGTTCAGACCACCCTAAGCCCAGCATAAGTGGCAAAATCATATGTGCAACAACTTCATGCTCCGTAGGTCTTTTCTGGCCCGGGGTTTCTGTATACCACTTGCCTAACCTTCTTTGTCTTTTTAGAGCATTTATTACTTCATCAACTGAATCGTTTGCCAGCCCTTTACTGAAAAGCATTTCGCCTAACTCATCAAAAGAAAGAGGATCAGGCACTACCAAGTCCAATGGCTCAATATCATTTATTTTCACTTTATCGAATAAATACTTGATTGGTTCTTTGATTCTATTGTCTTCTACACCCGTAAATGTCGGTATTTGCTTTCTTTCGCCAAAAATTGGTTTAAGATATGAGCAATCACCATTGTTATAACTCTGGATTGCCTGAAGCTCGTTTTCTAAATCGTTTTGCCATATTATTCTTCTAGTATGCTGCAGATCCCAGCCATATACATCATCAAATCTTTTATCCCACTTATAATTGTTATCAGCTACAACGCCTATTGAAACAACTGCAAGCCCTTTCCTCAATAAAACAATATCGCCCTCTTTGAGATCATTGACGAATTTGCGGATTTGGTTTTTCTTATGATCTGTAATTAATCCCTCAGTCGCTCGTTCTGAGTAAATGGCATTATCAAAGGAACCAAATTCACCTGGTCCCATAAACATTATGTTATGTTTTACAAATAATTCATCATAGTAACGACCTTGCTCGCCAGCAGCTATTTGCCATACATTCATACTCAAAACTATCCTTTCGATTTTTACCGAGCCGTCAGGAACCCCTTCCTGACGGAACTCATTGCAACTAATTAATGGAGGCGGGGGGAATCGAACCCCCGTCCGAAGATACCTCCGGATAACCATCTACGCGTGTAGGCGAATCTTTGATCTCGACAGCGATGCCGCCGATCGCCGGGCTGCATCGCTATCCAGCCCCCTAAAGTTTCGCGACGTAATCGGGGACGGTTTACATCGCTAGCTTATCTAATCGTCGCCCTATCCCGAATCGATAAGCGAATCCGGGCAGAACGAGCTGCCTAATTAGTTAATTAGGCGGCCAGTGCATACGAAGAATCGTTGGCACTTAAAGTGTGTCCGATTGTTTTACGAGGTTACCGGACCTCGACGCGCAGGTTAAACGTCAGTTATCCCGTCGAAACCTGTCGCCCCCATGTTGTCAAAGAGCAAGCCCAATATAATCATCGGCAAGATCGCGGTCAACCAACCATACTAATATACTCCGAAATGAGTACGCTGGTTTCCCAATGCGCGAATGAATTACTCTAAAATATCAGTCCCCGAAATTGAACACGAAATCGATCCAGGGTAATCCGGGGAAGAACATTTCGTCTCCAAGGGCGTTGAAAAGGGCCAGATCCACGCTTATCCCCTCGCCGAAAAAGCGGAAACCGTACGATACCACCGGAAAATCGACTCCCGGGAAGATCCAGTTTTCGCTTACGAATGAGACCCGTCGGGAAAGTCTTTTCTCCCCCCCGATCATAAACATCGGCTTATCGGCCAGTTCATCATCGACAAAACCATATCCGAGACCGATCGTCAGGCTGCCGTGGGGGTCACCTATTGTCCCGACACCGTATAAAATCCCCACAAGGGGACTTTCGTCATCGTCGTTCTTCGGCATCGCGATTATTAACGCCCCTGCCGCGAGACTCATCGATTGTGTCGCTTTCAGCCCGACTTTTGGAGTAAGATAAAACATTTGATCGCCCGGACTGACAAACGGAAAGAGCGACATGCCGCCCCCTAACGTGAAATTATCGGAAAACCCGAAAGCGATACCGGGAAAGAAGAGGTAATAATCGGAAAAATAACCCTCGCCTTTTTTAAGCATACGCGCGGTGGGGGCGAAATAAAGCCTTGTAGTATTCGGATTGTCGAACCAGTATTTCCCTTTTCTTATAGAGCTTTTGGAAACCAGCTTGACCTTTTCGATTTTCGATTTTGCTATGGTCATCTCGCCGACATTCGATTCGAAAACGATCTCCCCCTCTCTTATCTCCGAGATCCGTCCCAAGATCGTAGACCCGTCCTTGAGGATGATGATCTGCATCGAATTCTCATCGGGAATAACCAGGTTATCGATCTTACCCGTTTCTTCTTGCCCGATGGCGGTTAACGATAGACCGAACGTCAAACAAACAGACAAAATCAAGGTTGCACTCCATTTGAATTTCGATCGATACATAGCCGACTCCGATCTTTTTTGGGAGAAGCCTCCCGTTATTTGCGTAAAACCCTAAATTTTAAAACTCGGTATCCTCGTAGATTCTCTAAGCATGGTCACCCGTTTGTTGATCATGCTTTTAATCAGCCTGCTTGTCTTCTTTAAGCTGAAATCCTCCACGCAGTACGACGCCATCACCGTGCCGGCGACCATCGCCTTGCGAAACGCGGCCTCATCGGTTTTGCCCGATCTTGCCAGATACCCTATCGCCCCGCCGGCGAACGAATCCCCCGCTCCTGTCGGGTCCTTGACCGTCTTTAGGGGGATAGCGGGCAAAGCGAAGAAACTCTTCCTGCCGAAAAGCAATACCCCATGCGCCCCTTTCTTTATTATCACCCGTTTTGGGCCAAGCTTCAACAGCTCCCCGGCCGCTTTCGGCAGAGAATCGATACCGCAGAACTGACGTGCCTCGCCGTCGTTGATACAGATGATATCGACTTTCCTGAAAACCTTCTCCAGCAGTTTCGGTTCGAGCCCGATCCAGAAATTCATTGTATCGCAGAGGGTTAAATGCCGTCCTCTCACCTGCGCGAGCACATCAAGCTGCAAAGCCGGATGGATATTTCCTAGCAGAATATACGGCGCTTTTCGATACGACTCGGGGATAATCGGACTGAATTTCTCAAATACATTCAGATGCGTCGCTCGTGTGCGCGCCTCGTTCATATCCCCCTCGTAGTAGCCCGACCAATGGAACGTTTTACCGCTATTATCGATCTGCAACCCTTCGAGATCGACTCCCTTGCGCTTAAGCAGATTTATATATTTCTTGTCGAAATCATTGCCCACCACTCCGACAATTCCCGGTCTGGCGAAGTATGAACTGGCAACCGACGCGTATGTTGCCGATCCGCCGAGCGCCCTATCGACTTTGCCGAGCGGCGTCTCTATGCTGTCTGTCGCTACCGAGCCTACTACTAATAAATTCATCCCTTAAAATTCTCCTGTTGTAAAATTACTTTTTCCACAATATCACCCCGAACCCCACAGTCACGATCGGGAATATAAGATATGTCAGGCCGATATCCATCATGTAATCGCCGAATGACATTTTCATCGGCCCCCACATGAACATGAAAAGATCGATTATGAGGCTTATCAAGAACCAGACGATCCCGATTTTCAAGCCCTCAGCCACATAACTACCATCGAGATCTTTCATATAGAGGACCGCGAATATCACTGCGCAAAGGGTCAACGTTACCGGCATGATCGTTTCGAAAAGCGGATAGTTGTTTTCTCTGATCGGGTAAATCGCGAACGCCACTATAAACGGTATCAGCCATAGCAGAAAGCCGTAAACAACCGCTCATTTAATCGATTTCACATCTCCCTCCTCGCAAATGCCATTTTTAAATAATCTCCAAATCTGATATTGCGAGATATTGGCTGTCCTGTCAATGACGGAACAGCGGACGGCAGGATTCAATGCCCTAATTTTGACGTTTGTTTATACTCACAATCATCGTATCTTGATTAATCTATGAGGAAAGTATAATGAACAAGGATCACATCGCGAAAATCACGGTCGAGCTTAAGTTAAAGCCGGGGCAGGTGGAAGCGACCGTAGCTTTACTCGACGATGACGCCACGATCCCTTTCATAGCCCGCTACCGCAAGGAGGCCACCGGGAGTCTCGACGAGGTCGCCGTATCAGCCATACGCGATAGAATCGGTCAGCTTCGGGAACTGGATAAACGTCGCGAGGCTATTTTAAAATCGCTGCTTGAACGGGAGCTCCTCAGCGATGAGCTGAAAAAGAAAATTCTAGCCGCCGAGACAATAACGGTCTTAGAGGATCTCTATCTCCCCTACCGTCCCAAACGACGTACCAGAGCGACGATCGCCATAGAACGAGGACTTGAGCCGTTAGCCGAATTAATTTTCGCTCAGGAGAATATCGACCCCTTATCCGAAGCGGAATCGTATATCGATCCTGAAAAAGAAATACAAAATACGGATGACGCCCTCTCCGGCGCGCGTGATATCATCGCCGCCTGGATAAACGAGGACGCCGACGTTCGAGCGCTGCTTCGGGAACTTTATAACGCGAAAGGGAAGATCAAATCTAAAGTCGCCAAAGGTAAAGAGGAGGAGGGAACCAGATTCGCCGACTATTTCGATTGGGAGGAGCCGATAAAATCGGTACCGTCACACAGAGTACTGGCTATACAACGCGGCGAGTCCGAATCGATTTTATCATCGAGTATAGTCGTCCCCCACGACGATGCCCTGTTTATCCTCGAAAAGATGTTCGTGACCGGCAACAACGCGGCGTCCGAACAGGTTCAAGAAGCGGTTTCCGATAGTTTCAAACGTCTGATCGCGCCGGCCATGGAAACCGAGTTTTTCGATATTCTCAAGAAGAAGGCCGATAAGGAAGCGATAAGGATATTCACCACAAATCTTCGCGGGCTGTTGATGGCTCCTCCGTTGGGAGGAAAGAGTATACTGGCTCTCGATCCCGGTTTCAGAACGGGCTGTAAAGTCGTCTGCCTGGATAACCAGGGGAATCTTCAATACAACACCGCCGTATTCCCGCATAATTCCGAAAGTGAGCGAAAGAAAGCGGGCTTCGAAATCAAAAGGCTTTGCAAAGAATTCAAAATCGAATTTATCGCTATCGGCAACGGCACCGCCGGACGTGAAACCGAATCGTTCATTCGGGAGCTCGATCTATCCAAAAATATTTCGGTTGAGATGGTCAACGAATCCGGCGCGTCGGTCTATTCGGCGTCGGAGACGGCAAGAGAGGAGTTCTCCGATTACGATATCACCGTACGAGGCGCGGTCTCCATCGGACGCCGCTTGATGGACCCGCTGGCGGAACTTGTCAAGATCGATCCCAAAGCGATCGGTGTCGGCCAGTATCAGCACGATATCGATCAGGCAGAATTAAAACGGGGTCTCGATGATACGGTGATGAGTTGTGTCAACAGCGTAGGCGTGGAGGTCAATACCGCCAGCAAACAACTGCTGGCGTATGTCTCCGGTCTGGGGCCTAAACTGGCGGAGAATATTATCGCCCATAGAAACGAAAACGGACCATTTAAATCGCGTGCAGAGTTGAAGAAAGTTCCTCGTTTCGGACCAAAGGCGTTCGAACAGGCGGCCGGATTTCTGCGGGTAGCCGATTCTAAAAATCCTCTTGATTCGAGCGGCGTGCATCCGGAAAGTTATCATATCGTAAAAGAGATGGCCGGAGACCTCGGTTGCGATATTAAAGAGTTGATGCGCGATGAGAACTTACGAGACAGAATCGATCTTGATGATTATGTTACCGATAATGTCGGTCTGCCTACCCTTCAGGATATTATCGCGGAGTTATCTCAACCTGGGCGAGATCCCCGTGAACGATACGAGCCGGTAAGGTTTAACGAATCTGTCAAGAGTATGGAGGATCTCAAACCGGGCATGAAACTTCCGGGCATCGTTACCAACGTCACCGCGTTCGGGGCTTTTGTCGATATCGGGGTTCATCATGACGGCCTCGTGCACAAAAGCGAGATCGCCGATCGTTACGTCCCCGACCCATCGGAAGTTGTCCGGGTTCGGCAACGCGTCTCCGTGACAGTTTTGAATGTCGATCTGGAACGCAAACGGATTTCGCTTTCGATGAAAGAGGGCGGAAAATAGCGGATATCAGTTATATCAGAAAAGGGAGAATCCGATGGAAGCCAAAAAGGTAATATTCGCGCTGGCCGTAATACTGGCGATCGTCATCATGCTGCAGAACACTCATACGGTCACGGTAACACTATTGCTCTGGGATTTCAACCTCTCCTTAATATTATTGATACTATTAACGACATCGATCGGGTTCGTGCTGGGGTACCTGGTCGACTCGTTTAAACGGAAAAAGAGATAACAACCGTATCGTTTAAACCGAAAGGAGCCATAATATAGATATCACAATGGAACAGTTAATCGATTTCTCACCGCCTATGGATTAAAAGTTTTAGGCGCTGTACTTACATTGATTATAGGACGTATAGCCGCCGGATTCGGTCGTAAGATCGTTAAGAGGATCATGGAGAAGACCAAGACCGACCCCAGCGTCATCTCCTTTGTCGCCAGTTTCATATATGGGCTGATCCTTATCTTCGCCGTTCTGGCCGCCCTCTCGAAATTCGGCATCGAGACAACGTCGATCATAGCGGTGCTGGCCGCCGCCGGGTTCGCGGTAGGGTTCGCGTTGCAGAGTTCGCTCTCCAATTTCGCCGCCGGACTTCTGACCATCATTTTCAAATATTACAAGATCGGCGATTACATCCAGGCCGCGGGCACAGCCGGTACCGTAAAGGAGATTCGCATGTTCTCAACAATCCTAGTTACTCCCGATAACGTCCAGATCACGATCCCCAGCGGTAAGATATTCGGCGATACCATCGTCAACTACTCGACAAACGATACAAGGCGCGTTGATCTGGTCGTCGGTATAGGCTACTCATCGTCGATACAAAAGGCGATCGACGTGATCGGCCGTATATTGAAAGCCGATTCGAGAATCCTGGCCGACCCGGCGTATCAGATCGCGGTTTCGGAGTTAGCTGATTCCAGCGTTAACCTGGTAGTACGCCCCTGGGTCAAGGCCGTCAATTACTGGAGCGTGAAATGTGATCTCAACAGGGCAATCAAAGAGGCGCTTGATGCCAATGATATAGAGATACCATTCCCGCAGAGGGTGGTGCATACGGTTTCGGCCTGACGGAGTGAGGGCAGCCGAGTAGATCGGGTTATTATCAAGGGGAAATGCTATATTCATTGTCAACCATAAGGTAAGGTATCGCCGGGGGGTCGCTAATCTTAAAAACGATTGAATAATGATCCCCTCGACGGGTATTTGATTTAGGATGGAAATAGAGCCGGCGGTTTTGAAACATTCGACCGCATGCTCCGTAGATTTTTTTGATGTGTCAGGATGGAGTGAAGCGACATCCTGACACTCCGAGCATCAGGATGTCATCCCTGCGGATATCCATCCTGACGCAACAATGCCCCCCTCGACGGGTATTTAATATTGAATAGCGGATGATAGAACTCGGCGGCTCTGAAACATCCGGGCGACGGATACGTAGATTGATAAAACGGTACTGTTCTTTTTTAAAAGGAGAATATTATGGCCAAAAAATTATACCGATCGACCGAGGACAAAAAGATCGCCGGGGTTTGCGGCGGTCTGGGCGATTATTTCGATATCGACCCGACTATAATCAGATTGATATGGGTATCCATGGTTCTGGCGTTCGGAACAGGTATCGTGGCTTACATCTTGGCCTGGATTATTGTCCCGGAGATGCCCCGAGAGACCGTACAGGCGGCCGAACCGGTTGTGGAGAATTCTTAAGCTGTAGATCGGCAGCTCGTCTGCCGACACTCAAAACGCTGTCATGCCGCACTTTATGCGGCATCCATAAACCCTGCGCCGGTAATCTTCCCTGCCCGAAGTTGCGAGTAGCAAGATTCCGGCTTTTATTTATTCTTTATGGTTAATATGGGAAGCAAATATTGAGTCAACAAGGCGAGTACAACCCGATGCTGTTCTCGCAAGTACCTTTAATTGTTCTCTACAACAAATAATATCGGTTTCCTCAGGATAATTGATAGTATGCGACACCTCACCCCAGACCTCTTCCATTAACGTCCTAACTTGAATTTCGCATCTCATCTTCGTCTTTCGACTATGTTCTATAACATAGTGCACGCTCGTATACATGGATTCTGTTTCGCCCTCAATAGTTTTTATTCCTAAGCTTGAAAAATATCGCCCATATTCAATATCCCAAGTAAAAGCTTTAGGTTTTCCAATCAAATGGTATTTCATTTCATTTAATAAGTCCAATATAATTGGATGTATTTCATCCATTTGTTTTGTATACAAATGTAACAATCTTACGCCTGCCAAATCGTTAATTTTGGTATATAAATTGTTTTTAGTAATGTCATATTTAAGCTTTCTTTTTTTGCAATACAAAGCGATTCTCACCAATTTATTCCATAAATGCTCAGGGTCTTTTTCACGATATTTTATAGAATGCGTAAATGGTTGTAAAGAAACATTTTCCGTCAAATCACTTCTCATAGTCTTTGCTAACCATACAAACTCATTTTTGTTTCTTTCATAATACTCTACGGCATCGTCAATATCCCTGAGGATAGTCTTATTTAATTTGGGCATATCCATTATTTAGTATAAGTAGTAGTTTTTTTTACTATTTTCTCTGCTATTTTTTTAAATACTTCCTCTGCTTGACAAGCAAGATAAGCAGCCGCATCTGATACATTCCACAATGGCACGCCTTCAAACTGGGCTTGCTGTACCAGTGTCGAAAAGTCTTTAACTTCCCCCAACTTCGCATCCGAGTCTATCGGGCTTATCAACTCCGGGTCTATATTATTTAGAGGGTTAATTATATCAGCTCGAATATGCCTTTCAAACTTAGCATAATATTGTTGATGTTTCGTTACCATAGCTTGCCTATATATTTTAAATCCTTGAGGGATATACCCTAAAAATCGGGGCATCCCATTTAATATATTGACGTGGTCTGGGGCCAAAACGGCGATTTGTTTGCATTCGCTTATCCATGATGTCAAGGAATGTCCCAAGGTCTTTAAGGCTCGTACTGAAAATAAGTCGCAAGCGCCAGGCACAATAAAATAATCACAATCCAGCAGTATAACTCTATTTAGTGGCCCAATATTTGGTCCAGTATCGAAAAATATATAATCTAATTTTACGTTAGCACTGCTTTTATCGGCAAGTCGACTTAAAGAAGTAATACCGTTAAATCCTCTTACTTTTCTTCGAAAACAAGCCGCCCAAAATTCCGAGAGTTCTGTTTCAAATTCTGATAATCTTATGTCACCAGGTAGCAGATAAAGACCTTGAATAGATGTTTCGATGGGCTCTACATCTTTTAAAACTCCTTCACCATCTACAAGCGGTTTTAGCGCTGACCAAATTGTCTGCCCATTTGGCGTATCTGCATTATCCAGAAGATCATCTACAACAGAATCCTCTACTAAATATGATGTAAGATTGCATTGTGGATCCGAATCGACGATTAAAACGCTCTTACCTAACCCGACCAAACTGGCCGCAATATTAACAGTCAATGTGGTTTTGCCCACCCCACCTTTATGATTGAATATCGCTATACGCGGAGCGCGGTGTTTTTTAACCTGTTTACTCATTTTCTCTCTTTCTTAAAAGTACATTTAGTGTTTCTTTTTTACTCTTCTCCTTGTTTTTGGTTTTAATCGTCTAAGTACATCCTGGGCCGCTTCTTTATCTGGTAATGCTTGTACAAAAGCTTCGCCCATTCCGCTAATCTGTTTCCTTCCTTTGGTTGCAGGCACAAGTATACGTGCCTTGGCAGCATCCTTTGCAGCTTGAGTTGGATTAGTAAATTTAGGTTGTGCCGCTTCCGTATTCATTTTACTAAGATCTAGAGTTTTAAAATACTTTGTATCACGATAATGAGTTAAATAGTATGCTAAACAAGCTATACGTGCGACGGCTGTACTTGGCATTTTCCCCAGCATAAATTCTTTTGGAGGTATATCTTCGCGATCGGAAAACTTAAAAGCGATCTTATCCTCTTTTGGTTGTTCCCGATCAATACCTCCCTTTAAAGGAAATATGTCACCTGTCTTGCTTGTAAGTGAGTCAAGTTTAAGAAATTTGGCTACAGATTGCAGCATATGAAGTTGCGTATCCTTATCAAGATTTGATAAACTCCCAATAATCTTGTTGAAAATTCCTAGTTCATCGTATTTGGCTTTATTATTCATATTTCTTCTCCCACTTAAACAACAAAATTCCTCAGCGCTTCATGGAGGCTTACCGGAAGTGGTTCAAATAACTATCAAAAAAACATCCCTTCTCATGAATATTAAACAATAATTGCCGAATATGTCAAGTATTAATTCAAATCTTTTAATGCTGTTGTTTATATTGATATTATAAATATATCCTCGTCCCCCCTACCGCCGCCAGAAATGCGGCAATAGCACAGTCAGTACAGTGACCAGCTCCAAACGGCCTAAGATCATCAGAAATGACAAGAAGAGTTTGCCAAACGCCGGGATATGGGCGTAATGCTCCACCGATCCGACACGCTCCAATCCCGGCCCGATATTGAAGAATGTCGCCGCTACCGCTGTCGACGCTGTTATTATATCGAGCCCCAGCGATGTCATCACCAATGTGCCGAACGCGAATACGCTCATGACCGTGGCGAAAAATACAAGTATCCCCTGCCTCACCTCTTTGGGTATTGTATGCCCGCCGATCTTCACCGCCCGCACTATATGGGGGTGCGACGCTTTAATAAGCTCGTCCTTAATACTCTTCAAGAGTACGATCAGCCGCGATACCTTCATCCCGCCCGCGGTTGAGCCGGCCGATCCTCCGATAAACATCAGCATCACCAACAGCGTTTTGGAGAATGACGGGTACAGATTGAAATCGTCGGTGCCGAACCCGGTGGTGGTTCCGATCGAGACGGTCTGAAATACCGCCATCCGCAGGGCGTGCCAGAAATCCGGATGGATAAGCAGGATATCGAACGTGATTAGAAAGGTGCAGATGATCATTATCCCGGCGTAGAATTTAAATTCGACGTCTTTGAAGAACGTTTTGAAATTCCCCCTCACCGCGACGTAATAGAGATAAAAATTGATACCGGCGAAAAACATGAATATGGTAACAATTATATCCACACCCACGGAATTATAGTGCGCTATCGACGCCGCCTTGGTGGAGAAACCGCCGGTGGCCATGGTGGTCAATGAATGGCATATCGAATCGTAGAAGCCGACATCGAAAATTATCAGGAGTATTATCTCGGCGGCGGTGAAGCCCAGATAGATTTTCCATAGTATCGACGATGTTTCTTTAAGCTTGGGACGGAACGACGATGTGATCGGTCCGGGGACTTCCGACTCGAACAGCTTTTTCGCCCCCATGCCGATTCGCGGTAGTACCGCTATAAACAAAACGATTATCCCCATGCCGCCGAGCCACTGAGTCAACGATCGCCAGAAAAGGACCGCCCTGGAGTTGCGTTCGATATCGATCATCACCGTGGAACCGGTCGTGGTGAACCCGGAAACCGTTTCGAAAAAGCAATCGATGACGTTATCGAAGGTACCGGTGAACAGGTACGGCAAGCCGCCGAATATCCCCGCTAAAATCCAGCCGGAGGCGACTATGAAGATCGCCTCTCTGATCGAGATGGTATCCGATTTTTTTCCTGCGAAAAATAACGCCCATCCGAACGCGAGCGTAATCATAACCGACAACGCGAATCCCTTTATGCTGATACTATCGCCGTCGATAGCCGCCCAGATGATAGAGCTTATCATGGCCAGGCCGATTATCAGAATTAGGATCCCCGACAACCTCGATATGGTTCGCCAGTTCATATTATGCTTTGAAGAAGTTTTCTACTTTCGCGCGAACTTCGGGCTTCGAGAATACGATAACCGAATCGCCCGCGTGGACTCTATCGTCGCCGGTGGGGACTAAAACCCCTCGCTTACCCGCGACCGCCCCGATCATCGCGCCCCGCGGAAATCCGACATTTTTTAAATTGTTCTGAATGATCCTGCTCTTTTTCGGGGCGATAAATTCGAGTATCTCGCCTTTACCGTCGGCGATCTCCGATAACGACACGACCCGTCCCGGCCGGACATATTTCAGTATCTGGTTGGCCGCGTATCGACGGGGTGAAATGGTGGCCACTATGCCTAACCGTTCGTAAGCCATCATATAGGTAGGACGATGCACCAGCGCGATGACCTCCTTGACCCCGAGATCACGGGCAACCAAGCCGGACATGAGGTTGACCTCGTCGCGCTTGGATGCGGCCACGAAAACGTCGGCCTCGCCAAGTTTCTCTTCTTCCAATAGATCCAGATCGGTGCCGTCACCGTTAATGATGGTCGCCTCAGATAACGTCTCGGATAGATATTCGCATACTTTCGGATTCCATTCTATAATTTTTACCTTCGTGTTCTGTTTCTCGAGTGATCGAGCTACGGCGTAACCTATTTCTCCGCCTCCGAGAATAACGATCGATCTTGCCACGCGCTGCTCCGCCTTACCGAAATACAGTTCCGAATGTCGGATAACCTCGGTCTTGCCGATAACAAACGCCTCATCATCCAGAAGCAGACAATCATCACCCGACGGTATTATCAGATCGTCGCCGCGGAGTATAGCGGCGATAAGGGTATCCGCCGGGATTTTGAAATCCTTGAGCGGTATTTCGCAGTTAGCCCGATCCCCGACCCGCAGGCCGACCATCTGTATCCGGTTATCGGCGAAATACTCCACCGTGGTCGCGCCAAGGGAGCCGATCAGTTTGTACACGGCCACAGCGGCTAATATCCGGGTGGAAATTACCAGGTCGATACCGAGGATACCGTGATACGCCCCCTCCCAGCCGGGAAGATACTCATGCGAATCGACACGGGCGATCACCTTTTGCGCGCCGAGTTCCTTAGCCTGAAGGCAGGCCACGATATTGGCCTCGTCGCTGTTGGTCACCGCGGCAACAAGGTCGGCCTTGTCCACCTCGGCATCCTTGAGGGTGCGGAACGACGCCCCATTGCCCCGGATAGCGCGAACGTCGATCTTATCGCCGGCCGCCTCGAGGATCTCCGGGTCGGAGTCGATTATAGTGACGTCATGATCCTCGGCAGAGAGCATGGAGGATAAGTGCCGTCCGATCTCTCCCATTCCTATTATTACAACTTGCATGATCCCATCCAAATAAGCGGCGTTAAGGTTCTCCTTCGCCTGTTCTCAAACGGCTTGAAATTTAGCATATATTGACAACCGTGGCAATGGAAAAAGGAGGGGGCATAAGTTCCTGTAATTTCAACAAGTTAGTTTCCGGTATCTTATTGCAGGACTTTACCTAACGGAGATTATTGAAATAAGGGTTTCCTCGGCATGAACTGGAATCGCAATCATTTTATTAGGTTTCTAAATCCCAGCCCAGGCTGACTGCCACTGCGCCAGCGACGAGGGCGAGGAATTAAATTTGGAAATTATATTACAAATGTCCTGTTAAATACATGACACATAACCCCATGATTTCTTATAAGTTGCCAAAAGATGGGGGGGGGTTGGGTTTAATAATGTTACATATTATTTTCGAATATTTCTTGACAATATGTTAATTCTCGGTATTATAATAGGAGAACGTCTCTAAGCGGAGAATGAAGAAATGAAGGCATTTCGTGTCTGGGCCATAATTGCGGTAATCATAGTAGGTTTCTGCTCCTCTCAAGCCGACTACCACTACGCCAGCCACGAGGGGAGCGACGAGTACCCGTACACAAGCTGGGCGACGGCGGCGGCGCTGATCCAGGACGCTCTAAATGCGGCTGGAGCCTTCGATACGGTTTATGTTGGCGAGGGCACCTGGACCGAGGCGGATACTATCTGGACAGGGAATTTGGCCGTTATAGGTATGGGCATGCATATTTCAGTTTTGGAGAATTATGACATTGCCCCCGTCGTTAATTATGGGGACACGGTTTTAATTGAGGGCTTCTCTTTCATGTCCGATTGGGAGAATCATGCCTTACATTCTGCAATTTCCTGCAGGCAAATGCGCTATGTGGTAATTAAGAATAACTATTTTAGCGGAAATGCAGATGCTGTAAGCGGCAATCTGAGCGGATATGTGGTAAATAACATTTTCGAGGAAAATAAGGGCGTATTGAGGACCTGGGCTATCAGGAATAACCTTTTTTTCGCAAACAACACGGTCATTCGTGACAATATTTGGTCTTCGTTTCTCCTATCGGACGTATATCCTGATACTACCACCGTTCATATCAGAAATAACCTTTTTTACGAGGGCGATGGTCAGGTCAAAGTGTTCGATTTCTTCTCAGCGCCGGCAACATTGATATATAATAACGTTTTCTATAAGAAAATCGACGTGGGCGGCCTGGTTCATTACGTTTTTGGCTATTCCGGCGACGATAAGCTCTTTTTCAATAATACTATCGACGGCACATCGGAGGATGTAGAAAACGGAATCGTTACGGGATTGGAATCAAATGTCTTAAGCGACACGTCTCTGACTATTGACAACAACATAATAGTGAATTGCGAGGTCGGGGTTTACAATCAAAGAGTCATTTCCGCCAAACTCAAGTATAATAACGTGTTCAATATAGAAAGCTATTTCGAGGGACCAGGAGAATTTGTCGAGGGGAACGTTTTTGCCGACCCGATGTTTTTAGACAACGCCGATTTTCATTTGCAGGCATTCTCACCGGCTATCGACGCGGGTGATCCTGCCGTGTTCGATCCCGACGGTTCCCGATCGGATATGGGGGCCTACGGAGGCCCTTATGGTGAAACTTATGAATATTTCGACCTGCCGCCGAGAATCCCCGACAGCCTGAGAGCCGAGGTCTCACCCGAAATGGATACTATTTATATCTACTGGCGGTTCAATACCGAAGCTGACTTCAGCTACTACCAGATCCATAGAGATACGCTCCCTGATTTCGAGCCCGATATCTTCAACCTGGTCGCCGAGCCGGATACATCGCTCTATATAGATGTGGATTTTGATTTATCCGATTCGTATTTTTATAGGATAGCCGCCATAGATAATCAGGACAATATTTCCGATTACTCTGAGCAGTTAGGCGTTATATTCACGGGTATCGACGATTATTTCGATCCGAATATGCCTCGTTCTAGTGTACTTTATCAAAACTATCCGAATCCGTTCAACCAGGAGACAATCATAAAATATTATCTACCGGATATCGGGTATCAACCGGCAGAGGTCAAGTTGGAGATTTACGATATCCTGGGCCGGGTTGTAAGGACTCTGGTGGATACGCCTCAATACCCGGGAGAGTATTCTATTGGCTGGGACGGCAAAAACGAAAGGAGCGAAAACCTTCCCACCGGCGTTTATTTTTATAGATTATTTGTATCGAGGGCTGAGTTGACAAAACCTATGAAATTGGTGTTAATGAGATAACGGGAGGGATGAATATGCTAAGATACACTTTAATAGTCGCGTTCTTGATTATCGCGACTTCTGCGTTAGCGGTACCGCCCAACGAAATGCCGTTTGGATCGTATGGTATGCGCGCCGGAGTAAATTTCAACGAGCAGTTGACTGATTGGGACTCTCTGGGATTCAACATCTGGTATGACCGGTTAACAATCGCTCAGATGGCGCAGATGGGCGCGGCGGGTATCACGTCGATCTACCTGGGTAATGGCTCTGATGCGATTTCCAAATTCACCAATTACAATTATGCCTTGATCGAGGCCGAAGAATGCGATTCGCCGATACGAATGTACAACTGCGGCGGCAGTTTTCAAACCGAAGGATCCGATGAATTCTGGGTCTCCGCTTCGGACGATCAGGATACGCTCTACGGCCCCAACGGCTTCAGCCCGCCCTGCTGGACCTGGTGTGATAACCCGAACAAATACTACATAAAAATGGAGAGGAAATATCCGGTTGGATCCGATCCTGTGGACGTTGGCCGAGTCATAAACTATCAGCTTGATGTGAGGATGAAAATAGACCAGATTGGTACTCCTGAAGATGTGGTCGCGTATTTAAAGCTGGTCTGTGCGCCGTGGGACGGTGTAGCGGTTGATACGATCCCCGTTGCGACGATTACCGCCGGCGATTTTAGCGGTCCGGATACCTGGACAACGGTGGGCGGGTCGTTTCAAATTCCTGATACTATAATATTTGTCAAAGGGGGTAACTTAGATACTGTCGTAAACGTGGGCGCTATCGGTACGGCCGTTCTTATAGAAACTACCGGAGAGAGAGAGGTCGGTGTCGATTGGCTAAAGATATATGACGTCAAGGGCCAGCGTTTGGTTGAAGGAGATGATTATGATCAAGATATTATTGATTTCGCCTCCCAATACACTTCCCTGGCTGATACTCTCTGGGGCTGGTATTTCCGCGATGAGCCGTTCTGGATAAATATGCCCGTTATGAACGCTGTGCTCGGTGTGGCCAGAGGCGTTCAGACTGTACCTAATTGGCAAGCTATAACGGCGGTCAACTATGAAACCTATTATGACTATTGGTTTGAGCAGATTCAGGATACAGACGTCATTACCACTGACCCTTATCCATTTACGCACACGGAGGGAGGGGATTCGGCCAGGTATGCCGGTTATCTGTATCGGGATCCGACCGGTCTGAAAATGCAGAACAGACTCAATAAATATGCTTTAAGATGCAAGCAGGCCTACGAAGCGGCATCTAACCATGACGGCGAATTCTGGATAATTCCTCAGTGTTTTAAGGGAGGGGGAATTGAGGGTTGGAACGCCTGGCGTTATCCTACCGGAACCGAGTTATCCTGCCAAACATATATGGCCTTAGCTTCGGGGGCTCGAGGGATAATCTACTGGAAATATGGATGGAGTGGGCCGTACGAACTTGGATATATTTCAGGGATTTACGACACTTCAGGAACGCGTCAGACGGACTTATGGGAAGCAATAGCATTCGATATCAATCCATATGTAAAGGCCATAGATTCCACCTTCCTGCAGTTGGGTTATGATACCGCATATTCCATCAATTATGCTCACGATTTTGACCCACCGGCAGGTTCGTGGATTGATACTATTTACGCAATTTCAAATACGAGTGATCCGAATCCCGATTTAAGCTGGTTCTATATCGGGCAATTTACCGAAGGCTCTGATAAATACATAATGCTGGTCAACCGCGCCTGCTCGCAAGGGGAGAGCGACCCAACTCCCGCCCCATCCGTTACCGCCACCGTCAAATTCGATCCCACTGATCTTGGCCTCGGCAACTATGTCTACATAATCGACATAGCCGAATCAGTATATCTTGATTCGACCGAAACAGATACAACTTGGGTCGGCATCCCTGACACCACCTACTCCGCCACCCTCGACGGCACGATCCCCTTCACCACAATCCTCGGCCCCGGCGAGGGGCGGTTGTACAAGATTGTTCAGACAAGTCAAATAAATTTAATAGATACAATAAACACCAATTACACATACCAGGGCAAGATAAGAATTGTCGGCGACGCCACGGTTCCGGGTCATTCGACCATGAAAATCCTCGGCCCAGCGAGATTCGAGATACTGAGATGTCCTACGGACAGTACGGGGCAGGATTCATTGCTTGTTGAATTCAATATCAAGGGGACTCTGTCGGCCATAGGGACGTCCGCTGACTCCATAATATTCTATCCCGATACTGCTTACGAATGCACGCCGTTATTGAGCGCCGATCCCGATCCGGGCGACTGGTACGGTATCTATTTCGATCAAAACGCCGACGGCGCGCTCGAATACTGCTCTATTCGATACGCTACCTACGCCATTGAAATGGAAAACAACTCTAATGTTATGATTTCCAATTCCAACATATCGAACAACGAAATATCGGGCATCTACAACTACAAGGGTAGCCTCGATTTATCCTATTCAACCATCGCTTACAACGGCTTATACGGACTTTACGGTTACCTGGCCGCTGACTCGGTTTACAACACCAAATTCATAGATAACGAATTATACGGTATCAAGATTTACGGTACTACGCCTTCCAACGACTCGACATTCATCCTCTACGATACGTTGAGCTACCTTCCATCTCCGTCTCAATACGGAGTTCTTGTTGATAATAATGATTATATTAGAATCGAACAGTGCAAGATCAGCGGTTACGATCAAGGCGCTATTCAACTCACCAATTCAGACGCGATAATAAATAATTGCGATTTTACTTCTACGATTGATTACAGTACCATGCACGGCATCTACACGGAGAATAATTCCTTTCCGGTCGTAAGGAGTTGCGTATTTGATTTTCTTAAGATTGGTGTTAGAGCGTCAAGTGGGTCTCATCCCGACCTGGGTGATACATTAACGACCGACGGTAATTCATCATTCTTAAGCTGCTTCCGATATTTTGTGCATTTTTCCAATCTTGGCGCTTTAGGAGCTGACACTTTATGGGCGCAAATGAACTGGTGGGGATCCCGACAGCCCGATTCTACTAAATTCTACACAGATGCTTCAATTAGAATAATCGAATTTTACCCCTGGCTTGATTCGAACCCTTTTCTCAGATTGGCTGTTCAACCTGAGATTCCACTATTATTTTCCCTAAATCAAAACTTCCCCAACCCTTTCAACCCCGCAACCAACATCTCCTTCGCGTTGGATAAGCCGGGTCATACGGAACTATCTATTTACAATCTTATGGGGCAAAAGGTTACAACCCTGATGAACGAGTATCTC
>SDBU01003282.1_pt1 | contig 20637 bp, 18 predicted proteins | sample 2277071 | NCBI WGS metagenome assembly SDBU01 (sample SAMN10397929, study PRJNA504765) | marine sediment metagenome | isolation source: marine sediment core GS08_GC12, 126 cmbsf | place: Arctic Ocean: Gakkel Ridge, Loki's castle | collected 2008
CAAGGTCGATCAGCTTTCAATTTCATACTGGAGTCGGTCAAAGCTTATTTCCATGATCAACCTGCCCCTTCACTACTCGATTCATCGTGACAGTCATCCAGCCGCTCAGAATCTACCTGCTCAATTTTATCTATATTATCTCACAGCTCACAACTCATCTTCAAAAATACCGGTGCGTTTTAGCTGTGAAAGAACATCTATGAGATCAGTAGACCCCGGTAACGGTTACAGAAATCCCAATGTAAAGTGACTAAAAAGTGTCATTGCGAAAATTGGCAAACCTGTCCACATCCATGGGAACTTGCCGACGAGGGAGCCGCAACCATTGTGAAATCCAATGGCAAAATGATATGGGGACATAAAGCAAGCGTCCTTGGTCTTCCCCGACAAGGAATACCTTTGGATGCGGCAGCCATAACTGATGGGGCTACCTTTGATGGAGAAACGTTTTTTCCTCATGTTGAAAGGTTTTTTGAACATCTTCCTGAGCTTAGCCCCTGGATTGATACCGTGTTGTATGACAGTGCTTGTGATAATAAGACGTTAAAAAAAAAGTTCAAAGACGAACTGGGCATTGAACTTAAGGCCTCTCTAAATCCTCGGAGGAGAAAGGACGTTACAGAGAACCTCCCAAGAGGCATGGAGAAGATGACACCCTATGGGACTCTAATATGCAAAGACGGCTACGAAATGGATTATCAGGGGATACGCTACGGAGCCGGAAAGTTCATATATCAAGCCCCTGCCAACGAGAGTGACGATCCTGTCTGCTTAAACTGTGTATTCAAGGAAGAGTGTTGTCCCTATTCAAATACTGGTCGGATGGTCAATGTTTCCTTCGACGTACTTCCGCACATCGATGTCCAAGATGCTCCAATGGCCAAAAGGTTTAAGGCCATCATGAGCCGAAGACCTTCCATCGAACGAATGATAAAGCGTCTAAAATGTGACCTAAGCGACGACAGACTACGGAAACGCGGTAACGCTTCATTCCAGGCTTATCTGGACAAAACAATGATTGCCTTCCACATTCTAATAAGAAACTAGAGCGACACTCCCCCCAAAAAAAAGAAGAAGAAATTGAAAGCACAACTACGCCTAACATAAACTCCTTTTCATTTTTTCATACTAATTCTGTAAACAATTCCTTGTTTTGAATATCCTTATTGTTGACTACGATTCATCAAATATTGATAATTACATTATCTTCATTTCTTACAGCATTTCTTACAGTCCAATTTTGAGTTTATGCGCAGGCTCTATTGTTAAAACCTGGTTTTGTGCCGAGGATCTTGATTATTGGCGTCCCATTACGCTGAGCCGATGGAATGATTTACCTTGGTTCTTATGATGTTTTTCAGGCAGACAAACTATTAAACTTGTATCAGTATACTAAACAATTTTGGGCTTTCAATTATCAACAATGATGGCATTATGTTGTCAGTTAACCTAAACCTTTGAAAATGCAGGGGAACCCCGATTGACTTTGAGACGTGTAAGCAGATGAAATAATTGAGAAATAAAATGAATTAAATTTTTGTCTCCATAACCTCTTGTTATAATTAAATAATAAAACTAACAACATAAATAGCTGAAACATTAAATCGGTACGTGTTTATGTATTGATATACTATTACAAAGCGTTTGGTAGGCGGTGTGGCTTTCCTGTTGATACTTCAAAAGAAAGGATCGACAATTAAGGCGTTTCTTGTTTTTTCAAAAGAAATAAATTGACGTCTCCATCTTTTCTGCCTTTCATTAAGGGCCTGATAAATAAACAACGGAATACTTTAATTATCATTGTAAAAAACTTATTTGGGCCCGCATAAAACATATATTTGTTATTACTATTCTCTATTTTTACCAAGTCAACAACCTCCGGCATAGCCGGAGGCTTGAGGAAGGCCCCTGAAAGGGGCCAATGCGATGGCTCTGCTTTACAATAGCCAACATCGAATATCGAAGCACGAAATTCGAAACAATACCAAATGACAGAAATCCAAATGACTAAAACGTTCTTATTCTATCCCGAAAACAACGTCCTTAGCATGTTTGGGGATTTGGGACATTAGAGTTTCTGATTTGTTTCGGATTTCGGTATTCGGATTTTGGATTTAATGACATAACTAAAACGCCTGACCGACAGAGCCTATTAGGTTCGCACCAGCAGAGCTGGTGGTTTAAAGCGATTAATTAAAACCACATTCCGCTGCAATTAAGGGTACTTGCCAACTAAAATGTGGGATAAGATGGCCCATTGATCTATAATATTTCTCTCCGAACCATGGTAACCTTCCTGAATATAGAAACAATAATCTCGCCATCCAAGATTCAATATTTGGACAAGATAAGAGTAGATATCCTCCCTGAGAAAGTAGCCTATTGCATTGTCGAAAAAAATTAAAAGCATTCTCAAGATGTTCAATTACTTCTAAACAAGTGATAACATTAAACACATCGCAATGGAAGCAGGTTGAAAAATTAGAATTAAGATCAATTTGATGTACTTTGATATTCTGATTTTCAAGCGATAAGCTTTCTATTTCGCCACATTCCACATGAAATCCATTATCCTTCAACCTTATGCTAAATGCTCCTGAACCTGCTCCTAGATCTAAGCATCTCTTTTTTCCTAAATTCAGGGAATTAAGCATTTCCATGCCCAATTGGTGAAGTTTTCCAACACATTGGATTTTGTACCCTTTGTAAAAGCCTTTGCCCCTATTATCCCACACCTCAACCTTGTCTCTTGACTCTAACGAGTTTGTGTGTTTCAATTTCCATGGATGACAGACAGGTATATTTTCCACGATATAGGACCTCCCGACTTTGTCAGTTTTCATTTCTGATATTGTTTAGTCACCAATTTATTTTCGTAGCTAGCTACGTAATCTGAAAATAATCCCCCAATTCTTATTAAGTCTCCTCTTTCAAAATATTCACTAAATAGTAGATATAGTGGGAAGCACATCAGGAGGAAGACCTTTACAGTCAGCTTAACCATAAGAGTCCAATCAGAATTCACCAAAATCAAACTAAGAGCATAAACTACTCCGGCCGCTAAAATTGCAAGAAATATTTTTGAAAAATTATAGTCAATTGTATATAGTCTGTTCGAAACAAAATAAGTTGACATGCTCAATAGTGAGTATGAGCATAATGTTGCATAAGCAGCTCCCATCATTCCTATTCTTGGTATGAGAATTAGATTCATCAAAATATTTATAACTCCGGCTATACCGCTCAAGACAGGATAAACTTTGGTCTGTTTTGTAATAAAAATGCCAGAATCTAAGATAAAATAAGTTCCGTAAAATACAAATGAAAGAGCAACTACTGGAACTACTTTCTCACATCCATAGTATTTCGGAGATAAGATAAGTTGAACGATGTCACCTGCGTATATGGCAACACTAAGAGCAATAAAACATAAGATGACAAAATAGTAGTCAAATATTTTAGATAATTTCTTTTCTGGCTTGTCCGAATCAAAAATCTGCATCAAGTTTGTAGGCCATGCTCTGGCAAATGGTATTATCACTAGCATATTAATCACAGCTGCTAATTTGTATCCCATGGCGTAGATACCGACTTGACTCAAATCCCCGAGCAATCTCAACATATATCTGCTTGAAAAGGCAATTATCATCCCAGCCAAAGACGTGGGAACAAAAGGTAAGCCAAAGCCTAAGAGCTTAAACAACATATCTCTGGAAAACTTTATATCCATATTCCTCAATAATGGAACAATAGATATGATTGAGTAAATGATAGAAACTATCAATGTGGAGAAAATAACACCATCAATCCCTAAATTAAGAAAAATCAATGAAAAAATGGTAATGCTAAAAAAGGTTAAAAATCTTAAGAATGCTATCAGGACGAATTTTGTAGATTGATTTTTTATTCTGAAGAGAGTGATTGAAATTTGGAATACATTGTCGAAGAATAATATACAGGCTATGCCCACGATGTATTTTGAATAGTTGGCACTTGCGAAGATAGCTTCAGATAAAACATCTCTGAAAGCAATAATCAGGATTGAATACATCAAGCCTGAAACCAAAATAGTGATTAGACTTGTTGATATTAGCCTTTTCCTATCTTCCTCTCCATCATAAACATAATAATATCTTATTAGAGCGGTATTTATTCCGAGTATAGACAAAATCTCTAACACGGCTATGGTCAATACAAAAAGAGAATATATACCGTATTCAGTGGGGGTAATATATCTTGCAAATATTGGTAACAGGATGAAACCGGCAATGCGATTTATCAATATTCCAAACGAATATATGGAAGAATGTTTAAGAATGGTTCTTAATGCTGTCATTATGACTAATTCGTTGAGACAAGGGGGGTAAGTATAGTTAAAATCTTGGGATTCTTTCTGCAGCCATTATAGCATCGCGTATATTGCATGTATTTTGACTAAAGTCTCTTTATCTACTACCTTATATGTGCTTAAGGTTTTTTGAATGTTTTTCCCCAGTATTTGCTTTAGCATATCCAACATCTCGTTGTAATCCCCAATTTCAAATAAATATGTATCGGATGGTCTGTAATTAGTCTTACTTGCTAATACTGGAACACCCAAGGCCTGGGCTTCTCTAATGGAAACAGCATCGCCATCATGATAGGTTGGCCGCAAAAATAATGAGGATTTTCTGATTATTAATAGGTTCGATGGATATTCTACCTCACCTGCCAGTTTGATGAAATTCAGGCTCTGTAAGTCAGTGTCATCCGCTAATTTCTGGAATTCTTTCCCTTTTTCTTGTGGCCCCACGATAATCAAACCAATATTCGGAAACATATTCCTCAATTCAATGGTTGCCTTTATAGCCAAATCAAAACCATAATGGGGTTCATAAGTATAGCCCATACAGGAAATAAGAGGGCTGTGCTTTCCAATGAACTCATTCAAATCGTTGGGTAAATTGTGCTCTTTAAGATCTACATTCATTGAAAAAGCGGGAATGACAGAGCATTTGCTGCCGGGTATTCCAAGCCTAATCAACTGTTCCTGAATAGTCTGGTTTACACAGATTATCTTCTTACTTTGGTTGAAAATAGATTTGGCTATTTTCCTGAGCATAACGTTTTTTTCATTAAATTCCTTGGCAAAACTGCCTGAATGAAGCGTTAAGATTAATCTCTTCCTGGTGAGAGCGCATGCAAGAGTCACTGCAAGGGCGCGCCTGTAAGTATTAAACCCTGACAGATGCAAATGGATGATGCCGCCTTTTCTTCTGATCAATGAAACGGCTAGAGTCTTATTACTTATAAAATGTTTTATATCAGGATGATACTTATCTCCTTCCTTTGAAAGGCTATAGACTTCACAGTGAATACTCTTTTCCGATAAATATTTTTTTAAATTCTTAATATTGATCGATATTCCTCCGAAAGGCGGAGGATAAGGGCCCACTAAGACTATATCCATCATTTATCCTTCGGTCTCATTAACTCTCGGCAATCTGGGATAAAGTGAAACCAGAAGACCGCAGACAACCCAAAATACAGAAGCTGCCCCTCTTGTAAAAAAATGATAGTCAAAAATTGAGGTTACTAGAAAGCCGAATACGCCACAAAAAAATCCAAAGCCAACAATACTTAAGTCTGAAGAAACATGCCTATTTAGTTGTTTTGCCATGTTCTTTAATATGGTGAACATCATCGTTATAAACACAATTAAGGCTGGGCAACCCATCATAACAGCGATCAGCAAATAGCTATTGTGAGGGTGATCTATAGAATCCATCCCTCGAATGCTTTTTATCTTTGATTGGCGTATATACCGTATAGCATTTCTGCCAAATGTATAATCACCATAGCCTATTCCAAACAGTAAATTGTCTTTTACGATAACCGACGTATTTTGCCACAGTTGCAATCGACTAGTCTGAATGGTTTCTTCGCTTTCAATAGTGCCTATCCGTTTGAAAACCGAATCAAAAATATTGGGAGCAAAAATCAAGATACAGACGACGGCCAACAAGGAAAGCCCTATCTTTTTTCCAACATGAATGTCTTTCACCTTCAAGAATAAGTAGGGGAATGCCATGCAGGAAAAACCCAAAAATGCCCCTCTACTATAGGTTTTAAAGAAGGAAAATGTGACCGTCAAAATGGCACCATAATAAGATATCTGTGACCATCTTTTTTCAGCTTTAAGACATAAGATCAGCAGACTTGGGATAGCCAAAACACAAAATGAGGCCATCATGTTTGGATTTCCAAAAAATGAGCCGAAACGGCCATGGTTCATGCTGCGGTAAAAAAGTTCTTTTTCAAGGACGGGACTTTTCAAAAAGAATTTATCAAAGAATATCTGCTGGTAGGAAACGATGGAAAGTAGTATCGCCAATACCATAAAATATTTAAGAACTCTGAGATAATCCTTCTCTTCTGTAAAGCCCGAGCTTGCAAACCAGAATAACATGAAAGATGTTATCCCAATCTTACGAAAACTTACCAAGAATTCTCCAGTTGGATTCAGGGATCTAAGCACTGAAATCAAAAACAATAATAAGTAAATTGCCCACAGTATCAGCACTCTACTTCGGAGTGGGTTCTGAACGATTTTCCAGATCCTATTCTGCCGTCTAAAGATCAAAAAGAGCAGGATGAGTTCAGAATATCTAATGCTCCCGTGTTCCAACCCTGGCATCTTGATACCTATCATCATATATTCATCTACAATGATTATCACACCTAATACAAGCACAAGTCCGGCAGCCTTATCTTTGCGCACTATCGACAGCCACAGGAAAATCAGGCCTAAAAGAGCGGTTCCCGGGAGTAAAAACCATTGAAGCCAACTTAAAGAATAAATTAAAGGTTTAATGAGGCCCACTTGTTTTTTTTCTCGCAACTATACCAATGAATACAAGAACAAATAGAAAAAGGGAGAGGTAGGACATCCATGACATGATATTAGCCTTGTGAATGTTTAATCTCTTCCTCAAATAATTAATCAGATTTGTTTTATGCATAATGCTCGGAACATAATGAATATTGGACAGTTGGATCTGATTATTGAATAGGCGGTCATGATATTCGCTAAAAGACAATACCATCAGCCCATTATGCTCCTTTATAAAACTTAAAACTTCCCTGAAATCCTCTATGTCTTCCATATCAACTTGGGCTTTGCTTTTATCTTCATCCCACTTTTTTGCAAAGCTCCAACTATGCATGAACAGTGTCACTGTATCCAGTTTGTTTTGTGCACATTGATCAAGGACCTGCATAATCTCTTCCTGATTGCATGAATCAATATCTGTTTTCCTGTATAAATTTTCCAGAACAGGAGAATGCTTTTTCAACGCAGTCCATATGTGCGATCCAGAAATATCCGAAAGGCTAGTTTTTTCTGGATTTATGGAACCTGATGCTGAATATCAGAATAGCTAAAGCAAAACCACATCCAACTAGCCCTGCAACCCAATACAAATAATTCCCGCGATGTATTCTTAAGCATCTTCGAGCATAAGTAATGAGACCTACACTCATCACCGTTTCAGGGACAAAATCTTTTTTTTCAACAACAATTCCCCCATTTTTCCATTTTTCCCAGAAATCACTGGTCGATATCGGCTGTATACCAGGGTGATTTCGAACAAAGCGCAGAATTTCTCTAAAATCATTGATATCATCTGTATCGGATACCCGCTCCTCAGGGTTTGCTGACCATTTTCTTACAAAACTCCAACTATGCATGAATAAGGTAATAGTATTCATTTTGTTTTCATATAATTTGGTGGTGACAATTTTCAGCAAATCCAGGTCACAAGAATCAATGTCAAATTTTTTCAATTTCTTATGACCCGGCAATTTGTACCCAAATAAACTCGTAGATTCATCTCCATAAAAGACAGTTACCGGAACCTCCAGTAATAAACCTTTTTGTGTTAAAGCGTTGGTGCGAAATTCTTCCTCTCTCAAGTGACACAAAGGATATTTGTACCGGTACGAGCTATCAAGAAAGATTCCATTCTCTATCAAAGCTAATAAAGTATTATCATTGGCAGCATATGTTCCTGCCCTGTGGGCAAGAGGATATTTGCCGGTCCATTCCCTTAGTAACTCCCTTCCTTGTTTTACTATATCTATCTGCTCGTTGAGCCCATATTCATACATATAAGGCCGTCCTTTTTCATCTATCAACAATGGGTGAGTATGAAGTTGTACATCATGCCCTCTACGTGATATGGTTTGTACTACTTCTTTGATCGCATCTTTACTAAAAGCAGGGTATTCATATACATTGAAAAAAAAGGTGATTAGGACATTATACTCATCAGCAATATCCATCATTCGTGAGATACCTACCCCTTCTTTTCGAATTTTTGCATTAATCTGTTGTGGAAGAGGGAAATCCCCCATGTTGTAAGGACTTGGGGTCTCTACATCTACAGTAACAAGAAAATAGGTCATATGTGGAACGTCATCTATGGATGCTCCACGTATAACCGTTCCGTTTAAACAAATTATCATGAAAATACAGAAGATAATAAGCAGATATTTGATTCTGCTTTTGCTTCTGATTCGATACAGTCCGACCGATTCAAAATGGTCTATATTACACATTAAAAATCGCCTCACGTAGTTCATTAGGGTTTGGATTGGCTGCCAAATAAATCGTTGCTCGAGTTCTGACCTTACTCTTCCAGCTTGGCATATCTTTCGAGCCAACTCTTGTACCCGCATTCAATAACTGATGTCCCTCTCCATTCAGTCTATTCAAGTAATCTCAGACAAAGGAGGCTTTTTGGGCTCCATATGATCCATTGTGTCACGAAGCAATCCAGTCGTTTTTTTTACAACAATATAGCGAGCAGTTCCTTTCAATAGTCAGTAAGCAATGGGCAACTCTCACCAAATTAACTGCTTGCGAGTCATCATGTGCAGACGCGGATAGATATACCGAGTCAGTTTCGAAAAGGCCTTCAATTCGTCCTGCCCCCGGTTGTCATTTCTTCAGTTTTTTTTAATTGATAAGCAAGCCCAAAGACAGCATTCGCTTTAAGCACAAACTGTCTATCAAAGTTACTGCTTTTTTATTGCAATGAGCATATTATTTCCAGCATATCTGCCAACAAAGTGAAGTTTCTCAAAAAAAGTAGTGATCATATTTATAGCAAAATAAATAAGGGTAAGACTCAGACGAAGAAAAATTTGGACTGGTTTAGGAAAATGAAAAATAGAATCAGTGCTTAAATATGTGTTGAAAATATATCCTTGAGTAGTCCAAAATCCATTCAACTGTTTGATCAGGGCTACCTCTAGATCATGTTTTTCAGCAATGTATCTTAAGCCATGTCGGGTGAATCTATAATAGTCAAACAAAGGCGCTTTTTTCCCAAATATCACAGTGGGATAATTCTGGGTACAGACGAGGACCAGACATCCACCAGGTTTTAAGATCCTCCGAATTTCCTCAACTAAATGGGATGTCTCAGGGATAAGGGATAAAACTTGGATAAGCAAAACGGTGTCAGCACACTTATCACGTAATGGGATATCAAGGCAAGTACCATAAATATCGGGTTTAGCATAGGGAAGCACATCTATACCTATGTATTTATCAACATTACGAAATACTTCGTAATAAGGCCTATTGCCACAACCCAGGTCTACCAATAGACCTTTTGCATATTTGGACGCATCCAGCATTGCCAGATATTCGCCCTTATCATTGTGATACATAGGGTGCAAAGGACTACCTTTAAGCTTAACAGCTAATAAGTGATTAACGTGTTTTAGCCACTGTTTTAGACGGTCTAGCGGATTCATTTCATCTGTTGTACCTATCATATTCTTTCTACTTCTTTCGACTATACCCAATTAAAATATTGATCGATGAAATTATACATACTCATGACTTTCTTCAAATTCTCAATGTAAAAAGGTTTATTGATACTTTGGCTTGATCTTGGTTTAGTAATACCTTTTCAATAAGTAAAATTGGCCCATAAAGATAAGGAAATAAATATATAGACAATTTGAGACTTCCTTTCTTTTCTTTGGATATAATGCTCTTTCGGAGCTATCAATCTTCAATCCAAAATGACAAATCCCTCCTCAAAACCTCCGAAAGCTTAGCCATATCTTCTATAATCAACCCCTTTGTATTCTCATCTATTTCTTGCGGGTTCGGTGACGGAGCCTCTATTCTCTTCTTTAATAATAGTCCGGCAACCTGTTTCAAATTATCTGGAATTGTATCATTGACACGATTATAAAATGGAAGCTTCTTGATAGCATTGGTGATTAACCTATCTTTTCCTCTCTTTTTCTTGGTTTGATGTTTTACTTCACTAATGTTCGGCGGAATAAATTGCTCGTCAACTTGCAAAAAGCCAAAGACTGTTTTTACGCTTCCCGTTGGATTATGTTTGAGATCGTCGAGTAACAACATCAGCATCTGTTCCCTGGGAAAAAACTTGAGATATTCCCTAATTTGCATGTAGTAAAGACTTGCCTGTATATATAATGGCCTCTTTACAATAGCTTCTTTAAAAGAATCGGTTTCAATGCCGGCATAGACATTGTGAAGATAGTGGGAATAGGTCCGAGTAAAAGGATTTCTCAGTACATAGATTAGTTTCATATTTCTATTAGAAGAAGCAATTCTTTGCGGAACACCAATATAATGAGGATACTTTGTGTAGCTTACAGAGGTTTCCCCAAAGATTTTCATATCTTTACTTTTCGTCCTGAATAGCGATTCGTACCAATCCAAACCCATATGATAATTTCTGGTAAAAAAATCAATTTCTTTGGAAAGCATAGCGATTTCCGGGTGGGCTTTGAGATAATAATCTAAACTCGTAGTTCCGCATTTCATACCACCTATGACAATGAAGTCTGTTAACACATTATCCTCTTTGCAATAATCCCTTATTGTAAGCTTTCCTGAATTTATTAACCAAATGATATACGTTTAGATAATTTTGATGACCAATCATACTCTTCAGCAAAAGCTTTGCTTTGTAACTAAGTTTCAAAAAGGAAAAATTCACCTCCCCTGATACAATCTCTTGATATTTTGCCAAATCATATTCTGATCTAATTAAGATTCTTCTAAGACAATACTCATTGCCCTTGTTATACCCAATCGAGGAACTGCAAATCCTTTTATAACCGACTTCCTTTGCAGCCTTTATCACATAACTATTGGAGCTTCCGTGTGGGAGGCTTAAGTAGGACACTCTTTCACCTAAGTTATTTTCCAGTTCATTTTTTGAAATTCTAAGATCCTCATATATCTCTGTTTTATTTAAACTTGCCAATGGTCTATGCGAAAAACCGTGAGATTGAATAGACATCCCCTCTGACGCCATTTCCTTGAGCTGTGACCATGACATCATGTTCTTTTCTCCAACTAAAGCCACAGGACAAAAAAAGGTGGCAACCATATCTTGATTTCTAATAGCAGGAAATGTACACAAATAGTTGCTAATATAGCCATCATCAAATGAAAGAATAATTTTTTTGGAATTATCTGCGCATCTGTTCTCCTTTGATAAATCGTCTAAAGAAATTGTCCTATAATTCAAATCAGAGATAATCTGCAACTGCGATCTTAATGCTCGGGATGAAACAAAATATGATGGATGTTTACTGCTTCCCCGTATAGCTAATGGTGTACTTTCGTAAACCTCGTGATATAAGAGGATCGGTATTCCCATGCCTATTATCTTTCTGTTTCCCATATCGTAGGTACAGTACCTATTAAGATCTTTATAAAGGCAATCAAGGAAGCACCAGATACAGACAGAATGTACAGTAGTATATTTTGTATGATGCTTATTCTACTCTTTGACTTAATATATATGGAAGCTATTGCGAAACAATAAAACGCGACCTGGAATAAAAAAACAAGTAAATAAAATGTTTGAGAAATTAGAAAGATATTAGCTGTGAATAAAGCTATTAAATAAAAAGGGGTAAACCATCTCAGAATTTTATGAGAAATCAATTGAAAGGAAATCCACCCGTATTTCATTGGATTTAAAAGGCTCCGCATATATATTATTCCAACCATTCCTCTAGCGATAACACGAACCCTCATCCTAAATTCCTGTCTCAGTTCCGACGTTGTTTCTTCGTAAGCAATGGCTTCGGATTCATATACGAATCTTTTGTTTTGTTTTACGATCATCATTGGTTGAACCATGTCACTTATAATGTGTTTAGGCAAAGGAACATAATATTCCTTGCGCACTGAATATATCAATCCACTTGCTCCGGTAATTGTCCCAAGCTGAGTCTGGCACCTTTTTAAAAGTGATTCACACCACCAATAGACTTTTGTCGGAATAGCAGTCCTACCATTAGCATCCGGTTCAATGTATCGACATTTCCCTGCAACCCCACCTACCTTTGTATCGTTATAATTCCTAACTATTTTTCGAATTGCATCTTTCTCATACATGGATGCTGCGTCTGAAAATATTATGATCTCACCTTTCGCAACAGCTACCGCTTGGTTTTGGCTCTCTGTTTTGCCAACTCTACCTTCAGTACGTATAAACTTAACACCTCGATCAATATACTCCTTTACAATTTGATCAGTTTTATCTGTTGACCCATCAGAAGCAATTATCATTTCCAACTTGTGCTGTGGATAATCTAATGAAAGGGTATTTTCAATCTTTCTCGAAATGTATTTCTCCTCATTATAAGCTGTAATTATAAGAGTGACAAAAGGTTCTATTTCATCCTTCTCGGTTTTAAAATTAATAAAACGAGAAAGCAGGAAGATTACACATGGATAGACAATATAAGTATAAAAACCCACTAAAATAGCGAACCAAAAAATAAGTTCAGACATCATAATCAATAAAAGATGTAAATTAAAATCTATTTGTTTGTATGCTATTTCCAGGATGCATCAAGTGAATTTGTTAGAAATCTGTAAAGACCAATTACTGTAGCAAAATTAAGAATTAAGAATGTCCCGAAGATGCCAAATATTCCACTATAATATTTTATACCAACAAGTGAAAAGAGATAAAAACTAATTTGCATTGTCAAGAAAAGGCTGTATCCAATAGAATCTAGAAAGATATTGCTGATAAATAATAGCAACAAAAAATACGGGGCTATCAATCTAAATAACTTATGTGAAATAAACTGAAAAAAAACTGGATTATTTTTATAGCTAAAAAGAAAAGGCATTCTTGAAAAGGCTTGATAATTACCTCCAATTGTCCTTATCTTTCTTCTAAACTCTTTGGACAGACTTTCTGTTACAAGATCCCAGGCTCTTGCCTTATTATCAAATATTACCCGATATCCTTTCTTAAGGATGCTCATGGGGATCACAAAGTCATCCAGTATTGTGTCGTCAGGTATTGACTCGAATAACTCTTTTCTTATTGCATATATGGCTCCAGTTGTTCCTAATGACGAATAAACATAACTCTCATTAATTCTCAACAGCTTTTCATAATTCCAATAAAGGTAAATTCCTTTTGGCCCTTCCTTCTTTTTCTTTGATGATAGCATCAACTCACCACTAACTGCACCGAGAGTAGGGTCGTTAAAATTTGCTACTAATTCTTTGATGCAGTTAGTTTCATAAATCTGTCGAGCATCCGAAAATAATATGATTTCGCCCTTTAACTCTGGTACTACTTTGTTGATAGCAAAGCTTTTGCCTTTGTTTTCATTAAGCCTTATCAACCTCACGTTTTTGTATTCAAATGAGGACGCAATTTTGTCCGTATCATCCGTTGAACCACAAGATACAATAACGTATTCTATTCTATCTTGAGGATATTCCAGTTCTAAACAATTCTTTATTTTATCATTTATAATTTGTCCTTCATTATGTGCAATAATCAAAAAGCTAACGTAAGGAGTTATGTGGCCTTTATTAGGCTCCTTTTTATAGATAGAAGCTAATAAAACAATAATTATTAGGTACAGTATATATGTATAAAAGATAAATATAAGAGAAAACCAGAACAAAAGATGAATGAAAATGGCCATTTTACGGATTATGAGAAAAAGATTTGATGAAGATGATTTACTGTCTATGAATTAACGGATGTTCTTACTCAATTGAAAAGCCGAGCAGTTGCACCCCGTAGCGTGCTAATAGCCAGTAATAGATTGGATATGTAATAAATCCTATGCTAAGGTCTAAAAATGTATATAAACAAAGGGCTGTATATCAGATTTGATGTAAATAAAAACGAAAAGTATTTGTAGAATGTAAATAATGATCTCAATATTCAGCTTAAGAAGATACCAATAGCGTGATTTTGTTTTCTCATCCATCAAGTATATATCCTCCTACTTTTTTGACTCAGAAAAAGCGATGCCTTTTGTGTTGGCAATAGCACCGCTATTTACTAAAAAGTCTTTTATTTCTTCCGCCAAGAAAGCACTTATCTTCTCGTTTCCTAATTGATTTAAATGGCCATCCAAAAAGAAATATTCCTTAAGGTCGTCTGATAACTTAAGCTGTTCCATTATTTTGTATGCTTGAATGTAATTAATTCCTTTCCTATTGCAATGATCTTCCAAGTCCTTGTTTTTATATATAGTCCCAACATTTTCATCAAATGTTCTTCCGTCTATAAGAATGAATTGAGCGCCAGTTTGCTCGACAATATCCCTAAAATATTCGATCAATCTTAATGTAAGTGGCCAGCTTTCCTTGATATAGATTTCTTTTATCCTCTCTTCATAAGCTTTGTGATTCGGATTTTCATTGAGAAGATCTTTGGCGTAATAGCTAAATTTTCTCCTTAGGATCTTATAATGGTGCCAAATTTTGGTGTGCACAATTTTGTGTGCTATCAACCCACACAGGGAAGACCACCGCTTTGTTTTGAACTCTGATAGTAGGCCTGGAGTATCCCTAAGAATAGGGGGATAATGATAAACTAATTCATTATTCTCCCCGATAGTATGATAAGAGGCATGTTTGGTCCCAGCCAATTCCAAAACGTTATCTCCAAAATCATCCATGAAGTAGCATATGACAAGGTCTGCATCAAATTCAGCTCCTATTTTTTCGTAGGTGAGAATCTCTCCAGTGGTTGAATTCGTACCGGCAGCCATGTTCAAGACTTCAAATTTAACCGGAAAATGGTAAGAGTCTAAATATGTTTCGACTAAGCTTGGAATAGTCTCTTCCGTCTTTACACATTTCCCAACTGTCATTGAATCACCGTAAAAATGAATACGAAGAGTACCATCGTCTTTGGTTTTAGTCCTCTCCACATCGTGGAAGCCAAAACTGTTTGTCACGAATATATTCTTGTATCCTTCCTCCACATAACCATAGACCTTTTGATTCGGGCGATACCTTGTGCCAATCTTATTATCAATGAACCAGGTAATATTTGTTAAAGGGATAAAATTTCTCACCCAGCATTCTGATATTCCGAACGCAATTGAGACATCGATAAGAATACAGACCAGCCAAAGAGATATTGTGTTTGATGTTGTCTTTTTCACAATCCCTTTTCAGTTTTGGTTATTTTAGAAAAAAAGTTTAAAAAAAGCTTTCAGTTCTTCCATATCATAAGCAAAAAGAAGGAATCCAAATGTAACATACTGAAAGGTTACAAATGTACTCAGGCCATAACCAATTTTTGATTTGTTGATAAATTTTTTCCATCTTCTTGAAAAATATTTCTTTTCGATTTGCGTATAAATGTTCAATATGGCCAGACCAACCCCATGGTACGTTCCCCACAGAAAAAAGTTAACACCATCCCCATGCCAGATTCCGCATACCATGAATGTGAGAATTATGCAGATATTAGAAGTCGTCACAGGCCTCTTTCTCAATCGTTTTAAATGTCGTGTTTTCCGTGCTAGAGGCCAGTAAATATAGTCAGTGAGCCAAGTTGTGAGCGACATATGCCAATTGGCCCAAAATTGTTGAAGGTTTCTCTTGAGAAATGGATAATTAAAATTCTCAGGAAGATCGATACCAACTAATCTTCCGCTGCCTATTGCCATATCAGTGTATGCCGAGAAATCAAAATAAACATAGAACATATAGGCATAGATGCCCATAATTGCCTTTAGTGGAGTTACTGAGGGATCTGAAAGATCCAGGCTCACTATCGTTAATGGCAGCAAATTATTGGCTATCACTACTTTCTTGAATAGCCCGTTGATAATCCTTTTCAGACCACTAACATAATCCGAGAGTGCATTTTCTTTATCGTTGTTATAAATATTTTGCGCAAAATGAGTATATCGATTGATGGGGCCGCTGAAAAAGCTCGGGAAAAACAGTGTATAGTTTATGAAAATGAGCAGATTTAGATCCTTTATTTTCTTATTATGGCAATCAATAAGGAAGTGGATGAATTTAAAGCTGAAGTAGGAGATCCCAAGAAAAAAAACATGCTTTCCTGTGGCCTCTAAACCCTTGAATGTTCCCCAAAAGGCCTGCCAGAGGGAATTGATAGATGATTGAAAGAATGAATATTTAAAGTAGCAAAGGACAAAGACGATGAGGCCGACAACCACTATGTTTGCCCCCTTTTTGATATTGGGACTGGAACTCACAAAAAGAACCTTGCCGGTAAAATACACCAGCCCGACAAGAATAAATAAGGACAAAATAAAATAACGATTATCCATGACCGAACCGATGACGACACAGCTCACAAGGATCATAAAAAGATTTCTAAGGAGCGGTTTGTAGCTAGCAAATTTGAATAGCCGATGGATAAGCACAAATAGACTGAGAATTACCCAAAAAGTAAGGCTCGAATATGGTGCAACTTCTAAGGAGAACATGCAGAGAATCCTTATGATAAGAAATCTATCTCGCCCACTCTCCCGCTTTGGCGGGATCGTTCGAGTTCACAGTTATTGACTAAATATATTCCAAAAGATTCGCTAAATAAATAAGGAGTTGTTCGGCAACGATTCTCCGACCATACTCATTTAAGTGAGCCCCATCGTCAGTATATTCTAAATTTAACACGAACATTCTTTCTTCACCTTTTTCAAAGAAAATCATCCTTCCATCAGGTAAAGTTGATTCTATTCTTGCCAGATCGAATAAGGCTTCTTTTCCCGCATATTCTTCCCTCATCATCATATTCAGTTCATGTCTCCTAATGTTATCCGAATAAGTCCTTGGCGATTTGCCAAGAATCCTTTTGACCCATGCTTTAAAAAAGCCATCCTGTTGAGCAATAAGCGGTACCGTGACGTGAATAAAGGTTGTCTTTGGATAGCTTGCTTTTAGCTGTGCCAGGGTTTTCTTGTATTCCTTGAAAACCTCATTACATCCTTTCTTGGGTGGGAAATCCACGTAACAGAATTTAAAGAATGCAAAATCTGCCTTGTTTCCAATTCCTCTTTCTATATGCTCGGCAAAGGCCTCAATTTTTGAATGGGGTTTTCTGTTTTTTCCGACTCTGGAATGACCAAACAATGGGGCTTTGAAATCGGTTGGTTTATTGGTCTCCACGATATTCAACTTGATGTGCTGATTTTCATCCATGAAATCCTTTATACCGTCTATTATGTTGAACCCTACCGATTGATGGCCAAAGAAAATCTTCTTCTCTGAAAGCTTTTTCCATGCAGAGGCCGGGATGTCTTTGATGGTGGGTAATTGAGTTGTTTTCTCCGACATTTCTCCTCCATTGCAACCGATAAGAAGAGCTAATAAGATTGAGATTATTAACAACGATTTAATTCCCCACAGCATGTTTAATCTCCTCTTCTGAAATATATTCATCGTCTGGACTGCCAGACCAGATATCCATTGTATCTTCTCTCTACTGTAATGGAAGACTATATGTTCTTTCGGACAAGGTTCTGATAGATCTTTCGGCTTAAAACTGTGGCTGACACCTGAGCAGGCTTGCATCACTCAGGGCTTTCTGATCATCTCAAGAAACCAGAAGATATTCATATATTTTGAGCTTAATAAATTCCACTATGAAGCTCCTCAGAGAGCCTATTTCACCTGAACCCTGAACATAAAATGTTACATTATGATCCTTCAAGGACTTTTCAAAACTGATTCTAACCCTACGACTATGAGATGGAGAGGAGATCAATACTAGGCTTTTATATCCTCTTTTTTTGATGAGCTTGGAGATGCCTTTTGCTTCTGAGAAAGTACCAAAGAATTCCTCTTTAATGGGTATTGCTTCAACGTCTTTCTTTGGAATCCCCAGCTTTTCCAGTTTCAAGATGGCCCATTCATCGTTCGTTAAATTTCTTCCCAGCAAGCGGCTGTATCTTGTTTTTCCCGGCCTTGAAAGAATCAATATCCTTTTACTTGTTCCATTATGATACAGCTCAGCAGCTCTTTTAAATCTTAAATTGAGACTTACTTGAGACCCCCCCCCAGAAGGTAAATCGCATCAACAATTGTCGCAGATGGAATAGGATCGACACTGATGAGTTCGTTTTTGATTAGAGATTCTATATTCGATCTAAAGGTGTTTAAACTTCCGCTTTTCAACCATACGCCAATGAACGTTAGAACAATAAGAGAACAGAGCAAGACGATTGAAATTGGTTTTGTGATAAAACCTGGGTGATTGTTGGACATTCGACGCCCGCTCGTTTGTCTCACACGCATCCGCAAATCAACATATTTCTCTCATCACCTTTTTGGTTTTGTCTCAGAGGTCTTTTATAGATTTGACTACTCTGCTTGCTGCTTTCCCATCCCAGAATTCTATAGTGCTCATCCTCGTGGCTTTTTCACAAAGGATTGTTTCTACCTTTTCTTCAAGATTTCCCGGCTTGCATAATTGATTTGTACCCCGTTCAATGGTGATGGGCCGCTCAGTATTTGGCCGCATTGTCAGACAAGGAATCCCGAGATATGTAGTCTCTTCCTGGATGCCTCCTGAGTCAGTGATAGCGAAACGACAATTAAATACGAGATTCATAAACCGAATGTAGTTTAAGGGTTCGGTTATGTAGAAATTGGGAGAATCGTCAATTAGAGATATTAGGCTGTTCTGTTGGAGATTCTTTCGGGTCCGCGGATGAACTGGAAATATGAGAGGGATCTTTTGGGCAATACGCATGAGTGTGTAGCAAATTGATTTCAAAGCTTCTTGTCCATCCACGTTTGAAGGACGATGCAGGGTAACGAGACCATAGTCCCCCGGTTTTAGACGGAATTCCTTGTAGACAGCCTCTTTCTGGATTTTCTCTCTAAGCATTTCCAGGGAATCAATCATGATGTTGCCCACGCAATGGATCTTGTGCGGAGATATACCCTCTCGTGTCAAGTTTTGATCCGCATCAGGAGAAGGAGTCCAAAGTACATCGGCTAGGGCATCGGTCACCAGGCGGTTGATTTCCTCTGGCATGCTTCGGTCAAAGGAGCGGAGGCCTGACTCCAGGTGGGCGATTAGCGGACGATGTCCGGCCCGAGGATCGCTACGCTTAAGGACCGCTGTGCTCGAGGACCGCTGTGCTCGAGGCGGAACTAGATTAGCTCCTTTTGTTGAGTTATAAGATATTTTGGAGGCGGCGAGGGCGCAGGCAACAGTCGAATTGACATCCCCCACAACAATGACCAGGTCGGGGCGCTTTTCCAGGAGTACCTTTTCATAGGCGATCATCACTTGCCCGGTCTGCTCCGCATGGGTGCCGCTTCCCACACCAAGATGGAGATCAGGGTCGGGGAGGCCAAGATCCTCAAAAAAGGCATCGGACATGTTCAGGTCATAATGCTGGCCCGTATGAACAATAATAGGCTTAGCCCAATCCTCTTTTTTCAGCGCATGGTAAAGAGGAGCGATTTTCATAAAATTAGGCCGGGCGGCAGCGATGAGGTGGATGAGCATGTTCGTTTGGATCGTTAAGTTCGTTAGGATCGTTAATGCCGTTTAGATCGTTGGGATCGTTTGGATAGTTTAGACCTATAGTTGATAGCTCAAAGCTCCCCAGTGAAGCAGGCTTTGCGCTGCACCCCAGTACGATATTTTATACCTACCCCGGTTAAATAGTCCTGTGGAATTTAACAGGGCGCGCGGGGCAGGCAGGGCAAGCACAGCTGATAGTCAATTGCCGAAGGCCTAAAGACAGCTGCGTGTGATGCTTTACGCATAAAACATTCATTAATATGCTTAAATATGCTTAAAACGCCTCTGAAGGTTATCAAATCACATATGCGCCGTCCGTCTCTGATTTATACCGTTTTTTTGGTAACCCACATTTTCACCTGCCACATACCACTTGATTGTTTCCTTCATCCCGTCATTGACATCATACTTTGGCTCATACCCCAACACATCTCTTGCTCTGCTGATATCTGCCAATGAATGGCTCACATCTCCTTTTCTGAAGGGGCCAAATCTTGGCTCGATTGTTTTTATATCCTGATTATAAGGGATAAGATTCTCCTTTATTAGCTGAAATAACCTATTCAACGTTGTTCGCTCGCCATAGGCCACATTATAAACCTTATTCGAGGCCTCAACACTGTCAGATGTGGCTGCGAGGAGATTTGCTTGTATAACATTGTCTATATAACAAAAGTCTCGACTGGTTTCTCCATCTCCGTTGATGATTGGCTGCTCGCCTTTTAAAAAAATACCAATCCACTTAGGGATAACGGCTGCGTATGCACCATTTGGATCTTGCCGTTTCCCAAAG
>SDBU01003283.1_pt1 | contig 20633 bp, 15 predicted proteins | sample 2277071 | NCBI WGS metagenome assembly SDBU01 (sample SAMN10397929, study PRJNA504765) | marine sediment metagenome | isolation source: marine sediment core GS08_GC12, 126 cmbsf | place: Arctic Ocean: Gakkel Ridge, Loki's castle | collected 2008
TGTCAGAAAGCTAGATAGTCCGGTTTTCCGGCTTTTTTCTGTGAAGCGTCCGGTTTTCAAGACAAATTTGCCAATAAAAACATAGATTAATCCTTGACAACCCGCTATTGTTGCGGTATGATTTAATCCAGATTTCTGAATTCTAAAGCCGATACCGGTCAAAGGATGTGGACACCTTTTCACAGAAACTCGATAGGTTCAATCGGTTGTTTCCTGAATATAAAGACAAGCGGATAGTTGGCGTGATAGCCTCCCTTTACCTTGATGAAAGCGTGATAAATTATGCAACTAATAAAAGATATTACGCTATGGGGATGAAAGGTGACTACATGGACTTTCTCAATGCTCAGGAAATTGATTAAAGGATAAAATTTGCGAAAACAAAGCCTTTGCGTGAGCAACGTTTTCGTACTCCAACATTTTGATAATGAAATGAGGTAAATAATGTTACTTTTACATACAGGCAAGAAGGCTGCTATTTTCAAAAGTGAAGTTTTCTCGTTTTCTCGTTTTCTTATTTTCTTGCTTTCTCTATTTTTACTGATATTGCCGTCGCTGGCGCAAGCGGATAATTACGCGCTGATAATCGGTGGATTAGCCCAAGACAAATTATATTATGATTCTTTTTGGGATGCGGCTTCAGGACTGCATAATATTCTCGCGACAGAATATGGATATTCTGCGGACAATATTATCTTTCTGTTTGAGGATGAAGGTAGAGAAGCCGGGCTTGTTGATGGTAAATCGGATGCGGAACACATAAAATCCGCGTTCGGTCAATTGCAAACGCGTGTACAAGAAAAGGATAAAGTTGTGATTTTTATGGTTGGACACGCGAATTCCCGCGGAGGGATTATCATGTTCAATTTGCCGAAACGCGATATTTCCGATTCAGAATATGCCGCGATGTTTAACTCCATCAATTGCAAGGATATGATTGTTATTTTAGCTTTTCCTCACAGTGGTTCTTTCATTAAACCGTTGAGCAAACCTGGACGTGTAATCATTACATCATCGTCGGCGCGCGAGGGATATGCAGGCGAATTCAGCAGAATATTTATCGAAGCTCTTTCAGACAATGCGACGGACGCGAATGAGGATGACGCAATCTCATTGTTGGAAACGTTTTTATATACTCAAACGAAAGTAAAAGAATGGTATGAAGCCGATGGCTCAGTGCAATCAGAACATCCGAATTTGGATGATAATGGCGATGGCAATAGTTCTCGCGGCGAACTGCCGAACGATGACGAAGGCTTGCTAGCTCAAGATACATTTTTCGGGAAAAGAATAGCAACCACCGTTGCGGAATCACAGCCATTAGAGGATTTCGACATCGCCGCTATTTTGAAGGATGCGCCAAATAATGATGATTATCCCGATGCTAGCGCCGTGGTGCTATTAGAAACGGAAACGTTAGACATCAACGAAGATATTTCCTATGAATATTCAACCCGCCGTATAGTGAAGATCATTAATGAAAAGGGCAAAAAATTTGGGTCGGTCAGCATTCCATACACCGTTGGAAACGACGATATCGACCTCAAACACGCCCGGACGATGTTGCCCGATGGTCGAGTGGTCGATTTAGACCCACGTCACATCCACAAAAACATACCTCCTCCAGAGGCTGTGGAAGCGGGTTTATTCGTCGCGGCGCGGCTGATGCGGTTCGACATGCCCGAGATGACAGATAATTGCATCATCGACTATGCCTATTCGGTTAAACGTGTGGGACATATCATGAAGGGCGAATATTGGCGTCAGACGTATTTCCAAACGTCGGAGCCGGTGTTGAAATATCGTTTTACGGTACGCGCCCCCAAAACGAAGGAATTGCTCTATCACGTCAACGGTATGGAATTACATCCTACGATTACCGAGACGAAATATGCGCGAGTGTATGAATTCGAAGCCGAAAACGTTCCTCCCATCCGAGAAGAGAAATTCATGCCCTCCTTAAGAGATTTAGCTTGTAGCATCACCATATCTTCGTTGAATTCGTGGGAGCAACTGGCGCGGTGGTATTATACCTTGATTCGAGAGCAAGACCACGCAACTCCCGAAATTCAGAAAAAAACAGAACAACTATTGTCTGGCGTGCGCAATCGCCGCGAAAAGATTCGTCGTCTATACGAATACGCCGCAACTAACATTCGCTATGTCGGTATTGAATTGGGAATATGGGCTATCAAGCCCCACGCGGCGGGCGATGTATTCAAAGAAGGATACGGCGATTGCAAAGACAAGGCGACTTTGCTCAACACGATGCTCGCAGTCGCGGGGATTAAATCCTATCCTGTGCTAATTTCCGCAGGCGATTCCCGCGAAGTCATTCGCGAAGTGCCGTCGTTGTCCTACTTCAACCACATGATTTTAGTCGTGGAGGCGGAGGAAAACGGAGATTTTATCTGGCTCGACCCGACTGTAGAAACCTGCGCTTTTGGCGACTTACCGTCCAGTGACCAGAATAGATGGGCGTTTATCGTTGTTGACGAAGAGAACTCTTACTTCCAAAAAAGTCCGACGTTCCCTGCGGCGAATAATCTCAAAAAAATAAAGACGGATATTAAAGTACAGACTGATTTATCCATTGAGGTACAAGAAGAGATAATGCTAAAAGGCTGTTTCAACACAGAAACGCGCGCCAAGCTGGAACATATCACATCTGAACATCACGACAAATTTCTACGAGAATTCATCGAAATGGACACACGCGCGCAGATGGAGGATTTTAAAATCTTTAACCTGGAGAATATGAACGAACCGTTGCGCATCACCGTCAACTACCGATGCGACGATTATATTGTACCCGTCGGCGGCGCGTATCTCTTAGAAATCCCCATGATTGAACACCCGTATGCTGCCTTGCTCTCTGAGGCAAATCGCAGTCACCCGGTCGTCATCGGCAAAAACCTCACCCTAAAACACGAAATTCATATTCGAATTCCTGAAACTTTTATCATTCAATCCGTGCCCAATAATAAAGCTATCACAACCAATTTAGGAGAAATCACAGTAAAATACAAACGTTCAAAAGATACCGTTGTGATGACACAACAGTTTATCCTTCATCAGCCCATTTTCGATGTCCAACAAGTGACTCAGTTGAAACAACTTGTCAGTTTAGCATCCAGTGATAAGACGAAGTATATCATGCTTGTGGGAAATAGGTAATTTGGATGGCGGGAGAGGGTGGGAGTCGAACCCACCACCGACGTTGACGCCAGTAGCTGGATTTGAAGTCCAGTAGGGCCACCGGACCCTATCCTCCCCCACAGTAAAAAAGGCAAAGGGCAAAAGGCGAAAGGATTTCTAATAGGTTACCTTTTTTACTTACTAAATGTCAAGATAAAACTAGCGTAGCTGAAAAGCCCGTGAAGCGGAAGCTTACGGGCTTTTTTATCCACGTCAATCAAAAAATCCATTCATCTCCAAATCTTCTAATGACTTCACTTCTATTGAAGCATCAAAGAGAGCACGCAACTTCTGGATATCAGTGAGAGAATAGATTTTTTCATGTAAGGAAGGTGAAATCTGCTGGAATCTATGGGAAAGAAACCTGACAATAGATTCTCGCAGTTCTTGTTGTCGTCCCTGTTCAAGCCCTTGTTGAATTCCTTGTTGTCGTCCCTGTTCGATTAAGGGGTTAGTAATCATTTTATTCACCTCCGGGCTTTTTTATCACGCTAATCAAAAAATCCATTCATCTCCAAGTCTTCTAATGACTTCACTTCTATCGAAGTATCAAGGAGAGCACGCAGTTTCTGGATATCAGTGAGAGAATAGATTTTTTTATGCAAGGAAGGTGAAATCTGCTGGAATCTATGGGAAAGAAACCTGACAATAGATTCTTGCAGTTCTTGTTGTCGTCCCTGTTCGATTAAAGGGTTGGTAATCATTTCATTCACCTCCGGGTATACTTGAGTAATTAATCGCTGATAAATTTGGTTTTCATGTTCTGTCAAAGTCAAGTAAGTTTCAAGCGCATACACAATCTGATTTATCTGCCGGGTTGTTAAACTTTCCTTATACGAAAGTAATTTTCGATAACAGGAAACTTTTAGGTCGGGCTTTGACAATCCTTCCGGGTTCATGAAAACCGCTAACACGCATACAACCGAATTGTCCTTTTCCAAATATTCCCTGGCCGATAATACAGGCAAGCTGATACAAGTATATCGACAATTCAAATGGGTTTCGGTCAAACCTGTTTTATATTCCTCCTGTGTGATACCAGCCTTAAGAACATAATTACAAAAAACGAATGACAGAATACGCGTTCTATTTTTCCATTCGTTAAACTCAGCGATAGAAAATGAATCCTGGCGTTCACTTTCTATCTCCCTTGTATAAATCAAACATTGGTAAGCTAACATGCGCGCTGAGAAATCAACCCTTTTCTTTTGTTGCGATTCAACATGGATTAGCCAAACTGACGGCGGTGGATTTTCGCACCTTACCTCCAACAGCACGTCTACAAATCTCTCTTCTCCTTCGGGAGATTTGGTGTAGAGTTCTTTGTTTAAATCTTTCTTCTGTGAGAAATCGCAAGATTGTGCTATGTGTGGGAAGAACAACTCCATGACTTCCCTGAGAAAGTCTCCCGCGAGTTCTTTCATGAATTGGTCAAGTTCCATTTGGAAGCTCTCTACCTTTTAGATGATTCGATACATTATTATACAATCTTTGAGAATATTAAGCAACAGTTTTCTATTAGGCAGGGATTCTCAAAGATTTTTATCCTTTACATTTGCGAATTTTTATGCTAAACTGACATTCCGAACCTGTAATCGCTATTGACAGTTTCTTTCAGGATGTAAATACACTTTCTGTTAGGTTTTGTCTGATTGTTAAACTAAATCCCAACATGCCGAGATATTACCGTTCGTGAGGTGAAAATCATGAGTCGTATTATTGTTGACCCCGAGATTCTTGGCGGAAAACCCATTATAGAAGGAACGCGTCTGAGTGTTGAGCATATCTTAGGTCTTCTTGCAAATGGTATGTCCCATGAAGAGATTATCAAAGCATATCCGGAATTGAGCGAAAAAAGCATTCATTTGGTTCTTGAATATGCCGCAGCAGCACTCCGAAATGAAATAATCATTGATGTAAAAACACCCAAAGAGGTAGTTGAGTATGCTTCCACCTCTGATAGTTGATATGAACATTGCCGTTCCCGTCGTCGAATTCCTCCGTGACAATAGAGTAGATATCCTTTAGAGTAGATATCCTTTCCGTTCGAGAAGAAGGTTGGGGAACACTCACTGACAGTGAAATTATGGCCAAGGCATACGCAATGCAAAGATTCATTCTGACTCATGATTCGGATTTTGGTATGTTGGCCACGCACCGTGGAGAACCCTTCACAGGAATTATTTATCCTCGTCCCGGTCATCGTCCTCCCGATTAAGTTATCGCTGATCTGAAAAATCTCATAGAAGCTGAGATTAATTGGACTTCTCCTGTCATAGCAGTTTACCAATCCGGTCGTTTGAGGTTACGAGGGCCCTCGACAATTTACAGATAAACCCACAAACCATTCACAAAAATGCTCACTGATTGCCAATAGGAGAAAGAGAACAATGCCGACAGCTTTGGAATTAACCCGTGAGGAGCGGAAGCGTTACTTGGAAGCAGCCCGGCGTCGGCCGTCTCCACCTGAGTTGACGCCGGCTGAATGGGATGAACGTAAGCAGTTATTGGAACGCATTTGTGAGGCAGCCGCTGTGCTGAAGAATCGCTTTGGCGCCCGACGTGTGGTCCTTTTCGGTTCGCTGGCTCATGCCGCATGGTTTACGCCGGATTCTGATGTGGATGTGGCAGTTGAGGGATTGGAGGGCAATGCGTACTGGCAAGCGTGGCGGCTGCTGGAAGAAATGATTGGTGTTCGACCTGTGGATTTAGTTGAACTTGAGACCGCCGGAGAGTCTCTGCAGCGGGCGATTCGGCGCTATGGGGTGGAACTATGAACGTTCTCTACCAAGAACTGGCCGAGCGGATTCGCGGTGAGATGTCGGACATGGAACGCGTTGTTCAGCGCGCACTGCAAGCTTGGCCGAAAGCGCAAAAGATGTCGGAAGAACAGTATGTTTACCTGGATTCTGTGGCCTTGAATCTCCATAGCTTTTATTCAGGTGTAGAACGTCTGTTTGAATTGATAGCTAGACATGTGGATGGTGCCCTTCCCGCCGGTGAAACCTGGCATCGTGATTTGCTTCAGCAGATGGCGCAGGATTTGACAGATGTGCGACCCGCTGTGATTGACCAAGACAGCGCTCTGACCCTGGATGAATTCAGGCGATTCAGGCATCTTGTGCGTAACGTTTACACGATAAATCTGGTACCTGACAAGATGTCCAGGTTGATATTAGCTCTGCCGGTGTTGTGGTCCAAGCTTCGCGCTGAGTTGCTGGCTTTCGCCGAACTCTTGGAAGAACTGGCGGCGGAAGAGGGCATGAGTGATTTAGGGCCATAAGGCACATCTTTTAAGAGAATATGGTAAACCACTTTCTGTTTTTTTATAGCAATATTCATCATTTATGGAACATACACCGCAGAGCGTTAGAGTGAGAGTGACACGAATAAGGTCATCTTCGCAGAAGCGACAGCCGAAGCGGGATTGCATTTTAAACACTTCGATGGACGCAGTGGTAGACGTTATTTTGTTGAAACATTGGATTCTAGCACTGCGTTTTTTGACCATGACAACGATGGTTGTTTTAAAAATTTTTCCTTTACATTTGTATTTTCTTATGATACAATAAAACGCATTAACAATATAGAGGAAGGCAATCAAGAATGAAAAACAGAATAATTAGATTAACTTTCGTGTTCATTGGTTTAATTATTTTTGGGCTGATGTTCAGCAGCCCAGGGTATACTAGAATTGACCCAAAATCTGCCGTATTAATGTGGCTCTTTGAAGAGGGCGACGGTGATGTGGCTGAAGATTTAACCGACAATGGCAATGACGGTGAGATTATGAATGGTCCCAAATGGGTTAAAGGACAATTTGGAGGAGGATTAGAACTCGACGGCGCAGATGACCACATTATATCTCGCACGGCGGAAGGCGTTGGAGCAACTTTTTTTTCAGAAACCCTATGGATAAAGTTTAAAAACTTCGACGCCGAAAATCAATTCGGGTATATAAAATGTACGGGCACAGCATCGGACAGATACTTCTACTTTTCAACTTGGGTTAACGGCGGTCCGCCGCATGACTGCATTCACCTTGGAACATTGGATGGAGCAGGTGCCTGGGGTAGAGGTGCTGGAACAGGCAAAATGTTTAAAGAGGATCAATGGTATTTTGTTGCGGGTGTGATAAACAATGAGGAAGGCTCAATAAGAGCGTATGTGGACGGAGAATTAAAACATGACCAAAAGTTCGCCACGGGTGACACCCCTGGTACTCCAATAGAAATCTGGGTTGGTGGGACGCCCGGGGGTGGCAACAGGGTAAACGGCGTCATTGACGAAGTTGCTTTCTTCAATGTAGCTTTGACACAGGATGACATCAACAGTATTATGAATGATGGGCTTGCCAGAACAACAGGTTTCGAAGCCGTTGCCCCTTCAGGCAAACTTACGACCACATGGGGCAGCATTAAAAAGGCTGACTAAATAAAAAGTAATAAAAAAGTTTTTTAAATAAAAATAGGAGGTAGTAAAAAATGAAAAACAAAGTAAGGTTAATTTCTCTATTCATCGGTTTAGTAGTTTTTGGGCTGATGTTCAGTAGCCCGGGGTATACTGTTGACTCGGATTCCGTCGTATTAGCATGGCTCTTTGAAGAGGGCAGTGGTGATGTAGTTAAAGATTCGAGCAGCCATGGCAATGATGGGGAACTGATGAATGGTCCCACATGGGGTGCAGGGGAGTTTGGAGGAGGTTTAGAGTTAGACGGCTCAGATGACCACATTGTATCCAGCACGGCGAACGGTGTCAGCGCAACATTCATGTCAGAAACCCTATGGGTTAAATTTACTAATTTCGACGCTGAAAACCAATTTGGGTATATAAAAGGCATGGACACTGCTTCGGACAGATACTTCTACTTCTCAACTTGGGTTAACGGAGGCCCACCGCATGACTGTATCCACCTTGGAACACTGGATACAGCTGGTAACTGGGGTAGAGGTGCTGGAACCGGCAAAATGTTTGATGCAGGGCAATGGTATCATGTTGCCGGGGTGATAAATAATGCAGACGGGGTAACAAAAGCATACGTGGATGGGGAATTAGTACATGAACAGGCTTTCGACCCCGGTGATACTCCTGGTACTCCAATAGAAATCTGGGTTGGTAGTAACACGGGGGGTGGCAACATCTTAAACGGCGCCATTGACGAAGTTGCTTTCTTCAACGTAGCCTTGACTGAGGATGACATCAAGGGTATTATGAATGATGGCCTTGCCAGTGTAATCGCACCAGGCACAGCCGTAGAACCTTCAGGCAAGCTTACTACCACATGGGGCAGCATTAAAAAAGCTGATTAAACAAAAAGGGCAGGGATTTTTTCCCTGCCTTTTTCATGCCTGTAAATCCAAAGCGAAACATTGTTTCGCTCTACATTAATTCTGATAATCCACGTCTGAAACGGGAAAACGTAATTTCAGGAGGATTCTCAGATGACAAAAGAAACTCTTGCAATAACTAAAGCCGCACACTATCGAAGGAATATGAACCGAGCAGAGCATTCAAAACAGCTTGCACAAAAGTCTCAATTCGTTGTGCGAAACATTATCATTTTTTGTGAGATTCACCTCTTTGTTTTCCTGCTTTTACTTTGCCAGACGACCAAAGCTAAGGAGAAGTCCATCCCTGAAGCGGTAGATAAATTAAAGCAAGCTGTAGCTGAAAATCCCAACTCCATTGAGGCACATCTTTCTCTTGGAAGAGCCTATCTAGCGCTTTCTGCGATGGAGGAGGCAGAAACAGCGTTCCTTCACGCGCTTGAATTAGAACCAAAGTCTCTTGAAGGGTACTATTGGCTGGGGCGGACTCGCTACTTGCAAGAAGAATATGAAGACTCCCGGAAAACGTTTCAGACAGCAGTTGAGTTCTTTCCTGACTGGGGCGGGGCGTATGCAGAGTTGGGACTCTCCTATTTTCGGTTACACCAATATGAAGAGGCGGAAGTGGCTTATCTGAGGGCGTTATCTCTGATGACAGAGGATTCATCCCCAAAAATCCCCCCGGCCCCATTTAATACAGGGGAGGCAAATCGCCGTCATGAAATTGTGGAAATCCCCCCGGCCCCCTTTAATAAAGGGGGAGCAAAGCTTTTACCACTGCCTCTGAATGAGAATGAAAGCCAGGAATGGACAGCTAAAGTAACTCCGTTATCGCAAGCTGATATTTATTACTATCTAAGTCTCACCTCGTTTGAGCGCGGGCTTTTGGACGAGGCGTCCGCGTATTGCCAGAAAGCTATCCGCATGGAGTCTTCTGCTGAAGCGTATTTTCAGCTTGGTTTAGTTACTGTTCGGAAAAAGCAACTGAAAGAAGCAGAGAAAGCATTTCGAGAAGCGATACGTCAAAAACCTTCGATGGTACAGGCCCACTATCAGTTGGCACTGTTATATTCCAAACAGGGGAAAGCGGCAGAAGCAACGAAGGAAATGGAGACATTTCAAAAATTGAAGGAGGCAGCCGACCAATACCAAGAGCAGCGTGCGGCTCTCCTGCGGAGTTTGGACAAAGCTTCTGCTTTTGCCAACTTGGGTTTACTCTATTTAAACGAGCAAAAATATGAAGAGGCAGCGCGTGAATATCAAAAAGCACTCTGGCACGATTCGAATTTTGTGGAGGCATACAACGGACTTGCCCACGCATACGCGCTGTTAGGTCGCTTTGAGGAAGCAATCCAAGCTCAACAGAAAGTGCTTCAGTTGAAACCAGCTATGGCGGAAGCATACGCGGGACTGGGATTCATTCGGCTGAAGCAAGCTGACATCTCTCAAAGCGATGAGGATTATGAATCGGCTATGAGTTCGTATCGCCAAGCGACGGAGTTAAAACCTGATTTTCCAGAGGCGCTACTGAACCTCGGTAATATCGCCTTGAAACTTTCTGGACGAGACAAAGACCGTCCACTACAGGAAGCGGAGAAGGCTTTTGAAAGCCTGCTATCTATTCTCTCACAGAAGAAAAGTGGCAAATCCTCCCGGCCCCCTTTAATAAAGGGAGGGCAAACACCAAAGATGAATCTAACACGGGTTCATCTGGCTCTGGGAGAAATTTATCTGCGTCAAGAAAAACTCCCCAAAGCCCTTCACCATTATCAGGAAGCGTTGAAGCGGGATTCAAATCTGGTCGAAGCTTATTATAACATTGGTTTCATTGCAGCTAGGGGGGGACGGTTTGATGTAGCAGTCGAGTGCTATAACGCGGTGCTAGAAAGAGAACCCGATATGGCAGAGGCGCATTACCTCCTTGGGAAAATCTATGCAGAGCAAAAAAAGTATGAACAGGCAGAAAAATCGTATCAGCGCGCTATAGAGATTGAGCCTTCCGCAGCTTATGCTTATGAACGGTTAGCGCATCTCTACGGGGTATGGGGCAAACACACCGATAAGGCTTTGGAACTTGCCAAGAAAGCGGTTGAGCTTCAACCCAATTCGGCAGCCTATCTAAATACCTTGTCGTGGATGTATTACCTACACAAAGATTATGCGCAGGCGGAGCAAGCCATCGAAAAAGCATTGTCATTGCAACCCGATAACTCTGTCTACCAGGAAGGACTGAAAGTAATTCAGAAAGCAAAACAAGCTAAAGTACAAAGTAAGTGAGTGGGTGGGTGAGTTAAGAAAATGAGACATTGGAAAGGTGGTGATTTCTATGAAACGTCAATTGACACAAAAAGAGAAACAATATTTAGCCGACCTGCACTATGATGGGGAAGGAGACGAGTTCTATCATAAGTATCAGAATATGTGGATTGCAGTAGTTAATAAGCAAGTGATAGCTTATGGTGAGAACTTGCGTAGGGTGGAAGAAGAAGCATCTCGTAAAACCGGCAAGCCCCAAAAAGAAATCGCTGTCCAATTTGTTGAGAGCATAGGAGCTATTTTCTGATGATTAAACTGCTTTTTAAAACTCGACTGGTAGTATCAGAACAGTATGGTGGCGTGCCTCTCAAAATTATTCGTCTTATAGCTGATGTACAGTTTCTAAAACCTGACGGTTCTCTGAGCAAGATTTATCAGGCTATTGTAGATACTGGTGCCCATACTTCCACCCTTCCAGCGAGTATCTGGCAGGAGATTAAGTTTGCAATAAGAACAGAGAATGCTTGGTTAAGTGGTATCAATGATAGACCTGAATGTCGTATCTTGACTCTAATCGCAGATATTGAAGGTATACTTTCAGATGACGAAGGTAATTGCACAAAACCACTACAGTTTTTATCTTTTTTGGCTAAGACTGACCGTGTACCTTTACTGTTAGGTGTAGCCGGCATATTAGAGAAATACCATCTGTATTGGGATTATCAGAATAGGCTTGCATATTTGCAAGCCCAGGATAGAGATGAAATAAGATGAGAATACTGCAAGAAAGAGAGCACACGGTGAAAGGGAAAGAGGGAAAAATCCCCCCGGCCCCCTTTGATAAAGGGGGAGGAATCTCCGCGGTCACGTTTTCACGTTTTGGAGTTTTCACCCTTTGGCGTTTTATCCCCATCTCGTTTTCCAGCTTTCTGGTCTTCTTGCTTTCTAGCTTTCCAGTGAACTCGCAGTTACGCTTCACGGATGTCACCTCTCAATCAGGCATTCGATTTCAACATGAGGATGGTCGTAGCGGAGAGAAGTATTTTGTTGAAACTCTTGGCTCGGGAGCCGCGTGGTTTGATTATGACAAGGATGGGGATTTGGATATCTATTTTGTAAATGGAGCTGATTTGCCAGGCATGCGCTCATCAGTTCCACCAACTAACGCGGTCTATCGCAACAACAGCGATGGTACTTTCACTGATGTGACATCCTCCGCTGGTATAGGCGATGGCGGCTATGGCTTCAGTTGCACAGTTGGCGATTACGATAATGACGGCTGGGAAGACATTTACGTGACGAATTTTGGTCCCAATGTTCTTTATCATAACAACGGCGACGGGAGTTTCACCGATATGACTCGTATTGCAGGTGTTGGAGATGAGCGATGGGGAGCCGCTGCCGCTTTTGCCGATTATGATAACGACGGGGATATCGACTTATTTGTTGCGAACTATGTGGATTTCAAATTAGAGAATAATCCTGTGTGTAGCAGACTCAATGTCAGGCTTCATTGTTCGCCTGATGTTTTCGATGGTCTCCCAAGCGTTCTTTACCGGAATAATGGTAATGGTACTTTTACAGACGTAATCCGTGAAGCAGGAATGTTTAATCCCAACGACAAGGGTATGGGTGTAATTTGGTGCGATTACGATAACGACAGGGATGTAGACCTATTCGTTGCCAATGATAGGACTTCTGATAGGCTTTACCAGAACAATGGAGACGGTACTTTTACAGATATAGCATTCTTGAGCGGTGTCGCGCTGAGTGAGGCCGGAGTTGCTATGAGCAGTATGGCGCCCATTTTTGGAGACATTGATAACGATGGCTGGTTTGACCTGGCGATAACAAACTATCATGACGAGCCAAACACCATCCACAAAAACGACGGAGATGGTTTTTTCTCCGATATTACCTATCAATCTGGGGTAGGCGGTCAAGGGCTTTCTTACCTCTCCTGGGGCGCGGATTTCGCAGACCTGGACAACGATGGCTATATTGACCTATTTATAGCTAACGGACATATGGATGAAAATATTAAGGAATCCAGGCAAAGTCTCAGCTATGCACAGCCCAATCAACTCTTTAGAAATCGCGGTGACGGCACCTTTGAGGACGTGTCCAACCAATCTGGGGAAGGATTACTTTTAAAGAAGGTGAGCCGTGGCGCTGCTTTTGGAGATTATGATAACGATGGGGATATCGACATATTAGTCACAAACTCCCGTCAGATGCCAGACCTGCTGCGAAATGATACGACTAATCAAAATCACTGGCTTGTTTTTGAGACTGTCGGTGGAAAGAGCAATCGGGATGGAATTGGCACCCGCATCAAAGTGGTGGCGAATGGAATGTCACAAATCCGTGAAGTCAAAAGTGGGGGAAGTTATCCCTCGCATAGCGATATGCGATTGCACTTCGGACTTGGTCAAGCTGCCTTGGTTGACCGAGTAGAAATTCTCTGGCCCAGCGGATTAGTGGAGCGCTTCGAAGGGATTAAAACCAATCAGTTCCTTAGGGCAACAGAGAGGAAAGGATTGAGTGAAGTCGTGAGGTAGTTAAAAAAACACCGCTCATGTTAAGAAATCGTGCAAATAACCCGAGTGACCTTTCGTGGCCTTCTTCTCAGAGAAACTTGAGTTCTCTTCATGGCTCTTTCTTGACTGCCACGAAAGGTTATCGTGACTGGCTTTGCACTTCTTTTTGACATGAGCCCTAAACCATATACGTAAAAACTTTTTTTTTGTATCCATTGAAAGGAGAATATAATTATGCCAACAACAGCTTATGCCGCTATCGTTATATTCGTAGTTGTCCTCATCGGTACTTCCGTCCGTATTTTACGGGAATACGACCGTGCTGTCGTTTTTCGATTAGGACGGCTGGCGGGGGAACCACGAGGCCCTGGATTAGTATTTCTCATTCCGTTTTGGATTGAGCGTATGCAACGAGTGAGTTTACGTGTCGTCGTGCAGGATGTCGAACCACAGGATGTTATCACATTGGATAACGTATCCGTGAAGGTTGACGCAGTACTAGCATTCCGCGTGAATAAGGCGGATAGAGCCGTCATAGAAGTCGAGGACTATCAATTTGCCATTGCCCAAATAGTCCAGACCACGTTGCGTAGCGTGTTGGGGCGCGCGGAACTCGATGAACTCCTCGCTGAACGCGAAAAGCTGAACCAAGATTTGCAACAAATTGTTGCAGAACACTGCGAGCCATGGGGCATCGAAGTGACGGCGATGGAGGTAAAAACTGTCGATTTGCCCGACGAGATGAAACGCGCGATGGCGAAGCAAGCCGAAGCTGAACGCGAACGTCGCGCAAAAATCATCCACGCCGAAGGCGAAAAGGAAGCTGCTGTGGAACTCACAGAGGCCGCGGGTATCTTGAGCAAACATCCCGAGGCTATCCAACTTCGATACCTTCAGTCGTTAATTGAAATCGCCGCCGAAAACAACTCGACCACGATATTTCCCATTCCAATTGACCTCATAACACCCTTTCTAGAATCCCGAGCATCAAAAAAAGACGAGGAATAAAATATCAGTACTACAATGAGATTTCATTTCAGATTTAACGTGAAGGCTCAAGAGTAAAGGGCAAAAGGGCAAGAGGGCAAGAGGGTTAAAAGAATTTTCCGTAGAACGTGAGGAGCAGAATGTAAGGGCGATAACGCACAGCGGTTCACGAAGTAAACTGCTTTAGAAGCGAAGTGGAACGGGATTGATTTGCTTTGCTCGCGATGACCAAAAAAGTGCTGTCATTGCGAGACGATATCTCCATCCTGTCGCTTGTACTGAACCTGTCAAAGTGAAGGGAACGAGGTGACGAAGCAATCTCAAAATTGGCAGGTCGTGTGCTCAGATTGCTTCAGTTTGCTTCGTACCTCGCAACTCGCAATGACATTACTTCGACTTTACGAATATGCCCTCTTGCCCCCTTGCCTTCTTGCCCCTATACGTTTTACGTCTCGTTAATCTTTATAACTCGCCCCGAAGGATTTTTATACGCCTCATATAGTTTTGTGACTTCAAGAGTTGTTTCCAAACCACATTTGGCTGGCGGCTCGTTGTTGAGCACACATTCCGCAAAATAGATAATTTCAGGCGCATAGCCCAACATAAACAGTCCTTTGTTATACAGTTGCCCTAACGAAAATTCCGGCTCCCAGTAAATTGGCGCGGTGTCGTCGCTACCGATATAGCTTGGCGACCGGCCATAGCCGCCTGGGCCGCGTCCACCACGACGATAGTAGGTCAGTTTTACGCCATTGTCCACGACGACATTGCAGCCGCGCCCGATGACTTCGACGCGTTCAAGTGGGCTGGCGCCCGACTGGCCGGATGCTAAATGTAAACTGCCAATCGCGCCGCTTGTGAATTTAATGCTCGTCACCGTACCGCTGTTGAATCGCTCCTCCTCAAAATATATATGCGAGATGGTACCCATCAGATAATGAATAATAGAACCCGGGTGGGAAATATGGTCTAAGAATCCCAACATTCTGCGGGTGTCACTGCGCTCTTCGGCTGGAGGTAGGGATTGTGGATACCGAACATAGATAGATGCCGGCTGTCCGAATTCCTCTGCTTCGATAATCTGTTTCACTTTTTCAATAGCGGGGAAAAAGCACTTTTTGAATCCGACCAAAACAAACTTGCCTGTCTGTTCGCTGACTGATATCATCTCCATTACTTCCTCGGTGCTGGACGCCGGCGGTTTTTCAAGCCACACATGACATCCTACGTTCATGGCATCCATCGCCAGTTGGGGATAACGCGGCCGCGCCTCGGCGTCATAATTCGTTACGATGAACACGGCATCTAACTCTTCGTTCTCTAACATTTCACGGTGGTTGGCATACGCCCGCAATGCTCCGAATTGCCGCGCATATACTTGAGCACGCTCTATTCTGAGGTCACACACCGCAATTAAATCAATGGGAGCATACTGAAAAGTCGGATAAATATTCCGCCAAGAATGCCCGCCACAACCGATGAAACCAACTTTAACGCGTTTTTCATATTCAAAATTGTATTTTAGCATGTTTCCATCTTCACTATCCTTTCATCTCAATCGTTAATCATCTTTTTTATGTGACGATGTCAAAATAGTATAACAAAAATTGGGACTCATGTCAAAAAAAACAAGGAGAACAAAGTAAGCTTGAATAACACTACGTACTTAAATTTTCGTTTGACAAATATGGCATTTTTATGATATAATATACCTTAAATCCCCCTATTTTCTAGCAAGAATATAAACCTTCTTTGTTTACCCTCAATTGAGTAAAATACCTCTGACTATGTTGTACGTGTAGGATATGAAAGCCTAATTCTATTTAAATTTTCTTAATTTTGTAAGGAGAGGTAACATGTTAAAAAAAAACGCAGTTTCAATAACTATCATCAGCTTAATGCTAGTTTTATGCTTCATGGCAGATGCTGATGACGATGCGCGAATGCAACAATTGTTGGAAAAATATCAAGCGTATTCACAGAATCTGAAGACGATTACGCCATCAGTTAGTATCAGTTCATTTTTGCCTTCAACGACGGTAAATGTGATGCCTAACCAATTTGCCTTTGCAGGCGAACAAATAACGGTATGGGGAAATTCCAAGCACGAGGACCCGGCTAAATATCAATGGGACTTCGACGATGGTTCAATTGCACCTCCGACGCCCGACGCGATTACCGACGGACACTACATTATGCAATACCATACCTATGGATTGACCGGCGGTACACCTTTTCAAACATACACTGCTACGCTCACCGTGTTTGACTCTGCTGGCGTTTCAATCGATTCCGATAGCGTAAATATCCTCGTCGTCGATAGAGGTGCTTTGCCGCTTGATATCGACGGTGATGGAAATCCTGAAACGGAACTCGAAATCGAAGTCAATATCGCCATCGAAAATGGCTTAGAATGTCTGTATTTACGGCAGAACGATGATGGTTCTTGGTGGGCAAATGACCATTTTGAAGGACCAACTGGCTTTGCTGTACTCGCCTTTTTAAATCAAGGTTACAGAGCCGCTGACCCGGCACTTTACCCGGTGATGGTTGACAATGAAATCTACGCAGAATACATCCAAGCGGGGTTGAATTATTTATTCACCCACGCGCGTCATACCCCACTGCCTGATGTTGATGGTGGAGGTACTCCCTTGATACCACCGAGCGCATCCTCAGGTGACCAAGATCCAGATGGAGATGGTGGTCTCTTTTTTGCGACCCATGACTGGGGTGACACCCCACAATACGAAACCGGGATGGTTCTGATGGCGATAGCGGCGACAGGTACTCCTGGGGAAACTGTAAATGTTTCACCTGCGGATCCAGCTTATGAAGATTTAAGCGGATGGAACTACTTTGACGTTGCCAAAGATGTAGTCCATTACTTCGCATGGGCGCAAAACGAAGTGACGGATAGCGAATGTAATCCACGCGGTGGATGGCAATATGAAGCTAACAGTTTGAATAGCGATAATTCGGTGTCCCAATGGCCTGTTATTGGCATGGAAGCCGCAGAACGATTGTTCGGCGTTCCTATTCCGCGCTTTGTGAAACCTGAACTGAATTTATGGGTCAATAACATCCAGAAACCGGTTTCCGGTGCACCTGATGACGGTGGTTCCGGTTATGATTGTGTTGATAACTGGGACAACCTGGCGAAGACCGGCGCATTGGTAGCGCAGATGGAATTTCTCGGCGATGCGCCGACCAAACCCCGTGTCGCCAATGCGTTGCGCTTTTTGAAACGGCGCTGGTGGGACACCAACGATGAGAATGGCAATTCAGAACATAAGAACGGCAATTATTACGCCATCTACGCTGTTTTTAAGGGGCTGGAATTGATGCTAGGTCCCTACGGAGTGTTGCCCGGCGGACTCAATTGGCGGCGCGATTACGACATATATTTGGTGTCTCAACAAAATCCAGATGGTTGCTGGCCCTGGGGTTCCTTGTTCGATGACACACTCTCAACAACCGCAGCAGTGCTCAGCTTAAGCCGTACCGTCGTTGGCGCGCCGTTCGTGCATGTGGTTATCAATCTGGAACCTGCGGCATTCCCAACCATTGCACTGGAAGCACGTGTCGATAGCCCCAAGGGTCTGGCTGGAGAATTGTCGGAGGCCAATTTTGAAGTTGAGGAAAACGGAGAAAGTGCCACCGACACCATAAGCGATTTCATCTTTGATGACACTAAAAAAACGTATAGTTTCAACTACACCTCGCCAAATAGCGCGCAGGATGGCACTATACGCTGGGTGTTAGTGCGCGTTGATGACCCAGATAGGGGTATGGGTGTCGATGTTGACACGTATATAGCACCTGTGACAGGCTTAAGGATGTGGATTGAAAAAGACCATGAAGGGAGTCCGGGCAGTTCTGTGGCAATTCCTGTTTTGATTAATGATGACGAGGATGTTTCAGGACATGATATCGTCAAGGTAGAATTTAGGCTCTTGTTCAATCCAAATCTGTTGGTTGCAACAGGTGTAGATATAACGGGAACATTAGCAGAAACGGCTGGCTGGACTGTCACATCTCCTACCATTAGCGATGGAGAAATTGTGGTTGAGATGTCAGGCAACACTCCGTTGGCAGATAGTGGCGACCTCATCCACGTCAACTTTGATGTGCCGCCAGAAGCGCCATGTGACCGCTTCACGCCTCTCGCTTTCAAAGATGTCCAGATAATGAATCAAAACTCAGTGGAAGTAGAACTTCATGTTTTCAATGGACGATTATCCATCCTTTCATGTAACAAAATTTGGATTGACTGTGATGAGAGAAATTCAGGCAGACCGGGCGACGGTGTACAGGTACCGGTGCATCTTATTGATGTAACGAGTACAGGAATTACCTCGGTGGAATTCACGCTAGGATATGACCCAGCTTTGCTACAGGCGAAGGGCGTGTCAACATGGGGTACTTTATTGGAAAGTTGGTATCCTAATAGTGAAGTACCGGCTGAGAGTATTAACATTGACAATACTAATGGCATGCTTCAATTGACGATGACAAACGCAACACCTTTGCCACAAAACGTGGGGAATTTGCTCGTCTTCATCGAATTTTATGTACCGTCAGAAGCGCCGCCCGGGGACACGGACCTTGATTTAGAAAATGTTCTGCTCAACGGTGAGCCACCTGATTTTGTTAAGGATGGATGTTTCGAAATCCTTTGCGTACCCGTGTTGATTCCTCATGTGCCAGACAACAACCAACCGTTATGGCCGTCGGAAGAAATATTCGGGCAGAATTTTGATAACGAAAACTACTCCGCTCCGGTGGCGGCAGGCAACATCATTGGGTATTTAGTTTCCCATGTTGCACATCCCAGTGCTGTTGGCGTTGATGCAGGATTGGATCAGTATGATGGAGCCGCATATCTTGGATACTTCATGGATACCAATAATAAAGGAATGAAGTCAGAGAGAGGAAACGGGACAGACTGGCATCCTGGCACCTATACCAAAGACATAGAACCGGGCCTTCGCGAATTTGTCCGCTGGGATGAGGATAATCCCTTCGGAAGTATGACACTTCCAGAAGGTAAAAAAGGTTACGATTGGACCGTGAATACCAGTTACACCAATTTCAATGCCTACAAAGAAGAGATTGATTGTGGCAGACCTGTGTTGGTGGATTTCCGTTATTGGAATCCAGAACCAACTGCAGTTCCACCAATTGAATACAGGATAAATGAATGGGACATTGAGCGCATATCTATCTATAATTTTGGCAACGAGATAAATGACGCGCTGTTGAATAATGATCAGAATAATCCCGAAGTATGGAATTTGGAATATGGCGAGAAATCCCTCGGTCACACTGTCACAGGTGTTGGGTACATCGAAAATCACGACCCCGATGGTGACGGGCTCACGAACCTGCTGGAGTATCAGTACGACACCGAACCCGCCATTATATGGCCGCGTGCCACTATATGGCCGATGACCACGGACAAGGTGGGCTTTCCGAAACTGGAGCAGAGACCTGATGAGGATGCAGCGGATTTCGATCATTTTGCCGGAATTTCCTGGAGTTGGACCGAAGAGGGTGGAACCAAGGAGGACACACAGCCAGAATTTGGTTTTTTGGAATTAATCGCACATGAGATCGCTGGCTATACGGAGCTTACTAATACGCTGATCGAGGACTCGGCGATCAACATCCTGAACTTCATCACGGGCCTTTTTCGCCGTAGTTATATTTGGTATACTGATCGAAGCTTTATCAGAGGAAACGGTGCGAGATGTCCATTAGGAATTGTATCGGACCCAGCTGTGCTCACTGTCAACAGGGCCACAGCAGGAGCATTTACATACGCGGACGCCCTTAGCATGGACTCCAAGCTGCCCAGTGTTTTTTCGACACGTGCCAGCTGGTTCATGAATAAGAAGGTTGTGAACAGCCTGCGCGGTCAGGTGGACACCAATGGGCAGCCCGTGTTGCAGCAGTTCTACCATACAGGCCCCGGCGGAGTTGGCATGGGTCAGATCACGATGCTTCTGGGATACCAAATCGTACCTTCAGACGGAAAGACATATGCACTTGGATCTAAGGGCGATGTTATTCTGTGCGATCCTGCCTGGTATTTCATCGGCGACCGGAGACGGTTCACGATAGACACCAGTCCTCACTATAAATTTCGTTCGAACAGGACTGCCATCAGAGTATGTGGGAGGCTTGATGGTCAACCGGCGTTCAGCGAGGCGTTTGTAATTTTGGATCTCACAACAACCGCGAGTTAGTAGTTGACATTGTTAAATAAAAGTGGTAGGTGTAATTAATCACCTACCACTTAAAAACAGAGAAAATGGAAATG
>SDBU01003284.1_pt1 | contig 20631 bp, 18 predicted proteins | sample 2277071 | NCBI WGS metagenome assembly SDBU01 (sample SAMN10397929, study PRJNA504765) | marine sediment metagenome | isolation source: marine sediment core GS08_GC12, 126 cmbsf | place: Arctic Ocean: Gakkel Ridge, Loki's castle | collected 2008
GTGTGTTTGGTGAGCTAATGAAACCCCCATTTTGCATTGCTCCGGAGCACTCAAAGTCGCACCCTTCCGGTGACCTGCTGTTAACTACTTCTTTTATGCTCCGTGAAAAAAGTAGTTAAAGATTTTTTTCCTTCCGCTCGTGAGCCCGAGCGTGGAGCTGGGGGGACTCGAACCCCCGGCCTCCTCCGTGCAAGGGAGGCGCTCTCCCAGCTAAGCTACAGCCCCGTCTGTCAAAAAGGATTATAGCAACAAAGGGTTTCATACGCAATTACTGTGGTTCATCCAGTGGCACGAACTATTCCCGAAGCTTTATAATGGATATTGAGCGAATGCCACATATGCAGCATGGCGGAGGATAGTCTATGGACGAGAACAAAATGGAGAGAGAAGGCTGGAAATTGGCGTCCACCACTTCCGGAGACCACTTAAAAAGAACTCTGGAGATGTACCATGAGCTGGGCTTCGACGTCTGTACTGAAGAAGTGACCCCAGAGGAGTGTGGTGAATGTACGACATGTTATGTGGCTGGTGACGAAACTATCTATAGAATCTATGCCAGAGCTAAAGACCAGGCTGAGGAGATTATTTAGCCAAGGAAGAGGAAAGCCGCAACCAGAGCCGTATTTAATTCACGTACCTGACCTTACCAGTCCGGCTGCCCCCTCAGCCGAAATTAGCTTTCTCCGCTGCTCATTTAGTAGTAAGCTTGCTGCGGGCTATGGTATAAAGGACCGGAGATTACTATTCTCGATACGGGCTGGGGAGCACGAGACACAAAGGGATTAAGAATGACATGGCTACTATTTCATGGCAGTAACATGTTAGTGATAAAATCGTCAAGCGTCATTGCCGGCAGGGTTATCGATTGAAGAGTGCCTCTGGCACCTAACGCCATTGCCACTTTGGCTATAGCTTCATTGCTTTGAGCTTCAAGGATATTGATGAAATCATACTGACCCAAAAGAGCATACTGAGCCAGTATTTTGACTCCCATCTCCTCTACCTCTTTATTAACCTCCTTAATCCTCACCGGTTTTTCTTTAACGGTTTTCCTTCCTTCATCGGTGAGAGTGGTGAGCATAACGTAGATAGGCATCATTACCTCCTTTTAGTTGCGTTTTTCAATGGCATCGTTGTGTCTCTTATTGCTCCCGCAGCCTTTATTTGGAAACCTCTCTTCTCTAATCGGTTTAACCTCCTTTCTGGCTATTCTGCATTATAAGTCACTATTATCCAATCTGTCTACATCGGGAAAGCATTAACGGCGACAGGGAGATGGGTAGGTGGCTCGGTTGTACGATGTCCGTGGGATGCCGACTACCTTCTTGATTGATAAAGATGGTATAATTCAAGTAGTGAAAATGGGCGCTTTCTCAAGCAGGACAGAAAAAGGAAAGAGCTTAAGCAAAAATATCCCTGGTCAGTTCAGACAGTGGTTCCAAACTTGAAACAAAGGGTGGGAGGTTAGAGATGGATGATATTTTAGATGAAGCGTATGCGGTAGTCCAGTGCAAGGAATGTCCGTGGTATAAATCCTGTGTGATGCCGATGAGGTTCACCGCCGAAGATATTCGCCGACAGTTAGAGTCATCAGCACCGGGGATGAATATTTCACAGCAGGCTGACCTTGGCATGCAAAACCTATTATCCAGTATGGCAACTGCTGCCCAGAACTCACTGCTAGAAAGCTGTCCCGTCTTCATTAACCGCTTGCGTGCCAATTCCAAGCTTGCCCAGCGTCTTAAGGAAATGATGCAGCACTGGGGTGCCGAATTCGACGCCTGATAGGAGGTTTGCTAGATGAGAACATATAGCCACTTCCAGAGAGACCTCTGCTTGACTTTTCACTCGGGATGCGGTATATTATTTATGGTCGACGGCCTAAAGGTCTTGAAGTCTGAGTACTTCCCCGCAAGTCTCAGCTTTAATTTTGCGCAATAGGTGTTGATGAAGATTGCAATTAGTGGCAAAGGTGGGGTAGGGAAGACCTTGTTAACCGCTCTCCTTGCCCGAACATTCGCCGAGTCTGGTTACTCTGTTTTAGCTATAGATGCTGACCCCGATGCCAATCTAGCTGCTACCTTGGGCTTTCCTGAAGCGGAGAAGATAGTCCCCATCTCTGAGATGAAAGAACTTATTGAAGAAAGGACGGGAGCACGACCGGGAAAGTCTGAAGTCTATTTTAAGCTGAATCCTAGAGTTGATGACCTGCCAGAAAAGTATGCTGTAAAGCGTAACGGAATTAGATTAATGGTAATGGGGCAGGTTAAGCGGGGTGGTAGTGGCTGTTATTGTTCGGAGAATGTCTTGTTACAGGCCCTTGTCAACCATCTTCTCCTGGCAAGGGATGAAGTGGTTATCCTGGACATGGAGGCTGGCATAGAACATCTGGGGCGGGCAACAGCGAGTGCCGTTGATAAGCTGATTGTAGTTGTGGAGCCGTGGAGACGGGCTGTGGAAACAGCCCGTAGAATTGATGAGCTAGCGCATGATATTGGTTTACGGAATATCGGTGTAGTCGCCAACAAGATCCGCAGTCAGTCCGAGAAGGAATTTCTAATTTCTAGCCTCCCCGGCTTTAAGTTCCTCGGTTTTATCCCCTATGATCAGGCAATAGTTGATGCTGATGTGGCTAATCGGCCCTTGCTTGATTCCAGCCAGCAGATTACCAACGAAGTGGAAAAAATTTACCGGGCTTTGTTATCACCGGCTTAGGCACTAACAAAATAGACTAGGAAGGCGCACGAATCACAGAAAAAGATGAGGAAGATTCCCTGCCTTCTTAAAAAATTTGTCCCTCAGTGGTGCGAAGGGGCGGTAAAAGCCATATTAGGTTTAAGTGGGGATCCCTAAATAAAAATATAGGAGGTTTCTGTGGCCTACGATGCGGTAAAGATGAAGGACTGGCAGATTGCCGAAGCAGCTGAAGCCAATATGCCAACCCATGAAGAGTGGCGGGAAAGGCTTGGTCTGGAAAAGGACGAGATACTTCCCTATGGGAGAATAGCCAAACTCGATTTTCTGAAGATAATTGACCGTCTCAAGGACAGGCCGGACGGCAAGTACATCGAGGTGACCGCCATAACTCCCACGCCGTTGGGGGAAGGCAAAAGTACGACCTCATGTGGCCTTATGGAGGGCATGGGCAAGCGAGGTCTGAATGTGGGCGGCTGTCTCCGCCAGCCTTCAGGTGGTCCCACGATGAATATCAAAGGAACTGCTGCCGGTGGCGGCAATGCGCTGCTTATTCCCCTGACCGAATTCTCTATGGGGCTTACCGGTGACATCAACGATATCATGAACGCCCACAACCTGGCTATGGTGGCCATTACCGCCAGGATGCAGCACGAGCGCAACTATGATGATGAGCAACTGGCCAGGCTCACCAGGATGCGCCGTCTCAATGTTGACCCTACCAGAGTAGAAATGGGCTGGATTATAGACTTCTGTGCTCAGAGCCTGCGTAATATCGTCATCGGTATTGGCGGCCGTATGGACGGCTTCACGATGCAGTCCAAGTTTGGCATCGCCGTTGGCTCTGAGCTAATGGCGATGTTATCTATTGTCAATGACCTGGCTGACCTGCGGGAGAGAATGGATAACGTTACGGTTGCCTTTGACAAGAAGGGTAATCCCATTACCACCGGAGACCTTGAGGTAGGCGGCGCTATGACTGCCTGGATGCGCAACACCATCAATCCTACACTGTGTTGCACGGTGGAGTACCAGCCCTGCATGGTTCATGCTGGACCGTTTGCCAATATTGCCGTGGGGCAGTCATCCATTATTGCCGACCGCATTGGTCTGAAGATGTTTGATTACCATGTAACTGAGAGCGTCTTTGCCGCCGATATTGGCTTTGAGAAGTTCTGGAACGTCAAGTGCCGCTACAGTGGTCTCAAGCCACATGTTTCAGTACTCACCACTACTATCCGGGCTCTAAAGATGCATGGTGGTGGGCCTAAGGTGGTGGCGGGTATTCCCCTGCCCGATGCCTATACTAAGGAGGACGTGGGGCTTTTGGAGAAAGGCTTGCCTAACATGTTGCACCTTATCAACGTTATCAGGACATCCGGTATCAACCCGGTGGTGTGCATAAATTGCTTCCATACCGATACCAAGGATGAGATTGCCATGGTTAGAAAAGCAGCTGAGGCCGCCGGGGCGCGCTGTGCGGTTTCTACCCATTGGGCTGATGGTGGTGATGGTGCTCTGGAGCTGGCTGATGTAGTCAAGGAAGCCTGCGAAGAGGAGAGCGAGTTCAAGTTCCTCTATCCCATGGAAATGAAATTGCGGGAGCGAGTGGAAAAGATCGCCAAGGTGGTCTACGGGGCTAATGGTGTGAGCTGGACGTCTGAGGCTGGGGCCAAGGCCAAGATGCTTGAGTCTGATTCTAAATATGATGATTACGCCACCATGATGGTGAAGACTCACCTGAGCCTTACTCACGACCCATCCCTTAAGGGTGTGCCTAAGGGCTGGACTCTGCCTATTCGCGACGTGCTGATTTATTCCGGGGCGAAGTTCCTCTGTCCCTGCGCCGGGACCATCAGCCTGATGCCGGGAACATCATCTGATCCCGCCTTTAGGAAGGTTGATATAGATGTAAAAACGGGGAAGGTCATGGGGCTGTTTTAGTAGTTTCTCGGCAGACTTGATGAGGGGGTAGATGGCAAAGGATTTGGCAAAAAAGTTAAGAGTCCGCTTCAGTCCCGATAATGTTGACGTTATCGTGGATGAAGGGGAAAACCTTCTGCAGGTGGCGATTGCTGCCGGTGTACGTATTAATGCCTCCTGCGGCGGCAAGGGTACTTGTGGCACCTGTAAGGTCTTGATTGAAAAGGGGCAGGTTGAAACCAAGAGGACACCGAGGCTCTCTGAAGAGGAGCATGAGCAGGGTTTAAGACAGGCCTGTCAAAGCAAAGTAATTACTGACTTATCGGTATATGTTCCCGTGGAATCGAGGCTGGAGCAGGCTGTTGTCTCCCGTGAGAGAAAAGAGGCGCCGGGAGCATTAGCTACTGGCTGGAGATTCAGTCCCCCGCTGAAGAAGTTCTTTGTTGAGTTACCACCGCCTACCCTGGAAGACAATGTTAGCGACCTGTCCCGGCTGCTGAGGGGCTTGAAGCAGCGATACCAGCTTAGTAGTATGACGGTTGATTTTGATGTCGTTGCCAAGCTGGGGCGGGTGTTGCGAGACGGTAATTGGAGGGTCACGGTTACTACCCTGGTTACCGCCGCCAAGACTAAAGCCAGGGAGAGGCGCCGTCTGCTGCTAACAAATATCGAGCCCGGCGATACCAGAGATAAGCACTATTCGCTGGCCCTTGATATTGGCACCACCACCGTCTCCGGGCAGTTGCTCGATTTAAACCGGGGTAAAGTTATAGCTCAGGATATAGATTATAACGGGCAAATCAGCTATGGCGCCGACGTTATTACCCGAATTGCCTACTGCCAGAAACCAGGCGGGCTTAGAAAGTTACAGCAGGCGGTTGTGGCAACCATTAACGGGGTTATTGAGAAGCTACTAGCCCAGAGCCAAGTTAACCCAAAGCAAATTGGTCACTTAATCGTTGCCGGTAATACGACGATGACCCAGATTCTCCTCGGAGTCGATCCTAAATATATAAGGCTGGCACCGTATACCCCGGCAGCCAACTTTTTCCCTCCGGTGAAGGCAAAGTCTCTGGGTGTTAACGTCGGGCAGCAGGTTTACCTGTTTGCGTTCCCCTCAGTCGCCAGCTATGTCGGTGGCGACATTGTTTCCGGCATTGTTGGCTCGGGGGTGTACCAGCGGAAAGAACTGACGCTCTATATAGATATCGGCACCAATGGTGAAATAGTGATTGGTAACTCGGACTGGATGGCAACCGCATCGTGTTCGGCGGGTCCTGCCTTTGAGGGAGGCGGGATAAAGCATGGCCTGGTAGCCACTGCCGGGGCAATTGAACGGTTTGATATTAACCCATCCAATTTTGAGCCGGTAATTGGCACCATCGGCCGGCAAAAACCTAAGGGAATCTGTGGCTCGGGACTGATAAGCATCATTGCCGGTCTGCTTGAAGCCAGGGTCATCACTCCCAATGGTAAATTTAATGCTGACCTTCCGACAAAGAGAGTTAGGCAGGGCGATGATGGTCACGAGTATGTGCTGGCCTGGGCGCCGGAAACTCAGATTGGCAAAGATATAGTTATCACCGAGGTGGATATTGACAATCTGATGCGAGCCAAGGGAGCGGTTTATGCCGGATGTCAGACATTAACCCAAAGTGTCGGCGTTAGCCTATCTGATTTAGAAAGGGTGATTATTGCTGGTGCCTTTGGCAACAGCATTGATGTTGAACGGGCGATCACCATCGGGCTTCTGCCTGACATCCCGGAAGATAGATTTATATTTATCGGTAATGGCTCCCTTTTAGGCGCCAGGCTGACCTCTTTCTCTATTGATCTTCTCGATGATGCCCGGCGGGTGGCCAACATGATGACTAACATTGAGCTAAGCGAAAATGTGACTTTCATGGACAATTATGTTGCCTCTCTATTCCTGCCACATACCAATTTGGACGAATTCCCGTCAGTGGCGAAACGGCTGAGTGGGCTAGCCGATAATCAATCAAAGCGGAGGTTAACCGTTTGAGTTTCAATATTGCTGTGGCCGGAAAGGGCGGTACTGGAAAGACGTCTATCACCAGTCTCGTCATTCGTCACCTGAGAAAGAACGGTAAGGGACCAATTTTGGCGGTTGATGCCGACCCTAATGCCAACCTGGGGGAGAGCTTGGGGTTGAGTATCAGACAGACTATTGGCTCGATAATTGCCTCTTTTAATGACGAGAAGATAAATATCCCCCCGGGAATGACTAAAGAGGCTTATCTGGAGTATAAGCTAAATGAAACCATTGTCGAGAGTAAGGCGATTGACCTGATAACCATGGGGCGCGGTGAAGGCCCTGACTGTTACTGCTATCCCAACCTTATCCTGAGGAAGTTCATTGACACCCTATCGGAGAACTATGCCTATGTGGTTATGGATAATGAGGCCGGGATGGAGCACCTGTCGCGGAGAACCACGGAGAATGTTGATGCGCTACTAATAATCTCCGACCATTCGGTGAAGGGTGTCCGAACTGTTGCCCGGATAAGGGACCTGGTCTCCGAACTCAAACTACTGGTGAAGAGGCAATTTGTGGTAATTAATCTCGTTCCCACCACACCAGACCCCAGCGTTACTGAGGAGCTAGCTAAGCTGGGAATCGAGCCGGCAGCCATTATCCCCTGGGATGACGAAGTGCACGAGTATGACCTGAGGCTGAAGCCACTCCTTGACCTGCCCGATAATTCCCAGGCAGTGGCCGCAGTTAGTGGATTGATGGCACAGATTCTTAATTGAGGCTGTTTATTAGGGGGATAAAAAGGGGGGTCACCAAACAATATCTAAGGGGGTGAGGTTGATAAATAATCACTATAAGGGGGGCAAAAATGCCAGCACAGATAATTAGTGGCACGGAGATTGCCAAACAGATTCGCGAGGAGCTAAAACAGGAAATTACTGAACTCAAGGAGAAGCACAATGTCATACCAGGATTAGCCACTGTCCTGGTAGGTGAAGACGCAGCATCACAGGTGTATGTCGGACAGAAGGTGAAGACATGCGAGGCTTTGGGTGTCTATTCAGAAAGACATGACCTACCCGCTGACGCCAGTGAGGAGGAATTGCTGGCTCTGGTCGACAGGTTAAATAAAGACCCCAAGATTCACGGTATTCTAGTCCAATTACCCCTGCCCAAGCATATCAATGAGACCAGGGTTCTCTTTGCCATTGACCCGAAAAAGGATGTCGATGGTTTTCACCCGGTGAATGTAGGCAAATTAATGATCGGCGAGCCGGATTATCTACCGTGCACTCCCCACGGAATTCAACAGCTCCTGATCCGCTCCGGGATTGAGACTGATGGCGCTGAGGTAGTGGTTGTCGGTAGAAGCAATATTGTCGGCAAACCAATAGCCAATATCCTTCTCCAGAAGCAGAAAGGAGCCAATGCCACGGTTACGGTATGCCATACTCGAACGAAGGATATTTCATTTCATACTAAGCGAGCTGATATACTAATTGTAGCAGCAGGGAGACCGAAGGCGATTACCGCTGACATGGTTAAGGAGGGGGTCGTGGTAATTGATGTTGGTGTCAACCGCATAGGTATGAGTGAGTCGGGCAAAGCTATTCTGGTGGGAGATGTTGACTTTGACGCTGTCAAGGAGAAGGCGAAAGCCATTACCCCGGTTCCCGGCGGGGTTGGGCCGATGACAATCACTATGCTTATGCTAAACACATTACGAGCTGCCAAACTGGCGGCAGGCTTAGCCTTAGGAAGGGAGGGAGTATGACAGAATATAAGATTGAGAAAAAGAGCGCACCGGGACGTGGGGAGGTAGAGGTACTGGGGGCAACCTTTGAGCAGGGAAAGCCCGGGGGCGAGGACATGGGCAAATGGAGACAGAAGCTAGGTAGCCGGGAGGAAAAGCTCAAATACTTACAGACCGGGGAGAGATACTGGTATGGGGAGGAATGGTTTGGCAGCGAAAAGAGAAAGACCCCGGCTTAAAGGAAGGGGAAAATGACACTTGAAATTCCTAAAACAGTATATAGTGGCAAGATTAGAGAGATAACACTGGGCAAAGGGGATAAAGCAGTTAAAGTTGGCGGGGAGACCTGCTATCCCTTCCACCTTTTTGAGGGTGAGATGCCAAACTTGCCCCGGATAGCCATGGAGGTCTATGACTTTCCCCCCGAAGACTGGCCGGAGGCGGCTTTAGAACCTTTTGCTGGCGTAACTGATGACCCGGTTGCCTGGGCAAAGAAATGCATCGACGATTATGGGGCGGAGATGATATGCCTGCAGCTACTCAGCACGGACCCTAATGGACTTGACCGGGGGGCTGATGAAGCCGCCGAGGTGGTCAAAAAGTTAGCTGATGCTATTGATGTTCCTCTAATCGTGTGGGGAACGGCTAACCATGACAAAGATACCGAGGTTTTAAGAAGGGTGTGTGAGGTCTGCCAGGGGAAGAACCTGATAATCGGGCCGGTTGAGGAAGGAGACCACAAAAGGATTGGTGCCGCTGCCATTGGTTATCAGCATACTGTGGCGGCGTCAACACCGATAGATATCAACCTGGCCAAGCAGCTTAATATCCTGCTGGGTAATCTTGGTGTCCCCGACAATTTGCTGATAATGGATCCCACTGTTAGCGGCATTGGCTATGGTATTGAGTACTGCTACTCGGTAATGGAACGGAACAGGATGGCCGCCTTAACCCAGCAGGATGAGAAGCTCCAACTCCCCCTTATATGTAATATAGGCAAGGAGGCGTGGAAGACAAAGGAAGCCAAGCTACCAACAAAGGAAGACCCCAAGCTTGGGGATGCCAAGAAGCGGGGTATTTTGCTGGAGGCCATGTCGGCCATGTGTCTGCTTATGGCAGGAGCCGATGTTCTGATTATGAGGCATCCCGAGGCGATAAAACTGATTCGGGAGATGATTGCTGAACTGACGGCAAAATAAATCTTGGAGGATGATACGAGATGGCGGAGAAGGAAGTAAAGAGTATTGACCCGGCAACTCTTGAGATGATAGAAAAAGCGGCCCAGGATGGGGCTCGGGTGGTTTTTGAGCGAGCCGGGACAACGAGGGCCTGTCCCATCGGGGCCGAGGGGAATTGCTGTTCTATATGCGCCATGGGGCCGTGCCGGGTGGCAGCGCCCAAAGGCAAAGAGGAGACTGCCGAGGAGCGGCGCAAGCGAGTTGGTGTCTGTGGTGCCACCCCGGAGACCATCAGTGCCCGCAACTTTGTGCGGAAGATAGCCGCCGGGACAGCCTCCCACGGTGATCACGGACGGGTTATGGCCCGCTTCTTTTTGGCAGTGGCCAAGGGGGAAGCCCCGGGTTACCAGATCAAGGACGAACAGAAATTGCTGCAACTGGCCCTGGAATTGGGTGTTACCATTGGTGACCGCAGCAATGAGGAAATAGCGGTTGACGTTGCCCAGCTCTTAATGAATGAGTTTGGTAAGCAGGAAGGGGAACTTCTGTTTCTCAAGCGGGCGCCGCTCAAGCGGCAGGAGCTGTGGCGAAAGTTGGGGATAGCACCGCGGGGAATAGATATCGAGGTCGCCGAGGCGATGCACCGTACCCATATGGGCACTGACCAGGATTACCGTGACCTGCTCAATAACGGAACCAAGGTAGCGCTGGCTGATGGCTGGGGGGGTAGCATGATTGCCACTGACATCCAAGACGTTATCTTTGGCACCCCGGCGCCACTGCTCAGCCAGATAAACCTTGGGGTACTTAAAGAGGACGAGGTCAACATCATCGTTCACGGCCACGAGCCGCAACTGGCGGAGATGATGGCCGTGGCCGCTAACGATCCTGAAATGAATAAGTATGCCCAGTCTAAGGGAGCCAAGGGGATCAACCTGGCCGGCATGTGCTGCACGGCTAACGAGATGCTGATGCGTCATGGTGTGCCCATCGCCGGGAATTTCCTGCAGCAAGAGCTGGTGATGGTTACCGGAGCGGTGGAGATAATGGTGGTTGATGTCCAGTGCATCATGCAGGGACTGGTGGACACGGCCAACTGCTACCATACTAAGATAATTACCACTGACCCCAGAGCCAAGATTCAAGGGGCGACCCACATGGAGTTTGACGAGCATCACGCCATGGAGTCAGCTAAAGCCATAATTAAGGTCGCCGTAGATAACTTTGTTAACCGGGGGCAAAATGTCCGCATTCCCAAGTATAAGACTGACATGATTGCCGGCTTCAGCCACGAGACGATTAACTACCTGCTCGGCGGCATGTTCCGGGCTTCCTACCGGCCACTGAACGATAACATCATCAACGGCCGTATCCGGGGGGTGGCTGGCGTGGTTGGCTGCAACAACCCGCGGGTCACCCATGACAATGCCAACCTGGTTATGGTCAAGGAGCTCATCAAGAACGATGTCCTGGTACTTCAGACGGGTTGTATGGCGATGGCCAGCGGTAAGGCTGGTTTACTGGTTCCCGAAGCGGCGGCAGAATACGCCGGTGAGGGACTGGCCTCAGTCTGTGAAACCGTAGGTATCCCGCCGGTGCTCCACATGGGTGCCTGTATTGATAACACCCGCATCCTGATGGCGGCGACGGCCATGGTCAAAGATGGTGGCTTGGGTGATGACATCAGCGACCTGCCCGTAGCCGGAGCTGCTCCCGAATGGATGAGCGAGAAGGCAATTGCCATCGGCCAGTACTTTGTTGGCTCGGGCGTATTTACCGTCTTTGGTGTTACCTGGCCGACAACGGGCAGTAAGGAAGTAAGTGATTACCTGTTTAAGGATTTTGAGGAGATGTATGGAGGCATGTGGGCCTTCGAGCCAGACCCGCTTAAGGCAGCCAGACTCATGATTGAGCACATTGACAAGAAGCGCAAGGCGCTGGGCATTGACAAGGCTAGAGAGCGGGTGCTCTATGACATGGAGATGAGACGCGAGCTAGACTCAGTCTAAACACTATCACTAAGAGAGATAAGGGGGTAGCATAGTATGTCTAAGATTATTGCATCAGCCGCAATCAGAGGGGCGTATAAGATTGTTGACCAGGCTGAGAAGAAGTGGCAGCAGGCGATGGACCGGTGGGGGGCTAGTGAGCCGGCGGGCTTTCCCAACACAGCTTATTACCTGCCGGTAATTTACGGGATTTTGGGTATTAAAGTTGAGAAATTGGGCGATATGGAGCCGGTATTAAAGAAATGCAAAATCATGCTCCCGCCCCCGGTAAGGGAAGAGCATCCCCTGCCCTATCTGGCACCGGCCCTTGATGCCGGCATGTTGACCTTCTTTGCTGAGGAGATTATTGAGGCAATCAGGTATCTTGAGCAGCCTGACTTTTATACCAAGCAGGAAGATATCACCGATGATAACATCTGGCTTGGTGCTGCCGATGATGTAATCCTCAGAAAGAGAGGTATCGAGTTTGTTGACGGCACTGCTCCTGGTTTTGCGGCTGTCCTTGGTGCGGCACCGACCAGTGAAATAGCCGCCAAAATTGCTAACGAACTTCAGCAGAAGAACCTCTATGTCTTTATGTCCGCTGAGCATAACGGTAAGAGGTTTGCTGAGCAGCTTGTAGAGGCAGGAGTGCAGATTGGATGGCCAACACGTTTGGTTTCGTTTGGTCCCGATGTGAGTGCCACTGTATTTGCTGCTGGCTTTGCCACCAGAGCGGCTCTTTCCTTCGGCGGCGTTCAACCTGGAGAATATCGAAAGGTTCTTATTTATAACAAAGACCGTGTCTTTGCCTTTGTCCTACCCATGGGCTTTGTTAGCGATGAGTGGTATGCCAATGCGGCCGGAGCAATAAACTTCGGTTTCCCGGTTATCGCCGATACCCCGATACCGGAGATCTTACCTACCGGGATTTGCACCTACGAGCATGTAGTCTCCAATGTGCCCCACGATAAGCTGGTGGCAAGGGCGGTAGAGGTGAGGGGGTTGAAGGTTACCGTGGCTGAGGTACCAGTGCCCGTAGCCTACGGTCCCGCCTTCGAGGGTGAGCGGGTGCGCGGAGATGACATCTATTTGGAGTGTGGTGGGGGCCGGACAGCGATGGTGGAATGGGTCACCAGTAAACGGATGGAGGAGGTTGAGGATGGTAATATTGAAATAATTGGTCCGGAGATAACTGATATTCCCGCTGGTTCCCGTTTACCATTGGCCATAGCCGTTGAGGTCGCCGGAAGGGAGATGCAGGAGGACTACGAACCCATCCTGGAGCGGCAAATCCACCACTTTATAAATTACGCTCAGGGGTTAATGCACATCGGGCAGAGAGATATTGCCTGGCTGCGAGTTGCTAAACAGGCCGTGGAAAAGGGCTTTCGGCTGAACCATATTGGCGCTCTTCTTCATGCCAAGATGCATCAGGATTTTGGGCGGATATTCGATAAAATGCAGGTAAAGCTATATACCGAGGAGGATAAAGTAAGGGAGATAGTTGGCAAGGCCAAAGAGGTGTATGCGTCTCGAGATATCCGCATTGAGGGTATGACCGACGAAACTATTGACATGTACTACTCTTGCACCCTGTGTCAGTCCTTTGCCCCGGGCCATGTCTGTGTTATCAGTCCGGAGAGAACGGGTCTCTGTGGCTCCTATAACTGGATGGACTGTAAAGCTTCTTTTGAGATTAACCCCACCGGGCCAAATCAACCGGTGGAAAAGGGGGAGACCATTGATGCGCAGCTCGGACAGTGGAAAGGGGTAAATGAGTTTGTGTATAAGGCTTCCCGTGGGAAGATAGACCACTATAACTTTTATAGTATTGTCAATGACCCGATGACAACCTGTGGCTGCTGTGAGTGTATTGCTGCCATCCTGCCGATGTGTAATGGAATAATGACGGTGAATCGGGAATATATGGAGATGACCCCATCCGGAATGAAGTTTACCACCCTGGCAGGGACTATTGGTGGTGGCTTAAGCACACCCGGCTTTGTTGGTCATAGCAAATATAATCTCGGTCAGCGTAAATTCATTGTTGGTGACGGCGGCTTAAAAAGACTCGTCTGGATGCCCAAGATGCTGAAAGAGGAGATTGCCGACCGGCTTAAAGCCAGAGCTGAGGAGATTGGCGTCCCTGACCTGCCGGATATGATTGCCGATGAGACGGTAGGTGTAACCGAGGAGGAGATTTTACCCTTCCTGGAAGAGAAGGGACACCCTGCTCTTACCATGGATCCAATAATTGGCTAGGAAAGGAGCGTTTAAAACATGCCACTTACCGGGATAGAGATATTCAAGCTGCTCCCCAAGACGAACTGTAAGGATTGTGGGGACCCTACTTGTCTTGCTTTCGCCATGAAATTAGCCACGGGCAAGGCTGAACTCTCTGCCTGCCCCCATGTCTCCGAGGAGGCGAAGTCAAAACTGGCCGAAGCCGCCGCCCCTCCCATCAGAGTAGTTACCATCGGGGTTGGTGATCGGGCATTAAAGGTTGGCGGCGAGACAGTTATGTTTCGTCACGAAAAGAGGTTTGAGAACCCCCCGGGTTTGGCTCTCCTCATCAGCGACACTATGGATGAAGCTGAGATTGACAGCCGACTGGAGAGATTCAAGCAGCTTGAATATGAGAGGGTAGGGCTTACCCTGCGCCCGGAACTGGTGGCGGTAAAGTGCGAATCAGAGGATGCCAATAAGTTTGCTGCCGTGGTTGGCAAGGTAAAGCAAAATAGTGATGGCGGCATTATTTTGATGAGCACCAATCCTGATATCCTGGCCGCCGGTCTAAGGGAATGCGCCGACCGAAAGCCGCTGATATATGCCGCCACCGGAGACAACCTTGACCGTATGGCGGAATTGGCTAAGGAGCATTCCTGCCCGGTAGCAGTAAAGGCATCAGGTCTTGAAGAGCTTAGCCAGTTGACCACTAAATTAACCGAAGCCGGGGTCAATGATATCGTTCTTGATTCCGGGTCAAGAACTGTTCGCCAGGCATTTGAGGACCAGGTAATCATCAGGAGTTTGGCATTAACCAAGAAGTTTCGTCCCCTGGGCTTCCCGACCGTTGTTTTCCCGGGTGAGATGACCGATGACCCGATGAAGGAGGCGGTAATTGCCTCCCTTTTTGTGGCTAAATATGGCGGAATTATCATCCTCTCCGATTTTCAGGGGGAAAGCCTGTTCCCCCTGCTTGTGGAGCGACTGAATATCTACACTGATCCCCAGCGGCCACTGGCAACCACTGAGGGAATCTATGAGATTGGCAACCCTGACGAAAACTCCCCGGTGCTCATTACCTCTAACTTTTCACTTACCTACTTTATCATCTCTGGTGAAATAGAGAATAGCAAGGTTCCCAGCTATCTTTTAGTTAAGGATACCGAGGGGCTTTCGGTGATGACCGCCTGGGCGGCCGGGAAGTTTGTCTCTGATGCTATTGCCCCCTTTGTGAAGAAGTGCGGCATTGGGGATAGGGTGAAACACCATAAGCTGGTAATCCCGGGCTATGTTGCTGCGGAAAGTGGGGGCTTAGAAGAGGAGTTACCCGGCTGGGAAATTATGATTGGTCCTAGAGAGGGGGCGCATATCCCAGCCTACCTCAAGATGTGGAAACCATGAGGAGGAAGCGATGATCCTTATCGGGGAAAATATAAATATCATGTCCCAGACTATTGGTCCGGCACTAAGGGAGAGGAACGCCGAGCCTATCCAGAAACTGGCCAGGGCTGAGACTGAGGCGGGGGTGGATTATCTTGACATCAATATTGGTCCCGCCCGAAAGGCAGGGGACGAGTTGATGGCGTGGGTAGTTAATGTGGTGCAAGAGGTTACCGATAAGCCGTTGTCTCTGGATACCACCAACCCGGTGGCTATGGAGGCGGGACTGAAGGTACATAAAGGCAAGGCGTTGATAAACTCAATTTCCCTGCAACCCGATCGGCTGGAGCAGGGATTGCCCCTGGTTACTAAGTATAGTGCGGAAATGATCGGACTATTGTGGGGTGAAGAAGGGATGCCCCGGGATGCTGCAGAAAGGGGTGTCCTGGTCGCTGACCTCATGTATCGGGCCGGTGAATCGGGGATCCCTAATGAGGATATCTGGATAGACCCGATTCTCACCCCGCTGTGTGTGGAGATAAACCAGGTGAAGGCCTGTTTTGAGTTTATGAGTATGCTGAAGGATATTGCTCCCGACTTTAAATCTACCGTGGGTTTGTCTAATATCTCCAACGGTACCCCCCCCCACCTCAGGCCCTATCTCAATCGGACTTGCCTCATAATGCTTATGAAGTATGGACTATATTCGGCAATAGTTGACGCCTTTGATGCTGAATTAGTAAGTATCGCCGGAGGTGAGATGCCGGAGATTGTTGACCTGGTGTATCGGGTAATGGATGGCGAGAGACCTGACCTCGCCTCGCTTAGTCAGAAAGAGATGGAGTATGTGAAGACGGTCAGGGTGCTCACCGGGGAAACACTATATTCTCATTCCTGGCTCGAGATATAGTGCCAGTTGATTACAACAGGGGAAGCGGGGCGTTATCATTGGTTAGTGAGAAGAATCAGGAATCCGGTTACAGTCTTGCCTACAAGCTTGCCTGTGGCCAACTGGCCAAGGTTGATATAGAGCAGCAATGCCTTAAGAGTGGTGCTGAGTATATAGATTCCGAGAAAGTAATCATCATTGAATATCTAAACCAGCCATATCAAATTACTCTTCCCAGTATTGAGATTTCACTAAGGGATAGTGAGGAGGTGGTGCCGCTGAGAGACAAGATACTTATACTCCACTATTTAACTCAGGCAAAGGGCACTCCATCCTCTAATAAAATAATCGCCTACAAGGAATTGCCGGAAGGGGCTAACTACTTCCCGACATTTGCCAAGAGAGCGATAAAGCCCCTCGTTGATTGCTTTGGAGCGGAGCCTCACCGATTATTGGATATCGCTGGGATAATGGGAGGCCATAAAGCGGATTATGGCGATGTGGCAGTAACCATCAATGCTTTTAGCCGGGTACCGATAACTCTAGTCCTGTGGCGAGGTGATGAGGAGTTCCCTCCGGAGGGGAACATAATATTTGATAGCACCATCTCCGATTACCTGCCCATTGAGGATATAAATGTGCTTTGTGAAAGCATAGCCTGGAGGTTAGTTAAGCTGCTGAAGGCAGGAGGTGATAACCATAGTAGAAACTGACACTAAAGAGAAATTGGATGAGATTTTTACCCATTATAGTGGCAAGAAGGAAGAGCTTATTCCTATCCTGCAAGAAGCTCAGGAGCAGTTCCGCTACGTTCCATCAGAGGTGATGCTGGAAATAGCCGGGTTCTTGCGGATACCGGAGAGTACCGTTTTTGGGGTAAGCACCTTCTATGCCCAGTTCAAGCTGACCCCTTCGGGCAAAAGGATAGTCAAGGTATGTCGCGGGACAGCTTGCCACGTGCGTGGCGGGACACGAATCCTGAGCGAGGTAGAAAAGCGGTTGGGTATTAAGGACGGGGAGACTACTGACGACCTGGAATGTAGTTTGGAGACGGTAGCCTGCATTGGTGCCTGTGCCCTGGCGCCGACGATGACCATAGACAAAGAGACCTATGGTCAGATGACGATCGAGAAGGTTGCGGAGGTCTTTGGTGACAGAGCCAAAGCCGGGTGAAGATAATCAGCGCCCAATCCTTGTTTGCCAGGGGACGGGATGCGTCTCCGGCAAGTCAGTTGAAATTCGGGAATCGCTGGTGGAGACAGGAACAAGATGTACCGAATCTTAATGAGAGAGGACCTGGCCCCCAAAATACATCTGTTGAAAGTTAAGGCGCCTGATGTAGCTAGGAAGGCTCAGGCCGGGCAGTTTGTCGTTATCAGGATTGATGAAAAAGGGGAGCGCATCCCGCTGACCCTCGCCGATTGGGATGAGAAAGAAGGTAGCGTTACTATCATCTTTATGGAAGTGGGCGCAACAACCTACCGGTTAGGCTTGCTTGAAGCTGGTGATTCCATGGCTAACCTTGTTGGGCCGCTGGGTTTACCCAGCCATGTTGAACAACTTGGTACCGTAGTCTGTGTGGCGGGGGGAGTTGGCGTTGCCTCTATAACGCCTATTGCTCGAGCCCTGAAAAGGAAGGGAAACAAGATCATTTCTATCATGGGGGCACGGAACAAAGACCTGATCTTTTGGGAAGATAAACTGCGTAGCGTTAGTGACCAGCTAGTCGTCACCACTGATGACGGCTCTTACGGTCGTAAAGGGCTGGTAACCGAGCCCTTAAAAGAGTTGCTTGAGACAGGGGAGAAGGTTGACCGGGTTATTGCTATTGGCCCGAGTCTTATGATGAAATTCTGTGCCAAAACCACCGAGCCTTTTGGAATTAAAACTATTGTCAGCCTGAATTCTATAATGGTTGATGGCACGGGTATGTGTGGCTGCTGTCGGGTATCAGTTGGTGGGGCTACCAAGTTTGCCTGTGTGGACGGCCCTGAGTTTGATGGGCACCAGGTAGACTGGGATTTACTGTTGTCTCGTCAGCGCACTTATCTGGATGAAGAGAGGTGTTCTTACGAGCAATGTCGTCTCAAGTTGGCAGTAAATAGATAGTTGGAGATTAGTATCTGTGGCGAAGCTTGACCTGAACCGAGTGCCGATGCGGAGGCAAGAGCCTGAAGTTAGAGCCAGGAATTACGATGAGGTGGCTCTGGGTTACAGTGCTGAGCAGGCTAAGGCTGAGGCAAGCCGCTGTATCCAGTGTCCTAAGCGCCCATGTGTTGAAGGCTGCCCGGTAGGTGTGGGTATTCCTGGTTTCATCAAGGCAATGCACGACGGTGATATGGCGGAAGCGGCCAGAATACTGAAAAGTAAGAATAGTCTGCCCGGTATCTGCGGGCGAGTCTGCCCTCAGGAGACACAGTGTGAGGCTGTCTGCGTATTAGCCAAGAAAGATGCGCCGGTGGCTATTGGTCGTTTGGAACGATTCGTGGCGGATTGGGAAAGACTAAATATGCCGCCGGCAGATGGAGCGGTGGAAAAGACAGAGCCAACCGGTAAGCGGGTGGCTGTGGTCGGCTCAGGACCGGCAAGTTTAACCCTGGCAGCTGAGTTGGTTAAACTGGGGCATAGCGTCACCATCTTTGAGGCACTGCACACTGCTGGTGGCGTATTAATATATGGTATTCCCGAGTTCAGATTACCCAAGGATATTGTGCAGGGTGAGGTTGACTACGTTGCCTCCCTGGGGGTAGAGCTCAAACTGGACTATGTGGTAGGCAAAGTAGTTACGGTAGACGAGCTGCTGGATAGTGAGTACGATGCCGTTTTCCTGGGCACCGGTGCCGGGCTGCCCATATTCATGAACATTCCCGGTGAGAACCTTAACGGAATTTATTCCGCCAATGAGTTCCTCACCCGGGTAAATCTGATGAAAGCCTACAAGTTCCCCGAGTATGATACTCCGGTGAAGGTGGGCAAAAAGGTGGCGGTAATTGGCGGTGGCAATGTAGCTATGGATTCAGCCAGATGTGCCCTCAGGCTTGGAGCTGACGAGGTTTATGTTATCTACCGACGGTCCGAGGCCGAAATGCCGGCTCGTCGTGAGGAAGCAGAGAATGCCAAGGAAGAGGGTATCCACTTTAAGTTCCTAACCAATCCCAAGCGATTTCTGGGCAATGACCAGAACTGGGTGGTCGGTATGGAGTGCTGCGAGATGGAACTGGGTGAGCCTGATGAAAGTGGTCGCCGCCGCCCTATAGTTAAGCCGGGGAGTGAGTTTGTCATTGATGTGGATATGGTGGTTGTCGCCCTGGGCACTGCGCCTAATCCTCTCGTTGCTCAAACCACCAAAGGGCTTGAGACTACCAAGAAAGGCACCGTGGTGACTGATGAGGCTACTGGTAAGACCATGAAACCGAGAGTTTGGGCCGGTGGTGACATAGTTACCGGTTCGGCTACGGTGATTAGCGCTATGGGCGCCGGTAAGCGAGCTGCCGCCTCTATACACCAATATTTGACCGGAGGTGGGGATGAAGTGCCCGCGTCACCTGCGGCTGAGGAAAAGTGGCGACCGGAGATACCGAATCTACCGGTTGAGCAGCGGCTTGGTTTCAACTAGGTGGAACTTGGCTATAATGATGAGGAGGCTATTGAAGAGGTGATGCGGTGCCTGAGGTGTGACCTTGAGGAGCGCGAGTGACGAGGAGGGAGCTATGGGCGAAATCAGGCTGACCATTAATGGGCAAGAGGTTGCGGCAAATAGAGGGGCAACGGTACTTGAGGCGGCCCGGACGGCTGAAATCTATATCCCTACCCTGTGCTACTCCCCTGACCTGGAGTCATATGCCGGTTGCCGCCTTTGTATTGTCGAAATTGAGAAGGTACGCGGATTGCAGCCTGCCTGCACCTACCCAGCTAGTGACGGGATGGTTGTCCACACCGAGACCGAGGCGGTCAATAAAGTTCGTCGTATTGCCCTTGAGTTACTTTTAGCTAACCACCCGAGCGCTTGCCTGGTGTGTGACCGCAGAACGGGGAAAGAAGGTTGTGGTCCTTATGACATATGTTTGCGCAGTGTCGCCGTAACTGACCGCTGCATAACCTGTCCGGCGAATGAGCGGTGCGAGTTACAGAAAGTCGTCGACTACATGTGCCTTACCGAGTTGCGCCTTCCCATGACACTTAAGCCAATTCCGGTGGATACCAGTAACCCCTTCTTTGACCTTGACCACAATCGTTGTATTCTCTGCGCCCGGTGTACTCGTGCCTGTAATGAGATAACCGGCGTCGGGGCCATTGAGATGGCCTATCGCGGTTCCTCCATGAAGGTTGCCACCTTTGGTGATAAGCAGCTCTTTGAATCAATTTGCAAGTCCTGTGGGGAGTGTATGGCTCATTGCCCGGTCGGCGCCCTGGTGCCCAAGGAAGTGCACTGGCCAACACGGGAGGTAAAGACCACCTGCCCCTATTGTGGCGTCGGCTGCCAGATGTATTTGGGCATTAATGATGAAAAAATAACCGTTATTCGTGGTGATAAAGACAACAATGTCTTCCGTGGCCGTCTCTGTATCAAGGGACGCTTCGGTGTTGCCGAGTATGTTACC
>SDBU01003285.1_pt1 | contig 20625 bp, 30 predicted proteins | sample 2277071 | NCBI WGS metagenome assembly SDBU01 (sample SAMN10397929, study PRJNA504765) | marine sediment metagenome | isolation source: marine sediment core GS08_GC12, 126 cmbsf | place: Arctic Ocean: Gakkel Ridge, Loki's castle | collected 2008
CATCATGCTCCTCCTCAAAGACTCGAAGGGTGAGGAACTCGACTCCCGACCGTTTACTACCGAGAATGGTTGGTTCCAGGACGTCGACAAGGATACCGGCGAAGACCGGTACACCCTCTCCCTGGAGGAGTATAACAGCGCCTTCTGCACTGACTGTGGGGAGTTCACAGACCCGGTAACCTGCAAATCATGCCGGCCTAAGTCTGTGCCCAAACCTAAGGCTAAGAAACAAACACAGACGCCTACCAAGTAACCAGGAGGGGGGCTTATCGTGCGTAATGAATCACCAATTTCTTCGGCCTGCTTCAACTGTAAGCAGATAGTTGAGGAGGACATGTTTTGTCACGGCTGCAAGGCCTACATCTGTATTGAATGCGGCCTGAACGAGGCAATCAGTGGCTTCGGCCACTCAGCAGACAACCATCTCGTCAGTAGTGAGTGTTGCGGTGCACGTATCGGCATTGACTACACCTGCTTCGATTGCGCTGAGCCCTGCGATTGAAGACCCTCACTGTCTCAGATGGCGGATTCCGCTATTTGGTGCTGCTTAAAGAGGACGCCTCCTTGCCGGCTCTGCCCGTGAAAGAGGAGCCTCCGCACACTCGCTTTCTTGCATGGTGGCGGCGCCAGTGTACTCTGCGGAGCATACCCTACACCTTCCGGGTCGCCGAGCCGCAGGGACACCGCATCATCAAATCCCTGCTCAAGAAGCACCCTATTGAGGAGCTCCAGGAGTTGGCTAACCACTTCATGCTTGACCATGGCGAGCTCCTGCACGAAGACCCCCATCACTTCTCCATCTTTGCCAGCATGATACCGACTATGCAAAAGGAGCTGAAACGTGCGGAGTAGGGGGGCCTTATAACAGGGTTATTCTGGACTATCGCTCTGATATTGTCTGACCCCCTCTTCCTCGAGAAGTGGGGCCACGCTCTCGTACCCGAGTCCCTACCCAAGGGGCCTACTCGGTTCCTCATGCGTGCTGCTATCGAACACTGGGACTGGACACACGAGCTCATGGAATGGTCGTCATATCTCTACTGGGTCGATAAGGCTATCGATGATGAAGACCTGCACGAGGACTACCGACAGGTGTTCCTAGACATACAGGCCGCCTATCCCATCACGGACTCAACGCGGCCGGCCGCGTGGGAGTCCGCTGAGGAGTGGTTGCAGAACTACCACGTGGGCATGGCCTTAGACCGTGCCCGCGCCGCACTTGTGGCTGGTGACCGGGGCTCTGCCTTCGGAGAACTCCTAGGGTTACGAGAGGTAACCGGGGAAGAGCGAGAAGAGGCCCTGGAGCTGGTGCCCAGTGCGTCCTTGGGAGACATCATCCGCCAGCGCCAGTCCACCAGCTTCCGTGACGCCCCCATACCCCTAGGGCTAGACCTCATTGATGAGGCCCTGGAAGGGGGTGTGATGAAGGGTGACCTAGCCATCGTTGCCGGCCCAACTAATTTGGGTAAGTCGATGTTCATGTGTTACCTAGCCGCCTCTGCATACCAGGCCAACAAAAGAGTCCTCTACCTCACCTATGAGTTGAGCCAGAAACAGATAGGTGAGCGCATACTGACAGCCCTCTTTGAGAAGCCCCGGCAGGAGCTCAACCCGGACACCCTAGCGGACGAGTTAGTAACCAGGCGTGAACGCTGGGGCGTCACCCGCGGTAGCGTCCTAGTAGAGGATGGCGTACGCACTGTCGCCGAGCTCCGGCACCGGCTAGAGGAAGACCCAGACATTGACCTAGTTTTGTTGGACAGCGCGGACGACATTTCCCCTAAGCAGAACTACCCCAATTTGTATCTGTCCCAAGGCGAAGTTTACTCGGACATTTTGTTGGACATTTGTCACGGCATGAACATGCCTATCTGGACTTCAGTTCAGCTTAACAGGGACGCCGTTGAAAAAGCGCGGGTTAGCCTCCGGCACATCGGCGATTCATTCAAGAAAGTTCAAAGGGCCACCCTATGTATTGGCCTCTCTCAATCCCGGGAGGAAGAAGACTTTTACTTAGGGCCTGTCGTGAAGGTTATTGTACTGAAGGACAGCCAACACGGGGCGAAGGGCCTATGGTACCGGTACTTGACATTGTTCGGTCGAGGGTTCAAGGGCTGGCCCGGATTTACCCACTATGCTGAGAAGGGGGCTCTCGAATGACCTACGGTGAAGCAATGGACGTCATTGACTATCTGATTAGACGAGGCCTTCGGTTTTATGCTTGGGGGCCGAGCTGGGATTGGATGAAAGTTGAGGCCCATTACTGTGCGCTTGTACAGGGAGGTGTGGGGGTATGAACACCCAAGCACTTATCAACACGCTATCTGACAGTGGCTTCACCGTCGACCTAAGAGAGGGTGGTACTGAGCTGGTCATCCCCTGTCCCCTGTGTTGGGACGAGAATCCCCGGCTTTATATTGAAGCGGCAACAGGGGTGTGGACATGTTTTAAGTGTGGCGCCAAGGGGCACCTGAGGAACCTACTCGTTGATGTGTGCGAGCTTAGCTTTGGTGAGGCGGTCATCGTCGAACGGGCTATCGTGGGTTATGAGGAAGCTCATGTACCGATGCACGTCTCCCGGCCGGCGCCGGCCTCCACAGTAGAGCTCCCCTCTGGGTTTATTCCCCTCGACTATTCCCTCTCCGCCTATGGCACGTCAGCAGTCCAGTATCTTCAGAGTCGGGGTGTGAGCCTTCGGACTGCGGTAGAACTGGGGGTGGGGTTCTGCCTCACAGGACGCTACGCCCAGCGTATCATCATCCCCGTCTACACGCAGCATAAGCTGCGCACCTTCGTGGCCCGCTCCTGGGTAGAGACGGAGCAGAAGAAGGTACTGATGCCTAAGGGCAGCCAGGCCGAGCGTGCCCTCTTCGGGTACGACCTTCTTGTCACCGACCGGGCTCACTGGACGAATCTAATCCTGGTAGAAGGTATCTTCGACGCTCTTCACATGTGGCAGTGTGGTTACCGAGAGACAGTCGCTACCCTAGGCGCCCACGTGACGGAGCTACAAAGGAGTTTAGTGAAACGTTTGAACCCTGACACCGTTGTACTACTCAGAGATGCTGATGATGCCGGAAGGGAAGCAGCTATCAAAGAGGCCCGAGAGTTTGCCACCAACATGCTCTCTGTCTCGATTGCTACCCTCCCATCGGGTGACCCCGGTTCAGCGTCGCAACAGGACATTCATCAGGCACTGGACAACGCCCGACCTGTCACGCTAGACTTCGGAATAGAGAGTCAGAAAGAGGTACACCGATGAGCAACGAAGACACTATCTCCCTGATGGTAGATGGGATACGAAAGGACTTCCGCTACCATCCCGCAACAAACCTTATTGGCCTATTACATGAACGAGTGCGGAAACTACTGGAGGGCACAGCGTTAGAACTAGCTACTACCATCGTACCCACGGGACGTGAGCTATCTGTTGCCCTCATTAAGTTGGAGGAAGCGATGTTCTGGGCTAACGCCGGCATTGCTCGAGCCCAGCGAGAAGAGAAGGAGTTATCCCAATGAGCATCACTGTTACCATCACAGCGTTCTGCGAAGACCACCCCCGGTATCAGGGGGGCGGCCGGCAGGGGCGCAAAGAGACCTGTTGGGGGTGTGATGACTTGTACAACCTCCGCCATCCAGAAGACAGCTTACTCTTTTACGCCATACTAGAGAAGCTGGAGGTGAAGAAAAATGGTTAAGGCCAAAACCCCCGACATGAGCCAGTGGGCGTCCAACATGGACTTGGACGCTACTCGAGCCCTCATCGACGAGCTCCAGACTGAGGGGAAGCCCTGGGATAAGATTGAGAGCTCTCCCAAAAAGTACGTCACGAACTTCCGACGTATCTGCCCCAAGAGGCCTGAGTGGCAGAACCCCTACCAGATAGTGCCCGTCCACTACCTAGGCCCGAGCAATCGTATGACCGTCTGTCTTAAGGATGCGGGTCTAGGTAATTGTCCTGCCTGCACACTAAGATGGCAGCTACAGGACGGCGGGGATGAGCAAGCCGCACGGAAGCTCCGCCCCTCTATCCGCACCTTCCTCAATGTCGTGCGTATTAACGAGGACGGCTCCCTGGCGGAAGAAAAGGTCTTCCTTATGGGCCTAAACCAGCTTCAATTCCTCGGTAAGAGGGGTGTAGAATACGACCCCGAGGAGGAGGACGAGCTGCCCCTGTTCTACTTCTTCGAGAAGTACGGCGACCTGTCTCATGTAGAGACCGGCCGAGACTTGCTCATCAAAGCAAAGGACGACAAGCAGGGAGACTTTGAAATGGTGAAGATGAAGTTCTCTGCCGCTGACCCAAGCCCGTTCCCCGGTACAGGAGAACTCCTCGAGGGGGGCCTTATTGACCTGCCCGCGGTGGTTGCGGTGAATGACGAGGCTGAGATGGTGGCTATGATTGAAGGCCGGGCTACAGGTGCCCTCATGCTAGGCTCTGGTACGCCGGCCGCAGCGACCGCCTTGCCTGAAGCGACAACAGTGGCTGAGGCCCCTAAGAGCCGCTTTGGTGGAGAAGAGGAGGACACCGAAGAAGAGGAGACGCCCGCAGAAGCTGAAGCCCCCGTTGAGCCTGCGGAGGAGTCCTCTGAGGAGTCTACGGAGACGCCTAGTAACCCTCGGGCTGCCAAGAAACCACCCGAGACCGACCCGAAGGCGGCGCTGGCACGACTACGCGGTAGCAAGGAGTAGACCTCCGTGCCAGACCCAGAAGTGCGTACAGTAGGCCCCGAAGAACTCTTTTCGCTGATTTGCCCCTTAGGGTGGGCGGCGGTATCCGCTTGGATGGAAGTAGAAAGGCGCGACCCCCGGGCAATGCAGCATATCCTAGGTATTACTGAAGAAATGGAGGTTTACTGGGATGAGCTATATGCCTCTGACCCTCGGGGTGACTGGGTACAATAGGAGTCGCTATGCCAGACCCTAAGGAGGTCATAAAACGTCTCCGTGCTGGAGACTCTAACCTTACCGTACAGGTAGGCCGCGAGGGGGAAATCATTGGGGAGCCCACGGGCTACGTGTCTACCCGATGCCCCACCCTGGACTACCTTATTGGTAAGCCTGGAATCCCCCTGGGGGGTATCTCTATCATCGTGGGAGGTTACGGGGCCGGAAAGAGTACCATCTGCCTGAACATACTGGCTGAGGCCCAGGCAACAGGGGGCCAGGCCGTGATTTTCGACACGGAGGGCAGACTTAATTATGATAGAGCCCAGAAACTTGGCATTGACCTAGACAGTCTTATCGTGGCTCAACCCGATACTCTCGAGGAATTATTCCAGGGGGTGAAGAACCTCATCAACGCCGCTCGAGAAGCGCTGGCAGAGGATGAGCACATCGTTATCGTCGTTGATTCCATCGCCGGCGCCCCCCTGGAGAAAGAGGTCACAGGGGGTAAGATGGCTCTAGGAGCGTCGGCTGTACTCATTCGCCGTGAGCTCCGAGTTCTGAGTATGCTGGTGAACCGGCAGAGAATCGGTCTGGTCATCACATCCCAGCCACGGCAGCGTATCAAACTTGGTTGGGGCGGTGCTGGAAATGAGACCCACTGGCTGGGGGAAGACCCTCTGGGTCACGCTGCTATGACTACCATACTGCTCGAGGAGCACAAGAAGTTTGGTGAGGACATGGCCAGTCCCATTGGCCACGTCACGATGGCCACTCTTATTGACACACGTATAGCCGGGTGTACCCGCCCAGAGTGCCGGGAATGTACCCGCAAAGACCATAAGCGTACGTTCGACTTCTACAACGCTACAGGCCCGGACTTCTTCAGCTCGGCTGTGGACGTACTGGTAGAGAAGAAGGTCTTGGCGTACAAAGGCGGTTGGTACACCTATCAGGATAAGAAGTACCGCCGTACTGAAGTTGAGGCCCAGTTAGCCGAGTGGCCCGAGCTACTAGATGAGCTACGTACCATATTGAAGGGGGGACACCCAGATGACACAGCCGGAGAGTAACACTCTTGATTTAACGTTCACCTTTGAATTCGAGGACGCCAGTAAAGTGTCTATCGACATAGCTAAGGAGGGCGTCTGGTTGAGTCATGGTGGTTCTGGCAGAACTTTTACGTGGAAAGAGTGGAACGGCCTCCACGAACTCCTTGAGGAATGGCGCCGGAAAATAGTATGAGTGAAGAGAGCCTTCGGGATGCCCTGATGGGGCGCGACCATCCCCCGGGAATTTGCACAAGCTGCCTTCTACGCCTAATCTGTGTCTACTGCGGTACGTCTGTAGGCACTACTGAAGACAAGAACGTGCCCGTCCTCTGCGACTCCTGTAGAAGAAGGGGGCCAAAAATTGGCGAGTTACTCGCCCCTTAAGACACTGTGCATTAAGAACTTCCAGTCTATCGCTGATGCCACGATTGAACTAGGGAAACTAACCGTATTGTGCGGTGCCGGCGACGCTGGGAAGAGCGCTATCCTCCGAGCCCTACGTGCTGCCTGCCTAAATGAAGGGCACGATGATGACATCAGACATGGCACCTCCAGGTGTGAGGTAGAGCTGACCTTTGAGGACGGGATGTCCATTATCTGGAGCAAGGAGAAGGGCAAAGGCGGCAGCTATCGCATGGGGTACTCTGGTATGCTTGCTACGGAGTACAACAAAACAGGTGGGCAAGTGCCTGAGGCCATCGCCGAGTACCTGGGGGTGGGGCTCATCAGGATTGACAGCACTACAGAACTCACACCTCAGCTCAGTGACCAGCACGACCTGCCATTTATTTTGTGGGAGTCAGGCTCCAAACGTGCCCGCATCCTGGGAAAAGCAACTCGTCTTGATGTAGTAGTCTCCGCTCAGATGGCCTGTAAGAAGGAACTTGACCAGGCCAATCGGGGGGTGACTGAGGCTACTGACTCCCTCGCAGTAGTGGAGCAGCAGCTCGCCGCCCTGCCTGACTACACGGCCATTGAGAAGGACTGTGATGCCGCGGAGGCTAATCTTCAAACCCTTACTGACAACATTCTCCTAGCTGTCCGGGCTCGGGAGTTGGCTAGCAAAATATCGGAGGTGCACTCCCGAGCCACGGCCATAGATGTAGACTCTCTCCGCACTGTAACATATACAGCCGCAGAAGCGTTAGAGAGAGCAGCACGTATTCAGCATCTAGCAGATAGAATACCGGAGTTGCAGCAAGAGATGAAAGGCCTGGCCGGCCAAAAGACTGACCAAATAGGGCGTATAGGGGGTCTTCAAGCGAAGCTCCTTGAACACTGCAAAAAGGCAGGGATTTGTGTCGACTGCGGTGGCCTGCTAAGCCACAAGGAGTGTACGCCATAAGACTTCTCTTCTTCGGCGACCTGCACATAGCCGACAAGGCTCCCTCCGGCCGGGTGGATGACTACGCTGCTTCCATCCTGAAGAAGCTGGACAGCATCGATACTATCTGTGAGCAGGAGAAGGTGCAGTACGCCATTTCCCTTGGCGACGTCTTCCATATTAAGCAGCCAAATAGGGTCAGTCACTGGCTTACACAGGAACTTATCCACGCCTTCAAGCGATTCCCGTGCCCCGTTCTAGTCGTCCCAGGTAACCACGATTTAGGCCCCGATGGGATGGAGAGCCTTCCACGACAACCCTTAGGGACATTAGCCAAGGCAGGCGCAGTACGCATAATATCCGACCTGGAGCCCCTTGCTGAAGAGGGGGACATCAGCTCTCAGGTATGGGTCGTTCCCCGCCCCTACAACGCAGTTGCTGAGGGCGTGTATAGTGGAGAAACTGACCCCTCCTACTACTCCCTTCAAAGTGACGAACAAAGTTACATTGGCCAGGATGAGCGGCCAGTCATTGGTGTAGCCCACGGCTCTATCGTTGGCCCCGGAGATAGCCGTCAGTACCCCACCATTCCCGTTGACACCATCCCCGGTATTGAGCAGTACGACCTGCTAGTCTCCGGCCACCTACATGAGTGCTTGGGCGTAATCCCGGTAGGCAAGAAGACTCTCTTCGCCAACCCGGGTAGCATCGGCCGAACACGGCGCGACATATCCAGCTACTCCCGCACGGTTGAGGTACTCCTGGTTGAAGTTGCCGGGGGAGAACTCACCGTGACGGAAGTACCGTTACCCGGCGTGGCGCCAGCGTTAGAGGTCTTCGGTGGGCGGGAGGTTGTGGATAGTCCGGATGCACCCAGTGACGACATTACCCGCTTCGTCGAGATGCTAGGCGAGGGATTACGAGCAGACAAACTATCTATAGCCGAGTTACTAGCTGAGTTCGGTAACATCCCGGCGCCGGTTAAGGCCGAGGTGGCTCGACTACTCGAGGAGGCCTCATGACCACTACCATTGAGCAGTTGAAAACGGAAATAGACAGTACCCGAGCCGCTCTGTCCCGGGTGGAGGGCCAACAAGCCAGCGCTCAGGATGAGTTGGCCAAGTTGGAGATAGTACGCGAAGAGCTGGGCTTCGACGCTGGCACTGACCTACAGGCTGAGGCTGACAGCATTATAGCGGATGTTCAGATAGCCCTGGCGGGCGTAAACAAAGAGGTGGTGAGCATTGTTCGACGAGCTGACCCAGCAGGTTAAGACTCTTCAGTACGACTTAGGCTTAGTGCGGGCTAGCTGCCATGAGTGGCGGGGCCAGGCGACGATGCTGGAGTCCGAGAAGAGCACTCTCAATACGAGCATGAAGGAGCACTCTGTCCGAGAGGAGCTGCTGTCTGCTGCCCTGGTGGTGCTCCAGCAATTAGAGGAGACCTGGCGTGGGTGCTATGAGGTAGCCTTGGCTGCGTTGGGTAGCCAGGGCCTCAATGCGGTCTTCCCAGACGGTACCTACGAGGTACTTCTCGAGTCCAGCATCAAGAGGGGGGCCTCCAACCTCGATATTGTCTTGGTGAAGAACGGCAAGCGTGTGCGCCTCAAGGGGGGCTCAGGGGGCTCAGTCGTGCAGGTCTTAGCCTACCTTCTGCGCCACCTCATCACGACCTCGCAACGCCCGGGTCTGCGCCTACTAGAGGCGCTCGATGAACCGTTCAGTATGGTGGCCGCTGAGCAGCGGCCGGCCCTCTCTACCCTAGTCAAGGAGATAACGCAGCGGTTAGGCTTCCAGCTCCTGTTCTCATCGCACGAGGATGAGCTCTTAGACGCCGCGGACACCGCTTATTTAGTGCACCCTGGCGGGCGTGTAGAACAGTTGAAGTCTAAGGAGGAAAACAGAGCATGAAAGAACGCATGCTAACCATACGGTACTGGCTCATTCGGCGCCTCGCCGGGAGTAGCAGTATACTACTAAACGCGCATCTTGATGGACGGGGTTGTATCCTTCCCACACCGGCATTGGTAGCGGGCTGTGTACTCCTGTCGGGGACTAAGCTATTCTTCCGTACCGAAGAAGGAGCACTCTTACCCGTAGTAGAGGAGAAGGTTACATGAACCGCCTCGTTGACGTAATCCTACAAGCAGGTGCCGTTGCGGTACTCACAGGCCTTATTGTATTTTTCATCCTCTGGTTTGCCCACGAAGAGGCCGCACCTGGCCCTCAACAGGTTTTTGAAGCTCACTTACTGGCTTTAGATGAGGGCCGGCTGGATGATGCCCTCGGCTATGTCGATACAGCAAGTTGTGGGACTACAGCAGTGGACGGCGCTGAAGAAGCGCTTGCCTCCCTGAAGCTCCTGGGATACACATTCAGCACAGCATTCCCTGTTGCGGAGGTCTGGATTCTCGTGGGCGGGGATAAGGCCCTACTGTCGGTAGAATTTCCCACGAACATACCCCTCACGAGTGTTCAGTACATGCATAGAGTAGAGGGTGACTGGAGGGTCGCTTGCGAGTAGCGGGAATAGACCCAGACACAAGAGCGATTACTATCGTCACCCTGGGGGACTCACCTGGCTGCGTATTCTGGAGGGGTGAGGCTAAGGGACGACGGGCAGAAGACCGCATAGAGGGATTGTACAAAGAGCTGTTCTTCCAGCACTCTACGCTCGGGGACGACCTGATTGATTGGGTCTATATTGAAACTCCTGTGATGGGCGTCAATGCCAAGGCCCTCCGTGACCAGGCCATTGTGGTGGGGATGATTCGGTACTGGCTCTGGAGCCAAGACCAGCCCCACTCCCTCGTGGATAACGGTACGTGGAAGAAGGCGGTTCTTGGCGGGGGTAAGGCCTCCAAAGAGGAGATAGCAGCCTACGCGCAGCGCGTGCTTGGGATGGAGGCAGGCCTCGCTCAAGACTATTACGATGCCGCCTGCATTGCTGAGTACGGAAGGAGAGCACATGTCTAACAACTGGGAGTCTACCCCCGAATCAGATGTATTTCGCCTGGAGAACGGTACAGTAAGGCCTTTACTAAAGGATGACGACGGCAACCTTTTTGAACCAATCTCCCCGGGTTCTTCAGAAGACCCTTTTACCTTCAGGCCTGTGAACCTAAACGACATTCTCTACGGCCTTAACAAGGTTTCGGACGCGCTCGAACGGGGTGACCCTAAGCTGGCTCTGGTAATGGCGGAACGCTGCCAAACCGCACTCGAGCGGATAGTTGAGTCCGAGCAGTCAGAGAAAGAGCGGTTATGGAAGGAACTAGTTACGCAGTGTATGGATTTTGATGCAGGTACGTGACTGTACCCGCTGTCCGCTCCTAGTAAAGGAGAGAAGCCGCATCGTCAATGGCGTCGGGGTTCGTGACGCTAAGATAGCGTTCGTCGGAGAAGGCCCAGCAGAATACGAGGAAAAGCAGCGCCGTCCGTTCTCGGGTAAGTCCGGTAAGGTACTAAAGGTCATCATGTGGGCGGCCGGCATTGACCAGTACAAGGTCTACTACACCAACGCGACCCGCTGCTGGGGCAAGCGCAATCCCAAGGCAGTGGAGATAGATAACTGCCACGACTACCTTATTGAGGAACTACGCGAGCTCAATCCCGACGTCATTGTGTCTCTCGGAGGCCCGGCGCTACGCTCTCTCTACCGTAAAGGTGTCTCCGTTAGCTCAGTGATGGGCTTCACTCTCTACAACGAGGAGCTCCCCGGCATTCCCATCATCCCCACGTTCCACCCTTCGTACATCATGCGCAAGCACTGGAACGAGGTAGCCCTGGTACTCTCCCACTTCCGCAAGGCCAAGCGCATTGCCGATGGTGGTGGCCTAGACGAGAAGTTCGGTTCATACGCAGGCGTCACCACACTAGAAGAGCTGCGCGGACTGCGGGACTACCTATTGGGGCCTGATGTGTCCCTCATCTCTATCGACACCGAGACTACCGGTCTATCCTGGTTGGATGACGAACTATTGTGCATCAGCTTCACAGGAGAGCGAGGTCTAGGGTACAGCGTCCCCATTCTACATAAGGGTGAGCGCACTGTCATGAAGATGAAGGGCCGCGGCAAGAACCGCAAGGAGGTGCCCGAGACGGAACCGTGGCCGGTGCCCTACTGGGACTTGGACAAGGAGATGCCCGAGGTGCTCAACGTACTCGATGAAGTCCTCCGCTCCGGTAAACCAAAGGCGGGGCAGAACTTTGTGTTCGACCTACGGATGCTAGAGCGCCGACCTAATGAAGTAGCTGTGACCGCGAAGACAGCCTTCGGGTTTCATGTCAACAACTTTACCCATGACTCTATGCTAGCGAGTAAGGCGCTATCAGAGGTAAGCCCGGCCGCCCTGTCCGTACTCGCCGCTCTATGGACGGAGATTCCTTATTATGAGGCGGAAATATCCCCGTTCAAGTCCAAAATGTGGCACTTGCCTGACGAAAAGCTATGGATATACGGGGGAGCCGACGTCGACGCGGTTCAGACCCTTATACCCGAGCTTCTTCCGCGACTAGAGGAAGAGGGCACGGACTGGGTATACTGTGTAGATGAAGAGACTCCTATACTAGGATACGACCTTCGATGGCGTCCTGCACGGGAGCTACAGCAGGGAGATGACCTGCTGGCATTTGAAGAACACCCGGCCCGGAATAGTGCCCGTAAACTAAGGCGGGCGACGGTTCTACACAATGACAGTGTAGAGGCTGATGGTTACTATATACATCTAGAAGATGGGCAGCGCCTATTTGCTACGCCTCAACATCAGTGGCTTGTACATCGACGCCATATTTTAGACTGGCGAACAACAGAGCAACTCTATCAAACGTATCAGCGCTACCCGATAGGGTTACGCCGAATTATACAGCCTAGTTCTCCTCGAGAAGATTATCGAGCTGGATTCCTTGCTGCCGCATTTGATGGCGAAGGGACGCTTGATTTAAGTACAGGGGGGCTACGTCTGGACTTTGTGCAGAAGAGTAACCCTATGCTAAAAAAAGTGAAAAGATACTTAGACGAGCTAGGGTATTCTTATGTAGAAGACTTCCAGGAGGTTTCAGGCTGTACCGTGCTTAGATTAAAAGGAGGGGAGGCGGAAGGGTTTAGGTTTCTTCAAGAAATGCGTCCGCCACGGTTACTAAATCGCTTTTATCGAAAGCTGGAAGAAAGAGGGCTCTATCCCCCCACAAAGGAGATAGGTATATCCTCTATTGAACCTGGGCGAGGGAAAATTGCTCGGCTTTCAAGTAGCAGCCAGACATATATTGCGGCTGGTTTTGGGGCACACAACACAAATATCAGCATCCCCCTCGTCCACTGTGCCAGCAAGCTAGAAGAGCGGGGCATATTCATTGACCGGGAGCATTTCGACAAGCTCTGTCGCTACTACACAGACCAGCTAGAGGCCCAGAAGAATACGTTGACTAACCTGGTCGGCCGGGTCGTTGAGCACCCCACCCACTGGCAACATATCCAGAAGTTAGTCTTCGGCGAATTGAAGCTCCCGCTAACGAATACCCCCACAGACGGGGCGTTAAAGGAATGCCGCAAGTGCAGCCGGGAAGGCCCCTGTTCTATTGCCCATGCAGGTACCTCCGCGGATGCCCTGTCGGAGCTGAACGAGCGGGCGCCTCATCCTGTTCTCCCCGTTCTCGTCGACATACGCCACCTTGAGAAATTTAAGGGTACCTATTTAGACGGTGGCTCCGGCGGTGGATTTCTAACCCATATCCGGGAGGATGGGCGCATCCACGCCCGTTGGAACGTAGGTCTAGCGGCAACTGGGCGTTTCTCCTGTGAGGCCCCTAACTTGATGAACCCCCCGAAAAATGTGAAGATTGACGACGACAAGTACGACCTGCACACTGAAGACGCTATCCGAGAGATGTTCAGCGCCCCACCGGGGTACGGCCTTCTCAGCGCTGACTGGGCTCAGGCTGAGGTCTGGGTCATGGCCTATGAGACTCAAGATGAGACTCTACTCCAGTTGCTAACGGATGGAACCGACATACACGGCTACGTCGCCCGTGAACTCTGCAAGCTGGGTGTCTCCAGTAGGTTCCCGCAAAGCATCGTTGACGAGTCGCTCCCTTTGGAAGAATGGCGGGACAAGTACAAAAGCGTTCGTGACCAAGGGAAAGTCTTCGTTTTCGGAATGAACTACGGCCTGACTGCCGAAGGGGCCGGGGAGCGATTAGGATGCTCCTCTGAAGAGGCCTCACCCCTACTGGCTCACTACACCCGGAATATATTCCCTTCAATGGGCTCATACTTCCTCCGCATTCGTGACGAGATGTTCAAGGGTCAGAGCGTAGCCGACAAGTTTGGGCGCCGGCGTCACTTCCCCGAGGTGCCCATCCTAGCGGCCCTAAAGTACCGCGGAGATTTAGAAGGAGCCGTACGCCAGGGGTTTAACATGCCTATCCAGGCGGGCGCTCATGACCTCCACTCCCTGGCCCACATCGCTACGGAGCGGGAACTCGCGCTTTGGGTACCTCCCGTACAGGAGATGCATGACTCGTTGCTAATGGAGGGTAAGGAAGACCGTCTTGAGGAGGCTGCTCACGCGGTCAAGGAGCTATGGGAGAGCGTAGCCCGCGATACCATACTGCCCTCTGGTGAACGCCTAGGTTGGGAGATTCCCGTAGAGGTTTCATGGGGGCCTTCCTTTGGACGTATGGAGCACGTCTTGACAGCAGATGGTACGATAAAGTAAAGTGAAAGGCAGGGTATTGAATGAGTAACGTAAAGACACGGGTATGGGCCAGGCTATCCCTACTGGCAGGGTGGGTTACCTTCTGGCGGAATGGCCACGGTCATGGTTAAGTACCCGCTAGAGGCTCTGAGGATAGTGGCCATGAGGTTCCACGGTTACATACCCCTGCACAGCGCTCCCTATAGCGAGTGCCAATACGAATGGTGTGCCGATGCCCGTGCAGCCCTGGAGGATGTGGGGGCTATGGTGGCGGTGCTGGGTGAAGTGAAACGGGTAATACATGCTAGTCTCTGCGAGCAATATCCGAAGGCTCCATGTGCAAAAGGCTGTCAACAAGTCAGCGCCGCCGCCGACAAGTTCCAGGTGACGACATGAGCAGGACAGGAATAGTAACCCGTGACGATACAGGGTTGATGCCCGCGCAGAGAGAGTATCTGGAGGAGTTCTCCAAGACAGGTTCTGAAGCTGAGGCGCGTGAATCCCTGAATCTCTCTAACCAGCGCGTGGCTCGGTGGCACCGGGAAGAGGAAGCCTTCCGTACTGCCTTTGGCGAGCTAGTTGAGGGAGTGCACGAGGCCACTATTCAGCGCCTCAAGCAGGTGGAAGAGGAGCTTCCTGACCACATCCAGCGTCTCCTTGCCGCACAGAAGCCTATCAAGGTGGACTTTAAGTGCTACGACTGCGGTAAGAAGAACACACAGTACGTTCACGTCGACAACCCTGTTGTACAGGCCCGCATGGTCGAGCTTCTCATGAAGGCCCAGGGGCATCACATCGACCGGCGCCATCTGACAGGGGACATCGCTATCTCAGAGGGTTTGAGTCACGGACTACGCATGGCCCTCGCCCTGCACAATTCCGGCAAGTCCATCTCAGCACAAAGCCGGCTCGAGCTTCTGAACATGGGGCTAATAGAGGACACCGAGCCCGCTATCGAGGGCGTGTCCCGAGAGCTAGGCCCCGGCGAATAACCATAATGTCGACTGCCGAGTACCAGCGTCAATGGAACCTTACTCATCCAGGCTATGCTGCGAAGATAAGGAAGAAGACAAATGCAAATCGCCTAGCGCGGGGAGAGTGCGGGCGCTGCGGACACCCTAGAAAAGGGAGACCGTGTGTCCCCTGTAAGGACGAATCCGCGAAAAGGAACAGCCAGCGTAAGGCCGAAGGTAAATGCTTTCGCTGTTCCAATCCTTCCCGTGAGGGGAAAACACTATGCCCCTCTTGCATGGAAGCTCAAATGATAAGGAACGCCCAAGTCCGCCAGGATGTACTGGATGGCTACGGTGCGCGGTGTGTTTGCTGCGGCGAGACAGAAGAGGGATTCCTCACGCTTGACCATGTACAGGGACGAAAGCGGGGCCAACCTAGTGGCCTACAAGCATACTGGGAAGCCAAGAAGGGAGGGTACCCGCCGACCTTCCAGATTCTCTGCTACAACTGCAATATGGGGCGGGAACACCAACAGAGCCGAGTTTGCCCTCATCAACAAAAACCTATAGTGAAACACAATGGGTTTAAGAGCGTTTAGGTTAGTGAAAGGAGGTAACCCTAATGGCGAAGTTCATTCCCGTCGTATCGTCCAAGATGGCTTCCCTGAAGTACGACAGAGCTCAAGGTAAGCTCATTGTCCAGTTCGGAGAAAGTACCTTTTACGAATACGACAACATACCGGGAGATGTCATCCTAGACTTCCTCTTTGCGGACTCAATCGGTTCCGCCTTTTCAGCGATGGTAGAAAAGCAGGGGTACGCCTACAGGCGCATTCCCGCTGACGAAGCCCTCGCTTAGGGGAGTGCAATGGCATGGGTAGACGAGGAAGCAAACGGAAAAAGCGCAAGCCGGTGGCCAACCGCCAGCACCCGTCTAAATTGGGCGAGAAACAACTACAGTCAGTACAGCCTCCAGAAGAAAGTCCAACGGTTCCTCGTGATGAGGATGAATCTGATAGCTCTAGGCGACCTAATCGAGGAGGAGAGCGGGGAGCAGTTGGTATCCGCCACGGAGAAGAAGACGTGGTTGGAGCTGTACGAGGGGTTTCGTCCGACGAAGGTGGTGGGCAGGCCGAGGAACGGCTCGGAGATTGGCCCTACCGAATAGTCCGCACCGAGCAGGACGCAATGGCCTTAGGTACATGGCTCCAAGAGATGGGCGCCGGCGTCGAGAAAACCCCTGTGGGTATCGCTGCCACTCCCACTGAGCTGGCCCTAGCCACAAAGGCGCAGGGCTGGCTCCTACCACAGCAATTTCCCGTCCTTACAGCGATACTTCTCAAGGCCCTATTAACAGAGCGGACGGCTCCTGCCCTGATTACGCGGGACATGGGGGCTCTTGTCGGAAACTGGGGTTTAGAAGCCTGGCTGGGGATGGGCTACGACCGGAATAATCTGCTACCAAACATCGTCCATGACATGACGGCTATGGAGTACGCAACAGGACGGGCGATTGCCCGCGGTATTTCCCCACTCAAGGACGCCCTGGACTGTGCCGTTGTCGGGCCAGGAATGGCCCTGGAGTGCCCCCGGTTCTACCAGCAGGTGGGCCTACCTCTTGTGCGTTTCAACCTAAGAGGGAAAGACCTGAGCATCGACCCGGCTATGTCCCGGTGGACAGTCACCTACGACTGGCTCTTATTTCAGGTGTTAGCCCATCTAACCCGCGACCCAACACTTACAAGGTGGCTTAACACGGGTCTGAGTCCGACCGCAGAATTCAGCAGCTACATGGAGCTGCCGACTGATGAGGCTATCGCCTTTCTCTTGTGGATGGTCTGCGGTGAGGATGAAGCGCTACTCAGCCGATACTATCCCGACTGGGCGGCTAAGCTACCAGAAACCCCTCAGCTTATCAAGGCGGCGCGGGTGGACAAGATGATGCCTGCGCTACGCTTAGGACTGTTGCAGTTGACTGACCAGTATGCTACTGACCGTCGAGCCGTAACACTGTATGGCCGGCTCTCCCCCTGGGGACTCACGCCCGCGGAACTGTTACGCTTCACTATTATGGGGGCGGTGCGCGACATACTCGACGTTGTGTCTGCGTCTATCCTCAAGGCGGGGTCGGAGGTGCACTGGTTACGGCCTGAGGTGGATACACGGTACAACTACTTCCTCAGGGCTACCATCACAGGCTATACGGCCGATGACCCAATGGAGTGGCAGCAAACGCTGACGAAGATAGGAACGCTAGGGCAGCCTTTCGCTATGTTATTCTTGGCACCGAACGTGAACGTAGAATAATGGCCTACTGCGACTCATGCGAAGAAGACACGGCGCCATCAACGGGTTGGCCCACTGATTGTAACTGTGACGTTCTTCTCTGTTACGATTGTGCCAGGGAGCACGAGTGCTTCGAGATTTTGGAGGCCGACGATTAGTTGCCATCCAACCCACATCGAAGGCCCGCGTGCTCCCAACGTAAGTGACGAAGAGGTCGAACGTAATTGGGACGAGTTCCGCAAGGCCGATAAGATTGACCCGCGGGCTATCCGCCGGCAGCACCGGTGGGCGCCGGGACATGAACCAGAGTACGACGACCCCTCTAGCGGCTGGAAATACATGCAAATCCAGTTCGATGGTGAACCCCAATACCCCGACCAACGGGAGGAGCTTACCGGAGGCCCCGAGAGTGGGGTACCCTGCGACCGCTGTAATTCTGTAACAACTGTGTGCGGTTCTCGTTCCATGTGGGACATCTACAATCAGCCGGGCGTAGAGGTAGTCAACCTGGCAGACATCAGTGAGAGCCGGCAGAAGGAACTTAAGGACATGCGCGTTGTCATCCTGGTCTGCCCCCAATGCAAGCTCAAGACGCAATGGCTTGAGGAGTTCCTACCAAAGAGGATGGGACATGACTGAATCTCTGAAGAGCCGGTGGGAGGAGCAGTACCCGCTTCATGAGTGTCCTAAGTGCAAGCTAGAGCACACACGCATCCCCCATATTCAGCAGGGGGAGGCAGTTTGGCTACCTATCGAGCTGATTGCCGTTGCGGAAGGTACCATCAATCCGGGGCGGATAGGCCTGACCCACATGGACACCCCCGCCCATCTTGTCGGTATGCTCTGGGGGTTTCCGCGAAGCCCTAAACCGCTCCTGCGAACACTGATACTCTTGAACTGATATTAGGGTCAAAGTGAAAGTTAGAGGTTCCCCCTATCGTGCTGTAAAGCCGGGTAGAACAGGCGTTGTACTCGAGCGTAAATTCTTGAGTACCCCCTATGAGCTTCTAAAAGTAGAATTCGGGGACGGCACCCTGTGGTCGTTCCACCCTGACGAACTAGAAGTATTGGATAATGAGGAGGTGTAGTACGATGGAACAGCTACTAGCCGGAGTTTACGCTACGGGCCTGGTTGGGGTCTTACTGGGCACGGCATTCCTGTTTGCCTGGCTTGATGACTGGGGGACAGACTAACAATGCCCCCTAAGTGCCTGAACAAACCCCCAACGTTCCGCGTCAACATGCACCTGCCGGCAACGAACTGGCACCCACACAATGATAAGACCTTCCAGGTAAAGAAGGCCACCGAGTGGGAGGCCTGGGCCTACATGATGCGCACTACTTTGATGGCGCTAACTCAGGGGAACCTGCGCTTGATGATAGGCTACTGGGCTGACGCCATTAACGTCCTACCAGCCGACGCCCGTACAGCGCTGATTCATGCTATAGCCGGGGGACTAGGGCTCCAAATCAAGGGCGTTGAGGACGCGCCAGACTCCATTGAAATCAACCTCGTCCAGCGGTACGACCCCCTCGTGGGTGACAAGACAACTGAGTCTGGGTTGGTTCTTCCAGGAAGCAAAGCTGGTACCTCAAAGCTGGTCTTGCCCGGCTCCCAATAAATGTGGTATAAAGGAGAGTAACATGACAACCGAATGTGCTCACACTACTTGCAGCAACCCCGCCCGAAAACGTTCTAAGTATTGCGCAGACACCTGCCGAAAGAAGTCTGCTCGGCGTAGCTACGCAGAGCGACAAGCTCCCGGGACTAGTAACAAGACCGCCTCTGCGGCCGTCAACGATAGCATGTCCGCTGAGGAGTTCGAACAGAAGGCTAAGCACATACTTGCAACCCGCGTCCCCCTTCCTTCTGTACCTCAGAAAGTTCTAGCCACCCAGGTCGCGGACATGGGGTTTGATACCCCCCAGCACGCCGTTGTCTGCTTCTCTGACTACCACTTTGGTGGGGTGGTAGACCCTCGGGTTACCGGCGGTATCGGTGGCTACGACGTAGAAATTGCTCGTTCTCGCCTAGTGGATTGGCGCGATGGTGTGCTGCGATTCACCCAAATGATGCAGCATCTTATGCCTGTTCCTGTTCTCCATGTTCTCGCCCTTGGTGATGACATGGAAGGAAACGGCCACATGTACGGCTGTGTAGATACACAAACTGAGTGCCTCACCTCCGAAGGGTGGAAGCATTACGACGAACTCCAAGAGGGGGAATTAGTAGCAACTTACGAGGCCGGTAGGTTGCAGTGGGAACCCCTTAAAGCAGTTAGCGTATTTCCTGAGGCTAAGACAGACATGATTTCGGTACAGACACGAGCCGTTGATATGCTAGTGACCCCCAATCACCGTTGTGTGTCCCGCTCTCAGCATACACAAAAGGAAGCTATTACGGCCGCCGAAGACTTGACAACTAACCAGCAGATTCCCTTATCAGCTCCGTGGGTTGCCGGGGGGAGCACCCCCATTACCTCCGCACAAGCCGAATTACTGGGTTGGTACGTGGCGGATGGTACAGAGCCGCCCCGGGGTGGTGTCAGAATCAAACAGAGCCAAAGTGCGAACCCACAGCACGTTGCTCGAATTGGGCAGTTGCTGACTGAAATAGGCGCCTCCTGGACATTTTCATATGATACGTTTTTCGTTAACGGTTCTATAGGGAAGAGCTTCCGCACGTTGTGCCCGGGCAAGCAGTTCCCCGTAGGGTACCTACTCTGGGATAAGACCCTCCTCCAGGCTTTATACGCCGGACTCATGGGGGGCGACGGTCATCGTACTTTGCGCCGTGGGCGGCGTCGGGGGGCCGTATGCTGGACTCAGAAGAACCCCCAGCGGATTGCCGACTTTCAAGCCCTATGCACGCGCCTTGGCTATACCTCATCAGTAAGTTGGGGCGAGGGAACGTCGACTATTTGGGTTAGGGAAAGTTCGCGCTGGCACGGGCTAAAGGCGGAGAATAGCCGTCCGGAGCGTATCCCTTTCCGCGGGACTATATGGTGCCCTCAAACTCCAGCCACTACATGGGTAGCCCGTAGGAATGGGCGAGTGTTTATCACAGGCAATACCCAGGCAATGGAAATGGAGCTATCCCCCTACTTCCAGTTCCTAGGTTTCGTCGCCGATATGACGGAAATTCTGGTCTCCCTACAGGCACGTTTCGAGAAGATTCATGTCTACAAAGTCTTTGGGAACCACGGGCGTCTATCCGGGAGCAAGAAGGACGCCTTCGACCCCGACAACTATGAGCTCATGGCGTGGCAGACTATCGCTGCCCGGTGCGAGCTAGCGGCGCCGGGTATGTTTACGTTTGACATCAGCCCCTCGTTCTTCCAGATTGTTGACATCTTGGGGTACTCCTTCTACTTACGCCACGGTGACGGGGTGAACCTACACAGTACCTACGTGGGAGTAGTCCAAAAC
>SDBU01003286.1_pt1 | contig 20623 bp, 19 predicted proteins | sample 2277071 | NCBI WGS metagenome assembly SDBU01 (sample SAMN10397929, study PRJNA504765) | marine sediment metagenome | isolation source: marine sediment core GS08_GC12, 126 cmbsf | place: Arctic Ocean: Gakkel Ridge, Loki's castle | collected 2008
TCTTTACTTCCTTTTTTTCTCGCCATACAAAAACACCTCCTGTACTTATATTGTACGAGAGGTGTTTTATTTTGTGTCCTGTTTACGGGGTTCAGTCCACACCTAGCGAGGGCTTTTTTGATTCAGCTCATATTTTTTTTAATCTGCGGTTATTAATCTAACAAGGCATCAATTTCACCTCTAATCGCGTCAAGGTCCTCCAGCCCAAGGTATACGATGGCATATCTGATATAGGCCACCAAATCCATCTCTTTTAATCCGGCAATGACCATATCTCCCACAACCCGGGATGAGACTTCGATTTCCCCCATCGCTTGAAGATCTGATTCAACATCTCCAACCAATCGTTCAATATCAGCTGCAGATACCGGGCGTTTATCACAACTAATCTGGATTCCCCGGTTAAGTTTATGCCGATTAAATTCCTCTCTTGTACCATCTTGCTTAATAATCAGGGGAGTATTCAAGATTGCTCGTTCGTAAGTGCTGAAACGCTGCTGGCAGTTTAAACACAACTTGCGTCGTCTTGTACCACCACGTTTATCATGTGAGGTATCCAGCACTCTGGAATCATCATCTTTGCAGTAAGGACATTTCATGTCTTATCCACCCAATTCCAATAAATCAATAACCAGATTTTATTTTAGCATACAACCCTTCTAGTCACTAGGGAAAAATGGATCAGATTTATCACATAATAATAAACCGGCAATTTGGAGTCACCCTTTAAAAGCCGTTCTCCTGCTGGAAATCCAACAGGAGAACATGACCAGACAACATCCAACCCTACCAGGAGGAGGCCAGTTTAGGGTGGATTTACCCGTGTGTATCTATCCAAGGACCAATTTGGATCCAATCTATATATTATTTGTTCCAAAAAATCTATCCCATTAACGGTTACGGTTTCGATTTCGTAAAAATGTAGGTATATCCAGGTTTTCAGTGTTGAAAGAACGAGGAACAAATTCTAGCTCCCGCTCAACCTGGTCACCTTTTTTTACAGAAGAGCCAGTTCGAGTTCGCCGACCAGACCTTTCCATGATATTGCGGGGCATTCCTGTTGTTTCGAATCCCGTCGCAATCACTGTGATGCGGAATTTTTCGTCCATTGATGGATCGATGACCGCACCGAAGATCAAATTTACTTCCGGATGGGCAGTTTCCTTGATAATCGCAGCTGCCTGGTTCACCTCAAAGAGCGAGAGATTCGGACCACCGGTGACGTTAAACAAAATTCCCCGGGCACCATCAATGGTGATATCCAGCAACTCGCTGGACATGGCTTGTTCAGCGGCATCTCGAGCTCGATCTTCACCAGCTGCCTCTCCTACTGCCATCAAGGCTGCTCCGCCTTCAGACATAATCGCGCGGACATCGGCGAAATCCAGGTTGATCAAACCTGGAATAGTGATCAATTCTGAGATTCCTTGAATTCCCTGTCTCAACACGTCATCGGCAACCATAAACGCTTCCTGAAGACTGGCTTTTTTATCAACAATTTGCAGCAGCCGGTCATTTGGAATGACGATTAGCGTATCAACCTGCTCTTTCAGGAGTAAAATGCCCTGTTCGGCTGTTTGAACACGCTGTGTGCCTTCAAATGTAAACGGCCGGGTAACAACCCCGATCGTCAGAGCACCGATCTCTCGTGCAGCCTGGGCAACAATCGGAGTCGCGCCGGTTCCGGTCCCGCCGCCAATACCAGCAGTGAGAAAAACCATATCTGCGCCCTTTAAGACGCTGTAAATATCGTCTGCTGATTCTTCTGCTGCACTTCGTCCGATGCTGGGATCTCCCCCCGAGCCCAATCCGCGGGTAAGTTTATCTCCCACACGGACTTGCACCGGCGCTTTGGAACTCAGAAGAGCCTGGGCATCAGTATTAACAGCGATAAACTCAACACCTGTAAGACCGGCATCTATCATCCGGTCCACGGCATTGCATCCACCTCCGCCAACACCAACAACTTTTATCCTTGCAAATGATTCTGTTTCTTTGATGGGGTCCATAATTTTCTCCTCTGTCCTAGACATGCGGTTGTTGATTGGTCATTGTTTAAGGAAGTAAACGTCTGAGAAAGTCAATTACTTTATTCCAGCTTACTGTTTCATTATGCATCTGTTTCCGGTAACTGTCTTTTTCGTAAGATATTGTGTTCATTAACACCGTCCATTCTAATAAACCAACACTAGTTGAGTATGCGGGATCATGAAGTTGATCTGTCATTCCCAGCAAGTTTTCCGGTTGGGCTACTCTGACCGGAAAATTAAACATCTTCCGCGCAAATTGGCTGATACCGGGCAATGAACTCGTTCCACCTGTCAATACCATTCCCGCTGGCAGTAATCCATCATATCCGGAACGTTTGATCTCCTGGATCACATAACTGAACATCTCTTCTACACGAGCCTCAATAATCAGAGCCAACTTCCGTCTCCGAAACTCTGTTTCTGCATCATCACCAAAGGGACGAATATGAAATACTTCGTCTTCGGGAATTTCAGATTTCAGGGCATGACCATGCTGTATTTTTACTTTTTCTGCCTGATCCAGCGCCAAACTCAATCCATGGGTGATGTCGGAGGTTATATGATTTCCTCCAATTGCCATTACCATGGTATGCCAGACATCCCCATTGATATAAATCGCTAAATCGGTCGTTCCGCCGCCGATATCACAAACCACAACACCCATTTCCCGCTCAGTTTCCGTTAATACTGCTTCCGCTGATGCAAGGGGATTGAGAACAAAAGCTTCCACCTCAGCACCCGCAGCATTCACACATTGCTCCAGATTATCAAGGGATGTGGAAGCAGCGGTAATGATATGGGCTTCAACTTCCAAACGATATCCATGCATGCCAATCGGTTTGTGAATGCCATCCTGTCCATCGACGCTGAATCCGCGCTGAATGACATGGACAATATCCCGATTGTGTGGAATAGCAACAGCTTTTGCTGCATCCAATGCCCGGAAAACATCATGCTGATCGATCACTCCTCCAGTGACACCACTCGCACCGTGACTATTCACAGACGAAACATGAGATCCTGCCAGGCTAACCTGCGCTGATGTTATCTCCAAACCAGAAGTCCTTTCTGCCTTGTCAATAGATCGCTTGATAGCTTTGCTGGTTGCCTCAACATCCACAACCGCACCTTTCCGCATCCCACGTGAAGGTTCTATACCAACACCAAGGATCCGGAATTTATTTTCCGCCTCCACCCTGGCTACCAGGGTGCAGATTTTTGTTGTTCCTACATCAATGCCTACAATGATCGGCGCATCCTGTGCGGTCATGGTTCCATCCTGAAATAAGGGGAATCCAAAAACTCAACATTAATAATTGCAGGGATAATTCTCTTCCCTTCCAAATACTCAACAATCGATTGATATACATTCATTTTCTTTTCCGCGTCGTCATCATTAAATCCGAAATATACAACCCAACCTCTTGTATCATGCCACCCCAACCCGCGCTCGGAGGTATAAATCATATCCACGCCTTCCGGCAAATAATCATCCAGGACAGCTACTGTTCTAACAATCCGCGGATCTACAAACCGATCATCAACTGTTGGCGGCAATATAACCGATCTAACTTGAACAATATCAAGGCCTTGATCATGGGGTTCGAACGCCACCCCATTTTCATCCACCCATCTCACATGACCATCCCAATTCCATGCCAAAACGGGTTCTCGTTCTTCTAATGAAATACTGACGCTTGATGGCCAGGTAACCTGTATATCCACTTCAGATAAACCAGGGTATGTGAGCTCCAGATCCTTTTTGATCCTCTCTGGATTAATGAAAAATATCGACGATCCGCTGATATTTATCGCCTGGGATATCTCTCCTTCGGTAAAGCGTTCCAAACCCTGTATATGAATCCCATTTACTTGGAAAAATTCCGTATTGGTCAACAGTATCAATCCTAACAGCAGACTTATGGATACAATACCTGAAAGCAGCCGCCATTTATTATTTACTGCAGGCATAGAAGGCAGCCGGATTTCTGCTCCCGGGGAGGATAACGCAACATCAACCCTCCGCCGGGGTACAGGCCTATTATCCAAGGCAACTGTATTAATGCCAAACTCACTCCGGGAGAGAACAGGAGGCATCCTGCGTGAAGACACACTGGAAGATCGCCGGGAAGTCCCCTGAGTTCTCCTCATATGGGCGGATTTCCTGCTTCCAATTCCCTGCTCTGCTCGAGTCCGGTGTACTTTACTCATCATTCTGCCTTAAGCCTTAAACTCATACTTTCGTAATAATTGATCTTTCTCCCGTTTCCTTTCCAGAGCGAGGAGAATTAATTCATCAATCAAATCTGTGTATGCCAACCCACTTGCTTCCCATAATTTTGGATACATACTGATTGGAGTAAAACCCGGGATGGTGTTTAGCTCATTTAAAAAGATTTGTCCGGTATCTTTATCCAGTAAAAAGTCAACCCGGGCCATTCCGGCGCAGTCAATTGCTTGATATGCCCGCAGGGCATAATCCTGAAACAGCTTAATTTGGTCATCATCAAGTGCTGCCGGGATAATTAATTCCGAACTGTCATCGTGATACTTTGCTTCATAGGAATAGAACTCGGCAGTAGGCCGGATTTCACCGGGTACCGATGCCCTGGGTGACTGATTTCCCAGAACACTCAGTTCGATTTCTCTAGCGTTGACTCCTTTTTCAACCAGGATACGCCGATCATACTGGGCAGAGTCCGGTAAACTGACGGCAACTTCCTCAACATCCTGGCATTTATGGACTCCCACCGATGAACCCATATTGGCTGGTTTCACAAACACTGGATATTCAGCAAACTCGTCCACCCGGTTAAGCACATCATCCATATTTTCCAACTCTGATCGGTGAATAAGGATGGAGGGTACCACCGGGATGTCGTTGGCAATCATAACATCCTTAAATAAAGCCTTATCCATTCCCACCGAAGATCCCAATACACCTGCTCCCACATAAGCGATATTAGTGAGTTCAAACAATCCCTGCATAGTTCCGTCTTCACCAAATGTGCCGTGCAGCACAGGGAAAACCACATCCAATTCTGCAAAAACTTTGATAAACTCTTCCTGATCAGCAGTGGTGATGGTATAAATTTCCGGTCGGGAAGGGATAGGCAGCATCAATGCTGGTGACAGCTGATCTATTTTCTTTTCACTGAGAGTTTCAAGCGTTTTCTCACCTACCAACCAATCACCATCAATTGTGATACCAATCTGGGTGATGTGATATTTATCAGGATCGAGTGTATTCAGGACGGACCGCGCAGAGACGAGGGATATTTCATGTTCCCCTGAACGTCCTCCAAATACAACGCCTAATCGAATTGGTTTATCCATAGATTAACCTTGATCCCAGTCTCCAATAAGTTGAATTTCCAATTCCAGGTCTACCCCAAATTTTCCCTTTACCGTCTCCCTCACTCGCTCGATTAGAGCAGCTATATCTTCAGCAGAAGCATTCCCACGGTTGAGGAAAAAATTTCCATGGACAAGGCTGACTTCCGCATCCCCTACACTGGATCCCTTTAGTCCCGCTTCTTCAATTAACCTTCCTGAATAATCACCAGGAGGATTTTTAAACATGCTTCCCAAGCTGGCACCCTGCGGTTGGGAACCCTGGCGTTTTTTCGAGATGGAAGCGATCCTCCTTTTCACCTCTGCGGGTGTACTTTGCTGCAGACGGAAAGTCGCGCTCAAGACTACCGCCGGATTTCCTCCAGTTTTGATTACACTAGTCCGGTAGTCATACGCCAATTGATCCACCGACCATTCTGATCGCTGAATCTTGTCTCCTACAGGATGCAAGATTTCTGCCACTTCCAGGTTCTCTGCCACATTGGAACCAAAAGCGCCGGCATTGTTTACTACTGCCCCTCCCACCGTTCCGGGAATACCGGCAGACCATTCGAGTCCGGTCCAACCTTTGGAAGCAGTCCGGCGGGACAATTTTCCAAAACTGGCACCAGATTCAGCCCACAACCGGATTGTATCTGGGTCATTTTCGAGTAATTTCACTTCTTTTGCTTTATTAATAACCACCACTTCCCTGATTCCCGCATCACTGATGAGAGTGTTTGATCCGCCACCGAGCAAAATAAACGGAATTTCCTGCTCCCAGAGGAACCGGACTGACTCTTCCAAATCCCTGACATCCCTTATTATGACTAAATAATCTGCCGGTCCCCCAACCTGCATAACAGAATACCGACCCATCATTTCATCCATCTGCAGTTTGCTTCCGAAAAAGGATTTCAGGGTATTGCTCTGGGATTCTGTAATTATCGGCTTATCCATAACATTTACCTAAAGGTTTTTAATGCAATCGACTACCTTGTTTACTACCTTTGGAGAAAGCTTATTCCCATTATTTGACAGTCCATTTAACTCAGCTTGCAGCTTCGGGTTCTCTTGGACTACCCACCTCAATTTCTTGGGGAATTCAATTGCCAAATCGAGATTTTGTTCTCTGTCATTCTGAAGAATATTTGCGCTCATGGTTATTCTCCTATCCTAGATATTGCCCTGGTTTGAAAAGGCCTGCTCCAATTGAACGTTGATTTCTATCGCGTCGCCGGCAGTAAATAACAGCAGCAAATCACCTGCAATCAGCTCTTTCTGTAAAAATTCAACCGCCTTTTTCCTCTCCGGTATATAAAGTACATCTGAATGATTAATTTCTTTCACCAGATCAGCTGTTGAAAAATCTTCCGGTTTTTCCTCCCTGGCTGCAAATACATCCAGGACAACTACTCGATCTGCCTCCGAAAATGCTTCTGTAAACCCTGAAAAAAAGGTTTGAGTCCGAGAGTAAGTATGAGGCTGCCAGACTGCCCATATTCTTCGATCAGGATAGGCATCCCTGGCTGCAGACAAGGTGGCGTCGATCTCAGTTGGATGATGAGCATAGTCATCAATCAATAAAATTCCCCGGTATTCACCCCGGATGTCAAATCTACGCTCACTTCCTTTGAACTCATTTAAAGCCCGGGCGATTTCTTTTCCTGGTAGACCCATATGATCTGCCACTGCAAAGGCCGCCAGAGCGTTTAGCACATTGTGTTTCCCAGGAATCTGGAGCGAAATTTGAACCGGCTCTGTATTCTGGTCAGACCCTGCTACAGCTTCAAAATTAATCCCTCCGTTATTATTGATCTGCAGATTCCTGGCTATATAGTCCCGATTGGGAGCCTGGAATCCATAAACCACCAACTGCTGATTGGTTTTTAATTCATCTTGCAGCTGCATGGCACCCGGGTCTTCACCACAGAGGAATAAGACCCCTTCTGGTTGTAATTTGTTTACAAAACCGCGAAATGCATCCCTGAATATTTCTTCTGTGGGAAATAGATCAGGATGGTCATGCTCAACATTAGTGATTACCGCCCGGGAGGGGTTTAAACCCAGAAACATATAATCATATTCATCCGCTTCAATCACAAAATCAATTCCTTGACCAGCTTTGGCATTTGTATTTAGGTTGGTAACCACACCACCAACAATAAATGACGGATCTTTGTCCAGAGCAGAGAGAATCCAGGAAATCATAGAGGTGGTTGTTGTTTTTCCATGACTTCCCGCAATAGCTGTAACCTCTTTGTCTTTTAATAAACGTCCCAGAAATTCAGCCCTCTTTAATACCGGGATATTCGCCGCCAGAGCAGCCTGAACCTCTACGTTTTCTTCCGGAACCGCAGAAGACCTGACTACAATATCCGCACCGCGGATGTTTTCAGCCCGGTGTCCGGGATATACTTTTCCGCCTGCCTCTTCAACTGCACCAGACAGCGAGGATAGAGCGAGATCAGAACCACTCACCTTGTATCCCTCTTCCAGCAGGACTATGGCAATAGCAGACAAACCAGTACCTCCAATGCCGATGAAATGAATATGCTCCATTAGATGAACACCACTAAAACAAACATAAACGCAATTACGACTGCAAAAAATAAGCCGAGTTGATTGCTGGCAAATACAGGCGGGAAATATTTTAATGCTTTAAGCGCGGCGTCTCCCAAGAGCGTTCCAGGTTGGGGCGGTAGGATCTCAGGCACAAAGGGATAATGGGCAGCAGCCATATACCACCACAACGTTCCAATAATAAAAAACCCGCTCCCAAGTCCTAGGACTGCACCAAGTAATACATCCTGGATTTTTTCTCGGCGGGCTTTTTCCTGCAGTGCTGCCAAACGGGGAGTTTGATAACCAAAAAATGCCAGAATACCCACGATTGCAGTCCTCGCCCAAAATTGAACCCTTAGTTCTTCTTGGATCGGTACCGGTAGAGTTTCAAAACCTGCAGTGGGACTCAGATTTTCCACCTGCCCCATTATCTCTTCAAATGGAACTATAAAAGGCGTGAACGTTTCCAGTACATAAATCAAGAACAGCGAAAGAATAATGCTGAAAATTACTAGGAGTTCTTTTGCCCAACCTCGCATAGCGCCGATTAACCCAAAGAGAATAACAAACATCCAGAACGCAGACAGGATTGATATCATAAGCGAGTCCCTTCCTTTGCATTCCCGGCCAAAGATAAAAGCAGTTGAGCGATCGTTTCTGCTGCTTTTGGTTGAGCGAGCGCTTTCATTGCCGATCCCATTTTCATTAACTGCTGCTGATCATTGATTATGGCTTGCACGCGAGGAAGAAGCTGCTCAGAGAGATCTTCATCCGCTATGATTTCAGCAGCGCCCCGATCAGCTAAATACTGGGCATTGGTCTTCTGGTATCGCCATGCATGCGGGTAAGGCACCAGAATCGCGGGTAATCCAAACATAGGATACTCACCCAGTATTGAAGCGCCGCTGCGGGAAACGACTAAATCTGCAGTTCTTAAAGCAGCTCCCATTTCATTATGCAGAAATGGAAACACCCTATAGTTTTCTTTTTCCTGTTTTGATAAACTCTTCATATTGGTTTGCATCTCTTCCCAATCCAATTTACCCGTAATATGTATTACCTGCAGTTCGCGCAGCAGGTCCGGTAATATCTCTTTTGATGCCCGGTTTATGGACCGAGCTCCTTTACTGCCACCGAAAATCAACAAAGTCAGTAAGTCTGGAACCAAATTTAAGGATTTCAAGGCTTTTTTCCGGGTCCAATCCAACAGTTTTGCTCTGACCGGATATCCGGATACAGTGACGGATTTAGCGGAGGGAAGGTACTGCCTGGTCTGGTCCACAGAGACAGCTATCTGGGCAGAAATACTGGTGATGGTTCTGATAGCCAGCCCAGGTTCAATATCTGGTATGAAAACTAAACTTGGTACTGACCTGCCTGCAAAAGCCGCTGGAACAGCCAGGTATCCTCCTGTGAATAACAAAACATCCGGCCTGTACTCTCGAATAATCTTCCTGGCTTTAAGATAACCTTTCATCAGCTGCGATATATTTCCTGGCAAATTTTTCAAACCTACGCCATGTAATCCAGCTGCGGGAATGGTCATGAAATCAATATTTTGCCGGGACAATATTTCTTGTTCCATGCCGTTTTCACCACCTATCCAGAGAACATCGCCATCGGCTTTCCAGGATGACTTATGCTCGATTAGTACCTGCAGGACGGCTAAAGCCGGGTACACTCCCCCGCCTGTCCCTCCCGCGCAAATCAACAACCGCACCTAAAGACCTCCGTTCTTGTTTTCTACGTTCCAATTCAGCCACACGTCCCACGCTGAGAATAATACCCACAGCCGACATGGTTACCACCAGATTTGAACCACCCTGGCTCACAAATGGAAGCGGATTCCCTGCCACCGGCAGTAATCCGATAATCACGGCAATATTCACAAAGGCTTCAAATACAATCCAAAATACCAAACCTGCTGCCAGGAGTGAGCCCAGACCATCCAGCGATTTTTTGGCAATCATCATTCCTCGCCAGAGCAATAAACTGAATAACAGAACCAGCACTGATGCTCCAACAAAGCCAAGCTCTTCCCCAATTACAGCAAAGATACTATCGGTATGAGGGACAGGCAGCAGTACCAATTTCGCAATACCTCTCCCCAGACCCACACCAAACCACCCACCATCAATGAAGGCAGTGAAGGATCTGGCAATCTGTTCCGAACCAATCGTGTTAATGTCTTGAATTCCAATCCAGAAGTCCTGAATCCGCTGATAAACCTCCGGTTTTCGGATCGCAACGATGACAGATCCAAACGTACCAGAGATAATCAGCAGAATAAATATTTGAACCAGCGAGCCGCCGGCCATATAAAAAAGCAGCAATCCGAGAGCGAAGACAGTAACCGCAGCACTCACATCAGTCTGGATGGCGATTAATCCTCCGACAAGTCCCAGTATCAGCGCCAGGGGAATCAATCCAAATCCTACTTGCTTGATCTTGTCGCCTTTGGCGTAAAGCCATACAGCTAAATAAATGACAATCACAATTTTCGCTAATTCTGAGGGCTGGACGGATTTCCCACCTAACAGGGAGCGCGCACCCCCTTCTCCAATGATCAAAACAGCCAATAACAAACTGACAGTGACCAGAATTGCCAGAGTGGCAAAGTGGTTGCGTTCCCAGCGGTGATAATCCATAAAGTAGAGGAAAACGGCCGCAGCTAAACCAATCCCCAGCCAGATTAATTGCCTCAGGAAAAAGGAATTTACATCCTTAAACTCACGCCAGGAAACATCCCAGGATGCAGAATACAGCATTAACAAACCAAAAACCAGCAAGGCAGCAACAATAGCCAAAAATGGGATATCGATGACCAGATCGACACCGGATGGATTTATCTTCAACTCAGTTCTTGAACCCATTTTCTGAACCATTCTCCTCTTTCTGAAAAATCAATAAACTCATCAAAACTCGTACCGCCAGGAGACAATAAAACCACGTCTCCAGCTTCTACAATTTCAGCTGCCTTAAGGACGGCTTCCTTCAACCCAGCACATTTCTGGTATGTAATCTCCTCAAAGCTACTCTTTTTTTCATAATGTAGCGCCCGTTCAATAAGATCAGCTGCTTCACCAAATAAAATCAGCGACTTCACCCGCTGCAGAACCAACCGGGCAAAATCATCCCAGGGCAGATCTTTATCCCTGCCACCAGCCAGAAGGATCAACGGCTCCTGAAAGGAATTAATCGCAGCGATCGACCGTTCCGGCGCTGTGGCAATAGAATCGTTATACCAATCCGCCTCCTTCCAGGTCCTGATATATTCAAGACGATGGTCCACTCCTGACAAGGCTTCTACGCCATTGATCATTGATGTCACCGGAATATCTGCCGCAAAGGCAACAGCGCAGGCAGCCAGTGTATTCAGCAGGTTATGCTCTCCCCGTAAACGGATGCTGTCCACAGGGATCAAATCCATGGAAGAGGACCCATTCCAATAGGAAATCATTTCGCCCTCTATATAGGTACCGGCTAATCCCTGTGCCGGTCGGGTCAAACCGAAGGTGACCAACCGACCCTTCACGTCATTCCGCAGATTCCAGGATCCTTCATCATCCCGGTTCAGGACTGCAATGTCTGAACTGGTTTGGCAGGTGAGGATGCGGGCTTTTGCCCGGGTATATTTCTGCATTGTTCCATGCCTGTCCAGGTGATTGGGCGTTATATTTAATACACAGGCTATCTGCGGAACAGATGTCATCAATTCCAATTGAAAACTTGATAATTCAACCACGACGATGTCTTCTTCTTTGATTTGATCAACAACAGCAATTAGTGGGTTCCCGATATTGCCGCCAACCCAGGTGTGTTCTTTACCGTAAGCGTATTCCGCCATTTTCCCCACCAGCAAGGTTGTGGTGGTTTTGCCAGCAGATCCGGTGATGCCAATTACCGGGCAGGTTACAATATCCATGAATTCCTGAGAATCATTAGTCAATAAGATGCCGCGTTGAATCGCCTGCTGCACAAACGGGATAGATAGTGGAACTCCTCCCGATAAGGACAGAGCATCTGCATCATCCAGCAGCTCAATTGGATGCCCACCCAGGACCCAATTTATTTCCTCTTCCTGAAAGTCCTGCTGCAAAGCATTAATCACTTTGTCATCCTTTTGATCAGTAACAGTTACTTTCATATCGTGTCCGCTGAGATACTTTGCCAACGCAAGTCCCTGCCGCGCTGCTCCCACAATAATCAGGTGTTTTCCTTTCCAGTTCTTCATCATCAAGCCAACGATAAAGCCACTCCTACTAAACCTGCAACCAGACCAATTAACCAGAATCTTTGAACTATTTGAGTTTCACTCCATCCTATTAATTCAAAATGGTGGTGCAGCGGTGTCATTTTAAATACCCGCCGTCCTTTGGTAATTTTGTAAAATACCACTTGGATCACCACACTTAATAATTCACTCAAAGGGATAATCCCAATAATCGGCAGCACAGCCCATTGTCCTGTCATCAGCGCTACTACTGCCAATGTCGCGCCCAGAGCCAATGACCCGGTATCACCCATAAACAATTGGGCAGGATGGACGTTAAACCAGAGGAAACCAAAAATTGATCCCACCAGAATAAAACAAAATCTGGCCAGGAAGATCTGTCCTTGTATAAGTGCAATCGCGCCATAGGCAGCAAAGGCAGTGGCAGAAATTAATCCAGCCAACCCATCCAAACCATCTGTGAAATTTACCGCGTTGGAAAAACCTACAATAATGATTACCGCAATGGGAAAATAGAATATTCCAAGAGAAATCTCAAAATCCAGTCCGGTGAGATATAGCTCGGGAACATCCAGCACATAGCGTAATACAAATACCGTCGCGAAAGCCGCTATGAGTTGCAGAATTAACTTTGCCAATGGGGACAAACCATCCCTGTCACGGATTCTGCGCAGACTAAGCCAGTCATCAACTGATCCTATCAATGCAAAGGCCACAAATACCAACAGCGGAACCAGAATGGAGTTCCCAAACACTGAAACACCCAGCACTTTTACAGCATTAAAGAGAAGAGTTAATAACGCAACCGGGAAGAGAATCAAAACGCCACCCATCGTAGGTGTTCCCAGCTTGGCAAAATGACTTATTGGACCTTCAATCTTGATATTTTCTCCAATTTTTAACTGCCTCAGAATCCGCAGTAGAGGTGCACCCCAGATCACTGTCAGGAGGAAGCTGAAACCAGATAAAGCTAAAGCCATCGAGGCTTGTGTCATGATCCTACCTCCAGAGAGGTAACAATTTTATCCAACCGCATTCCCCGGGAACCTTTAACCAGAACCACTTCGTTCTTAGTAAGATATTGTTGTAAAAATTTTTCTGCCCCTGCGCTATCCGCAAAGGAATAAATGTTTTCTTTCTGGAATCCTGCATCGGCAGCTGCCGTAGCAATAATTTCTGCCAGTTGACCCACGGTTACCAAAACATCTACCACCTCGGCTGCCCGAATGCCTACTTTCTGATGACCCTGAGTTTCATACCGCCCCAATTCAAGCATATCTCCCAAAACAGCAACCTTTCGCCCTTCCATTTCATCCAACAGGTTCAGGGCGGCTAACATTGATTTTGGAGAAGCATTGTACGTATCATCCAGTAATATCGCCCCACAGGCCGCTTTTACCACTACCAGTCGCAGTTGAGTACGACCAGACCGAAGTCCCCGAATAATTTCTTCCCAGGACATACCTTCGATAATGCCAACTGCGGCAGCTCGCAGAACGGTATGAACAGAGTGTCTCCCGATCAGCGGGACCTTTAAATGAATGTTTTCATTATTATAATGAAGCCGAAATTTTATTCCCTCCAAACCCAATCCTTCAACTTGATCAGCCCAGAGATCCGCCTCCGGGCTCAGACCGTAATAAAATATCCTGGCATCTGTTTGATCAGCCATTGCCCGGACCAATTCGTCATCATAATTCAGGATCGCCACACCATCAGGTGCAGCTGGTAAGGATTGGACCAATTCCGCTTTACCGTGGGCGATTTCATCTTGTGATCCTGCCCGTTCTGCATGGACAGTCCCGATATTGGTTATTACACCCACAACGGGATCTGCCAGGTCACAGAGGAACTTGATCTCTCCAGGTACATAAAAGCCCATTTCAAGCACTGCCATTTCATGCCCTTCACTTAATCTCCAAAGGGTCATTGGTAATCCAATCTCATTATTTAAATTTCCAGGATTTTTAAGCGTCCTGAACCGCTGTTTCAGCACTGTTGTAGTCAGTTCTTTTGTGGTTGACTTACCCACACTGCCGGTAATGCCTATCACTCGGACGTTTAATCTCCTTCGCCATACTCCTGCTACTCGCTGGAGAGCTTCAATGGTATTTTCCACCTGGATGCAGAAGGGTACTTCAATTTCTTCACTGATATCCTGATCCGATCCCGGACGCAAATCAACAACCCGGAGATCCTGCGAGACGGAATGCTCAATCAAAGCATAAGATGCTCCATTCGAAAAAGCATCCTCCAGGTAATCATGCCCATCCACCGATTCTCCCGGGATGGCTACAAATAAAGACCCCGGAATCATAGTGCGTGAGTCAATGCCTACATCGGCAATGATTTGATCTGTCCATTCCGGAGCATTTCCTATTAATACTTCAAATACAACGCTCAAAGTGATCATACTAATTTTCCTGCAGTGTCATTCTTACTGCATCCGGGGGAATCCCCAAATGAATTACCAATCGTTCTACGACCTTCTTAAACACCGGTGCTGCGATTACTGATCCCCAAATTGATGCTGAGGGCTTTTCAATCCAGACGTAAACCAGAAACTGGGGATCATCTGTGGGTCCCCAACCAACAAACGACGTGTTTGTCGCTGAACTTTTATAACCCTTCCCCGGGACATAGATCTCAGCAGTTCCGGTTTTTCCAGCCAGGCTGTATCCCGGAACAAGCGCCAGAGATGATTCATTCTGGAGCGACTCATGCAGCATAATAGTTAGCGTTTCCGCAGTTTCTGCAGTAATCGGGTGTCCCACCACCGTCTTCGGCGGCGTATACCGATACCCATCGTCTACAATAGAATGAATGATTCTCGGTGCAACCATCTCACCCTGATTGGCGATCGCAGAAATCGCTTTTACCATTTGCATCGGTGTTATTTCAATACCTTGACCAAAAGCATTTGTTCCCAATTCTGAGCGTGTATAATCCGGACTCCAATGACTTTTCACCAACCCGGGAGCCTCATTTGAAAGTTCAATACCCGTCAGCTGCCCAAAACCAAAATCCTGGAAATAAGCATAAAACTGTTCCGACTCCAACTGTGTAGCTACCCAGGCCAAACATACATTTAATGAATTCTGCAAGCAGGTGGTCATAGTTTGTGGACCCCAGGCTTTATTATTCCAATTGCGGATGGTAACTCCTCCGATTTCTATTTTCCCTTCGTCAATGAATTCCGTATCCGGTTCAACAACACCAGCATCCAATGCGGCTGCCATGGTCAGGACTTTGACTACCGATCCAGGTTCATAGGCTCTAATCCCGTAATTAAAAACATTGCCAAGATTATTAATGATATCGATGTAGTCATCTGACCAATACTCATTAATATCTGCCCGGGGGGAAGAGGCCAAAGCCAGGAGCTCGCCTGATCGCGGATCCATTACAATCACCGTTCCTGCCATTGCTCCGGTTTTTTTAATGGTCTTGTCAAGGATCTGTTCAATATCAGCCTGGAGAACGCTGTCTATGGTAAGGATAATGTTAGCGCCGTGATCTGGATCCGGCGCCTGATCAGCTTTGTGTGGATCCCATAAAGCCCATAAAGTTCTATCGTTGCCAAAGAGAGTTGAATCATATTTCTCTTCAACTCCCAGCTGACCTTGTTTTGAATCTCTCATCACAAATCCGATAATATTCGAAGCTAACTTATGCTCCGGATAACTTCGAATTAAGTGGGGAGAGCAGCTTACCCGGATCAAATGAGTACAGTCAATCACCTCAATCCTTTCCTGAAGGGATATCGGAACTGCCTCTCCATTATCCTCATCATCATGCTCAGGCATCGAAATCCCATAATAATTCTCCACCCGAGCTAAATACTCTAGTAATTCCTCCTGTGTAGCAAATCGGTCAACAGTGATATTTTTTGTCAGCGGCCGGGGTTCCTGCTGAAGGAACTCCAGGAGATATTGATTGCTTATCCCAAATACTTCTACGGCGTTCTCGGCCAGCATCTTTACTTCTTCTATTTCAGCTGCTTGATAAAATTCCTCAAAATTCACATCCACTGTGTAAACTGTTTGATTTCCTGCCAGTATATGTCCATTGCGATCCAAGATCAAACCCCTGCGGGAAGCTGCAGTTTCCCACTGTCCCAACAACCCCGTTACTGGCAGATCGGTGGTATTCACCAAAAGTTGAATGCGCACCATCTGGGCGATGATCGCCAGACCAAATACAGTGAAAATAACTGCTATGGTTATATAACGCCAGTTGTAGGTGGTTTTTTCGTTCATAATCCCTCAAACGGACGAAGGAAAATCGTCAGCTGCCGGCCTATCCAATCAATCAGGCTTTCATGGTATCCAATTAAATTGACGTTTATTACTGCTGGCGTGCCATCCTCAGCCTCTTCAATATGCGGCTGTATCTGTTGGTCATACCCGGAAACGGGTACATAAAAAACTTCTCCAGGATAAGGGGGACGGAATCCCAATTCTATGGCTTTCTCCTCCATCACTTCAAACCTGGACAGAACAGAAATCTGATTCCGATAATTGACATTGAGGTAAACCAGCTTATCGATCTCATCTTTTTCCTGCTGAAGCTGCCTACCTATCGAAATAACACGGGCTGAAACGACCAAATAAAGTATCAACATTACAGCCACAATGACGATTGTCATGAAAATACTGCCGATGATCTGGAGTTTTTGGCGTCGGGGAGAATTAGAATAGGCTTGGATTAAGGATTCTGTCATAATTTTGTCTCGTTGAATTTACTTTGCTGTCGACTACTAAGTATCCTATTATTTAATTGCAAGCCTTGTGCCACAAAATCTTAAATTTTTTCTGCTACACGCAATTTTGCGCTCCGTGCCCGAGGATTCTCCAATATCTCTTTTTCTTCAGGCCGTATCGGTCGTCTGCTAATCTCTTTAAGCTGTTTTTTATGCCCGCAAACACATTGAGGAATTTCTGGAGGGCAGATACAATCCTTGCTTTCCTTACGGAAAAATTGTTTTACTATCCGATCTTCCAACGAATGAAAAGCAATGATTGCCAACCGCCCTCCTGGATTCAATGCATCCAGCGCTGTGGGTAAAAAAGCTTCAAGAGCTTCTAATTCTTGATTAACTGCAATTCTTAACGCCTGGAAGGTTCGTGTTGCAGGATGAATTCGGGATGGTGTATATCGAATGGCGCTTTCGATAATGTCTGCTAATTCCTGTGTGTCTTCAAGAGGGCGGTTAGCAATGATCGCATCTGCAATTTTCCTTGAATATCTTTCCTCTCCATATCTGAATATCAGATTAGCCAAATCATCTTTGGAGGATTGATTTACCAGATCAGCAGCTGAAAATGACTGAGAAGGATCAAAGCGCATATCCAGCGGACCGGATTTTAGAAAAGAAAATCCCCTTTCCGGATTATCCAGCTGCATTGAAGAAAGCCCCAGATCAAGCAAAATGCCATCAACGGTTTCCCAATTAAGATTGTTAAGGTGCGATTTAAGCCTGGAATATGAACTATGAATAAGGACAACCTGTTTCCCAAATTCAGCTAGACGACTTTCTGCAATTTCCAGGGCAGCCGGATCGCGATCTAAACCTAATAATTTTCCTCCCGGGGAAATTGCCTTTAATATTCCCTGAGCATGACCACCCGCCCCGACTGTCCCGTCTACATATAACCCACCGGGAATTGGATTTAAGGTATCAAGAACCTCGTGGAAAAGTACCGGTATATGCTGCATAAAAACCTAGATATCTAAAGCAGCAAAACGTTCAGCGTTTGAATCTGCGTCCTGCAGAAGTTGATTTTGGGCATCCCAGGCATCGGGAGACCAGATTTCCAACGCTTCCCCAACTCCAACAACAATAGCTTCCGAAGATAAGTGGGCAACTTCTCGTAAATATTTCGGGATCAAAATCCTGCCGTTACTGTCTATATCGACCTGTTGGGCTGTAGAAAATATCAACCTCCGCAGCTGACGGGCTGTAGGATTGGTAGAACTCATTTCGGTTACTCGTTCATAAATCGATACAAAGGCAGCCTCCGGCAGCACTCGCAGGTTATGATCAAAACCTTGAGTTAAATAAATTGTTCCGTCCAATAATTCACGGAACCGGGCTGGTACAATCATCCTGCCCTTATCATCCAAGGAATGCCGATACTGTCCTAAGAACATATGTTCGATTACCGCCTTAAACGAGGATCGCCGGTTTCCCGGCGAACCACTATTTACCACTTTCACCCACAATTTACCCACAGTATATATGAAAGTGCTATTTTTTGCAAGCAAAAACCCACTTAAATGGCCTTTTTTACTTAAAAAACTATAGTTTCGAGTTGTTTTCCCCCACCTGGTTGATAATAGATGAGTTTATTGAATGGGTTAATTAAAGATTTTTCCACTGACACCCGCAATATTCCTGGCAAAAAAGGAGGTTATTCGGAGACACAGATAATCCGTGAACTGTTTTTCCCAGATTAATTTTATGGGGCAGCAGACCTCAGTAGAAGATTATTTTTGATAGGCTATAATTCTCACTATGGAAAAATCCACAGAATCCTTTCCCGCCACGGATTGGCGAATCATCCTCTCGGACCCTCTACCCGGAGCACTGAACATGGCTGTTGATGCAGCCATCTTGGCTGCAGTTGGCAGAAAGGAAGTACCCCCTACACTGCGGTTATACCGCTGGGATCCTCCCTGCTTATCTCTTGGGTACAGCCAACAGTTTTCTGATCTGGACCAGGATCAACTCCTCTCCAGAGGCTGGGATGTTGTCCGCAGACCAACCGGGGGACGAGCAATATTACATACAGATGAGTTAACCTACGCTGTCATTGGTCCAAAAACTGATCCCCGCCTAAAAGGCGGGTTGATGCAAAGCTACCGGCACTTGTCTAAAGCCCTATCAGAATCATTAATAATTTTAGGACTGCAGGTACAGGTTCATTCGGGGAAGAATCCTGAACCAACAAATCACCCGGTTTGTTTTGAGAATCCATCAGATTTTGAGATTACAGTTGAGGGGAAAAAAATAATCGGCAGCGCCCAGGCTAGAAAAAAAGAAGGTATACTACAGCACGGAACTCTCCCCCTAAAAGGTGACCTGACCCGTATTACCCAGGTCCTTAAGTATATAAATCCTGACCAAAGAGATCAGGCAGCAACGGTATTGCTTCAGAAAGCAGCAACGGTCGAGGGAGTGCTGGGGCGGGAAGTATCCTGGGATGAAGCCGCTGAAGCCTTCCAAACCGGGTTTCATAATTCCCTGAATGTATTCTTTAACCAAAGTGATTTATCATCCTCAGAAAAGGAAGAAGCGCAGCTGCTGGTCAAAACCCAATACGGTGATCCGCGTTGGACAGAACAACTCTAAATATCCAGCACTGAATTTACTGTCATGGCAATTGGATTACTTACCCTCCATTTAAATATTCCCGCCTGTACTTCTTTAAAGGATAAACGACGGCAGATCAAACCCTTAATCTCTCGCTTGCAGCAGGAATTTAACATCTCTGTTGCAGAATTGGATTACCAGGATAAATGGAGTGAGACGCTGATCGGCTGTACATATTTAAGCAATGACGGAAAACACACCCAGAGGAGTTTACAAAAGGTAATCAACTGGGTGGAAAATCATTATCCCCAGTTTTACATCATCCAGGAAAAGATTGAATTATTCTAAGGAGGAACAAGATGGATTTGGGATTAAAAGGAAAAAAAGCCTTTGTGGGTGGATCTAGCCGTGGATTAGGATATGCAACTGCCAATATATTGGCCGAGGAAGGCTGTCAGGTTGTTCTCAACGGCAGGGATTCTGGCAAATTAGACCAAGCTGCTGCAAAAATCTCTGGCGACACCGAGGGGAAGGTAGCTTACGTTGTGGGTGATGCTGCAGACCCCGACCAACCGAAAAAGCTGATCCAAGAAGCTGCTGAGATTTTAGGAGGGTTGGATTTACTGGTTACTAATACCGGCGGTCCTCCTGCCGGGAAATTTGATTCTTTTGATGAGAAAACATGGCAAAGGGCAATAAACCTCGCCTTCATGAGCCATGTCCGTTTAATTAATAATGCCCTGCCCTATCTGAGAGAATCCAGCCATGCCAGCGTAGTGACGGTCACGTCTTACTCAGTTAAGCAGCCCATTCCAAATTTGGTGCTCTCAAACAGCATCCGGTCAGCCACAATCGGGTTAACAAAAACCCTTGCCCTGGAATTAGGATCAGATGGTATCCGTTTTAATTCTATTCTCCCGGGCTGGACTAAGACGGAACGTGTTGTGGAAATCATGCAGCACAGAGCCGAAGTAAATGGATCAACAGTTGAAGAAGAAATTAAGAAAATTGCGGCAGACAGCCCCCTAGGCAGAATGGGCACGCCGGATGAAATAGGCAGGGCGGCCGTATTTTTGCTCTCCCCCGCTGCCTCCTACATCACTGGTGTAATGCTCACAGTAGATGGAGGTATGTATAAAGGAATAA
>SDBU01003287.1_pt1 | contig 20622 bp, 18 predicted proteins | sample 2277071 | NCBI WGS metagenome assembly SDBU01 (sample SAMN10397929, study PRJNA504765) | marine sediment metagenome | isolation source: marine sediment core GS08_GC12, 126 cmbsf | place: Arctic Ocean: Gakkel Ridge, Loki's castle | collected 2008
ATAGGACGTGGTCTGGTAGATGGGCACCGCCCGGGCCGTGGTCGCCGGATCAGGCGACTGACCCCCGTGTAGCTGCAGGGTCTCAAATCCCCATTCTCGTTCCTCTCGTTCAGACATCTCCTTCTCCTCTCATGCCGGTCTGGTCTTGGATATGAAGGGGTCCCTCTGCCAGAACCTCGTTCATACTGCCGCTGCGGAACCCTGCTATATCCAGTGCGACGTATATATAGCCCAGCTCTTTGAAATACTCCACGACGCGCTGACGAGCGCCCTCTTGGATCAGCCGTCGCAGGTCCCCGACTGGGACTTCCAGCCGGGCGATAGTCCCATGGTCGCGCACCCGAAACTGTCTCAAGCCAAGCTCCTCGCGCAGGAACTCCTCCGCCCTCTCCACCCGGGCCAGTCCACGGCGGGTGAGAAGCATGCCATAGGGAAAGCGTGAGGCCAAACAGGCCTGGGAGGGCTTATCCCAAGTGGGCAGCAACATCTCGTGGGATAGGGCCCGCACGTCGGCCTTGGTGAACCCCGCCTCCAAGAGGGGAGCTCGAGCCCCGCGCTCCGACGCCGCCCGCATCCCCGGCCGATGATCGCCCAGATCGTCGACTGTAGCCCCGTGGATAACATGGCGCAACCCCTCCTCATCAGCCAGTGCCTGGAGAGCCTCCAAGAGGGTAGCTTTGCAATGATAACACCGATCAGGCGGATTGGCAGCGAATCCAGGGTCCTCCAGTTCGTCGGTCTCCACGACCCGCAACCTCGCCCCCACTTGGCGGGCGATAGTCTCTGCCTCCCCCTTCTCCCACGCCGGGTAGGTGGGAGAGAAAGCAAGGACCGCCAAGACCTTATCGCCGCCCAGGGCCTTGATCGCCGCAGCCAGAAGCAGGGTGCTGTCCACCCCACCCGAAAAGGCCACCGCAACGCTGTCTAGCTCCTGCAGTATGGCCTTAAGCCGTTCCTGCTTGAGAACTAGCTCCTCTCCCATACAGCTAATCCGCCTCAGTCTGCACCGAACAGGTCCATGCTCAGATATCTCTCCCCCGTGTCCGGAAGGATCACCACTATCAGCTTTCCCTCGCTCTCCGGCCTGGCTGCCACCCGCGTCGCCGCTTGCGTCGCCGCTCCGGACGAGATCCCTCCCAGGATGCCCTCCTCTCTGGCCAGCCTCCGCGCCATCTCGGCCGCTTCCTCATTGGTCACCTGGATAATCTCGTCCACCAGATCCAGCACCTCCGGCGCGAAACCGGCTCCAATGCCCTGGATCTTATGCGACCCTGGCTGTCCCCCCGAAAGGATGGGCGACGCCGAAGGCTCCACGGCGATTGCCTGGAAGCTCGCTTTGCGCGGCTTGATCACCTGGGCAACTCCAGTGATGGTGCCACCCGTCCCCACACCTGCCACCAGGATGTTAACCTCTCCATCGGTATCGCGCCAGACCTCCTCCGCTGTGGTGCGACGGTGAACCTCTGGATTGGCCGGATTCTTGAACTGCTGGGGAACAAAGTAGAGATTACCCCGCTCCGCTATCTCCTCCGCCTTCCGCACCGCGCCTGGCATTCCCTCAGTGCCCGGGGTTAGGATAAACTCCGCCCCCAGGGCTTGCAGCAGGCTGCGACGCTCTACAATCATAGTGTCAGGCATGGTAAGGACTAGCTTGATACCCTCTAGCGACGCACACGAAAGCCAGCGCGATGCCCGTGTTACCGCTGGTGGGCTCCAGGATCACGGTATCCTCATGTATCAGGCCAGCTCTCTCCGCTGCGTCAATCATGCTCACCCCGATGCGATCCTTCACGCTCCCTAGCGGATTGAACGATTCCAGCTTGGCCAACACCGTAGCCTCCAGCTCCCCCACTACCCGGCCCAGCCTCACCAACAGCGTGCCACCTATAGTCTCAGTTATGTCCCCATAGATCCTTATCCCACTTGCAACCCTTTCTTGGCCAGCCCCCGCGCCTCCTCGCACAGGTCCTGCAGAGTGACCGAATCCAAAATCTCCTCCACCGTATCCGACAGCCGCCTCCAGAGCAGGCGGGTCACGCATCCATCAGTCCGCTTACAAGGGAGCCCGCTGCCCGGCACAACGCACCGCACCAGCTCAATGGGGCCCTCCACTGCCCTCACCACGTCCCCGGCGCGGATCGTCTCAGCGGCACGGGCCAGCTTGTACCCGCCACCCGGGCCCTTCACCCCTCTCGCTAACCCCGCCGCGACGAGCCTCCGAAAGAGTTGTGCTACATAGGGCGACGATATCTCCTGCCGCACGGCCAGCTCCTTCCGCGCTACCGGCCCCTCATCGCCATGCATGGCTAGATCTACCATAGCCCGCAGTGCATAGCGGCCTCGCGTTGACAGTCTCATACGGCACCTCCTTGCTTCTCCCTTAAGCCTAGCATGATTACATATTCTTGTCAACTACTCCCACCCGCGAATCCAGGCCTCAGGCGATTGCCAATGACTCGGGGTGATGATACACTCCTAAGAGGTGGAGCGCTCCCTAAGGAGGCAGGGATTTGGACATCCTAGTTATAGGAGGGACTTTCTACTTCGGAAAGCATGTGGTTCGGCTGCTCCTGGAGCGAGGCGATCGGGTGACTCTGTTCACCCGAGGGAGGTCGCGCCCAGACTTCTGGGGTGATACCCGCCATATCCTCGGCGATCGGAACGACCATAATGACTTCATCGCCAAGCTAAGGGGCCAGTCCTTCGACGCAGTGATCGATCAGATCGCCTACCGCAGGGAAGACATCGACGTTGCCCTACGCGCCCTGCGCGGCAACGTAGGCAAGTACGTCCTCATCAGCACCATCTCAGTCTATGGCGGCCCCTACCACGCGCTGAGCTATCGGATGCCCCAGCAAGCGGGGGGCATAGAATGGGAGGATGCCTGCATCGATCTCACCCAGCACACCCCCATCCAAGAAGAAAACCTGGACCTGAACTCCTGCGGTGACGGAAATGACGCCAGGGTCCACGAGTACGGGGAGGGCAAACGTCAGTGCGAACGGGCTCTTCTAGAGGCGAGGATCGACCACATCAGCATCCGGGTGCCACCGGTGATAGGACCCGAAGCTCCCTACGATCGGTTGTGGTGGTACATTCAACGCATCCACGATGGCCAGGAGATCATCCTCCTCAACGGCGGCCAGAATGTCTTCCGCAATATGTATTCGGTCGACGCAGCCCGCGCCATCGTGGATGCCACAATCTCAAGCCGGACCACACCAGGACCTTACAACATCGGTCAGGAAGAGATCATGACCTTGCAGCACCTCCTGGAATCCACGGCGCGGGCTATGAGTCTGCCACTGAACGTGGTCCCCGTCCCGGCGGAGCTCCTCCTGAAAGAGGGCTCGCTGCCCTGGGAGGACTGGCGCTTCGACCCCTTCTCTCGGCCCGAGAACTACATCATGGATATCTTCCGCGCTCGCAGAGACTTCGGCATGAAATGCACCCCTCAAGAGGGTTGGTTAGCGGAGACGGTCAGATGGCACGAGAGCCACGGAAGGGATGACTCCTTCCATTACGCCCTCCGAAGTCGCGAGGTAGCCCTCGCTAGGGACTACTGCAAGTGGATGAGCTCATTTCCGAGGCTGCAGCAATAGCGAGCTAACATGCAGCTGAATGACAAGGAGTTATCCCCGTAAAATGGTGCTCTCGGCCCGCACGGTCCTCTTCGCCGGAGACAGCATCACCCGTGGGATGCCGGGCGCCAGCTATTTCGACCTCGTGGCAGCTCGCTTAGCGACCAGCCCCGCTTGGGCGGGAGCCCGGCCCCTCAACGCTGGCCAGGGCGGGGACACCGTCGAGGCCCTGCTGCACCGCATCCCGGCCCTCCTAGAGCGGCATCATCCTCGCTGGGCTATCCTGGCGATCGGCCACAACGATGTCTGGCTCCCCTTCCTGAGGGCCCAGGATCCACTGATGGACATCATCTTAGCCGGCCGAGCTCGGGTGTTGCACCAGGTCCCCACCCCGAATCTGGAAGCCTTCGAGGTCGCCTACTGCACCCTGATGGATATCATCCAAGAGCACGTAGGACATCGACTGATCATCTGCACTTGCAGCGTCATCGGGGAGGATATTTCCTCCCCTGCCAATAGGACCATATCCAAGGTCAACTATCTAATCCGCAGCTTGGCGGAAGTACAGAGGCTTGAACTGGCCGACATATGGGCGGTCTTCTCCCAAGAGCTGGCTGAGCGCACACCGGGCCGCCCGGCAGGGTTACCTCTGCCGGGCGGCTGGCAGTATGTGAAGGGTCACCTGCATTCTCTGTTTGCTCCACCCCGGAAGGTCACTCCCCAACAGGGACTCCACCTGACTCTGGATGGGGTTCATCCCAATCCCAGGGGAGCCGAGCTCTGGGGCCATGCAGTGTGGCGAGCCTTATCGGTAGCAGCCTGCCGGCTCGGCGTCTGAGGACAGCTGCCCTTATCCTTTACAGGCTCCTCTAGACACGATACAATTCCTCTGTGCCTAACGAACGTTCGGTAACGGCGGTTGCCAGAGCTCCCAGAAACTGCAACCTTGAGGTGAAGCAACAGCATGAAAAAAGGTGGTTAGTAGCGCTGGTAGTCCTGGCCGCCATTGGAGGATGGTTCTACAGCTAAGCAGGTTCCCTCGAGGCAGAAGCGATCCTACAGAACATGGGCCAGCCGATACGCCGGGAGAGATCGTCGAGGCGTTAGGGACCATCGAAGCGGAGCAGGTCAGCGTGGCACCCGAGATCGGTGGGCGGATACTCCAGCTCTCCATGGATGAGGGCAGCGAGGTCCTAGCGAATCAGGAAGTGGCCTGGTTGGACTAGGATATGCTTGCCGCTGAGCTGAAGAAGGCAGAGGCAGCGGTGACGCTGGCGGAGGCGCAGCTAGCGCAAGTGAAGGCCAGCGCCAAGCCGGAGGATATCGCGACAGCCGAGGCAAGCCTGGAAATCACCCTGACAGCTCGCTGCGAGTCCAAAGCGACCTGGGAAAACGCGGCAGCCGCGCGCGATAACCCCCAGCAACTTGACGCCCAGATAGATGCTGCAAGAACCCAATTGGCTGAAGCCGCCGGCGCCTTGCAACAAGCAATGGCCGTAAGTGGAGGCGAAGTCGACCGAGCGGCAGACTAACAAGGAGCTCCTGGACACCATGAGCAGCGAGTTCCGCTTCACCGTGCAGACCCCTTCCAAGCTATAGATGGTCAGGTACAAGCTGAAAGAGGGCATAAGGGAGCCATTCCGATTTGAATATGACATGAGCACCTACGGCTAGTGGCATGCCTGGATGGACGCCGAGCAGACGCGGATCGCGTTGGCGGAGGCCAACGTCACCCAGGCCAGGGCGGCCCTGGGCGCATCGGAAGTCCAGAACAAATGATCCTCCCCGAGGACCAGCTCGGGCGGGTCAGGGTGGGCCAAACGGCGAGGGTTGCCGTAGACTCCTTCCCACACAAAACCTTTCTGGGGGGGGCTACATCTCCCCGCAGGCGGAGTTCATCCCCAAGAACGTGCAGACCAAGGAGGAATGGCTGAACACCGTCTTCGCAGTGAAGATCCATCTCTCCAACCCCCAACATGAGTTGAAGCAAGGCATGCCAGCTGATGCCTATTTCCAGGGCATGGACTAGCCAGTCCGCCGCTCCCTAGAGGCCATAAACGAGCGGTATGTAAGCACTATTGGCGAAACCAGCTAGGTTGTAAGGTTTGACGACATAGTTGGCCGAGTACCCCAGGAGTTTTTCAAGATCCAGGCCCCGCCGGTCCCCTGGTCATCATCCCAGCCCACCAGCAATATAGCGTAGTTCGGGAGCCCCATCTGGCTCCTCTCGAAGATGCTGCCAGTATAGCTCTGGAAGCCGGATCCGGTATATACAGCGGCCGCCACAAGGCCGTAGGTGTAGATAGCCTGCTTAATAGCTGCCACCGAAGGGACGCCAAGCGTTGGCCCCACATAGCTCCAGGATAAAACTCTCTCGCGGTGGATATGCGGAGCGCCGCAGGGGGTCGAATCCAAGGCCGTACAAGGAAACTCCTCCTTATAGACCGCGCCCGCGTTGGTTTCCCCCGGCGGTTTCTTCCACCAGTGATAATCATGGGCCCACCACCCGCCGCCGCAGTCCCACCCGTGGATCTTCAATACGCCCGCGGTGGCGAAGGCCCAGCAGCTCCCGCAAAGGCCTTGATCCCTCACGTCGGTGAGGCCGCTCACGGCGCGCCAATCGAAAGCAGCCGGCAGATCCTGAACCTAGACATCGCCCAGGGAGATTCCCATCCCCCTCGGGTTTCCCACATCGGGCTCCAGCGCGGCAGCGCCCGCATCCCGGAGGACCCCTGCCACCTGCACACTGAGGGAGAAACTGCCGGACGGTGCCGCGCTCCTCCAAGGATGGCGGTAGACCAACTTCAGATCGGTCCGCCCGCTCCCCACCGCCTGGCGCAAAATGCCTTGCTCCACCCTCTCCGTCTCCCACCTATGGCCAGCGGAAGGGTTGGCTTCCAAGCTTATAACCAGGGTCTGGCCCTCAGCCAAGCCGACCAAATGGCCGCCGTCAGCGGCACTCAGTCTGACCTCAGCAGTGGAGGGCTCGGCGAAGGTCCTCGACGAAAGAGCCAGCACCGAGATGACAGCAAAAAGAACGAGAATACCAACCTGCAGACGCCCAGCCAGCTTGCCGATCACGCCTCCGCTCCTCGGCTCTTGGTGTCCTTATCCTCACTCGCCTCGCTCCCCCCGTCAATAGTATTTATGTACTAAGAAGCGAAGCCAGAGGGGACTGCTCACCTAGGAACTCCTGAGGGTCTCTCGTCTTTGCTATACCGGCTCCACATGTACGAGAAAGTGGGCGACCTGAGGCAATCCCTCATGAAGCCGACCCTCGACCTGCGAAGAGCAGCGGTGAGCCTCCTCCATCGAGAAGGTCCCCGGGCAAGTACAGTGCAGGGATACGTAGAGGACCCCTTCCACCTGGCGAACTCGAATATCGTGGCACCCGCTCACCCCATCCTGGGCCTCCACGATCTCCCAGATACGCTCCACCAGATCCCTGCGGCGGACTGTGACCTCCCTCCCCTGGCCATCAGGCATGGCTGGGGCTACCTCAATATGCGTTTCCACCCTGCCCACCCCCCTCAGCTCCGCCCCTACCGACCGCTCAAAGGCTGTAGCCAGCCTATGGGTCTCCTTCAGGGAGAGGTCCTTCGGCATCTCGATATCCAGATCCACCTGGTACCCTCCCTCCAGGCGGTGCACCCGCACATCGTGGACAGCTAGGCCGTTCCAAGCGGCCAGCGCCCGTACCTGGGCAGGGATATCCTGCCTCCCCTCTCCTGCGGGCTCGATATGCACCTTCATATCACACCCGGGACATATCGACACGACCGCATCCTCCACCCCCGAAGCCACCTCGTGAGCCAGCTCCGCGGGCATATCGGGCTTAACCTTGACCGTGGCCTCCACGAAAGTGACCGAGCCCGCCGCGCGAAGGCGAAGCTGCCCAAAGCCCTCAACGTTCTCCACCTGAGCTATAGCCCCGCGAATCTTCTCTTCCAGGCCCTCAGGAGCCCGGTCGAGGAGGGCGTCCAGGGATTTCCTGCCCAGCCTCACGCTGAGGATGACCACGATGCCAGCCACCGCAATAGCGGCAAGAGCGTCGGCCTGCACCAGCCAAGCGCTGTGCGAGGGGAAGACGTCCGCCAAGCGCACCAGCGCCAATCCCACGATCACTAGGGTCCCGGTCCATATATCAGTCCGGAAGTGCAGGGCATCAGCCTCCAGGGCCTGACTCCGGTGCTTCCGCGCCGCCTTAGTGAGCGCCCGCGAGCGGCTGATGTCCACCGCGATAGAGATTCCCATAACGACGAACGCCCATACAGAGACCTCGACTGAAGTTTCCCTGAAGAGGAGCCGATTGATCGCTTCGTACAATATCCATATGCCCATCCCCAGGATAATCAGGGTCTCAATGAGAGCCGAGAGGTTCTCCACCTTTCCGTGGCCATAGTGATGCTCCCGGTCGGGCGGGCGGTCTGACTCCCTGACTGCTAGGAAGGTCACCAGAGATGCGACGATGTCCAGGCCTGAGTTGATAGCCTCAGAGAGGATAGCCAAGCTGTTAGTCAACAAAGCCACGGTCAGCTTCAAGATGGTGAGGAAAAGCGATGCTAGGACTGAGGTCAGCGCGATCCTGCGCTTCTCCCGCCCCGACTCCTGAAGGTCCTTCTCTTGCATCTCCCCTCTCCTCAGCAGCCCACGCGGCGTCTGCACATCAAAGTGTCTATCTCACCCTAAGAGTGGATGGACCCTCAAATCTGCCGTCTTCCTCGCCGATTGTACGAACCGGCCCGCGGGGCTTTGCATTGACGAACCTCGAAATGCCCTGCAAATGCGCGGGGTCTCCCCAGAAAGCAGCTTGGTTTAGCGACTAACACGACGTTGCCAATCCAGCCTGCTTCGCCTCTCATCTCACACCAGTTGGCGTCAGCCGCCCCCAACCGATGTCGGCTCCACGCACTCCTCTACTCCATCCTCCCCCTCGGGGAGTTGTGGGACGGCCGGAGGGGACTCCTCGGCTAGGAAAGGGTCCCTGTCTCGGAGCTTGGCATAAGCGTAGTTAACCAGAACCCTCAGGGTGGCCATTAAGGGCACCGCCAGAAAGGCTCCTGTAATACCGCCCACACCAAAGCCTACCACCACTCCCAAGAGGACCACCACTGGGGGAAGGTCGACCGCCTCGCCGATGACGCGCGGCAGGACTAGGTTTCCCTGGAGCATCTGGATAAGCACATAGAGCGCTGTCACGATTCCGGCGAAGACGAGATTGTCCACCGGAAGAACTGTGGATCCTTGGATCAACGCGATGAGCACCGCGGGGATAATAGCCAGAAGGGGACCTAGATTGGGAATGATCGTCAGCGCGCCGGCGATGATCCCCAACAGCAGCGCTCCAGGAAGGCCGATGGCCACGTTGCCCAACCAAGTCACCACCCCTACCGCCCCGCACAAGATCAGCTGCCCTCGGAAGTAGGAGCTCCAAATGTTCCCAATGTTCTTCATCCCCTGATCATACTCGGGCAAGTAGCGGGGCGGGATCTGGCTTCGGACCCACGCCTCGATACGAGGGATGTCCAGAGCTAGATATACGGAGGAGATGAGGCCCAATATGAGCACGAAGGCCCCAACCAAGGCCGCGCCCACCACCCCGGACGCGATCCCCGTGACCACAGTCGCCACATCCGGAGCGGTCCCCAGTATATCCCTCACCGACGGCATTTGGATCTGCGCTTCCCCCAAGAGATCTTCCGGGAGAGCATCCACCACACTGGAGAGGTCGACGGTGAAGCTCAGGATATGAAAGGTGCGCCATCCCTCCAACGTGGCCCTGAATCGTTGGATACCCTCTGGTATAAGGACCGCCAGGTCAACGCGTATGCTTCCAACAGCATCTATGATGGCCGGAAGCAGCAGCAGAGGCGCCACCGCCAGAAAGATGAGGAGCAGCAAATATACCACCGCGGTGGCCACGCCACGCCGCAGCCGGAAGCGGCGATGGAGGAAGTCGATCGGTGGCGTCAGAAGGAAAGCCACGATAGCCGCCATAGCCAGAATAGGCAGAACAGGTCGGCTAATATATAGGATCAAGGCGCCCAGCACTATCCCTGCCAGAAGCACCCAGCGTTTCGTCCGCTCGCTCCAGAGAGTCTCTCCCCGCGCGTCCATGGCCGTCAACCCCTTCCCCACAGCACCGCGGCTGCGCGCCTACACATATGCTGGTTCATTCTATCATCGCTCAGCATGGAAGAGCAAACTGAGAGCCCTGCCTCACAGGAGGTTTGACTTTTACACCATTGCGACTACAATCTAGCTTGGGGTTCAGCAGAGCAAAGGTCCTTGCGCGTCTGGAGGCCCACCCCATAAACAGAGGAGGCCCAGAAACCGGGCATCTCCAGCTCTTCCCTAGGGGATAGCCTCCCCAAGGAGCAAGGATGACAGATCGGAAGACCCTAGTCGTCGTGGATGGAAACGCCTTGGTCCACCGCGCCTATCACGCCCTGCCACCGCTGACCGACGCGAACGGGGAGCTGATCAATGCCGTCTATGGCTTTACCTCCACGCTCCTGAAAGTCCTGAGCGAGGTGAAGCCTTACTACGTAGCGGTGGCCTTCGACGTAGGCCGCTCCTTCCGCTGCGACGACTACGCTGAGTATAAGGCTCAACGCGCAGAAACTCCTGACGATCTGAAACGACAGCTGGTCCGATCAAGAGAAGTGGTGGAGGTACTGAACATCCCCGTCTTCGCCGTAGAGGGCTATGAGGCCGACGACTTACTGGGCACCCTGGCCCACCAAGCCACCGAGGCAGCGGTAGAGACCCTCATTATCACCGGGGACACCGACGCCTTTCAGCTAATCTCCGCCACCGTCCGGGTGATGACCCCAGGGCATCAGTTCTCCAACGGCGTCGTCTACGACGAGGAGGCGATACGCCGCCGCTATCACTTGCTGCCAAGTCAACTGGTGGACCTCAAAGCCCTGAAAGGTGACGCCTCAGATAACATCCCAGGCGTCCGAGGCATCGGCGAGAAAACCGCCGTCCCCCTCCTAGAGAAATATGGCTCCCTGGAGGTCATCTACGAACACCTGGACGAGATCCCCCAAAAGCGAACGCGCGCAGCTCTATCTGAGCAGCGGGACATGGCCTTCCTGAGCAAGCAGCTGGTGACCATCGTCAAAGATATGCCTGTCCAGCTGGACTTGGAGGCATGCCAGACCTCAGATTTCGATCGAGCCAAGGTTGTGGATCTGTTCCGCCAGCTAGGCTTCCGTACCCTGCTATCCAGGCTCCCGAACGCACGCCCCTCCGGGACTCAGCAGATGCCCCTATTCGAGGCAACCAGGCTAGCAGCCCCATCCAAGGAGCTCCTGGGAGACTACCATACCGTGGAGTCCAGGGAGGAACTGCAACGCCTCTGTAAAGAGTGGGCCGCTCTCCCACGCCTCGCTCTGGATGTAGAGACTACCGGCCTCAACCCGATCACGGCGGACCTGGTAGGGATCTCGCTTACTCCCAAGGTAGGCAAAGGCTACTATGTGCCTCTAGCCCACGAGGGCAGGGGCAACGTGCCCTCTGGTGAGGCCATCGCCATCCTGCGGGCACTGCTCGAGGATCCCTTGGTGGAGAAATACGCCCACAATGGCAAATACGATCTCACGGTCCTGTCCCGCCATGGCATCGAGGTCCAGAACCTGGCCTTCGATACCATGGTGGCTTCGTATCTACTGAACCCTAGCCGGCGAAGCAACAGCCTGAAAACTCTGGCCTTCTCTCTCCTCGGCCTGGAGATGACCCCTATAACCGCCCTCATCGGGAAGGGGCGGGATCAAGTTACCATGGCTCAGGTGCCTATCTCCACAGCCACGGCCTATTCCGGGGCCGACGTGGATGTGACCCTGCGGCTGGGGGAGTACCTATCCCCAGAACTAGAGGAGAAGGAACTCTCCACCCTCTTCCATGAGGTAGAGATGCCCCTGGTCCCTATCCTACTGGCTATGGAGATGGCTGGCGTAGCCCTGGATGTGGATTTCCTCATGGATATGTCCAAGGAGTTCTACCGCCGCATGCGAGAGGTGGAGGCCGAGATCCACCAACTGGCGGGGCATCCCTTCAATCTCAACTCCACCCAGCAGCTCGGGCGCGTCCTCTTCGAGGAGTTAGGTCTTCCCTCCTCTTCCAAGACCAAGACAGGGTTCTCAACCTCCGCATCTGTATTAGAAGGGCTCAGGGGACAACATGACATCGTAGATCTGCTCCTGGACTACCGGCATCTCAGCAAGCTGAAGTCGACTTACATCGACGCCCTCCCCGCGCTGGTCAACCCCCAGACGGGCCGGGTTCACACCTCCTACAACCAGACTGCCACCGAGACGGGGCGGCTCTCCTCCAGCAAGCCCAACCTTCAGAACATTCCCATTCGCACCGAGGCGGGCCGCAGGATAAGGCGGGCCTTCATCGCCCAGGAAGGGTGGCGGCTCCTAGCCTCGGATTACTCCCAGGTGGAGCTACGCATCCTGGCTCATATCACCGAGGATCCTGCGCTGCTCGCCGCCTTCGAGCGGGGTGAGGACATCCACAGCAGCACCGCAGCCACCCTCTTCAGCATACCTCTAGACGATGTGACCACTGATATGCGACGCCTAGCAAAAATGGTGAATTTTGGCGTCATCTACGGCATGGGCGGATTCGGTCTCTCTCAGCGCACCGAACTAAGCACAGAGGAGGCCTCCAAGTTCATCGAGAGCTACTTCGCCAGGTTCCCCCGGGTACGCCAGTACATCGAGGACACCAAAGCCCAGGCCGCACAGCAGGGCTATGTATCCACCCTCCTAGGGAGGCGGCGCTACTTCCCCATCTTCCAGGTCGAGGGCAAGGGAAACAACATGGCAAAGCGAGCGGCGGAACGAGAAGCAATCAATATGCCCATCCAGGGGACCGCCGCCGACATCATCAAGATCGCTATGATCCAGCTTCACCAAGCCTTGAAAGATGGAAGGTTGCGCAGCCGGATGATCATCCAGGTTCACGATGAGCTGGTACTGGAAGTACCCCAGGAGGAGGAATCAGCGGTGATACCTCTGGTGCGAGAAGTGATGGAGGAAGCCTACCGACTCAAGGCGCCTCTCCACGTCGACATGAAGATCGGCTCCAACTGGGAGGAGCTGGAGGCCATATGATCTCAGACCATATCGCGGAGCTGATCGACCAGGGTCTCAGAGAGGCGCAGAGAGCCGGCTCGCTGCCCTCCTTCGAAATCCCACCCGTCCCTGTCGAGCGTCCGCAGCAAGTCGACCACGGTGATTACGCCACTAGCCTCCCTCTCAAGCTGGCCAAACTGGCACGGCTATCGCCGATGCGAATCGCCAAGTCAGTCGTGGCGCACTTGCCCAAGTCGGAAGCTGTGAGAGAGGCAAAGGTGGCTCCCCCTGGTTTCATCAACTTCACCCTAGCCGAGCCTTGGCTGCAACGGCAGGTGGAGGTCATCCTCCGCCAGGGGGAGAGCTTCGGCGCTCTAACCCTAGGTCAAGGGAGACGCGTACAGGTAGAATTCGTCAGCGCCAACCCAACTGGGCCACTGACCATCGGATCTGCCCGCAATGCGGTACTAGGTGATGCTTTAGCGAACCTGCTGGCCGCCGCAGGCTACGCAGTAGAGCGGGAGTACTACGTCAACGATGCCGGCTCCCAGGTGCAGCTTCTGGGCGAGACCCTCTATGCCCGCTACGCTCAGGCCCTAGGACGGGACGAGCCAGTGCCAGAGGCCGGATACCAAGGCGCCTACATGACGGAGATGGGAAGGGAGGCAGCCGAGGTGCACGGCGACCGCCTTCTGGCTATGAAGCGAGAGAAGGCCATCTCGATCCTGACCGACTTTGCCCTAGAGCGAATCCTAGCTAGCATACGAAAGGACCTCGCTTTGGCCGGCGTCCGGCATGACGCCTGGTTCTCCGAGCGCAGCCTGTACTCCAACGGCAGCTTCAATCGAGTCATAAGCCTCCTCCGTCAGAGTGGCCACCTGATAGAGCAGGATGATGCCGTCTGGTTCACCACAGGGAATGGAGACGATTCACAAGATGCCGTAGTGATCCGCTCCACCGGTGAGCCTGGCTACTTCGCCTCGGACATCGCCTATCACTACAACAAGCTCGTCGCCCGAAACTTCGACTCCGTCATCGACATATGGGGAGCTGATCACCAGGGCCACGTGCCTCGCATGAAAGCTGTATTACGAGCTTTAGGCCTCGACCCCCAGCGGCTGACCGTGATCCTGTATCAACTGGTGACCCTCAAGCGCGGAGGCAAGGTGGTACGCATCTCCAAGCGCACCGGAGATTTCATCACCATGAGGGAGGTACTAGAGGAGGTGGGAAGGGATGCCCTGCGGTTCTTCCTGCTTTCCCGCTCCGCCGATGCCCAGATGGATTTCGATCTCGACCTAGCCAAGGAGGAGTCAGATGTGAACCCCGTCTACTACATCCAGTACGCCCATGCCAGGATCGCCAGCATCCTCCGCTACGCCGAGGAACTGGATTTCAGCCGAGGCGATATCTCTCTCCTCAGCCATCCAGCGGAGCTAACCCTCGTCCGTCGGATGATACAGCTTCCAGAGTACGTGGCACTAGCAGCCAGGGATCGAGCGCCTCATCATCTCACCTACTATGCACTGGACTTGGCCAGCGACTTCCATTCCTTCTACAAGCAATGTCGCGTGGTATCCTCGGACCCAGCTGACCAAGCTCTCAACCTAGCCAGATTGAAGCTGGTTACAGCCGCCAAGATTGTCCTGGCCCGCACTCTACATCTCATGGGCATGACAGTCCCAGAGCAAATGTGATGCTCTTTTCTTCGGGGCTCTGCAGGAGGCCCCGATCGACCATAGCGAGTACCATCATTTCTCAGAAAGGGGTTAGGAATTGGCAAGCAAAACGCTCTACGTAGGTAACTTGAACTACAACACCATGGAGCAAGCCCTGGCTGAGCTCTTCGCCGGCCAAGGGCACGTAGTGGACGTCCGGATCATGATGGGTAAGGGCTTCGGCTTCGTGGAGATGGCCTCCGAGGAAGAGGCCGCAAAGGCCAAGGATGCCCTCAACGGTGTTCAGCTTGACGGCCGGACCATCCGCGTAGACGAGGCCCGCCCCAGAAGGGGCCAGACGCCTAGAGAAGAGCGCCCCGAGGTACGGAGCTCCACCGAGGAAAGTCCTGAGGAGGAGAATTCCACCGAGGAAGGCCCTGAAGAGGAGAGTTCCACCGAAGAGGGCTCCGAGGAGGAGAGCTCTACCGAAGAAGGCCCCAAGGAGGAGGGTTCCACCGAGGAAGGCCCTGAAGAGGAGAGCCCAATCGAGGACGACTGAATCAAGTATCGAGTCCGCTATCTCTTGTATGAGACTCCTGCATAGAGCCATCGGCTGGCAAGCTTATCAGCCCACTGAATCGTCGCGCCTGCCAGCCGACTGTGCCCTGAGCCTGCCTCAGCTCCCAACCCTATCCACCAGGAGGTCAACGTGAACGTAACGGTCGGAAAGATGAACGAGGTAAAATGGGAAAGCAGGCCTGATATGGTTGGGCTCTCCTTCGGCTATCTCATGAAGCCAGAGCAGAACCCCGACCTCACCGTCCGCGCGGCCATAATCCCTCCAGGCAGAACTCTCCCCGTCCACAGCCATGACGCTTCATCGGAGACCTTCTACGTGCTCCAGGGGAAGGGAGTGCTCACCTGCGACACCGACGAGGAGATTCCCACCCAGGCGGGCGAGGTGATCTACGCCCCGCCTGGTGTTCCCCACGGCATGCGCAACACCGGTGACGAGGACCTGCGGCTGCTGGCCATTTTCAGCCCCCCGCTGCCCTAGCGGGCAGGAGCCTCAGTGGAAACAGGCTCCTTTACACCTAGAGCCGACGCCAAGACAGCCGACTGGTCAGATCTGGCAGCGCGTTGAGAAACCCGTGCAGCGGGATGGAGGCGAAGTGCACTCTATCCCCCCGGGTCCCTACCCGGGGAGGCGTGATCCGAGCGGTGAAGGGAGTCATGAGGGTTAAGCTTGATAAACGACTTAAGGGGCGAAGATTCAGCCCCTTATCCTTCAGCTACATCGTCCGCTCCACCCGCTGCAGAGGCGCTGCTAGCGACTAGACTGTCGCCTCGGCCGCGGTAGCGGGCTCCTTGCGGAAGATAAGCTCGCCTCCCTCCACGTCCACCGCCACGGTGTCGCCCTCGGCGAACTCCCCCGCCAGGATCTTACCAGCGAGAGGATCCTGAAGTCGCTTCTGCAGGGTCCGCTTCAGGGGTCGGGCGCCGTAGACTGGATCGAATCCCTCCTCGGCCAGCCTGCGCTCAGCCGCCTCCGTGAGCTCCAGTCGTATGTGCCGGTCCTCCAGCCGCTGCCGCATATCCTGCAGCTGGATCTCCACGATGCGCTCAATGTCCTTGAGGCTCAAGGAGTGAAAGATTATCAACTCGTCGATCCGGTTCAAGAACTCCGGCCGGAAGTGAGCCTCCAGCGCCTCGGTAACCCGGCGCCTCATCTCCCCCTCATCCCTGCCACCCAGCTCCTTGATCCACTGCCCGCCGATGTTGGAGGTCATGATGATAACCGTGTTCCGGAAGTCCACCGTACGTCCCTGCCCATCCGTCAAACGTCCCTCATCCAGAATCTGGAGCAAGGCGTTAAAGACCTCCGGGTGAGCCTTCTCGATCTCGTCGAAGAGCACCACCGAGTAGGGTCGACGCCGCACCGCCTCGGTCAGCTGCCCGCCCTCCTCGTAGCCTACATAGCCCGGAGGCGCCCCAAGCATGCGCGCCACAGTATGGCGCTCCTGATATTCCGACATATCCAGCCGAACCATGGCCCGCTCATCATCGAAGAGAAACTCGGCCAGGGCCTTGGCCAGCTCGGTTTTGCCCACCCCGGTAGGACCTAGGAAGATAAAGCTGCCGATAGGCCGATTCGGATCCTGCAGCCCCGCTCGGGCTCGCCGCACCGCGTTCGAGACCGCCTGGACAGCCTCATTCTGCCCCACAATTCGCTGGTGAAGCCGCTCCTCCATATGGAGCATCTTCTCGATCTCTCCCTCCATTAGGCGGGAAACCGGGATGCTCGTCCACTTGCTGACCACCTCGGCGATGTCATCTTCCGTCACCTCCTCCCGGAGCATTCGTCCCGCGCCCTCCTCCCGCGACACCCGCTCGAGCTCCTCCTGGAACTTCCGCTCCAGCTCAGGAATGATGCTGTACTTGATCTCCGAGGCCCTGGCCAAATCTCCAGTCCGCTCAGCCTTCTCCAGATCCAGCTTGCTCGCCTCGATGTCGCTCTTGAGATGACTTATCGTGCGGTCTGCCTCCTTCTCCACCTCCCACTGAGCCTTCAGCTTCCGGCTCTCCTCCCGAAGGTCGCTGAGCTCCCGCTCCAGCTTGGAGAGCCGCTCCTTAGAGGCCTTATCCTTCTCCTTCTTCAAGGCAATAGCCTCAATCTCCAGCTGGCGGACCTTCCGCTCAACCTCATCGATCTCGACAGGCATGCTGTCCTTCTCCATCCGTAGCTTGGAGGCTGCCTCGTCCATCAGATCGATGGCCTTATCCGGGAGGAAGCGGTCAGCGATGTAGCGGTCGGAGAGCACCGCCGCTGCCACCAAAGCCCCATCCTGAATCCGCACATCATGGTGGGTCTCGTAGCGTTCCTTCAACCCCCTCAGGATAGAGATGGTATCCTCCACCGCGGGCTCACCCACGAGCACGGGCTGGAACCGACGCTCCAGCGCGGCGTCCTTCTCGATGTATTTCCTATACTCACCCAAAGTGGTCGCGCCGATGGCATGGAGCTCGCCGCGGGCCAACATAGGCTTCAGCATATTGCTCGCATCCATAGCCCCCTCGGCGGCTCCTGCTCCCACCACGGTGTGAAGCTCATCGATGAACAGGATGACCTGCCCCGCGGACTCCGAGACCTCCTTCAGCACCGCCTTCAGCCTGTCCTCGAATTCGCCTCGGAACTTGGCCCCAGCAATGAGACTCCCCAAGTCGAGGGCCACGACCCGTTTATCCTTTAACCCCTCGGGAACGTCGCCTCGTACGATGCGCTGGGCCAGCCCCTCCGCTATGGCCGTCTTCCCCACCCCAGGCTCACCGATCAGAACGGGGTTATTCTTAGTCCTGCGCGACAGCACTTGGATCACCCGCCGGATCTCCTCGTCCCGGCCGATGACCGGATCCAATTTGCCATGGCTAGCTACCTGGGTCAGGTCCCTCCCGTACTTCTCTAGCGCCTGATACTTGCCCTCAGGGTTCTGATCGGTCACCCGCTGGGACCCCCGAATCCCGGTCAGAGCCTTCAGGATGCCCTCCCTATCCACTCCAGCGGCCCTCAAAGCGGCCTCAGCTGCGCCATCGCCCAACCCCGCAATGGCCAGAAATAAATGCTCGGTGCTTATATACTCGTCCTTGAAGCCAGCTGCTTCCCGTTGAGCCATCTGCAAGACCTTGTTCAGCCGCTGAGTGGTGTAGAGCCTATCGGTCAATCCGCCCTGGACTTTAGGCAACTTCTCCAGCTCGGAATCCACTCGCACCATGATCGGCTCAGGGGCGATGCCCATCTTCTGCAGGATGGAGAAGGCTAAGCCCCCCTCCTGCTCTAGCAGCGTCAGCAGCAGATGCTCAACGTCCACCTGGGCGTGGCTGTAGCGCGCGCTTATCTCCTGCGCCTGCAGGATGGCCTCCTGGGCTCGCTGGGTCAGTTGCTCGAATCTCATCTCCTCACCTCTCTCGCAAATGGCTCCTTGTGACTGGCACCACCGAAGCCGTCGGTCATCCCTCGCCCAAGGTCCTCCTGAGGCGCTCGATCTCTGCTTGCATCTCCTCCATCTTCTGGGTCAAGTTCAGAATCACCTCTACCCCTGCCAGATTCACCCCTAAGTCTCCCATCAGCCGGCAGATTTTCAGCAGTCGGTCGACATCTCTCCGTGAGTACAATCTCACGTTGCCCGGCGACCGAGCGGGCTTCACCAGACCCACTCGCTCATAATGCCTGAGGGTCTGAGGATGCACGTCCACCATCTTGGCCACGATGCTGATGACGTAGCAAGGCTCCTCGCGATCTTGAAACTCCACTGCTGGTGCCTCCAAAGTTGGCGCTCACGGCGATCACTCCGCCTAACAGTGTCGGAAGAGTGCCCCCCTCTGAACCGTCAAATGCGGCCTCAGCCTCACGCCCGAGCCAGTTCCTGGAAGAGCTGCTTCTCCCGGTCAGTGAGGTTTATGGGCAGACTCACTTTCACCTTCGCCAGGAGATCGCCTCTCTCACAAGACTTGTCCAGGCGCGACATGCCCTGACCCCTAAGTCGAATTATCGTACCGCTCTGGGTCTCGGGGGGGATCTTGAGCTTCACGCTGCCGGCCAGAGTTCTCAATATCACCTCGCCTCCCAGCATAGCCATGTAGAGATCCACCGTCACATCGACCAAGAGGTCATCGCCCTTCCTGCGGAAGCGCGGATGCTTAGCCACCTTCACCCTCAGGTACAGATCCCCATTCTGCCCCCCCCCGTAGCCCGGAAGGCCCTTGCCCGCGAGCCGAACCCTGGAACCAGTCTTAACGCCGGGAGGAATCTTCACTTCTATACGCCGGGAGTCCATCTGAAGGACCCTTTTAGTTCCAGAGAAGGCTTCCTCCAGTGTCACCTCCACGGAATGCTCCTTGTCCTGGCCCCGCCGTGCTGCCTGGTTGATCCTCCTATGGGAAGGGCCCTGTGCCCTCACCTCCACGCCACCGAACAGGCTCTCGAAGAAGTCGGAGAATCCACCCAACCCCTGGCCACTGAAGATATCGCCCAGATCCCCAAAGTCGGCATACTCTACCCTAACGCCCTGTCCCGGCGCTTCGGTCGTCCACCGGGACCAGTCGAATCCGCCTGGCCGACCGCCCTTGCGCTCCCACTGTCGATAGCTCGCCCCTAGCTGGTCATACTTCTTTCGTTTCTCCAGGTCGCTCAGCACCTCGTGCGCCTCGTTGATCCCCTTAAAGCGCTCCTCGGCAGCCTTATCACCGGGATTGACATCCGGGTGATACTTGCGAGCCAGCTTTCGGTAGGCGCTCTTTATCTCCTTCTCTGTAGCCTTTTTATCGACTCCCAGAGTATTGTAATAGTCTTTATACTCCATGAACGCGTCTCCGCCTCAAGCTCGTCTCACCCTCCCAAAGCCTTGCTAACCCTCACCCGACAGGGTCGCAGAAGCTTTCCACGACAGCTGTATCCCTTCTGAATCTCCTCCACCACCATATCCCCGGGTCCATCCCCAAGAACTACATCCACTGCCTCATGAATGAGCGGATCGAATACCTCCCCTGCGGACTCGATGCGCTCGACCCCCTCGTCCTCAAGGAGCCTCTCGAGTTGGCGGTCGATTAACTCCACGCCCTCTCGGAAATTCCCCTCAGTGCCCTCGTAGCCCAGGGCGCGTTCCAGATCATCCTTGCTCTGCAGGATACGGCATATTATCCTGCGCCGGTCTTCCTCCGCACGCTCGGCGTAGATTCGGTCCAGCCGCTTGCGAGTGTTGTCCAGCTCCGCCTCAGCTCGCAGATATTTGTCCCAATTCTCAGCTGCCTCCGCCTGCGCGCTCTCCAGAGCCTCTCTCAGCTCATCTGCCGCTGGCTCTTCGGTTGGCGCCCCCCCCCTCTTCCCCTCGCCTTCCTCGCGCCTCTTCTCATCACCCATATCATTCCCTCTCTGATCGCCCAGTATGAACTGCTCCTCCATTAAGCTTTCCATTTGTACTACTTTAGTCTCGGTTTGTCAAGTAGGCTGCCTCCAACCGCCGCAGGAATCTCTCCATTAGCCACCGGACGCGTGCCGCCGCTCCCGCCCGATATCCTCGAGGAGCAGGAAGGGGAGGAAGCCTTAGCGCCAACCTTATGCCCCCCTTGCCACCACCGTGAAGCAGCGGGGCTGGGTCAAGCGGTTCCACCTACGGAAGGGCTCCGGTTTCGTGCAGGCCACAGGAGGGGAGGAGTTCCTCTTTCATCGAACCCACACTCTCGAGACTAACCTCTCCAAGCTAAAAGAGGGGACTGAGGTGCTCTTCGAAGTGGCGGTGC
>SDBU01003288.1_pt1 | contig 20622 bp, 13 predicted proteins | sample 2277071 | NCBI WGS metagenome assembly SDBU01 (sample SAMN10397929, study PRJNA504765) | marine sediment metagenome | isolation source: marine sediment core GS08_GC12, 126 cmbsf | place: Arctic Ocean: Gakkel Ridge, Loki's castle | collected 2008
ATAATCACAACATTTCAAGCTGTCATATAAAAGGAGAATGGATAATGATTTCACGAAACGGAGAATTTAAGAAGAACATAGCACAGACTCTGAGAATGCTAATTTGTTGTTTGCTGACTGTAGGTTTGGTCGGCTTGGTTAGCTCAGTTGGTTTTGCTGCTAGTTATACCTGGGATGCTGGTGGAGCTGTCGGAATCTGGAACGATGAGGACAACTGGGGTGGTACTAATTATCCAGACGGTACCGATGATACAGCTCTAATCCCGATAACTGCCACTATTACCACTGGCCCAGGGACGACAATCGGTACAATTGATATTGATTGCACTGCCGATTCAGCAATTGTTCTGCCTGCAATTTCGTGTAATGTCCTTACGATGAATACAACAGGTAGTTTCAGTAATTCACTTACCATGACTGGTAATCTGACAGTAAATACTAGCGTCACGATTGACGCGGATGCTGCTGCTGCCGATACTATCACGCTTGCTCTTGCTGGTTTTGACCTATTAGGCGATCCGGCTGTTACAGTTCAATCTACGGGTGCCGACGCCGGTGCTAATGCGCTTATAACCTCCAGTGCAGGCGCTGTTTTTGATATAGGTGCTCTCAACATTACTGGTTTACAAGGTAGCGCGACAGTGGACATCGGAGCCGCTTCTACATCGGGCGCGGTCACTATTTTGTCTAATGGTACAGGCGCTGCAACTCTCGATTTGAATGATTACTCACTTACGGTAACCGGCGCTCTTTCCGTCACCGCAGGTTCAGCGGTTCTAACAAGTGGGGATGCTAGTATTACCAGCACTAGTTCTACCGGCGGTGCAGATCTTAGTGTCTCTTCAACAGTCACAGTTGCGACGGTCGATGTTGCTGCTGCAATTGATACCGGTAGTGCATTTATCAATTGTGACAGCTTGGTAGCGACCACTTCACTTACTATCCAAACATCAGTTGATGTTACTCCTGATCCAGATACAGGAACTGCCTATGTAACGCTGAGTGGAGCTCTTACCGCGGGTACTGTTGCTATCACAGCTTATGCAACTAACGCGACATTGGACATCGGAGCCGCCTCTACGTCAACCACTGTCACTATTTGGGCTAGAGGTGCTACGGGTGCCGCAACAGGGACATGTGGGACTGCAGAACTCGAGTTGAATGACAACAGCCTTGCTATAACGGGTAATCTTGTCGTAAGAGTAGGAAATGGAGGTGCTGGTACGATAACCGATGGCGCAGCTCAGATTATTAACTCCACCCCTACCGGCAGTGGGAACCTCAATGTCTCAGGAACTATCACAATTGACACGGCAGACGAAGCTGGCATAGTTGACTCAGGTAATGCAAGTATAACATGTGACAATATTGGAACGGCTACAGCCCCTACTTCAATTACCATAGGAACGTCAGCCGATGCTGGTACCGATGGAGATACAGGAACCGCCTCGCTAACGCTAACTGGCGCTCTTAATGCTGGTGCTGTTACCCTCCAGGCCGGTAGAGATGATGCTGCAGATGTGACGTTAACCCTTGGATCTGGTGATGTCCAGATTACCGGCGCACTCAATGTAACGACACTTGACCTCGCCGCTTATGTAGGAGATACTTCAGTATCATATAGTGCTACACCTGCCGCTGCATTCCAGGTCGATGGTAATGTTTCTGTCAATTCCCAAAGCGCTGGCGATGTAACGCTTGATTTGACTGGCACAACAGGTACAATCGTGCTAGGTGACGATGGTACCGCGGACACTTTAACTGTTCGATGCGACGACACAGGTGTTGCTGGCGCTGTTGTACTTGACCTTAATGATAATAACGCCACCATTAACGCGACGCTGACTATCACTGATGGTACCGGTGGTGGATCCGTCACCGTATTATCCTCAGGTAATCTTGACATTTCCGGTGGCATTACGACTTCTGGTACTGCTATTGTCTTTGCTCCGACCGGCATTATCACTTTGAACGGTACTGCAGCGCAAGCGATTAACGATGCTGCTACGACGGATATCTCTTTTGCTGGCGCTAACATGGCAATAACGAACACCGATGCCGCTATCACATTTACCTCATGTGACGTTAGTGATTTAGTTAGTTTGACAATTGGTGACGGTGCCACCGTTACAGCAAATGCAGCGGCTACAATAAATCCACTGGTAGTAACACTTAGTGGCGACGCAACAATTAACGGCACCAATGGTTTCGTCTTCCCCGCTGCCGCCCTGACTATTGCTGCTAGTAAAACTCTAATTTACTCAGGTACTAGTACGTGTCTTTTTAACGGCACTGTAGCACTCAATGGTACAATTGATTTAACTGGCAATGGTACATTAAGTTTCGCTGGCGCGGTAACAATTGGTGCAAATGGTACATTGAGTGTCGATAGCACGGCTACTACGGGAGCAATATCAACGGCTGTGGATATTACTAACAGCGCTGGCGGCACCATCGACATGGACGCTGGAACAATAACAAACACTGCTGCAGTTACTTACACACTCGGTTCTGGCACTAGCGATTTTTATGCTGTTACCTTGAATGGAGGTAACCTGACGATATCCTCTGCTGTATCGACAACCATGAATGTCGATGGGGCTATGACGGTATCTGGTGCTACAAATGATGTAATAGCCACTGATACTGACGTTTCAGTTGTTTTTTCCGCTGGAATAGACAATAGCACCGGCGATGATCCTTTCGATTTCTACGGCAATGTGACATTCGATGCGGGAAGTGCAGTAACTATAAATACCGGTGCTAATGATATAGTTACGCTGGGCAGCGTCGGAAAAACTGTGACAATTACCAATAGCACTCCTGTAACTGTAGCGGCGGTAGGAGGCACGTTGGCTATAGGTGGTGATTTGGTTATTGGAAGCGGTTCTAGCCTGGATGAAGGTAGCACTGCAACTGTTACTTATGCAGGCGATATCACCAATAGCGGTACTTTCACCTCCAATTCACTTACGCTTAGCGGTGGCACTGATATGACCGTTTCGGATACTATGTCTTTGGGCGCTATTACAATTGGAGCAGGAAGTAGCATTACGCTGAATGCAGGCGCTCAAGTTACAGTAACAGGAAACTTTACAAATAACAGCTTGGCAACCGCGCTTACCGCGTCTTCAGCGGCAACAATTAGTTTCCAGGGCGATTTAACCATCTCGGGCAATGCTATCACTTTTGGTTGTCCCGTGTTCATCGGTAGTTCGCCAGACGTAATAACTATTCAAACCGATGTTACTTTCAACGAAAACGTGACTATCTATTCCGGAGATACGCTGGAGATTGATGGTAGTGGAACTCTTGATGGGGCTGTCGTAGTCACTGTTGCGTCAGGAAAGAGTATTATCCTCTATGACACTACCAGCAGGCTTATTACACAAGGCGACACAGCCGATGACTTTCGCGTTACACTCCAGAGCGGTACGGCTGGAAGTACCTTTTCCATCGTCGCTGATGGAACGTCCAGCAGCACTAACTTCGATGATGCCAGCTTCGAGATTCAGTTCGGTCAAGTAGCCTTGCTAGATGTGAATTTCAGTACCGATGTGACGGGCAACTCTGCGGCAAATATCGTCCAATTCAGTGCTTTGACACCGTATTGCGTTGACGCTACTGGAAATGCCAATTTTGTTGATGCCGCTGGTGACCCGCTGAATAATTTCGAACGTGTCACCCCACGTGCGGATACAATCAATGTCAATGTCAAAGCGGACGGATCCTATAACGTCGAGCGACACCGCTATACTACTAGCTGGGTGGCGAGTAACGACACTAGCATTACCTACGACATATTCATTGATAACAGCGGTACTTTGCGAGCATCGGATTTTACCGCCCGGGCTGACCAGGTCGTTTCCAGTGTAACCGCCGCGTCTACTACGTGGAATACCACTTATTCTACTCCCGGAGACTTCTACATCTATTTGGTGCCAACAAATGATACCGACTACGCTATTGTCAGCGCTGAAGTTGTTCGTATCGCACGCGCATATTTTACCACCGGGGATGACCCACTCGGCAGCGACGATGTTGCAACCTCGACCTACACAATTAATTGGACTGACAACGATGGAAGCGTAGGACCACAAGGTACGGTTAAACTCTATTATGCACTAACATCGGCAAACAGTGGAACCGCTTACAGTTCGATTGATGATATTCAAAATTTGAGCGCAGTTGTTCCTACCACAGCTTCTGGAGTAACTTTGCCGGTTAATGAGACAGATGTCGATAACGCGGTAATATGGGATGTTACTTCAGTAGCAGCGGGTACCTACTACGTCTATATCGTATACGAAGATGGTGGCTCATCTTATGATGTCAGCGACCCAATCGAAGTAAAAGCGACTAGTGTTGAGATTTTGACACCGCTTGTAGCCAGTGAAGATGGGGGCAACGAGTGGTATACGATACAGTGGCAGGATGCTGATGGCAACAACAGCGCGGTGGTTCGTCTGTATTATTCGGAATCAGCTATTTTGGCTTCTACTACTACTATGGCTGGAAAGGCGCTGACAACAGTTAATATGACTACCTTTGCAACTAATATTGCCACCACCAGCCCAGACCCAGTGACCGAAGCTGTGCTTATCAATTCAAGCACTCTCGGCGAAGATACTGATGGCTCTTCTGACCGTTATCTCTGGAATTTGTCCGCCATCGACCCAGGCAATTACTACATCTATGCGATGTTGGATAGTGATAACGACGGCACTCCTGAAAGCGGTTTTCAATCGACGGGTACTGTTCAAGTACAACATCAAGAGTCGTTTGTGTGGTTTTACAATGGCGATGCTACCGTTTCGTGGACAAACAATACGACAGCGGCAGTTACTGCAAGTTCAACATTTGCTATCAATTCAATGTCGACGAATGATATGATATATATCGGTGGATACGGTACCTTTACGAGCATTACGTTTGATGTTACCAATACAAACTCCACTGCGTCGGTCATGACAGTATCTTATTGGAACGGTACCGCTTGGACAGATGCGAGCGCTACTGATGGCACTGCGGTCGGAGGCGTAACATTAGCACAAGACGCGGCTGTGACGTGGACTGCTCCTTCATCCTGGCCCGAGAACAGCGTGAACAGTATCACGAGATATTGGGTGAGGGCAACAGTAAGCGTCGCTTTAGATGCTACCACTAGTATCGACAGAGTTACACTCAATGCTATCGATTCTAGCGTAACTGTCACTTCTCCTGCTAATTCTATCGTCGCAACCGATTCGGTTGTCATCGGTTGGATTGACGAGTGGAATGGTGCGACCACAGGTGACGTTCAACTCTACTATTCAGCGACTTCTGGTTTAACCACTTCGAACATCCAGGCCAGCGGTACTGCGATAGCTCTCGACCAGGCAGAAGGAGGGACCAGCGGAAGTTCTGTTAGCTGGGACGTATCCAACGTTACTGCCGGTACATACTACATCTACGCTGTGCTGGATAGAGAAGGCAAAGCGGGACATGGAGACGCTGATGTAATTGACCAAGCTGCAGGAACAGTCACGGTAGCTTCAAGTTTCGTCGTAACATTGGCAAACAGCACGTATGAGCCGCAAGTCGGTGGGACTTACACCGTCACAGTGAATCTGAATACCAATAGTCTTGCGGTCAAATCCGCAGCGATTTATCTGGATTTTGACACAGACTATCTACAGTTATCGACTGAAACCACTCCATTCACGAAAGTGGTTACTTGGTCGGCAACAGTATTCCAGAACACAGGCAGCAATACCAATGGAACAGTAAACTACGTCATTGGTTCCGCGACAGATTGGGCAGGGAGTAGCAGCGCAACTGCGTTTGCCAGTGTGAGTTTCGTTGTTCAACAGGTAGGTAACCTAAGTGTCGAGATTTCTACTTCGAATGCACGGTCAACCAGCATCGTCGATTCAAACGGGGTAAAGCGGTATCCTACCGTTGTGAATCCTGTATCGGGCGTAGGACTTGGCACAATTTCTGGGCAGATAGACCTTGAAGGCAGGACGAACGACGCTGAAGAGATTACGTTTGAACTGCGTCGTGCTGGCAGCCTTGGCAATACCTCCACCTGGAGTGCGGGTACACTTGATGAAGATGCGACAGAGGAAGCTATCCAGGTGACAACTGAGACCGATGGCAGCTTCTACCTCACTAGCGTTCCAACGGGATACTGGTACCTGACTGCCAAAGCCAACAATTACCTGCGAAGACAGAACGTCGATGCGGTTGCGACCGGCAATACCGCGTTGCTTGCTATAACGCCCGGAGTGAATACCACTGCATACTTCCAACAACTACTGGGCGGCGAGTGCTACGACACTGGTACGAATCTTGAGGACAACGATATTGACGCAGATGATTTGACGGTGTTTGCCACAGATTTCGGTGGAACCGAAACTGGTTCAGACATTAATGGCAGTGGAGGCGTTGATGTGGACGATTTCACGATGCTTGCTGCTAATTATGGCGAAACTGTTGGAATCGCTGGCCCATTTAGCGCATATCCTGGCATTGCGAACAACAACACAGCGCCATCTGCCGAAGTCTCTGAGGCAATGTTAGCATTCGCTGGCATTCCCGAACGACCAAAGGTGGGTAAATCGTTCAAAGTCCAGGTCGTTCTCAAGAATGTTGAGAATATTCGCGGTTACGCTTTTAATCTCGAATACGACCCAACTCAGATGTTAGTGGTGGCAAAGAGAGGCGACTTCCTTGCTAAACATTCGTCAAGCGGAATTCCGCTCTTCATCAACAAGACTACGGATACCGAAGACGGAAAGAAGATTGCCTTTGCTGAAGCTTTGATGGGTAGCGATATTCCAGGCGCATCTGGCGAAGGCACAGTGGCAACTCTGATAATAAAACCGCTCGAAGCTGGACCGCTTGCGATTACGTTGATCGATGGTAGGCTGATGCCAATCTCAGGTAAATCCAAGGAAATCACTGAGATTATGCTTCCAGTCATCGAAGTAATCAAAACACCGGCGGCATCAGTTCTCCGTCAGAACTATCCGAACCCGTTCAATCCTGAAACGTGGATTCCGTATTCGCTGAAGAACGACGCAACGGTTGAAATCCGCATCTACAACGCGGCAGGACAACTCGTCTACACGTTGCATCAGGGCTTCCGCGAAGCTGACCACTATGTAACAAGGGATAAAGCGGCTTATTGGAATGGTAGAAATGAATACGGCGAACGAGCTGCAAGCGGAATCTACTTCTACCAGATTCGTGCAGGAAACTTCGCAGCTACGAGAAAGATGGTTATACTGAAGTAATGCTTCTTTGACACCCCCCTCGTAGCACAACCCAAAAAGGGAGACGGAAATCCGTCTCCCTTTTTTTTTAGGTGAAAACAGCCCAGAAATAAATTTCAGGGTCTAAAGGCGAATGCTACTAAGAATTGCGTTTTCAGCCTACGAATGAATTCGAAGGCTAAGAAGCATAAGTCGGCTCGAAGCCGACTAGGACTGAGTTTTAATCCACGATTTCCCACAGATACGTGTCCCCAAAATCAAGAAGGCGTCACAACCCTTCGGGATTTGAGTAGCTCAATCTCCTGCTGCTGTTGTTCGAGACGTTGTTTCAACTCCTCAATCTGCTTTTGGAAATCGGTGCGGGCTCGCTTCTCTTGAAAATACCCCAACAGTTGAGGCAAGGCAATCACGGCTAAGACCACTGTAATCAACGCCCCGATTGCCCAAAACAGGAAGTTAATTGTGCTTTGAAGTCCAGTCATTTGGCTCGTCAATCGTTTGTCCAATTCGGCGATTTGGCTCGTCAATCGTTTGTCCAATTCGGCAATTTGCTTTGTCAATCGCTTGTCCAATTCGGCAATTTGCTTTGTCAATCGTTTGTCCATTTCCGTGATTGTCGTAATCATTTTCAACTCTAACGCTTGGATATCCGCTTTCGTGACCTGTTGTGCGGAAGCAATAATAGGAAGCAACAGAAAAAGAAAAAGCCAAAAAGTTATTCGTTTGAGATTCATAGAAAACCCCTGCTTTCAGACAAAATTGTAGTCCCTGTGTTTAGAGAGTATAGCATAGAGTCTCACTTCTGTCAAGGAAGAATAAATTTCCTTGAGGTAGTGATATTCCCGGCGCATTTGGCGAGGGCAAAGTGGTAACTTTGACAATAACACTTCGTTCCTCACAATGACATAAGATGCCTTTGATTTTCGAATAAAAAATTATTTGATTCTTAAATAAAAATTCAAGAGGCATAAGTCAGTATGAAGTATAAAGTATGAAGTATAAGAAAACAGTCTACCTGACTGTGCCGAAGGTAGACTGGTAACTGATTCCAGCGTTCGTAAACCTTAATACTAAAAATTACCTAAATGCCCATCGTGGGCACATAAATTGCTAATAATTATCTTGGCTTTGCCAACTTAATACAAATGAGGAAAAACTTAATCCCCCTATATTGAATGTAAAGGGTCTTCTGCGAGGTGTTTATAAACCGTGTTAAATTGGATCCTGAATATTATTCGGAAAAAGACTGACAGTAAAAGTATCGCGAAGAACAGACTGAAGTTTGTATTGATTCAAGACCGAACGCCTGTTGAACCCGATGCAAAGAAAGAAAAAAAGTCACGCGATCGAAAGGATTTTAGCAAATTCTACTCATCGGCTATTCGAGAAAATCCATCCCTTCCTATTGATACCTCGCCTGTAGAGATGACTTGTTTTTTGAATAAAATACGAATATCCAGCCATGATATATCTCCAAAATCCTAATAATTATTGTACTTCACTCGCGTATTTCATGCCCTTTTTTAGATTGACTTTGGTAAATTAGAACGCCATGCCCCGTAGCCTAGCCCTTTATGGGCGTCGTTTTCCCCACTATGGACGTTCGTAAACATAAAACGGGCATAAAGCCCTAGACTACAGCGTCGGGGAACGAAATCTACCAAAGTCAAATTAGGTTGACAATCTTTTGCTCGAGCTGACTCGTGCTTTATTTGCCTCAAATTCGAAGGTTGATTTTTCTTGACAATTATTGTACAACAATATACAATTTCAGAAAATATGTAGGAGGAATGCAAGATGGCTATAAAAAAAGTAGGTGCTTTTGAATTAAGGTCAAATTTAGCAAAAATTATGACAGAAGCATATTTAGGAAGTCAATTTCTTTTAGAGCGTAATGGTATCCCTATTGCTGTGTTAATGGGAATTCACGATTATCAGCAATTGCAAGAGGATTTTGGGGATATTAAAGATATGTTGGAGGCAGTTGCAGAAGATGATTGGGTAGACTTTGATGAAGTCATCCAACAAAGGGAACAATCAGACAATCTCTTAGGCACCAAGACAAACTGTTGGGGAGGGCAAAATGATAACACAATCTTTCGATACTTGCTTAACTGCTGAGGAAGTTCAGATATCCTTATCGTCAGGCAAGTGCTGCTAAGAGGATATCAAGAGTCAGAAGTCTTTCTCAGACGACAATACAGCTTTCACGACGCGCAATATCAAGGGCTAATCCGGAATTAAGCGAACATGAGCTAAACCTAGTCTTTGTTGCTTATCACTATGGCGATGATCTTGCTAAACGTCTTCGCGAATACATGAATTAGCCTACGAATCAATTCGCAGTCTAAAAAGCTAAAGTCGTCTCAAAGACGACTAAAAACCACTGTGAGTCCACTTTTTTAGTAGACTTGGGCTTTCGTTCGAGGCGTTTGTGACGCATGAATTGCACAAGAAATCCGGCCATACACATCAGCTTACGAATCGGCTCTAAGGCTTCTTAGCCAATTCTCAGTCGGCTTTGAGCCGACTTCTACTCTCTTAGCCTCGAATTTATTCGAAGGCTGATTTCTTTTGCTTTAGCCACTTTATTCGAAGGCTAAAAAGGAGAATTTCTATGGCTCTCTGGCGACTTTATTACCATCTCATCTGGGCAACTAAAGAGCGTCATCCGCTCATTACATCGGATATAGAACCTGTGCTTTACGGTTATATGGTAGGTAAAATCCAAGCACTGGGTTGCATTATACACGCAATTGGCGGTATAGAAAACCATATTCATCTGGTGGCTTCTATTCCACCTAAACTCTCCATTGCTGATTTTGTCAAAGGCATCAAAGGTGGCAGTTCCCACTATCTGAACCATAGTTTAGCTAATTCCTTTCCTCAATTTGGCTGGCAACGTGGATATGGTGTATTCTCGCTAGATAGCAAACAACTTAATGGGGTTGTCGCTTACGTTAGAAATCAAAAAGAACATCATAAGCAAGGTACTACGATTTCATCTTTGGAACGAGATAACCATGAAGACGATGGCCCGGTTGCTTGGAATCACGGTGAGGCTATCGCAAATATCCGTTTGAATGATCCTAAAGCCTTGAACTGAAGTTCAGGCTAAGAAGCAAAAGTCCGTTCAAACGGACTGATACTTGATTTTGTCGGCTTTGAGCCGACTTGCGCTCTCTTAGCCTCGAATTTATTCGTGGGCTATAGCAAGAGCCTTGAACTGAAGTTCAGGCTAAGAAGCAAAAGCCTTCGAATTTATTCGTAGGCTGAAACGGACTGATTCTGGATATAGTCATCTCCTAGTCGGCTTCGATTCGACTTGCGCTCTGTTAGCCTCGAATTCATTCGAAGGCTATAGCGATGTTTGAGTACCTCGAATTCATTCGAAGGCTTACCGCCAACCTCAAATTTAATCAAGGTTTGGCATATAAATTGCTTTTCGCTTTCCTATACACATTTAATTTCTGAAAGGGAAAGATAAATATGACAAAATCACATGAGAACACATTGCAACGGAAAACCCTTGTATTCATAATAATTCTAAGCATATTCTTTTTGTGTGTAACGCTCCGCGCAGCCGAAGGCGCAAATATTAGATTGCTGGATTCGAAGACCCAAAAACGCACTTTGACAATCAATGTGGGTGAAATACTTGACCTGGACATTGTCGTTAGCGGTGGCGCTCAAAAATTGGGCGGTGTGTCGGTTTTTCTCTCATTTCAATCTGCATATTTTGAGGTTATTGATGCGGATCCGGGCATGGGGGGCATTCAACCTGTCAAGGCTGGTCCATTCGGAAACATCTGGATGGAATTTCAGAACGACCTTCGTGGTAATAAGATTAATTATTCACGAATAACGATTAACATTGAACAAGCTATCTCCGGCGAGGGCGTATTGGGTACTATTCATCTCCGAGCGCTCAAGGTAACGAATTTTACCAAAATTGATTTTAATACGCGTGAAACAAAGTACCTATATGTAGACGATGATGATACATTCACTACCACTAATTTTGGTATGACGGTTCCGGCAGAAATAAAAATCGAAGGTTCACAAGTTCCTGTCATCACTCCGATTAGCAACATCATCATGTTGATTGGTAAACCAGTGCCGTCCATTAATCTTGATGATTACATGGCTGACCCGGATAACACTGATAAGGAAATTACGTGGACGATTGAAGGCGGCGGGCACATAACACCCCACATTGACCATGCTTCGCATGTTCTGACATTCGACCCTATTGTCGATTGGGTTGGTGTTGAAGATTTCACCCTGACCGCCACTGACCCAGGCGGAAATTTCGCCACAAGCAACTTCCAAGTTACAGTCAAATCAATTCTTGAGGTTTCAGATATTCCCAATATCACCTTGAAAGTAGGTTCTTCAGACGCCAGCATTGATTTAGACGATTATGTAAGTGACCTGGATGGGCAAAAGACGGACATTCGCTGGACATACGAAGGTTCTCAAAATGTGCAGGTTAGCATATCTGCTGACAATACTATGACATTTACCAGCCTTGATACTTGGTCAGGGAGCGAGACAATCACATTCATCGCGACCGACGCTGATGGATATGAAGGTAGAGATGATGTTATTGTAACAGTTTTACCGAAAGATGAACCAACATCACAGCCTCCTGTTATAAGTAGCCTTCCCCCCATGACTCTCACAGAAGGCGATACGGACACCTCGTTGGATTTAGATAACCATGTTACCGACTCGAACAACAAACCTGAAGAGATTTCGTGGAAAGCTAGCGACTATTCGATTATTACTGTCATCCTTAATGTTACATCACATCAAGTTACTATCCACGCGCCTGAAGGCTCGGCTGGCACTCAGAATATTACTTTCACCGCAACTGACCCAGATGGAAACACAGCTAGCGCCGACGTTGCAGTGACTATCAAAGAGAAGCAAGGTCCTGCTTCTTTTTCTCCTACTGTGACACTTCCTGCAGGTCTTACTATCACAGAAGGTGATACTGACACCTCGTTGGATTTGGATGACTATGTTACTGACCCTGATAACCCTCCTGAAGAGCTTTTTTGGATACCAAGCGGGCATTCGGGCATTATTGTTAATGTTGATGGTGCGTCACATGAAGTCACTATCCATGCTCCCAAAGGTTCCGTTGGCACTCAGAAAATCACCTTCACTGCATATGACCCGGACGGGAATTCAGGAAGCGCGGACATTACATTGACTATCGAAGAGAAACAAGCTCCTACTTCTTTTCCTCCTACTGTGACACTCCCCGCAGGTCTTACTATCACAGAAGGTGATATTGACACTTCGTTGGATTTGGATGACTATGTTACTGACCCAGATAACCCTCCTAGTGAGCTTTTTTGGATACCAAGCGGATATTCGAGCATTATTGTTAATATTGACGGTGTGTCACATCAAGTCATTATTCACGCGCCCGAAGGTTCCATTGGCACTCAGAAAATCATCTTCACCGCATATGACCCGGACGGGAACTCAGGAAGCGCGAACATTACCTTGACTATCGAAGAGAAGCAAGCTCCTGCTTCTTTTTCACCTACTATGACACTTCCCGCAGGTCTTACTATCACAGAAGGTGACACTGACACCTCGTTGGATTTGGATGACTATGTTACTGACCCAGATAACCCTCCTAGTGAGCTTTTTTGGATACCAAGCGGATATTCGAGCATTATTGTCGATATTGATGGTGCGTCACATGAAGTCACTGTCCACGCGCCCAAAGGTTCCGCCGGCACTCAGAGTATCACCTTCACCGTATATGACCCGGACGGGAACTCGGGGAACGGCGACATTACATTGACTATCGAAGAGAAGCAAGCTCCTGCTTCTTTTCCGCCTACTGTGACACTTCCTGCAGGTCTTACTATCACAGAAGGTGATACTGACACTTCGTTGGATTTGGATGACTATGTTACTGACCCCGACAACAAACCCGAAGAGCTTTTTTGGATACCAAGCGAGAATTTGACCATTATTGTCGATATTGACGGTGTATCACATCAAGTCAATATCCACGCTCCCAAAGGCTCCGCCGGCACTCAGAATATCACTTTTACCGCAACTGACCCGGATGGGAACTCAGGGAGCGCCAATCTTATAGTAACCATTGAGGAAAAGGTTGGACTGCCTGTCGTCAAAGACATTCCCGATATTACTATCTTGAAGAATGGGCAGGATACGAGCATCGACTTAGATGAATATGTTACTGACGAGGATGGTCTTATCCAAACGCTTACGTGGAAATTCACCGGAGCAACTGACATCATCGTCGAAATCAATCCAGTAACTCACGTTGTCACCTTGACTCCCAAAGAGGATTGGGCAGGGGAAGAAACGATTACTTTCCAAGCTATAGATTTAGATGGCAATGAAGGTAGCGATGAGATTATCGTGGTTGTTATAGATAACTCGCCAATAATTACAGACATTCCCGATATTACACTCAAGACAGGTAAAACAGAGACCTTCAACTTAGATGATCATGTTACTGATGAAGATACTCCTGATGTGGATATTACCTGGGACGTGTCGGGTGACATCTCAATCGACGTTGAAATAGACGATGACACTCATCTGGTGACGGTAACTGCTCCAGATTATGTCGTAGACCCTGAAGAAATCATGTTTACGGCTACAGACCCAGAGGACAATTCGAACAGCGATACGATAACTGTTACCGTTGAGCCACTACCATCACCAGTAATTACAGACATTCTCAATATTACACTCAAGGTAAATGAAATAAAGACCTTCAACTTAGATGGTCATGTTACTGATGAAGATACTCCTGATGTGGATATTACTTGGGAGGTGTGGGGTGACATCTCAATTGATGTTGAAATAGACTACGACACTCATCTAGTGACGGTAACTGCTCCAGATTATGTCGTAGACCCCGAAGAAATCACGTTTACAGCCACGGACCCAGAGGACAATTCGGACGACTATACGATAACTGTTACCGTTGAGCCACCATCAACACCATCGCCAGTAATTATAGACATTCCCGATATTCCACTCAAGGCGGGTGGAACACATATTTTTGATTTAGATGACCACGTCAATGATGAAGATACTCCTGAAGGAGATATTATCTGGAACACGTCAGGTGAAATCTTAATCGGAGTTGAAATAGACCCGGACACTCATGAGGTGACAGTGAGCATCCCTGACGATTTCGTAGGTTCTGAAGACATCATGTTTACAGCCACAGACCCAGAAGGCAATTCGGACAACGATATGATGACAGTGACTGTTGAGCCACCCCCTTCACCATTCTCGCCGCGAGTTGCCAACATCCCAGACATCACAATTTCAGTAGACAAATTTGATGTCAGCATCGACTTAGACGACTATGTTACTGATGACGATACACCCAAGGAGAACTTAACATGGGTTGCTTCTGAAAGCACTTCGATTGAAATTACAATTGACGATGGGACCCATCAAGTGATTTTGAAAGGGAAAACGGTGGGTACAGAGGAGATTACATTTACAGCGACAGACCCAGAAGGCAATACGGATAGCGGTAGCGTCACAATCACTGTTGAAAGCAAATCCAATGGCGGGGAAGATACAACCCCTCCCGCTTTCGAGGTGTTCGTCATGCGGAATCCTATTCAGCCGGATTATATTGTTATCACCGTGACTTCTTCAGAAACGTTGGAAGACAAACCTACGCTGACTGTGCAGCTTGATGGAAAAAAAGAAGAAGTAACATTGTCTGAAGGAAGCGTCAATACCTGGACGGGTACGTACATCGTGCAGGTAGACGCTAGCGGTGATGCTGTAATTATTGTTACGGGAATAGATGCAGCGGGCAATACAGGTACAAATGATAAAACGTTCGCGGTGAACAAAGGTGATGAAACTGATATTAGAGAACCTCTTTTGCTGCAAAATTATCCTAATCCGTTCAACCCGGAAACATGGATTCCGTATATTCTCAAAGATAGCGCAGACGTCAATATTTACATCTACAATACTGCCGGTCAATTGGTACAGACGCTAAATATAGGTGACCGAAAACCAGGACGCTATGTGACCAAAAATGGCGCTGCTTACTGGGATGGAAGAAATAGCAATGGGGAGCAGGTTACAAATGGCGTGTATTTCTACAGCATTAAAGCCGGCAACTTCACCGCCACTAAAAAAATGCTTATAGGAAAAATCAACGAATTTAGTCAATGACGCACTTCTTGTAGAAACCAAAAAGGGGGGACGGATTTCCGTTCCCCCTTTTTTTTTCGATTGACAATCTTTTGCTCGAATGGTAATATTGCTATAGTTCAGTTCAGAAACCAAGTTTTTTAAAAACTTGGTTTCTGTTAGCACAGCGGTATCTCAAGAGAAAGCAAAAGAGAAGAAGGGAAAAAATTTGATGAAGAGAAAAAGAGTCGAATACCAAAAATTCTTGAGAACCAAATTTGAACAAGAACGTTATCGAGGACTTTTCGGGCTAACGGATAACATTGAGCTTCGAGGCGAAGAAGATATTGTCCTTCAAAGAGAATTTCGCATTGACTTTTCGCTGCAAAAGAAGGATGAGACAATCTCGACTTCAGGAATTTTTAATTACTTCCAAAAGTACAACATCTTGGAGTTTAAGTCGTTAAATGACCGATTGGACATTATTCTTCTGACAAAATACCTCGGTCAATTGTTCTGGTGGCTATACGCCAAAAGAAAGGATGCGAAAGAAGGAAAAGGGCATGATATCTCTGATAAGGATGTAACCTTGACCATTATTACAGTTCGAGAGCCAAGAGAAGTTCTTAAAGAACTACGTCGTATTCTTGGTGACCGGTTGACCATACGTTATCGCGGACACTACCAGTGGCATGTTATGGGAGTTGAAGCCCACCTTGTAGTTATCAATCAACTTCCGGTCACACGCGAGCACTACGCCTGGCTCTCTTTCGCAGAAGGCATAAAATATCAGCAATATCAAGAAAATTTAGTCCAAGAAATCCAGCAAGATGAGGCATTTCAGGTGTATATTGAATTGCTGCAAGAACTGGAAGAGGAGGGGAAAGAAAGAATGGCTTACGACGTGTTAGTACGAATTATGATGGAAATGCCGTCCGAAAAGCGATTGGCAATTTGGAACGATTTTGCTGATGACTTACCAGAGTTCATTCAAAAATTGCCGAGTGAGAAACGACAGGAACTCTGGAACGATATTCCTATCCCAGAAATGCAGGAGGTTTTAAAAAGATTTTCGGAGAGGAAACGACGAGAAGTCCTGAAAGGATTTCCTATAACTGAACTGCGGGAAGTTTTAAAAGAACTATCTGGAGAGGATTCATAAGCGGAGCACTTCGTCCAAGAAATCCAGCAAGATGAAGCATTTCAGGTATATCTTGAATTGCTGCAAGAACTGGAAGAGGAGGGAAAAGAAAGAATGGCTTACGAAGTTTTAAAACGAATGATGATGAAAATGCCACCTGAGAAGCTACAGGAACTTTGGAACGATATTTCTATCCCGGAAATGCAGCAGGTTTTAAAAAGGTTTTCGGTGGAGAAGTGGCAGGAAGTCTTAGAGGAACTTCCAAAGGAACAGTTACAGGAGATTTTGAAAGGACTTTCGGCTGCAGAGGATGTAGCTGTTTCGCAGACTAAGGGATGAAAAAATGGGAGAGTATGTTATGAACGTATATGATTTAGACACGCCTGCTTTGACAGTCGACCTTGATGTGTTGGAGCAGAATATTCACAACATGGCGGAGCATTGCCGCAATCTTGACATCGGGCTTCGCGTACACATAAAGACGCACAAAGTTCCACAAATAGCTCAGAGGCAATTGACCGCCGGAGCTATGGGCATAGCCTGCCAAAAACTTGGGGAAGCGGAAGTTATGGCAGAGGCGGGCATTAGCGGATGCGATGGCACGCGCTGTGATATTTTAATCCCGTATAATATCGTCGGCAAGCCAAAGGTTGAAAGATTGACGCGCCTCGCCAAGCAAGCAAAAGTTACAGTTGCCGTTGATTCGGAAACGACTGCCAAAGGCATTTCTCAACAAGCGCAAAAGGATGAATGTCCGATTCAGGTGATAATTGAATTAGACACAGGAGGACGCCGATGTGGTGTACAATCGCCGCAGGCAGCTTTGGAATTAGCTCAGAAAATCGTTAAGATGCCGTATCTTGATTACCAAGGCATCATGACTTATCCTAGTAACTCCAGAGCCAAGCCGTTTATCGAAGAAACTGTCGATTTGCTTAAGCGCGATGGCATTCCAGTTAATATCATCAGCGGAGGAGGAACCGGCGCGGAGGCGGCATCCAAAGAGATAGGATGCACGGAAACACGAAGCGGCTCTTGTGTATACGAAGGTATGAAGCGTGTCTCTGGGGTGGCGGCTTTGAATCCAGAAACATGCGCTTTGCGGATGATAGTCACAGTCGTCAGCACGCCTACTTCTGAACGCATCATCATTGATGCCGGTCAGAAGACGTTTACCAGCTATGCGCCATCTCCCTACGGATATATTATCGAACATCCTGAAATCAAAATCTATGGGATGTCTGTAGAACACGGACACATAGATGTCAGCGATTCTGAACATAAATTCCAGGTTGGGGAGAAACTATCGGTTATTCCGCTACATCAAGGGATGACAAGTAATCTGCATGATGAACTCGTCGGCATCAGAAATGGGAAAGTCGAAGTAACCTGGAAGATCGCGGGAAGAGGGAAGGTTAGGTGAACGAATTACGAATTACGAATTACGAATTAAAAAAATAGTCAATCCAAGGGCGGCAGCCTTCTCGCCTGTTTTCTGTAAATCTTTTCGCAAGTGGAGGGAGGATTCATCATGAACTTAGACAGGATTACCATTAACCCTGAGATTTGTTTTGGCAAACCCACGATTCGTGGTTCGCGGTTTCCTATTTCTCAAATTGTAGATTTAGTCGCGGCAGGGAATACGTTTGAGCAAATATTGAATGATTTTCCCTATCTTGAGGAGGAAGACATTCGACAGGCGTTAGCTTATGCTTCAGCACTCGTCAAAGGCACGGAGATTAAAGTGGCATGATGAATTTTTTGCTGGACGTTGGGATTAGCCCAAAAGTTTTATCTTTACTTACGTCTCTCGGACACCGCGGCGTACATTGTACAGACATCGACTTAGCAAGCGCTTCTGACCATCAAATTTTGGATTATGCTATTCAGGACAATGATGCAATTGTCATTACTAGCGATTTGGGATTTGGTACTTTAGCCGTCTTTGAAGAGCGCGTCGTCCCGGGTGTTATTATTCTGCGACTGAATAACCCGAATGCCGCTCAAATGATAGCATCGCTTCGTCAGTTACTCACCGGAGTCAATGCTGAACAGATTCACCAAGCCATCACGGTTGTTGAACCACATCGTATTCGAATTACGAAATTACCTATCGGCTGACCAATGTGATGTTAAATAATCAGTGTTGTTCAGAAAACGGAGTTTTTCGCCGAAGTCGTCGGTGAGCGAAGCGAACATATCCAACGTGCTTTCAACGTCATCTTCGCCGGAAACGATAAAATCGGCAAATTTTTTGGATGGTTCTACAAACTTTTGGTGCATAGGCCGAACTGTATTCAGGTATTGAATAATGACGGACTCTGCAGTCCTGTCCCGGTAGGCAATGTCGCGCTGTAGACGTCGGATGAAGCGGATGTCTGCATCTACATCCACAAATATTTTCATATCCAGAAGTTTTCTTATATTCTCGTCCGCAAGAATCAATATCCCATCCACAATTATTACCTTCTTCGGAGTAATGTGTTTGGTCTCTTTCCGCCGCGTGTGTGTTGTAAAATCGTAGATTGGAAGTTCTACTAACTTGCCTTTGCGAAGTTCCGTGAGATGATAAATCAATAGCTCATTATCCAAAGCGTCTGGATGGTCATAGTTCACAAGTGTACGCTCGCTATAAGATAAATGGCTTTGGTCTTTATAATAGCAATCGTTCGGAATGAGCGCGGCATTATTTTTTCCTCTTCGATTTACCATTGCTTGAGCGAGAGTTGTTTTGCCAGAGCCACTGCCACCGGCTATGCCGATAATAAATGTCATTTTTTCCATCCTAATTGAGCTGGATAGCTTTCGCTAGGAGTACCCGATGCGGGTGGTCTTTCATCAAGTGCAAGAGCACTCTCCCACGTTTTTTGCTTCCAATCTCGACTCAACGCGTTGCCCGTCCATCATCTGGAGAGCCGTTTCTCGGACACAAATTTCTGTAACAATTGCTTGCAGATTCCACACTTACTCACACGAAACCCAGTTCATTTCCACATTTTAAAACGGGAGCTTTCTCGGAATTCGGAGGAAGAAGAATACATTTCCATTCCCAAACGTTGAGCTGCTGGAACGGCTCGATAATCGATGACTGGCGATAGAATAATCTTCCTACTCACCTCGACATCGTGGATTTTTTCGTAAAATTCTATCTTACGCTGAAATGTGTAAACATCGCTTTTACTCATAGAAGACCGAATTTCCATGATAATCAGAAGTCCATCCCTCACAACTATATCGAGTTCAACCTGGTCTGGATGCCCGAAAATGTAGCCTTCCTTGTCATAGCCCTAGTATTGTTCTACTTTAAGCCCAAGTTCATCTGCCAATATCCCCTTCAATCCACTGCGAAAAGTCTCTTCACTCATAATTCCCCACCGAGCGCCAAGCCCAACAATTTTATTATCGAGAGCTTTAAACCCAGATTGCATGTCTTCGCGTAAAGCTTTTAGTTCGGCTTCGAACCCTTCACGCGAAGTTTGGAAATCCTCGCGTAAAGCTTTCATTTCTTGAAAGTACTCCTCGAATCGTCGATCTGACTCCTCGCGTAAAGCTTTCATTTCTTGAGAATGCTCCTCGAATCGTCGATCTGACTCCTCGCGTAAAGTTTTTATTTCGGCTTGGAACTCTTCGCGCAAAGCTTTCATTTCGGTTTGGAACTCTTCGCGCGAAGTGTTTATCTCAATTTGGAAATCCTCGCGTAAAGCTTTCATCTCAGCTTTAAAATCTTGACGCAGAATTTTGAGTTCAGAGAACAAAACCGCCTGGTCACTTTTTTTACCGAACACATCGGACATTACATCAACAAACTTCTCGCGTATCTCCGGGTGTTCGCTTACCAGGCGTGGTAGTTCCCTGGTAACAATTGCAATTATCTCTTCTTCAGTCAGACTCTTTGTTTCAGTTCCACCCATCTTTCTCACCTCCTGCAGCTTTCGGGAAGTTCAAAAATCATAGAAAACAGGCGATGGAAACCTCGCCTTTCAAGGCGGGTGCGCGGAAGGCTTCCACCTTCAGTGGATAGCACCGCGCGGGAAATCGCCTTTCTTT
>SDBU01003289.1_pt1 | contig 20620 bp, 18 predicted proteins | sample 2277071 | NCBI WGS metagenome assembly SDBU01 (sample SAMN10397929, study PRJNA504765) | marine sediment metagenome | isolation source: marine sediment core GS08_GC12, 126 cmbsf | place: Arctic Ocean: Gakkel Ridge, Loki's castle | collected 2008
CTCAAAAAAAAGCATTATAAAATATTTTTAAAAAAAATTATACACATTTTCCTCCACTTTCTAAAGAAAGTGGAATCCAATGTATTTTTTTCTTGAAAATTGGATTGTTCTTTCAAACATTCAAGGAGAAAAAATTAGAGTTAAGATGGATGTTATTTCAAAGAGAATAGAAATAGTAGTTAATGGGACTATATCAAAATTTACTCTTGATAAAGCTCTTAATAAATTACGATTAGAAGAACAAGATAGCATTATCACCTCACTTGTTACTTCTGAGAGTCAGCATCTAGAAATTATCCACACTCATAATGGATATTGTCCTTATGCAATACCTGTTGGATTAAAAATATTGAATCTAAGCTAAAATATAAATTATTTTTTAGTTCTAAAAATAATTTCAAAAAATTTTATAAAAAACTTTTGAATTTCTCAAAGTCTTTATGCATAATTTAATTATTACACCTTCGAAAGCCATTGAATATAAATGTTTAATATTATATATTTATAAGACTTTTATATAGGGTTTTAATGGAAAACAATCTGCATATATTTATTGATAGATTAAAAAACGATAAAGAAGAGAAGATATTAGATACTCTTTTAGCTAAAGATTTAGATATTGAGAGAGAAAAAGAGCTAATTTTCAGAACCCCTATTGAACTTGAAGCTAAAGTGTATAGAGTAAATGAAGAATTAATTATTAATGTAAATTTAAAATTTGGAGTTAGCATACCTTGCAAGATTTGTAACAAGTTAATTGAAAAAGATATAAAAGTTAAAAATTTATATATTACTGAAGAGATAGAAAACATCAAAACATTTTATGATTTAAAAGATGAGATAAAAAATCTATGTTTTTTACAAATCCCATCTTATGTAGAATGTTTAGATAGTTGCCCAAGCAGGGAAAACATAAAAAATTATTTTAAAGAACAAAAAAAGGAAAATTTTCCATTTTCTGATTTAAAGGAGTAGTAAAATGGCAGTACCAAGAAGTAGAATCTCAAAATCTAAAAAAAGATCGAGATCGGCTCATTCAGCTTTGAAACCTAAAGGTGTATCGACATGTTCAAATTGTCAAAAAACTAAAAGACCACATACGGTTTGTCCATATTGTGGATTTTATGCAAAAAGAGCAGTAATTTCTCAAGAAACAGCTGAAAAATAAAAATGTCTATAAGAATTGGTATAGATTTAATGGAGAGTGAAAATAGTGAAAAGGCTATTTTAAAAGAGACTCTTCATTTTGCAAAAAGTTTAAAAAAGGATGTAAGTTTTATATTTTTTGCAAAAAAAAATCTAGAAGATGAGTTTAAAAAGATCGAAAAAGAGATTGATTATCCATTTGAGGTAGTATATTCGGAGCATACGATAGCGATGGATGAAAATCCTCTTTTAGCTATTAGAAGAAAAAAAGACTCTACTATATTTAAGGGATTAAAATATTCAAACGAAGATAAAATAGATGCTTTTATATCTTGTGGGAACACTGGGGCGCTCGCTGCAGGAGCTACTCATTTTATAAAAACATTTAAAAATATTTCTCGGCCTGCTTTGCTCGCTCTGATCCCTACAAAAAAGAACCTTTTAGCTATTTTAGATGTTGGAGCATCGATTGCGATGTCTTCTGATAATTTAGTTCAGTTTGCTCTATTGGGAGCGGCATTTCAAAAGGCTAGAAATATTAAAAAGCCAAATGTTGGTCTTTTAAATATCGGAGTGGAAAAACAAAAAGGGACATTTCATCATCAAAAAGCTTATTTAGAGCTAAAAAAGCTTGAAAATGATTTTGAATTTATTGGAAATATTGAAGGAAAAGAGGTTTTTGAAGGAAAGGTTGATGTACTTGTTACAGATGGATTTACAGGAAACATTTTTTTAAAAACATCAGAAGGTCTCGCTAGTTTTGTACTCGATAAAGTAGAAAAAAATATTGTAAATAAAAAGGCTGAAATTTTAAAAGTTTTAAAAGATCTCAAAAAAAGATTATCGTACTCAGAATATCCCGGGGCTGTTTTGATGGGAGTTAAAAAACTTGTTATAAAATGTCATGGTTATTCTTCAATAAAAGGTATTATTTCAGCAATCCTAGATGCTATAGAGCTTGTGGAAAATAATCTAATTGGTTCAATAAAAACTTATCTTGAATAAATAATTTTTTACTGGAAAAAGTTTCTTGTTTTCTCTATTATCTTTATAAGGGGTAGAATAATATAAGTTAAAAAAATTGGTGTATTATGAAAGAAATTCTAATAAATGTTGAATCCAAAGAGATTCGTTATGCTTATCTGAGTTTTGGACAGCTAAACGATTTAATAATAGATAGAAAAAAATCTAGACAGATAACAGGAAATATCTATCGGGGCCAAGTAAAAAATATTTTAAATAATATTCAATCTGCATTTATCGATATTCATGAGAGTGAAAATGGATTTATTCATATCAACGATATCATAATAAACAGAAAAAAATTCGAAGAGATGTTTGATATGGATTTTGATGTCTCTTTAAAAGGAAAAAAAGAAAAACCTTTCAAAGAAGATATAACAAAACTATTAAAAATTAATCAGCCTGTTTTAGTTCAAGTCGTAAAAGAATCTATTGGAACTAAAGGAGCTAGATTAACATCTAATATTTCGATTGCTGGAAGATATTTAGTTTTATTGCCTAACACACCTCATAGAGGAGTTTCAAGAAAAATTGAAAATAGAGCTATGAGAGACAAGCTTAAAAAACTGATTCAAGCTTTCGAGATGCCAAAAGATATGGGACTCATTTGTCGAACAGCTAGTGCTAATGCAACGACAGAAATGCTAATAGATGAAGCAACTAAACTTTTAAATCAATGGCAAGAGATTGTAAATAACTTTCATGAAGCAAAAGGCCCTAAAATTTTACATGAAGAGTGGACACTTTTAAAAAAAGCGATACTTACAGCTGTTGATAAAAAATATAATAAAATCATAGTTGATAACTATTCACTCATGCAAAAGTGTTTAAATATCTATAAAAACTATGAAAAAGAGCACAAGTTAGACATTGTTTTTTATAAACAAAAGTTGCCACTTTTTGAAAAGTATAATGTTGAAAGAGAAATAGATAAATCTCTTAGACGAAAAGTATGGCTGCCATCTGGTGGATATCTATATTTTGATAAAACAGAGGCTATGTACACAATAGATGTTAACTCTGGAAGATCTTCTAAAGAAACCATAAAAAATGTTGAAGAAACTTTAGTTAGAATAAACCTAGAGGCTGCAAAAGAGATAGGAAGACAACTTAGACTTAGAAATGTTGGTGGTCTAGTTATTTGTGATTTTATCGATATGAGGCTTCGAAAAAACCAAAGAAGAGTTTTAGAAAAACTAAAAGAGAGCATGAAAGAGGACTCTTCAAAATGCACAATTTTAGGGATGAGTGAATTTGGCCTCGTTGAAATGACTCGGCAGCGTGCTAGAGAATCTTTAATCCAAACAATTTTTACACCATGTCCATATTGTGCAGGAAACGGTCTTATAAAAAATCATGAAACGACAGCTTTAGAGATTGAAAGATCATTAAAAAAACTAATTAATAACGCTGAAAAAACAAATATTAGACTTGTCACACACCCCTATTTAGATAACTATTTAAAAACTTCTGATAAAGAGTACTTTATAAAACTTGCATCTAATGCTAAATGCTATTTAGAGTTTAAAACTAAAGACTCTTATCATTTGAATGAATTTCATCTTTTCACAAATGGTAAAAAAGCTGATGTCTGAAGATAGTTTTATAATAAATTTAGAAAAGCTCTACAGCGAAAAGAGGATAACTAAAAAATATTTAGATATCTTATCTGATTTTTATAAATGTTACATAAAAACTGTAAACTCTCATACATCTAAAAAAGAGATATCAAAACTTTTTAATCAACTTGTAAAGCTTTTAATAGATCATACAAAAAACCCATTTAAATTTGAGCTATATCATAAAAAGATAACCAAACCTTTTAATTATCAAAAATTTGGAATAGATTTTTTAAAACCCTTAGTTGATTTAAAAAACTCTAAACTTTTGGGAATAGATAATTTAAAAAAGATACAAGAGTATATAGATAAAAAAGAGAATGTAATTTTACTCTCTAACCACCAATCAGAGGTAGACCCTCTAATGATCCCTATTTTATCTGAAGATAAATATTTTTCACTCACTTCTGATATTATATCGGTTGCAGGAGAGAGAGTAATTTTAGATCCTTTAGCTATTCCTTTTTCCATGGGATGTTCACTTTTATGTATCTATTCAAAAAGATATATTGATTTAGATATAACAAAAAAGCATCAAAAGCAGATCCACAACAAAAAAGTGATGTCATTAATGAAGACCCTTTTATCTGAGGGGGGAAAAGTGATCTATGTAGCTCCAAGTGGAGGCAGAGACAGAAAAAACAAAAGTGGCAAAATAGAGATTGCACCTTTTGATTATAAAAGTTTAGAGATGTTTTATTTAATGGGAAAAAAAGCTAAGAGGAAAACACATTTTTTTCCGTTTACTTTAGCTACCTATGAAATCATGCCTCCTCCTGAAAAAATACAAATTGAGATGGGAGAGAAAAGAGTAGTTAATAGAAGAGCAGTATTTATTAGTTTTTTAAATGAATTAGATATGGAAAATTTCCCTCACTCTGATGAGAAAGACAGAATCAAAAGAAGAAAAAATAGAGCCAAATATATTCATAATATTGTAAAAGAAGAATATGAGAGGATAACAAAGGGCTAAATGATGCTACGCTTCAAATTTCTTATCATATTTTTATTTTCAATTTTTAATATTTTTGCAATGGATACCAAATATCAAATAGTTGAAGATAAATCAAACTTAAAAATATTAAATCCCTCTCTCAAAGATAGAAATACTTTAAAACTTAGACTCTCAAACGGTATGAAGGTCTATATTATATCTGATAAAAATACAGATAAATCAGCAGCAGCAATTAGTGTACTTGCAGGTTCTTGGGACGACCCAAAAGAGTTTCCTGGAATGGCACATTTTTGTGAACACATGCTTTTTAAAGGATCAAAAAAATATCCTAAAGAGTCTGAGTACATGAAATTTATTTGGGATAACTCTGGCGTTCCAAATGCATATACAGCCTCTGATAGAACTGTATATATGTTTTCAGTAAACGACTCAGCTTTTGATGAAGCCTTAGATAGATTATCTTATTTTTTTAGAGATCCAATATTTGATGCATCTCACATTGCAAAAGAGCTATATGCTGTAGATCAAGAGCATTCTAAAAACATTGAAAATGATGGAAGAAGAGCTCATATGGTATCGAAAGAGATTGGTAATCCAAATCATCCAAATGCTAAATTTTCAACAGGTAATGCTAAAACTCTACAGTCTATTCCTCCATCAGAGCTTAGAAAATGGTATGAAAAACACTACTCTGCAAATCAAATGGCTTTAGTTATTTATTCTAATAAAGATTTAGATGAGCTAACTCAGCTAGTAGTAGAAAAGTTCACACCAATTGCAAATATTGGAAAAGATCAAATTACTATAAATGAAAGTATTTTTAACGAAGAAAACAGTGGTAAAGTCACCTATATAAAACCAATATCTAATATTCAATATCTCTTACTTGAGTGGGAGCTTGATAGAAAATTTACAGATGATGAAACAAAATCAGCTGATTTGATTGCATTTACATTAAAGAGAGGACAAAAAAACTCTCTTTTAGAAGTTTTAAAAAAAGAGCATTTAGCGGAAGATTTAGATATTGTAGTTGAAAAAGCTGGCTCTGATCAATCTTTATTTATTTTAGAGATCAAACTAACTGATTTGGGGATAAAAAATACTGAGAAAGTAATCAGTAGATCTTTTGAAGCAATAAATAATTTAAAAAAATCATCTATCCCAAATTATTTATTTCATGAAATGAAAACCATGTCAAAGTTAAACTACGAGTATCAAGCACATAAGGATGCTTTTGAGTTTGTATCTGAGCATGCAGCAAATCTTTTATACGAAGATCTATCAACGTATCCCAAAAAAAATGTATTAGCTAGTGAGTATAGTTCAGAAAATGTTAATCAGATATTGGATTCATTAAATTTTTCTACGTCTCAGATCTATTTAATAGCAGATCCAAAAAAAACTAACGTGAAATTAGATAAAAAAGAAAGATGGACAAACGCTAAATATAGCGTTAAAGAACTTAATAAATCACTTAAAAATAGATTATCTAAAAATCCTACTAATCCAAATATCAAACTACCTGAGCCAAATTCTTTTATTCCAACAAATCTTCAAATGGATACAACAAAAGAGAATTTTACAAATGAAAAAGATCCCGCAAAAATAGTATCTGATGATTTCGCAACAATTTTTTATTTAAAAGATGATAAATATAAAGTTCCTCAAGTCTCTTGGCATTTTCAAATCAAAGATGAAATATTTGATGAAACTGTAAAATCTGATGTTTTAAAAGATCTATATGTTAAAGCTCTTTTAGAAAAGTTAGCACCAACTATATATTCAGCAGAGGAAGCTGGATTATATCCATCTATTTCATCTGATACTTTTAATATAAGAATAGATATTTTTGGTTACTCAGAGAAAGCCTCTTTTCTTTTAGAAGAGATTTTAAAAGCTATAAATAATTTGCAGATTTCAAAAGATCAGTTTGATATTTACTATAGCTCTTTATATAAAGACTATCAAAACTCTCAAAAAATACTTCCAGTATTTCAAGCGAAAAATTATTTACAAAGCATTTTAGCTCCAAGTAGTTTTACCAACTTAGATAAATTAGATACCTTAAAAAGAATTCAATTTAGAGATTTTCTAAAATTTAAAAACAAGGTTTTTGAAACCTGTTATATAGAAGGATTTTTATCAGGTAATTTATCGTTGAAAGAAGCTGAAAGCATCTGGTTAGATATCAAAGATTCACTTAGACAAAACCCCTTTTTACCAAAAGATCACTACAAAAAAAAGGTCTTTGTAATAAAAGATAATAAAGGTCCTTATTTGATTCATCAAAAAATAGATGTTTTAGGAAATGGCGTTGTTTTAGCAATTGATCAAGACTCATTTTCTTTTGAAAATAGAGCAGCTCAAAGTATTTTATCACAAACTCTTAGAGAAGCATTTTTCACCTCACTCAGATCCGATCAAAAAACAGCTTACATTGCCCATTCAACAGATATTGAGATGCAAAAACATTTATATCAACTATTCTTTGTTCAGTCCAATTCTCACAGTGTAAGAGATCTTCTCGCTCGATTTGAGATATTTATAGAAGACTATGAAGATAACATCGAAACTAAAGTCCCAGAAGATCGATTTGAAAACATAAAAAACAGCATTATTCAAAATCTTGAAAATCCCTATAAAAACTTACAAGAGATGTCATCTACCCTAAATTATATAGCCTTTGAAAAAGAAAAAGATTTTCTTTGGCATGAAAAAAGAATCGAAGCTCTTCAAAAACTTACCTATCCAGATTTTATATCTTTTTGTAAAAAGACTCTTTCTAAAGACAATAAAAAAAGACTCGCTATCCTATTTGAGGGCAAATTAGATAAAGACTTCAAATACAAGAAATTAGAAGATCAAGAGCATAAAACTATCGGTTTTTACAAAACTGACAACATGGAAAATGTTCAATAGCTATTTTTAAATTTAACTTATTAAATCAATCAGATCTTTAAGAGAGACAAATTTCACAACTATTCCATCATATCTCTTATCAAAACTGCGATCAATATCTGTTGCAACTACAAAATTATTTCCTTGAGGATAACGCCGACGAAATATTTTAAGATTTTTAGGATCAAATTTTGTTGAACTCCATTTACATTCAATAGCAACAGGAGAAGATTTTCTATGATTTAAAATGAAATCAATTTCATGACCTTGCTTATCTCTCCAATAGTTTACAACTATCTCATTAAATCGCCCTAAAAGTTCATTTAAAACAATATGTTCCCAAAGTTGTCCAAAATCTTCCTTTCTAAGATTGATCCAGCCACGACAATGACAAACAAAACCTGTATCAAAGCCATATACTTTAGGAGCTGAAATTATTTCTGTAGCTTTATGGGTAGAAAAAGGTCTAACTACATATGCAACATAGGTGGCTTCTAATACAGATAAATAATTATTAATTGTTGATCTGCTTACTTCGCAACTAGGAGCAAAACGAGTAGCCTCAAAAATGCTACCACTTTGAGCTAAGACTAATTCAGTGAATTTAACAAAAGAAAATCTACTTTCAATATGAAATAACTCTTGAACATCTTTAGCCCAATATGACGATAACCATTCTTGATAATCACTTTCTATAAGTTCATCTTCCAAAAAAAAGGGAGGCAAACCTCCATGTAAAAGACGAAAATCGAGATTTCGTCCATCAAAATCTTTTAATTCATGAAAAAGAATTGGTGTAATATGCACTTTTGTTTTTCTTCCTGTTAAAGTATCTTTAAATTTTTTAGAAGCACCTAAAGTTGATGATCCAGTAGCTATAATCTTTACTTTTGGATAATAATCTGCTGCAATTTTGAGTAATTCAGATGGATTTTTTAAACGATGGATTTCATCGAGAATTATCCGTTTCTTACCTAGCTTTTCTAAAAATTCTTCAGGATCTTCTAATAACCTCCTAGTTCTAGGCAGTTCACAATCAAAATATTCAACATTATCTAAGCTTTTACAAAGATACGTTTTTCCAACTCGTCTTACTCCTGCTAACCAAATAACAGAGCGTCTTTTCCACGCATCTTCTAATCTTTTTAACCAATAATTACGTTTAACCATATGTAACCTCAAATGACAAATAGTACTACTAAATGACAATATACCATCATTTAGTAATTTCGTCAACAATTAGAGCATTATTATTAAATCATTTATTATTAGTGGATTACAAAAATCAATATAACTATATGTAACATCAAATCTCATATAGTATTACTATATGCCAATAAACTTTACATTTGGAATGTTTTTTTTTTAATTTCACCTCGTTTAGAGAAACCTTTATCTGAAAAATCATTATTTTTTCATTTTAAATTAAAAATCTATCGCCTTTTTAATGAGAGGATTTTTTCAAAAAAATGGCATCCATAAAATCAAAGACTTAAAATCAAGGGAATTTTATGTACGCTTTATGATGAATTTTTAAAAGAGGTATTCCCAAATAAATCTCTATTTTGATTTTTTTAATAAACGTTTCAACTCTGCAATTTTTAATTACAAAACTAATTCAAGGAAAATTAATGGACGAATAATAAAAACATCTAACAAAAAATAATAATAACTAGTCGTTTTAATTTATTTTTTATAATTAAATTACACACGTTTTTTATTTTAAATTAATCTTCTGTTGAGCTTTAAAGCTTTAAATTATTAAATGATTTTTTTTTCGTATATGCTGGACTTTTCTAATATAATATTTCTATACTTCGATTAAAGAGAACTATCTAAACGAGGAGCGATTTCATGAGTATTGTCAAAGATAAAAATAAGCAAAAAATTGATCTTGTAAAAACCGTTGTAAAAAGAGATGGAAGGGTTTGTAAATTTAATATTGAGAAAGTAAAAAAGGTAATAGCTTGGGCTATAGATGGATTAAATATTAATCCATTAAAATTGGAGGCTTCTGTAGATATTATCTTTAAAGATAAGATAACGACATCTGATATTCAAGAAAATTTAATTTACCATTGTTTATCTTTGACAAACGTAGAAGAGCCTGATTTTAGAATAGCATCTGGCAGACTTTTTATGATGAACAGATGGAAAGATACTCAAAGAAATCGAGGCTATAAATATAGTGAGTTTGCAAAGCATGTTGAGATGATGGTTTTAAAAAAAAGATACGATGAAAAAATTTTAAAAATATATTCAAAAGATGAGTTAAATAAAGCTGCTAGATGGATAAGCCAGAAAAGAGATTTAGACTATGACTACGCTGCTGTTGTAATGATCACAAAAAGGTATCTTTTAGAAGATGAACTATTGCAAGAAGCATATCTTACAATCGCACTTTTATTAGCATCTAATGAAAAGAAAGAATCTAGATTAAAACAAGCGAAAATTTTCTATGATATGTTATCTAAAAGAAAGCTATCACTCGCTACTCCAATATTACTCAATTTAAGAAGAATAAAGTCCAATTTATCATCTTGTTTTATAATAGCGATGGACGATGATATTGAATCTATTTTTGCAACAGTAACACAAGTTGCAAAGATCTCTAAAAACGGTGGCGGGGTGGGTATAAATCTATCTAAAATAAGAGCGAAAGGATCTTTTGTTGCTGGAAATAAAAATGCATCTGGAGGAGTTGTTCCTTGGATTAGAATATTAAACGACACAGCAGTTGCAGTAAATCAGATGGGGAAAAGAGCAGGAGCTGCAACTATATCTTTAGATATTTGGCATTTAGATATCGAAGAGTTTTTAGAGCTTCAAACTGAAAATGGAGATCAAAGAAGAAAAGCATATGATATTTTTCCTCAAGTTGTAGTAAGTGATCTTTTTATGAACTATTTAAAATCAAATAAGACTTGGGTCCTATTTGATCCATATGAAGTCAAAACTACTCTAAAAATTGATTTAAGCTCACTTTGGGGAGAGGATTTTGAAAAGGCTTATCAAAAATGCCAAGATGCATACCAAGATAACAAATTAACACTTGTAAAAGAGATAAATTCAAAAGAGCTATTTAAACAAATTATGAAAACCCAGCTTGAGACTGGAATGCCATATCTATTCTTTAAAGATACCGCAAATAGAGATAATCCAAATCCTCATGCGGGCTACATACCAGCTGGAAATCTTTGTATGGAATCTTTTAGTAACGTTAAAGCAAATGAAGAGATGCACACTTGTAATTTAGTATCTCTTAATCTAGCAAATATTGAAGATCATGAACTAAAAGAAGTTTGTAGCATTGCTGTTAGAGTTTTAGATAACACAATTGATTTAACAACAAATCCAGATACACAGAGTAAATTTCACAACGATAAATATAGAACCATTGGAATAGGCTCTATGGGCCTCGCTGATTATTTAGCAAAAAATGAGCTTCAATATGAAGCGAGTGTTGGAATTGTATCATATTTATTTGAGAAAATCGCTTTATATTCGATAGAGGCTTCTATTGATCTAGCAAAAGAGAGAGGCTCATTTAAAGCATATAAAAATTCACTTTGGGACAACCAAAAAAGAATAGAGGGATACATAAAAAAATCATCTAGTAAAGAACAATGGAGAAGCTTGCAAGAAAAGTTAATAAAACATGGAATTAGAAATTCACAACTACTTGCTATTGCACCAAATACATCATCCTCTCTACTTCAGGGTTGTACACCGAGCGTTTTACCTATTTTTTCAAAGTTCTATTTCGATAAAAATGCAAAAGGCGCAGTTCCAATTTGCCCACCTTTTATAAAAGAAAGATTTTGGTATTACAAAGAGTATAAAAACATGGATATCAAAGCTGTAAACTCTGTAATATCTGAAATTCAAAAGTGGACAGATACTGGAATATCATATGAGTTAATCTTTAATTTAAATATGGAAAAAATAAATGCCAAATATATCTATGAATGTCTAGTAGATGCTTGGGAGAAAAAAATAAAAACGATATATTATGTAAGAACGATTCAAAAAGATGGATCAACTGCAGACAAAAATGAATGTGTGTCTTGCGCAAACTAAGAGGTTTTTTAAAAAAAATTATGAAAGCTAAAAAACTATTTAATCCAGAAGGGATCGATTCAATTAATGAGAGAAAAATAATTGGAGGAAACACCACAAATATTTTCAATTTAAACAACGTAAAATATTCTTGGGCAAATAAGTTATACCGTTTAATGATGGAAAACTTTTGGATACCTGAAAAAGTAGATTTAACATCTGACATAAATGATTATAAAAATTTAACTCTAGAAGAAAAAAAAGCATTCGATGGAATTTTAAGCTTTCTAATCTTTTTAGATAGCGTTCAAACAAATAACGTTCCTCATATCTCAGATTATATAACGTCACCTGAGATAAATTTAATTTTAGCAATTCAAACATATCAAGAAGCTATTCACTCTCAATCTTATCAATATCTAATAGAAACTATCCTTCCTAAAGAGACAAGAAACTACATCTATGATTTTTGGAGAGATGATAAAGTGCTATTTGAAAGAAACAAATACATTGCTCAAGTTTTTCAAAACTTTTTAGATAAGCCATCTATCGACAATTTCAAAAGAGCTTTAATTGCTAACTATTTATTAGAAGGGCTCTATTTTTATAATGGCTTTAATTTCTTCTACAACCTGGCATCTCGCCACAAAATGCCGGGAACTGCTGATATCATAAGATACATCAATAGAGATGAACTTTTGCACGTTGTAATCTTTAAAAGAATTATCCCAGAAGTTATGGAAGATAAAGATACTCCTTGGATTCATGAGATGTTTCATACAGCTGTTAAACAAGAAATTGACTGGACAAATCATATTATCGGCAACAACATTTTAGGTATATCTGATGACGCTACAGATAAATACACTAAATATCTAGCAAACTCTCTTCTTCAAAGAATTAATTTAGCTCACCTCTATCCTGGATATACAAAAAATCCATATGAGCATTTAGAAAAAATAGCAGATACTGAAGGTAAAGGTGATATTAAGGCTAACTTTTTTGAGTCTACTGTAACCTCTTATAATCAATCCTCTGCCATCGAAGGCTGGGAAGACTTTTAAGCGCTTAATTTTCAGCAACTTATATAAATTATTATTTTTTTATTGTAAACCATGAAGTATTACTTCATAGTTAATAGTATGAGATATAAAGAAATTTTATTAAAAAAACGTAAACTAGATAGCAAAGGGCCCCTTCCTTCTGAATTACTACATAATTTAGATGAATGGTTTCGTATCGAATTAACTTATAGTAGTAATGCTATTGAAGGCAATACTCTAACTAGGCAAGAAACAGCATTAGTTGTAGAAAAAGGAATAACCGTTGGAGGAAAATCCCTAAAAGAGCATCTAGAAGCAACAAATCATGCAAAGGCTATTGATTGGATAAAAAAATTATCAAAGCGTAAAATTACTTCAATTACTGAGAAAGATATTTTAGATATTCATGCAATTATCTTAGATGGCATAGATAATTCAAATTCAGGTTTTTATAGAAGAGTTCCTGTTAGAATTTCAGGCTCAAGAGTAATTTCACCCAATCCATTAAAAATACCTGATTTAATGAAAAAATTTATAAAATGTTTAAAAGATTCAAAAAAATTAAATCCAATTGAATTAGCTGCTGAAGCTCATTATAGATTAGTAACGATTCATCCATTTATTGATGGAAATGGTAGAACAGCAAGATTATTGATGAATTGGATATTACTTATGAGTGGATATCCTATTGCTATTATCCAAAAAAAAGATCGATTAGCTTATATCAACTCATTAGAAAAAGCTCAGCTAGGAGGATCTAAAAAAGATTATTTAGAATTGATATACAAAGCTGTTAATAGCTCTTTAGATATCTACTTAGAAGCTATAGTAGGTAAAAAAACCAAAGTTATTTCAGAAAAAAAAGAACTTAAAATATTTAAAATTGGTCAACTTGCAAAAAAAGTAAATGAATCGATTTCTACAATTCGTTTTTGGACGAAATGTGGGTTATTAGATGTATCTCAAATTACCTCTTCAGGTTATCAACTATACGATTCAAGTATGATAGAGCGAATAGAAAAAATAAAAGAGTTAAAAACGAAACGATATACATTGGATGAAATTAAAAATAAGCTCCATTTAACATAATCTTTAAAGCTAACTTTTTTGAATCTACCGTAACCTCATATAATCAATCATCCGCCATAGAAGGATGGGATTTTTAATTACATCTTAAGAAACAAAAGAATATTTTTTGAAAGGTTTTTTTAAGTCAAGAATTACATTGATTATCAATAACTTATGAATTTTTAAAGACTTTGATTAATTTTTATAATTCATTGATTAACAATAACTTGGGTCTTTAGTAAAACGATTTACTGAACAAGACTCCCTTACAATAAATAAGTTATAAAAATTAAAAAAAAATAACTAATATTAGTTATTGCAATTAATCAAAATATTTTTTATAATTAAAGCTTAATTACTTTTAATAATATAAACAAAGAGATTAATATTCTTTCAATATTAAAAAGACTATTAAATAATGATCCTGTAGTTTCTAAACCACAAAGTGAGGTTGTTACTACATTAAATGATTCAGAAATTCAAAAAATGATTTTTGACATAATTTTTACAATCACTCCTTTAGAAACACTAAATCCAACAATGACTGTTACTGATTATTTAATCATAAAAAATCGGGTAATTGAAATATTAAGACTTCAACAAATTGTAGAAAATTCAATATCTTAATAAAAAGTCTATCGAGTATTTTATAAATCTATAAATTTAGCAGCTTTTTTATCTAAAATATAATATAGATTATCTTGAGCTTTTACATGAAAAGCAGGCAAAAACCTATTTTTATCTAAGAATATCTTTTTTATGATGTTGGCTTTATTCTCACCGAGTGTTAAAAACATGACATTTTTAGCTAAATTAATAAGAGGATAACTAAAAGATACCCTATCAAAATCCTCATCTTTTTTAGATGCTAAAACAACAAATTTTTCTTCTTCTTTTAAAGTGTCTGAATTTGGAAATAAAGACGCTGTATGGCCATCTTCACCGATTCCTAATAAGATAAGATCAAAAGAAGGTTTTTCTTCGTGCAGAAAGCTTTTAATATCGAGCTCGTACTCTTTTATAGCATCTAATATATCGATATCTTTGTTGATGTAGTGAATATTTTCTTTTTTAAGATTTAGGGGTTTTATTAAATGCTTTTCTATCTGATAAATATTACTTTTTTCATCTAAGTTAGATACCATCCTTTCATCTACAAAAAATATGTGAATTTTATCCCAACTTAAATGCTTTTGTTTAGAGAGATTTTGATAAAAAGAGAGTGGGGTTTTTCCACCAGATAGAGCAATATATGCTTTATTATTTTTTTCGATAGCCTGAGAAATTATCTGAGTAAAAAGATCAATCAAATAAAAGTTCATATCTCCTAGATCATCGAACATCTTTATAGTGCGCATTTAAAAAATTCTCCAAGCTCTTTTATCTTTTTTTATAAAATCATCTGCTTCTTTTGGGCCCCTGCGGCCAGATTTATATTTGCAAAGTGTTTTTTTCTTCTCCCAGGCTTTTATAATCGGATCTACAATTCCCCACATAGTTTCTATTCCATCTTGGCGAGCAAATAAAGAAAGATCTGATTTCATAGCATCTATTAAAACCCTTTCATAAGCGAGTGGAGTGTCTACTTTAAAAACACCTTTGTAATCAAAGACCATATCTACAGGATATGGAATGTTTTCCATACCAGGGAATTTAACATTAAATGTTAGAGATACTTTTTGAGTTGGATAGATGCTAAATACTATTGTATTGGCATCTAAATCTTTGCATTTATGACCAAGTAATCTTAGTGGTGGGTATTTGAATTGAATAGCAATCTCTGTGCATCTTTTTTTTAGTCTTTTACCTGTTCTTATGTAAAAAGGAACATTTGCCCATCTCCAATTATCTATAAAAAATTTAGCTGCTATATATGTTGGAACTTTTGAATCTTTTGCTACTCCTTTTTCATCTAGGTAACCAGCTACCTTTTTATCATTTACTACTCCACTCTCATATTGTCCCATAACAACTAAGTCATCTATTTTTTTCTCATCAAAAGCTTGTATAGATTTAAAAACTTTTTGCCTTTCATTTCTGATAGATTCTTGATCAAAATTTGCAGGAGGCTCCATAGCGATTAAAGCTATAAGCTGCAAGATATGATTTTGAACAAAATCTCTTATAACAGTTGCGCTTTCATAAAAATATGCTCTATTTTCAATACCCATATCTTCAGCAACTGTAATTTGAATATTATCTATGTAATTTCTATTCCAAAGTGGTTCAAAAAGTACATTTCCAAATCTAAAGAAAAATACATTTTGAACAGTCTCTTTACCAAGATAGTGATCGATTCTATAGATTTGATTTTCATCAAAAGCTTCTAAGAGTTTTAGATTTAGCGCATGCGCAGATTTTTTATCATGACCAAACGGTTTTTCTACAATTATCTTAGCGCCTTTTCTTCTTCTACAAAGCTCTTTATCAGATAAGTTATGTACAATCGTTGGAAATAACACAGGAGGCACAGCTAGATAATACATCAAATTATATGCGGGATCATCTTTTGTGATTTGAGTAATTTTTTTACATAGATTTGAATAATTTTCAGCTTTTTTAAGATCTGCTGTTTCAAATAAAAGATGTTTTTGAAACTTTTCATCATAAATTTTTTCATCAAATGGTTCTTTTAAATTTTCTTGAAGCCAACTTTTTGCTTTTTTTCTATATTCTTCCGATGTCATTTCAGGCAATCCAAATCCTAAAATAGTAAAGTCTTCAATAAAGCCTTTTTTATAGAGTAAAAAAAGAGTCGGAAGCAGTTTTTTTTGACAAAGATCGCCTGCCCCTCCAAAAATTACCATCAAAAATTTAGAGGCTTTAAAAGTTTCTAGACCTGCCATGCAAGATTCAAATGTTTTATCATCTACCATTTTTAATCCTTTACTTTCTCCGTTCCATGTCCACCAAACTCATCTCTTAGTTTTGCTAAAATCTTATCTTGAAATGCTTCTTTTCTGCGAGATGAAAATCTTTCAAATAAAGAGCTAGCAATTACAGGAGTCGATACTTCTAAATCGATAGCTTCTTTAAGAGTCCATTTTCCCTCTCCTGAATCTTTAACAAAAGCTTTTATATCAAAAAGGTTTTGATCTTTTTCAAAAACGTTTTCTAAAAGATTGAGTAGCCACGATCTTACAACAGATGAGCTTTTCCAAAGCTTAGATATTTTATGAAGATCCAAATTAAACTCTTTTTTCTCTTTTAACATTTCAAAACCCTCTGCATACGCTTGCATAAGGCCATATTCTATCCCATTGTGAATCATCTTTACAAAATGCCCAGAACCTGCTTTTCCCATATAGCTATAGCCATCTTTGATAGTAAGTGTTTTTAATATCGGCTCAATTAATTTAAAAGATTTTTCATCTCCACCCACCATTAAGCAATATCCTTCTTTGAAACCCCAAATACCACCGCTTGTTCCGATATCTAAAAAATTAATACTTTTTTTATTTAGGTTTTCAGAATGTTTTACAGAGTCTTTATAAAATGAGTTCCCTCCATCTATTAAAATATCTTCTTTAGATAAATCACTTGAAATGTTTTCAATAGTCTCTTCTGTAATTTCTCCAGATGGGACCATCATCCAGATAACTCTTGGAGGTTTTAGTTTTGAGATTAAATCTTGAATTGAAGAGGCAATAATTGCACCCTCTTTTTCAGCTAATTTCAAAGCATCACTGTTCAAATCAAAACCTATAACTTCATGATGATTAAGTAATCTTTTCACCATGTTAAGTCCCATTTTACCAAGACCTACAAATCCAATTTGCATATTATTTTCCTTAATTTTCTCTTAATACCGTAATAACAAAAATGAGAATAAAATTAAATTTTTATTGACAAAATGAGTAATATAAATAAACACTCATATCTTTATAGATAATTTTTTAAATTATGAAATATAAGTACGTTGTCATAGGAGCCGGTGCTGCAGGTTTAGTCGTTGCAATAGGTCTTGCTAAAGCTAAAAAAAAAGTTTTATTAATAGAAAATAATCTATTCGGAGGAGATTGTACAAACTTTGGATGCATCCCCTCTAAAACCCTAATCGCCTCTAGTAAAATAGCTAATAACATCAAAAGAGCAAAAGATTTTGGAATAACTTTCAAAATTGGCAATTCCAGAATTGATGGTTTAGATTTCGATGCAAATGCTTCTTTAAAAAGAGTAAGAGATATAATTGAAAAAATTCGAAAAAATGAAGATGCAGAAGCTCTTAAAAAAATAGGAGTTGATACTCTAAAAGCAAAAGCTTCATTTAAAACAGATAAAATCATTGAAACAATAAATGAAGATGGACAAAAAAAAGTATTTATCGCAAAAAAAATTATAATAGCAACAGGATCTATTCCTTTTATCCCTCCTATAAATGGCCTTGATAAAACCCCATATGATACAAATGAAACTATTTTTAATTTAGAGAAAATCCCTAAAAGTTTAACGATTTTAGGAGCGGGTGCCATTGGATCAGAGCTATCTCAAGCTTTTCAAAGGCTAGGAAGCAGAGTAACTCTTATAGATTTAGCACCTAAAATACTATTTAATGAAGATATTGATGCATCTAAAATATTAAAAGCTATCTTTGAAGAAGAACAAATATCTCTTTATTTAAATTCTAGCGTTGAAAATATAAAATATCAAAACGATAGTTTTGAAGTTATTATAAAAAATCAAGAAAACTCTTATGTAAATCAGATAAAATCTGAAAAACTTCTTGTTGCAACAGGTAGAAGAGTAAATCTAAAAAATTTAAATTTAGAAAATGCAGACCTTGATTATTCAAGTAAAGGAATTGAAGTTGATAGCTTTGCTAGAACTAATAAAAAACATATTTTTGCAATTGGAGATTGCATAGGAGAGCCTTTTTTTACTCACAAAGCAGAAAGTATGGCAAGATCTGTTTTATTTACCCTTTTAGTCCCTTTTTTAAAAAAGAAACTATCTCTATCTCTAATGCCAAGAGTAACCTTTACAGACCCAGAAGTTGCATCTATTGGCCTCAGTGATATACAAGCTCAAAAAAAATACTCAAAAAAACATGTAGCTACCTATTTTGTATCTTTTGATACCTTGGATAGAGCGATCTCAGAAAATGAAAAAAATGGGTTTGTAAAAATTGTAACTCATAAATTTTCTGGTGAAATCCTTGGCGCTTGCATAGTAGCAAAAAGAGCAGGAGAGATGTTATCTGAGATTATACTTTCAATGAAAAAAAATATAAAAATTCATAGTCTATCTAATCTTATCTATCCATATCCAACATATAGCTTAGCTATCAGAAAAGCAGCTGACAAATATTTAACCGAAACAATTTTTAAAAGAAAAAAATGAAAAAATATTTAAGATTTTTACCTGTTTTAATAATTGTTATTTTAATGATAATAGTGATCAGTTTTGGAGGCTTGGATTTTTTCTCTTTTGAGAATATAAAAAAAAATCATGACACTCTAAAAAATCTTTTAGCTGAAAATAAAATCTTATTTCCTCTCTTTTTTATCTTAATATACATAGTATCTACTGCGCTCTCTATTCCAGGCGCTGTTTTTTTAACTATCTTAGCTGGATTTTTATTTGGTAAATATTTAGCAACTATCTACGTTGCAATTGGAGCTACTATCGGAGCTTCAATTCTATTTATAGCAGCTAAAACTGCAATAAAAGATTTTTTTATAAAAAAAGCTGGTAAACTACTAAACAAAATATCTATTGGTTTTCAGAAAAATGCTACATGCTACATGCTTTTTTTAAGACTCATTCCCCTATTTCCTTTTTGGCTTGTAAATATAGTTCCAGCTCTATTTAAAATTAGATTTTCTACATTTTTATGGACAACCTTTTTTGGGATTCTGCCTGGAACTTTTGTTTTTGCTCAAGCAGGCACAGCTCTAGAATCTATCATTAAACAAGATAAATTTGAGCTTAAATCAATCTTCACTTTTGAAGTGAATTTAGCTCTAATTTTGCTCGCTATTTTTATGCTTCTTCCTTTAATCTTTAAAAAATTAAAAAATAAAATATGTTAGATTCAAATTTTAGAGATTCCTATCAAAAAGTTTTAATAAATCCTCTATTAAAACTAAAATTCATTAAAAAAATTGATCCAAATTTTGTCACTATACTCTCTACCTTTTTTGGAATTTTTTCATTTTTTTTAATAATTTCAGATCATAAATATTTAGCCGTCTTGACCCTTCTAATATCAGGATATTTAGATACCTTAGATGGCTCAATTGCAAGAATATCTAATAACAGCTCAAACATAGGAGCTATTTTAGATATTTTCTCTGATAGAATAGTAGAGATGCTAATAATAGTTGCTCTTTTTTTAGTAGATCCAATAGATAGATCTTTTTTATCTATTTTAATGATATCAAGCTCCTATCTTTGCATTACCTCTTTTTTAGTAGTTGGCATCTTTTTTCAAAACTCTAGTGAAAAAAGTTTTTACTATTCAACTGGAATGATAGAAAGAACAGAGGCTTTTATTTTCTTTATCGCGATGATAGTATTTCATAAATATTTCAAAATACTCGCACTTACATTTTCTGTTTTAGTTTTTTTAACAGCTTTTATAAGAGTTTGTCAATTACTCCTTTCTAAAGAAAGGAGCATGAGTTGCAGTTCCAATCGCTTCAGATAGGCAGAGATTTCGAGGGACTGCTATAGGCCAACTGACATGGCCCTTTTTAGATCCTATGACTTCCTTTTCATAGATAATCCTAGCCTTTTGTCGGATATTTATAGATCCAACATAATCGGCGTTCTCATGATAATTGCATTTAATGCAATAAAATTCTTCT
>SDBU01003290.1_pt1 | contig 20619 bp, 4 predicted proteins | sample 2277071 | NCBI WGS metagenome assembly SDBU01 (sample SAMN10397929, study PRJNA504765) | marine sediment metagenome | isolation source: marine sediment core GS08_GC12, 126 cmbsf | place: Arctic Ocean: Gakkel Ridge, Loki's castle | collected 2008
GTCGGGGACGGTATCGCCGTCGGTGTCCACGGTGTCATCAAACCCCGGACAGATATCGCAGCCGTCGGGCACGCCATCGCCATCGTCGTCGGGCTCGCACTCGTCGGGGACCCCGTTGCCGTTGCAGTCGTCGCTGCCGCCGCAATCAGGCACGTCGCACTCCCCGCCCTCCGGGCCGCAATCCAGATCGCAGTTGTCGTCAATTCCGTTCCCGTTGCAGTCCACCGAGCATTCCGGCCCGGTCACGGCCAATGTAAACGCCCCGCTTGCATCGGAGTAGCCCGATACGCGAATGATATACGTGGTTCCCTCCGTTACAGCCAGGGTCACGCGCGACTTGTATGCCGGGCAGTCATCGTCGTTGCACACGAGCTGGTTCCCTTGAGTTCCCGGACATCCGCTGTGGATCGAAAGAACCGTATCGTAGTCACTGCCCTCACACGTCTCGATCATCAACGTCCCGCTCGTGCCCGGAGTGTAGCTGTACCAGACGTCCGGGCTGTTGGCCGATGAACCGCAGCTGGCCGCGCCGTCGCTGTCGGCACCGGCAGTCGTATGCGTGTACGTCCCCGCGCAGATCACGATCGCGTTTTCGCAGAAGTCAGGATCACATTCGGGGTAGCCTTCACAGTCGTCCGGAACATCGTTTTGATTGCAGTCCTCGCTGAACCCGGAATCGATGTCACAATCGTCCGGCACCAGATTCCCGTTGCAGTCATTCGCCCCCAGCTCGCATTCGTCAGGAACCCCGTTGGTTTGGCAGTCATCGCTGACCTGTCCATCGCCGTCCGGGTCGCTAGGATCGACGTCGCAGCTGTCAGCAACGCCGTTTTGGTTGCAGTCTTCGCACTCGTCGGGAAGGCTATTGCCGTTGCAGTCGTCGCTGACTTCCCCATTGCCGTCCGGATCGCTCGGATCGGTATCGCAGTCATCAGGAACTCCGTTGCCGTTGCAGTCGAACTCACACTCGTCGGGCACTCCGTTGCCGTTGCAGTCGTCGCTGCCGCCGCATCCCGGAACGTCGCATTCGCCGCCCTGGGGGCCGCAGTCGATGTCGCAGTTGTCCGTGATCCCATTCTGGTTACAGTCCGGAGGCCCAAGTGAAGGTCCTGTTGTGGTTCCGGCCACTAGGCTGGGCGAGCCGCTCCGGAACATCCCCAGCGTTACCGTGGTGTTCTCCGGAGCGGCGCTGGCATCGAAGCGGAAGTTGTACAACGTACCCCAGCGCAGCGGGTTGGTCGACGTGCTCCAGGTGACGGTGTCGTAACCGGCTACACCATCCCACGTAGCGTTGTCGATCTCGACCTTGTCGGCATCGAAGGTGTTGTAAGGCTCGTCGTGGTGTTCCACGGCGTGGAAGCCTAGGTTGGTGACGAACGTCCCCGGGGTGATCGGAATACTGAACGAGCCAACCTGGCGATCCATGTCGATGTTCACCAGGGCGTATTCATAGTGCCACATCCCACCGCCGAGGTCGGTCGCCTTGGCCGCCAGCTTGCAACGTCCGTCCGGGGAGACGAACTCGATCGGCGGGACGTCCTGGGCGAGTATGGTCTGCCTCGCCCCCGCCCAGGCGTCAACGGCGAAGCCGACCTCCGGGACGCCCGAGGGATCATTCACGGAAAACGACCATGAACCGCCCGGTGAACCCGACACCGTTACCGGATGCCACCCCGCGCTGTTCATCACTTCGATGTCGTCATAACACACGTAGTAGCCTTCAACGTAGTACGTGGCCCCGGGGTTCTGAGCCGGATCAAGGTCCGCATCGTGAACCTGCAGGCGGTGCGAGACGTTGTTGTGTGGCGGGCCGCCCGTTTGGAAGTGTGAGCCAGCGTAGGTCCAGCCTCCGGTCCACGGGTCCACCTCGAAACGTGGGGCCAGACTGCCCTGGGCGGCGTTCAGGCCCGCACCGTACAAGTCGGCGCACTGGACCCCCAATACCGTGCAGTCGTGCCAGTCGCACGCCGTAGAGCACGACTGGCTGTCGGCGGCACAGTAGCCGTGTTTGATCCACGACTGACCGATCTGTTCTAACTGCTCGGCGTTGCCCACGGTCCTCAACCGGTACAGGTTCATGACGATGAACGGGTGGCGTGGGTCCGGGCTGGCGTACCAGTCCAACACATCAGTACCGATGTTCCAGGCGTCGGTTGCGACGGACAGGCCGACAACATCACTCTCCCGGCCCCATTGCCCCAGGTTGTTAAGCTTGCAGAACGTCATATCCCCACCGATCACACGGCCTTCCATGCTGCCGCCGTCCGGAGGCAGTGGGTCGAGCAGTGGTGGAGCGTCCCCGCCGACCCAGTGACCCCGCGCCGCCACTTCCGCCCACCCGATCGGTACGCCGGCCAGCTTTGGACGGCCCAGTGCGTTCGCCAAATCGGGCGTAATGACCAACGCCCGAGCGGCGAAGGTCATAATGCGGCTGCGCGGTTCGAAGCCTATCTTCGTATCGCGCAGCTCGAGGGCCGCTATCCCGTCACCGAATCCCAGCGGGTTGCCGACCTCCTCGGGCCCCACCTCTTCGCCGACGGCGATCGTAAGGTCGAACACCGGCTGTTCCGCATCGGAAGTACCGATCGTGATTCCCTCGAGCACACGGAGATTGCGGTTCGAGAGGCGAGGCCTGCCGTACACATCGACCGTGAATCCGAGGTCCATGGCCTCGTCGAGCGTCAGTGCCAAGGTCATGACAGGATCACCCGAGGTGGTGGGCACGCTCCGCCCGGCCACCCACAGGCCGGAGGACTCGAGCGCCTCGTAGCTGACCCTCACGGTCACCGTCCCCTCGCGAACGGACCAGATCTGCTGAGCCATGGACACACCCGGACTAAGCGCCAGCGCCGTGAATATGGCCAGGTTCTTAAGTCGATGGAAAGACATAGAAGCTCCTTTCTGGCTCGCCGGGTGAGCCGTCCGCACGTCATTCACCAGGGGCCTACGCAGAAGAGCAGGCTGCCGCTCCGGCGCGAACTCTGAATGATCAGAGATGGTGAGTCCTGCCTTCTTCAAGCCCCCGACGAAGGAACGCTGGCTGGCGTTCCAATAACCACTCAGTTTATAGTTTTTCTTCGAAAACTGCAACAGGAAAGCGGGGGTGGTGAAGGGCACACCGGGCTCTGAGGCCCGGCGCAACCCGGTGCTTCTCAATCGAGTGATGCGGACCCGGCCGCCTACTCCGGCTCTGTCCCCGTGGCCAGCCCAACTGCAGGCTTGCGGCTCTCTGATGAAGTGTCCGTTACTTCATCGGAGTCAAGCTGCTTCCCAAGTTCGGGAAACAGGTCCAGAAAGGCGGATTGAGACCGTCTCGACACGGAGAGTCTCGCGCGAACTACATCTTGTTCTGTGCGGGAGCAGCCTTCCCTGCAGAAACTCGGCTGGACTAAATGCCGGTCTCCCAGCCGTGACAGGCTGTATCATCCGGCGAAGACAGTCTCGAAACGACTGAAATCCTCGAGGTCCACATCGTTGTCGAAGTCTAAGTCGAAAGGCCCGCAGCCGGTTTTCACCTCGACACCCGGGCCGGCCAGGCAGGCCAGGAACTCGGCGAAGTCCTCGAGGTCCAGGTCCGACGGGCAGATCTCCGGACAGGAGAAGTCGCGACCCTCGGCGGCATCCAACACGAACACAATGTCATCGGCGTCGATCTGACCGTCGGGTAGACATCCGGCCAGATCTACGTTCGGTATGGTTACGTCCGGCCCGAAAATGCCCTGGGCAGCGTCGATTACCACGAGGACGTCGTCGATGTCGGCGACGCCGTCGTTGTTCACGTCCCCAAACGGCCAGGTGGTGGCGACCGCCGGGGGTGACAAGTCGGTGCCGGGCTGACCGGGGTTGCAGTCGACCCGCACCTGGTACGACGCGCTCGGAATGATCTGCGTGTCTGCAATGTGAACCGTGTCCCATTGGGCGGGGCTCTGGTAAACCGGTGTCGAACCGAGCCGGCCATCCGCTTGGACATAGAGTGAGACGCAGGCGATGGCCGGGTCCTGGGCCTCCCCGGTCACAAGAATCGCCACCATCGCTTCATCCGCATCCGGGGTAGCCGCCAGATAACGCGAGCCTTCCCCCTCAGCAGTGGGGGCCGCACAAGCGACGACGTTTACCACGGCCGGCGGACCAATAACTCCGGTCACCTCCTGTCCGGGAATTTCGCCGTGAATCACCCTCGTTCGGGTATTCAAGCCGTAATTCGGCAGGATCTCGACGGCGGCGGCGCCGGCCGTTAGGGCGGTGAACTCAAAAGTCGTCACCAAGAGCCCTTCGGGTGTAGCCCAGGCGGGGCCCTCCCATTGGGCCCAGCAATCATACAGGGCGTCACCGTCGTTGAATGGTGAACCGGTGAAGGGACACAACCCGGTTTCACACAAAAAGGTTGCCGGATCGCAGGCAGACCCGGGAGCACAGTCCTCGTCCACATCGCAGTCAAGGTTGCAGAAGAACCCATCAGGACAGTCGTCGTCCACCATGCACTCAATCGTGTCGCAGAAGACCCCGTCGCCGCAATCGTCGTTCAGCCCATCCAACGCGCCGTCATCGGGAAACCAGGACTTCAACCACTGGTAGTCTCCGCCGCCAAAGGAGGTGAGTTCCAGCCTCGCGGGGTCCCAGTAGAGGATCACGTTCATGGCCCCAATCGATTGACCTGTGCCGTTGTCCGAGACTGCGTACAGTCCGATGTAAGCCACCTCTCCCACAACAACCTGCTGCTTCAAAGGCCGAAACTCGAGGTCGATCTCCGCGTGCGCCAAAGGCGCGCTCACCGCCACGAAGCCGCACGCCAAGAGCGCAAGAGCCAGACTTCTGACACGCTTCGGCATGTTAGTTCCTGCGTGCATCCCTTGCTCACCTACAGCGTTGACCTCGGCTTCAACATCATCCCACCATCCGCGGAAACTCCAACAGCCCAGGGGGCAACTGCCGGAAAAGCGAAGATTCTGAAAGGGAAGATGATCTTTGCCCTCCAGCCCATTCCTGCTCCCTCACGGTCGGGGCTCGGATCGTATCGTACCCAACCTGTCCGGCGCGAGGGCGTTCCGGGCGACCCCTAGGGACACGGATCCAGACAGTCATAGATGCCATAGCCGAAACCGTCCAAGACTGTCATGATGTCATCGAGATCGACCTCCCCGTCGGCTTCGCAGGGCGCCACATCGACCCCTTGCAGCGTAGCCATGTGGAAGTCTCCCACGTACCCGTCCAAAACGGCGAGAAGATCGTCGAGATCGGTCTCCCCCGAATCGTTCACGTCTGCAAACTGAAAAGTGGTGGCGCTGACGGAGGCGGAGAGGTTCTGCGGGTCGCCCGGGTCTCTACAGTCGGACCATATGTCGTACGTGGTGCTGGGTTCAACATACGTGTCGGTCAGGTGGATCGTGCCCCATTCGGACGGCGTCTGGAACACCGGCGTGTCGGTCAGACGTCCGTCCAGCGAGACGTACTTGGGCAGGCAGAACAGCCCGGGGGCGCTGCTGGTCACCTCAATCGCCACCGGGGTCACTCCCGCCGCCGGCGAGATCGCGATGTAGCGCGAACCTTCCCCGATCACGACCGGCTCTTGACACAGGCACGTGTCGATTTCCTCGTCGCAGAGCCAGTCGCACGGGTTGCCGGAGGAGAGGCAGCCGACCTTGACGTCGCAGATTTCCGGACCGTCGCAGAACAGGCCGTCATCGCAAGCCGCATCGTCGGGGCTGAAAACGCACGTCCCGTCGCTGCAGATGTCCAGCGTACAGGCGAGACCGTCGGAGCAGTCGGCCCCGCTGAAGCAGTCTACGCAGGCGTCTGAGGACTCAGCGCACAGTTGTCCGGGGCAAGCATCCCCCAGACCGACGCACACCCCGTTGAAGCAGGTGTCGGTGGCAGTGCAGAACAGGTCGTCATCGCATAAAAGCGAGTTGTTCGTGTGGATACAGCCCGCTGCCGGATCGCAGGAATCGTCCGTGCAGACGTTGGCGTCGTCGCAATCGATGGCTGAAGTGTCCTCGCCCACGCACGTGCCGCCCGTGCAGACGTCGCCCGTCGTGCAGGCGTTGCCGTCATCGCACGGAAGCGTGTTGCTGGTGTTGACGCAGCCGATGGCCGGATCGCACGAATCGTCCGTACACAAGTTCCCATCGTCGCAGTCTTCCGGCGGGATGTCGATGCCCGCGCAGACACTCGCGGCGCACACATCGTCCATCGTGCAGGCGTTATCGTCGTCGCAGGAATCCGTGTTGTCGGTGTAGAAGCATGTACCGACGACGCACGTCTCGTCAGTACAGACGTTGTTATCATCGCAATCGGAATCGATCGAGCAGTCGATGCAGATGTTCGCCCCTTCATCGCACACCTGACCCGGACAGGGATGGCCCGAGCCGACGCACCCGCCGTCCGTGCAGACGTCGACAGCGGTGCAGAACAAACCATCATCGCACGGAATCGTGTTGTTGTCGTGCACGCACACGCCACCGTCGCAGGCGTCGTCGGTGCAGAGGTTGTCGTCGTCGCAGTCCTGGGCCCCTAGACATTCCACGCATTGATCGGTCCCTTCGTCGCACAGCATAGGGAATGCGCAGGGGGGAAGCCCAAAGGCGCAGCCCCCCCCCCCGAAGATGGAGCACCACTCGGCCCCGTTGCAGAACAAGTGGTCGTCGCACGCGGCGTCATCCGGGGTGAACACGCAGGCGCCGGCGTCGCATATGTCGACCGTGCAGGGGATGCCGTCGTCGCAGTCACCAGCCGTGAAACACTCGACACACTGATTATTCGCTTCGTCGCATAACAGCCCCGAACAGGCATCACCGGTGCCCACGCACCCGCCGCCGCTGCACGCGTCGGTAGCCGTGCAGAACAATCCGTCATCACAGGGGTCCGTGTTGTTCGTATTGATGCACAGGCCCGAAAGACACGTGTCGCTCGTGCAATCGTTGCCGTCGTCGCAATCGACATCCGTGAAGCATTCGACGCACGCCTGGTTGGTTTCATCGCACATCTGGCCCGGACACGTGTCGCCGGTTCCGACACACGCGCCGGCGCCGCACGTGTCGATCAAGGTGCAGAAGATCCCGTCGTCGCAGGAGGCGCTGTTGTAGGTGTAAGTGCAATCTCCTGCCGTACAGGTGTCGTCGGTGCAGGGGTCGGCGTCGTCGCAGTCACCGTCCGTCAGGCAGTTGACGCACTGGTCGACGCTCTCGTTGCAGAGCTGGCCGGGACAGGGATCCCCGCTCCCGACGCACCCACCACCGCCGCAGGTGTCGGTTTGGGTGCAAAAGAGCCCGTCGTCGCAGGGGAGCGTGTTGGTGAAGTAGAAACAGCGGCCCCCGATGCAGCTCTGGTCGGTGCAGACATTGTCGTCGTCGCAGTCTGAATGCGTGAAACACTCGACGCATTCAGCCTCGAGCTCGTCACACAAAAGACCCGGGCATTGATCACCCACGCCCACGCAGACACCGCCGCTGCAGGTATCGGTCGCGGTGCAGAAGAGACCGTCGTCACAAGAGATCGAGTTGTTGGTGTTTGAGCAGACTCCGCCGGCGAGGCAGGCGTCGTCGGTGCAGAGGTTGCCGTCGTCACAATCAGAGTCGATGAAGCAATCGACGATGGTCACCGTGGCGCTGCCCAGCGAACCTGTAAGATCCCAACCATTGTAGGGTCCCGCGCCGAGCACGCTTGTGAAGGTATACTGGCCGGCGGCGGCTGGGATGGTCAGCGTGGTGTCGGGGGTGGTCGCCAAGGCCACGAACCGCATGACCGTTACCGGCGTTCCGCCCGGTGCCGCATCCACCCCGACGAGGAAATCAGCGAAGGCGTGATACCACGCGTCGCCGTCGTTGTCCGGCAAAATGGGGTCCCCCGTGCACGGAAAGTTGAGCCCATCAGCCATGCAATCGTTCTCGAACCCTGAATTGGTCCAGACAAACGGTAGTGTGTCGGGATCATAGTTCCCCACCAGAAAGAGAACCGACGGGTCCCAGTTCAGAATCGCATAGATCGACGCGACCGGCAGATTGACGCACGTCTCCGAGGTCATCACCAGCATGACATCCAGGAACTCGCCCGCTATGACCGCCTGCGAGGACGGCGACCACGTCAGGCTCACCGTCGCAGCCGGCGGCGTTCCCATACAGACACCCTCGACACAGACGTCGTTTCCGGTGCAGGGGAAGCCGTCGTCACAGGCGCCGCCTTCGTTGGCGGGGGCTGCCTCGCAGAACCCGTTGGACGTGTTGCAGACCCCCGCCGTGCAGACGTCGTCCAGATGAGAACAGTCGGTGGGCGTCCCGTCGCAAACGCCGCCGAAGCAGGTGTCCACCGTCGTGCACTGGTTGTCATCGTCGCAGGAATCGCCGTCATTCATCGTGACCGGTTCGCATTGCCCGTCCCCCAGGTTGCACACGCCGATTACACAGGCCGCGTCCAGATAAGAACAGTCGGTCGGCGTCCCGCTACAGACGCCGTCCAGGCAGGTATCGTTCTCGGTACACAAGTCGCCGTCAATACAGGGACCGTTCTGGTTGATGGGGAAAGCTTCGCAAAGACCGGTGGGCGGATCGCAGATTCCCACGTTGCAGTCGTCGTCCAGGCCGGTGCAGTCCAACTGTGCCCCGCTGCACACACCGCCGGAACACGTGTCCAGCTCAGTGCATTGCAAGAGGTCGTCACAGGGCAAGCCCTCGTTGATCGGGTCGGCGATGCACAATCCTGTGGCCCCATCACAGACCCCGACATTGCACTGATCGTCCAGGACGGAGCAGTCGATCGGCGTTCCACCACACACGCCGTTCGTGCAAGTATCAGGTGTGGTGCATAGATCGTCGTCGTCGCAGCCGCCGCCATCGTTGGCGGGAAGAGCTTCACAGGCTCCGTCAGCCGCGTTGCAAACGCCGACGTTGCACTGGTCGTCAAAGGCCGAACAATCCAGCGGAGTACCTTCACAAGCACCCACGGTACACACGTCGATCCGGGTACACAGGTCGCCGTCGTTGCAGGGGCCCCCCTCATTGATCGCCACGGCGATACACTCCCCGGTTGGCGGATCGCACTCCCCCACGTTACACTCGTCGTCCAACCCAGAGCAGTCACGGGCTGTACCGGCACAAACCCCTGCCGTGCAGATGTCGTTTTCGGTGCAAAAAACACCATCGTCGCACGGTCCACCATCGTTTACCGGCAGGGCTTCACACAACCCGGTCGCCGGGTCGCATACCCCGAGGAGGCAGTCGTCATCGAGATTCGTGCAGTCGACGGGCAGGCTCGCGCACACTCCGTCGACACATATCCCGTCGCGGGTGCACATATCCCCGTCGTCGCAGGCGCCCCCTTGATTGACCGGGCTTCCGGCGCAGACTCCGCCCGTGCATACGTCGTTGTCCGTGCAGATGGTGCCGTCATCACAGGCCCCGCCCTCGGGTATCGTCGTGCCGGCGCAGACCGCGCCGCTGCAGGTGTCGCTTTCGGTGCAGGCGTCGCCGTCGTCACAGGGTCCGGTGATCTCGGCGTTGATGCACACGCCGGTCGGGCCGCAAACGTCGTCGGTGCACTGATTGCCGTCGTCGCAGTCGGCGTCTTCGACGCAGTCCTGGCAATTTGGGTCCAGCGTGCCCGCGCACAGACCGCCAGAGCACAGGTCGTTATCCGTGCAGGGATCGGCGTCATCACAGATTGCCCCGTCATCGTCCACGTATTCACAGGCCCCGCCGGTGCAGAGGTTGAGCGTACATGGGTTACTGTCGTCGCACTGCGAGGGATCGTCACAGTTGACGCAATCGGGCAAAGGGGTTCCCGCGCACACGCCGATCGAACACGTATCCGTTTCCGTGCACGGGTCGCCGTCGTCACATGGGGCGATGTTGTTGGTGTAGAAGCAAAAGCCCGGAGGCATGCAGGTACCGTCCGTGCAGGGGTCGCCGTCGTCACAGGGGTCGCCCTTGGTGCATGGGTCGCAGTCGTCAAGGGGCGTGCCGGTGCACACGCCGCCCACGCATGCATCGGGATTGGTACAGGCGTTGTCGTCTTCGCAGCTCATGCCCTCATTGATGGGAATGATCACGCACAAGCCGCTGGCAGGGTCGCACCCCCCCAGGCTGCAAGGCCCGTCGAGGGCGGAGCAATCGGTGGGCGTACCTCCCATGCAAACCCCGCCCTGACACGTTTCGCCGTCGGTGCAGGTTTCGACGTCACAGGGTGTGCTGTCGGGCACCGGGGTGAGCGCGTCACAGTTGCCTTCCGCACCGGCTGGATCGCACGAGGCCGTGTTGCACTGATCCCCCGCACCCGAGCAGTCCGGCGGACCCTCGCCCGTGCAGACGCCGCTCTGACACGTCTCTCCCATGTCGCAGACGTCCCCTTCGTCGCAGGTCCCGCCCTCGTTTGTGGGAGTCTGCTCGCATAGGCCGGTTAGATCGTTGCAGGTTCCGACGTTACAGGTGTCATCGAGGGCTGAGCAGTCCGGAGTCCCCCCGCACACCCCCGCCGAGCAGGTGTCGCTTACCGTACACGGAACGTTGTCGTCGCAGGGGGCGGTGTTGAAGGAATACACACACGTTCCCGCGTTGCACAGGTCATCCGTGCACGGATCGAGGTCGTCGCAGTCAACGTCCGTCGCACAGGCGTCGGGGGTGACAACGACGGTTCCATCCATGAGTACGGTAGGAAGACCCTCCCAGGAGCTCGAGCCCGCAGAAGTGACCAGAGTAACATCCCATACTCCATCCGCGTCGGCACCGGCGATCACCGGAAAGCCCGTAAGCACGCCTGAAAAGTCCAACAAAGTCGGGCCCGATCCGTTGTCATCCACGCTGCCGTTGAGCAGAAGCGAGCCCGTGCCGCCCGGGGGGGGGTCGGTGTCAAAGGGGGTGAACACGCCCATACCAGGCCAGGCATCTTCGATCTGGTAGACGTCGACCGGCGGAGTCGGTGGGTTGGCCGGTGTGAAGGTCAATGTCCCGACACTGCCCGCCCGCGGCACGATCTCAAGCATGATGGTCACGCCCAAGGTGGATTGATTGTCGACATTACCCGACACCGCGAGGTCGACGGTCGCGCCGGGGGGCATGGCCAGGCTGCTCACCCTTAAGCCCACAGACGGAGCAACCACAATCGTACCTGCGACCAACGTCGTCGGGACGGGGTCCGGTATGTTCTCCCAAGTGCTGTCCCCGGCGAAAGTGGACAGGACCACGTCCCAGACTCCACCGGCGTCGCTACTGGCGGTAACCGGGAAGCCCGCGAGGAGCCCCGAGAACGCTACCGGTCCCGCCAATGTCCCGTTGTCGTCAACGCAACCATTGAGCAAAGGCGAACCAGTCCAATCGGTGTCAAAGGGGGTGAACGTCCCGGCGCCGGGCCAGACATCATCAATCTGGAAAACGTCAGTCGGAGGCGCGGAAGTAAACACCACGCTTCCCATGTTGCCTCCGCGCGGCACGATCTCCACGAAGAGGGTGAAGCCGAACGTATCGAAGCCGGAGATCAGGCCCGACACCAGAAGATCCGCGGTCGAGCCGTACGACATGTCCAGATCGACGACCGCCAACGATGCCAGTGACCCCATACATGTATCGGTCGCGTCATCGCACAGTTGGTCAGGGCAGGGGTCCGGGCCGGCAGCACACGAGCCGGACTGGCACGTCTCCGCCCCGTTGCAGAATTCCCCGTCGTCGCAGTCCACGTCGTTCAGGCAGTCGACACACGTATCCGCCGTCTCCTCGCAGAACTGCCCGGGGCACGGATCGCCGCCGGGGGCGCATGTACCACTCTGGCAACTCTCCGCCCCGTTGCAAAACAAAGGATCGCTGCAGTCGGCGTCAAACCGGCACTGGTCACACGCGTCGGTCGTCTCGTTGCAGAACTCGCCTGGCGGACACGGATCGCTGCCCGCGACGCATGAACCCGCCGGGCACGTCTCCACGCCGGTGCAGAACTGACCGTCATCGCAGTCCGCATCGCTCAGGCAGTCGACACACACATCCCCGGTCTCATCACATGACTGCCCGGGACATGGGTCACCGCCCGCGGCGCACGCGCCGGACTGACAGGTTTCCGCCCCGTTGCAGAATTGCGAATCGTCGCAGTCGGTATTGAATCGGCACTCGTCGCACGTGTCGGTCGTTTCGTTGCAGAGCTCACCCGCCTGGCAGGGATCACCACCCGCGGCGCACGAACCAAAGGCGCACGTTTCCGCTCCGTTGCAGAACTGGGCGTCGTCGCAGTCCGGATCCGCCAGACAGTCCGCACACACATCCCCGGACTCGTCACATAGCTGACCGGGACAGGGATCACTGCCGGCGATACATGAACCGGCTGAGCACGTCTCCGCCCCGTTGCAAAACGACCCGTCGTCGCACTCCGGATCGGTCTGACAGGAAACGCACTGGTCAATCGTCTCATCACAGGCCTGACCCGGACACGGGTAGCCGCCGGGAACGCACGAACCGGCAGGGCAGGTCTCCGCTCCGTTGCAGAACAGAGCGTCGTCGCAATCGGCGTCCACCTGACACTCGTCACAAGCATCGGTCGTCTCGTTGCAGAACTCACCCGCCGGGCAGGGATCACTGCCCGCGAAGCACGAACCGCCGATGCATGTCTCCACCCCGGTGCAGAACTGGCTGTCGTCGCAGTCCGCATCCACCTGGCACGCGTCGCAGGTTTCGGTCGTTTCGTTGCAAAACTCGCTCGGCAGACACGGGTCGGTGCCGGGTGCGCACGACCCGCTCTGACAGGTCTCCGCCCCGTTGCAGAACAGGGCGTCGTCGCAATCGCCGTCTACCTGGCACTCGACGCATGCATCGGCGGTTTCGTCGCAGGATTCCCCCGGCTGGCAGGGGTCACTGCCCGCGACGCACGTGCCGGCTACACATGTTTCCACGCCGTTGCAGAAGAGTCCGTCGCCGCAGTTCGCGTCCGTCAGGCAGTCGTAACACGTGTCCCCCGCCTCGTTGCAGAACTGCCCGGGGCAGGGGTCGGGGCCGGGCGCACATGAACCACCCTGGCACACCTCCGCTCCGTTGCAGAAGAGAGTGTCTTGACAATGTACGTCAATCACACACTCGTCGCAGGAATCAGTTGTCTCGTTGCAGAACTCGCCCGCCTGGCAGGGGTCGCTTCCGCCCGCGCACAAGCCGGCCTGGCACGTTTCCGTCCCGTTGCAGAACAGTCCGTCGCTGCAGTTCACGTCCGTCAGGCACTCGTAACAGACGTCCGCCGCCTCGTCGCAGAACTGCCCGGGACAGGGGTCGGGGCCGGGGGCACATGAACCACCCTGGCACACCTCCGCCCCGTTGCAGAAGAGAGTATCTTGGCAATGTGCGTCAATCACACACTGGTCGCAGGTATCGGTGGTCTCATTGCAGAACTCGCCCGCCAGGCAGGGGTCGCTCCCGGGCATGCACGAGTTGGCCTGGCACGTTTCCGTCCCGTTGCAGAACTGACCGTCATCGCAGTCCGGATCGTTCTGGCATTCCGCCTGTGAAACCGTGATCGTGCCCGCGATGAGCGTGGTCGGCACCGGGTCCGGGATGCTCACCCAAGTGCTGTCACCCGCCGAGGTGGAAAGCAGAACGTCCCAGACGCCCTCGGCGTCCAGGCTGGCGATGACCGGGCATCCGGTCAACGCGCCCGAGAACCACACCGGGTCCGGTTCGAAGTTGCTGTCGTCATCGACGCTGCCGTTGAGCAGGTCCGAGAAGGTCATGTCGGTGTCAAACGGGGTGAACGTTCCATACCCGGGCCAGGGATCGCCGAGCTGTAAGATATCCACCGGTGGAGCCGGCGTGAAGGTCAGCGTACCCACGGCACCGGCCTGTGGGGAGAGCTCAACCAGAATGTTGACCCCAAAGGTCCATTCTCCGGCGATGTCGCCGGTAACCACGACCGTTCCGGTTGCGCCAGGACTCAATGTCAGGTCCCCCGCGGCCAACTCCGCCCCCAACACGCTGCCGGCAGCACACAGCAAGGCGGGAATACTGAATGTCAAAAGCCTGAGAAACACGGCAGCTTCCTTTCCGATTCCTCCGGTCATCACGGCGAGATCAACGGCAGCGTGAAGAAGATATTCACGTCCGGGCGGGCATCGGCCACGTCCGTCAGGAGCACCTTCACGTCCTTGTCCACGTCAAACATGTTCGTGATCGGGACCCGCCAGAATGGGTTGACCGGGGCGCGAATCATTCCGATATCGGTCAAAGTCGTCTTGCGATCTCCGTCCACATCGCCGGTCAGATTCCCCAAATAAAAGACCGAATCCCCGCCCGGGGTGCCGTCCCCGCTGGGCAAGATCACCGGATTGCCGGCCATCTCCCCGTCGAGTTCCACACCCAACACGGTGACCTGCGTGGCGTCGATGGTGGCCTTTAGCCACCGCTTGCGGACGTGGTCGTCAGCCAGGACGATGGTGACGACCGTTACCCCCCCTACCTCCGTTGGTGTCACGGTGATGGTGGTGGCAGGGTCGGTCACCGGGACAAACAACACTTCGCACGTGCCGCCCCCGAGGATACACTGGTCGTTGGGGTTATCCGGGTTGCAGGGCAGCCCGTCATTGCTTCCCCCGACGCACTCGGGGGGTAGCGACCAGTCGAACGCAAACGCCGCTTCGGGCGGCGCCGGCAAGTCCACAACATTGTCGAAGAACACGCGGATGCCGGTTATCCCCCTCATGTAGTTGGTGATGTTGTCGGTCGTCGCCGTCGCCCCGGCACCGAGGAAGCTCCGGCTCGGGTCGGACAGGGGTTCCGAGAGGTCGCACGTGCCGTTGTAACAGGCGCCGTCGTCGGAGCAAAAGAGACCGTCGTCGTCCCCGTCAACGCAAATGCCGAAGCGGCCAGCGTAGAAGAGCTCGAGTTTCTCCACGTGAATCGGCGAGAAACACATATCGTTGGCCTCGTCGCACAGAAGCGGGGCACAGGGGTCCCCGGCGGACACGCACACACCTACGACGACCGATTCCTCCCCGTTGCAGAACAGCCCATCGTCGCAGTCAATTACGATCTGGCCCGAACCGACCGTGTTGGGCCAGATCGTGCTGTTGTCCGTCGCGACGGTCAGTTTCGTGTAGTACGGGTCCGAATCCGGAAGGAACGTCACGCTGGTCGTCCCTTCCTCGATGGCCGTAAAGTAAAGGGTGGCCACGGTTCCGTCGGCCGCGTCCGAATCCCCCAGGATAACCGCCGCGTACGTCAAATCCCCGCCCACGTCGTCAACAGCTACCGTATCCCACCCTTGCGCAGGCAGTGGAAGCCCCAGGTCCGTGGGAACAACGGCGTCAAGGGTGAGCAGGGCGTTGTCGTAGTGCAGCAGTGCCTGTAACCCGTTGATCGCCGCCGACAGATTGGCCACCTCCAGCGTCACCGTAACCGTATCCCCGGGAACCACCGCCTCCGACCCGGGAGCGACGCTGAGGATCAGATCGCTCTGAGCCCTCGCCGGCGAAGCCCAACACCAGGCCGCCAGGCAAGCGATTATGGCCAGTGAAGCCTGTTTCCGTTTCATCGTCAGTCTCGTAGGGTGGGTACCACCCACCATCTTCCTCAAAACGGTCGCGTTCATGTGGTGGGCAATGCCCACTACATCCGAATTCTAGGCGCTAACCCGGACCGCTCATAACATTCCTAAACCCCGCATAGTCCGAAAGATCGATATCCCCATCCTCGTCGCCATCGAAAACACTACAGCCAAGATCCGCCGCGACCGAATAACCCGGCGGTTCAACCGGCCCGATCGGCCCGGTGAAACACGCCTGGAAACTGGAGAAGTCAGACAGGTCGATCCAGCCGTCGGCGTTACAGTCACCCGAGGCCACTATGCGGAGCGTTCCGTGCCCAAGGACCGTCGCAATACCCTCCCACCGGCTGTCACCCGCCGCGGTCGATAGCGTCACGTCCCAGATTCCCTCGGCGTCCAAGCTCGCCGTCACCGGAAAGGCCGTCAGCAGTCCTATGAATGTTATCGGGGCCGGTTCGAAGTCTCCGTTGTCATCCACGCTGCCGTTGAGTGTCTCCGAACCGGTCGTGTCCGTGTCATACGGGGTGAATGTTCCTTCCCCAGGCCACGGATCATCAAGCCGAAATATGTCCGCCGGCGGGGCCGGCGTGAAAACCACCGTCCCCGCGTTACCCGGGCGATGCACGATCTCCACCATGACCGTCAGTCCGAAAGTTTCGTCCCCTTCAATCTCACCATGCACCACAACGTATGCGGCTTTGTCGGGCACCAGTACGATGTCGCCGACCGAAAGGGTAGCCGGGGTGAAAACACTGACACCGGCGTCGCCCAGCTCGCCGGTCACGTCCTGGTTGGGGGAGTCCGCACCGTAGACCCGGGTGACCGAGTAATCTCCGAGCTCCGGCTCGATTACCACATGGGTGAGTTCCGTCGGGGCCAAGGCGATGAACTCGAACGTGGCAACCAGCAGCCCGTCGGGGGTCGCGATCGCCGGGAGGCCCGGGAGTGCCAGCGCGGTGTACTTGACGTCACCGTCGTTGAATGGTGAACCGGTGTAGGGACACAACCCGGTTGCACACAAATGGGTCACCGGATCGCAGGCAGACCCGGGAGCACAGTCCTCATCCACATAGCAGTCAAGGTTGCAGGAAAAACCATCGGCGCAGTCGTCGTCCACCATGCACTCAATCGTGTCGCAGAAGACCCCGTCGCCGCAATCGTCGTTCAGCCCGTCCAACGCCGAATCCTTGGAGAACCCCGAACTGAACCAGTAGTAGTCCCCATTGTTGTTCACTCCGACGATCTCCAACACCGCCGGGTCCCAGGTGAGCACCACGTCCATGGCAGCTACGGTCTGATCCGCCCCGGTGTTCGAACGGGCGATAAGCCCGATCTCCACGCTCGAGCCGGCCGGCACGCGCTGCTCCGGCGGATCCCAAAGGAGATCCACCTCAGCCCACACGTTAGGCCCCGGCATCGCCAACGCGCTGATGACCCCTATCATCGCCGCTGCCAACCGTACACTCATCCCCGCTCTCCTCCGGTAGGGCAAAGACCGTCTCTGCCCTACCCCCTAACTTCGCCGTCCGGCAAGTCCCCCGCGCCGCCAGCCCGATCGGCAACCGTGGGCCGGCGGCCCGAGGGAACCAAATACCTGCCGGATCGACGGGTGCGCACCCCTAGCGCCCCCGCGACGAACGAGCCTTCTTCGCCCCCAAGCGCTCGAGCCGCCCGAGCTTGCGCTCAAACTTCGCAAGCAGCTCCAGGTTGAACTCCTCCGCGAAGGCCCGGATGTCCTGCACGTCGACCACACCGTCATTGTTACGGTCCGCACCCTGGGCGTTGGAAATCGCCAGGTCATCCACGCGGATGCTCACCCGCGGGGACTTCTCGGTCCACCCGAGGACCCCGTCCGAGTCGATGCCCGGCAGACCGCCACCGCTACGGCCGCATGAGTCATCCGCCTCACCGACCTCAAAGAAGTTGATCTGGATCGCGGTGAAGTCGGCCGTCTCCTGCCAGCCGTCACCCGTCGCGTCCGCCCCGGTGGTCTCGTTCGGACTGATGGCCAGGTTCCAGCGGCTTGCCAGGATGGAGAAGTCCACGATGTCGCACAGATCATCCTGGGGCACCGTGGCCGTATGGAAGTCGCCAGCCAGCAACGGGGCACCGGAACCCGCCAATGTCAGATCGACCGTGGCCACGCTGCACGCGCCGTACGTCACCGCCGCCAGCCTGCTCAACGTGTGCCCCTCCTGGACGTTGATCCACTCCGCAGTGGGGCTCGTGCCCGTGATCGTGACCGTCCCGATCCTTCCGGAAGTGCCCGCCGTGTCCGTCGTCACCGGCAGCACGCGGATGTCCGTGGTTCCCGGGCAGTCCGTGATGATGAAGGTCACGTCACGAGTGACCGTAACCCCGACTCCCAGGGCTTCGAGTTCAACCGTCACGTCGATACTCGGCTGGATGATGTTGACGATCTTCTGGCACGTGCTGGTACATCCGTTCGCGTTGGTCACCGTCACGTCGAGCGTGACTGTGGTACCCGAACCCGCCGAGAAGGTAATCGAGTTGCCGATCTGACTGTCGAGCGTGCCGCCGGTGACAGTCCAGTCGTAGGTGGCCACGCCCGCGTCCGGCACCTGGGCAAGGTGGCCGGTCGACAGGTAGCAGACCGAGTCGGGCGCCGCGATCGTGCAGTCCGGGGCGTCGACCGTCACCACCTTCTGACAGATGTTCGTACACCCGTTGGCATCCGTGACTTCCACCTGCAGCGTCAGAGTCGGGCCTGTGTCCGCCGAGTAGGTGATCGAGTCAGTGCCCTGACCGGTCTCGACCGTACCTCCCGTGACGGTCCAGGTGTAGCTCACACCGCCAAGAGGCGCCGAGGCCGCGTTCCCGCTCGAGCCCAAACACACCAGATCGTCAGACGTGATCGTGCAGCCCGGCAGGGCATTGACCGTGATCGTCGCACAATCCTGGACGCTGGAACAGGTGTTGGCGTCTGTGACCGTTACGCAGACCTGGTACGAACCCGGGCCGGCGGTCGCCACGTCGAACGTCGGGTTCGCCGCGATCGCGCTGCTAAGGTAGATGGCGCCCGTTCCCGTCCACGCGTATGTGTACGGGCCAGTCCCACCGGAACCGGTCGGGGCACCCCCAACCGTCGGATCAGCCGCATCCGCGCAAACCGTGATGTCGCTGCCCGCGGCGGCCACCGGAAGCGCATCGATGGTTACGGTGGCGCAGTCGGTCGTGCTGACACAACTGTTGGCATCGGTGATCGTTACACAGACCTGGTACGAACCCGGGCCGGCGGTCGCCACGTCGAACGTCGGGTTCGCCACGATCGCGCTGCTAAGGTAAATGGCACCTGTTCCTGTCCACGCATAGGTGTACGGTCCGGTCCCGCCGGAACCGGTCGGCGCACCGCCCACCGTCGGGTCCGCCGCGTCCGCGCAAAGAGTGACGTCGCCACCGGCGTCTGCGACTGGAAGGGCGTCGATCGTGACCGTCGCGCAATCGGTTGCCCCGACGCAACTATTCGCGTCGGTGACGGTAACACATGCTTGGTACGAACCCGGACCCGCGGTCAGCACGTCAAACGTCGGATTGGCTACGATCGTGCTGCTCAGGAACGCGGCCCCGGTGCCCGTCCACGAGTAGGCGTATGGGCCCAGCCCGCCTGATGCCGTCGGGGCTCCCCCGACCGCCGGATCCGCCGCATCCGCGCAAAGCGTGACGTCGCTACCCGCGTCAGCGGTCGGGTTGTCATTAACCGTAATAACCGTCTGACAGGTGTTTGTGCAGCTATTGATGTCCGTCACGGTGATGTCGATCGTCACCGTGGGACCGGCTCCGGCTGTATAGGTGATGGAGTCCACGTCGTCTGGAGTGTCCTGCGTTCCACCCGTGACGGTCCAATCGTAGGTTGCCCCATCTCCCGCATTCCCTACCGAGGCCGTGTGCGATGTTCCCGCGCACACCGGGTCGGTCGTTGTGATAGTGCAATCCAGAACAAGGTTGACGGTAATGGTCGCACAGTCGGTCGCGCTGACGCAACTGTTGGCGTCGGTCACCGTCACACACACACCGAACGTCCCGACACCCGCTGTCGTCACATCGAAGGTCGGATTGGCCACGATCGTGCTGCTGAGGTAGATCGCCCCCGTGCCCGTCCACAAGTAGGTGTATGGGGACGTCCCACCTGATCCGGTCGGCGCTCCACCTACGGTTGGATCGGGTGCGTTGGCACACAGGGCGAAGTCACCGCCCGCATCGGCCGTCGGAAGACCATTGATCGTAACCGTCGCGCAGTCCGTCACACTAACGCACGTGTTCGCATCGGTGACCGTCACGCAAACCTGGTAGGAGCCCGCACCGGCCGTGGCCACGTCGAACGTCGGGTTCGCCACGATCGTGCTGCTGAGGAAGGCGGCCCCGGTCCCCGTCCACGAGTAGGTGTATGGGGACGTCCCACCTGATCCGGTCGGCGTTCCGCCGACCGTCGGATCGGCTGCGTCCGCACAAAGCGTAACGTCGGTACCGGCGTCGGCCACCGGAAGGGCATCTATCGTAACCGTCGCGCAGTCCGTCGCACTAACGCACGTATTGGAATCGGTGACCGTCACGCAGACCTGGTAGGAGCCCGCACCGGCCGTCGCCACGTCGAACGTCGGGTTCGCCGCGATCGTGCTGCTGAGGAAGGTAGCCCCGGTCCCCGTCCACAAGTAGGCATATGGGCCCAGCCCGCCTGATCCGGTCGGCGTTCCGCCGACCGTCGGATCCGCCGCATCGGCACAAAGAGTGACGTCGGTACCGGCGTCGGCCACCGGAAGCGCATCGATCGTGACCGTCGCGCAGTCCGTCGTACTAACGCACGTGTTGGAATCGGTGACCGTCACGCAGGCCAGGTAGGAGCCCGGACCGGCCGTCGCCACGTCGAACGTCGGGTTCGCCACGATCGTGCTGCTGAGGAAGGTAGCCCCGGTCCCCGTCCACAAGTAGGTGTATGGGCCCAGCCCGCCTGATCCCGTCGGCGTTCCGCCGACCGACGGGTCGGCCGCATCGGCACAAAGCGTTACGTCGGCGCCGGCGTCGGCCACCGGAAGCGCATCGATCGTGACCGTCGCGCAGTCCGTCGCACTAACGCACGTGTTGGAATCGGTGACCGTCACGCAGACCTGGTAG